>Ga0209403_10000036_pt1 | contig 173476 bp, 152 predicted proteins | sample ArcticOcean_MG_C_8_FD_187440 | JGI IMG/M metagenome (GOLD analysis project Ga0209403, IMG submission 187440) | Marine microbial communities from western Arctic Ocean - ArcticOcean_MG_CB11_86 (SPAdes) (version 2) | ecosystem: Environmental > Aquatic > Marine > Oceanic | place: Arctic Ocean... | reverse complement strand
CGCCGCACCGCCTCGCCGTGGTCGTAAAGCTGTAGGGTAATGCCAACCACGTCATAGCCCGCCTCAGCGATCAGCGCGGCGGCGACCGAGGAATCAACGCCGCCGGACATGGCGACGACGACCCGGGTCTTGGCCAGCGGCGTCGATAGGCCCAGGTCAAGGGCGCGGGCGGGCGGGCGGTATATCTGGTTCATCACCGGAACATAGGCAGGCGGGCGGCGCCAGGCAAGCCGCGGCCCGGTTGGGTTGACCAAAACAGACCAAGCAGCTCAGCGCCCGGCGGCATTGAGACCCATCTGCCAGAAACCTGATTCTAGCACCGTCGCCGCCCGAAAAGCCTGCACCAGATCAACAAAGCGAGCCTCACCACCACGGCTCACCGCCAGCCGATCAAGCTGGGCCACCGCGGCGCCGACAAGTTCGCGGTAATCACTGCCGCTATACATCTCGATCCAGGACAGATACGGGTTGCCCTGGCGCCGGGTCGCCGGATCGTCAGCCAGCGCCTTGCCGATCACCCCATAGCCGACCACGCAGGGCGACAACGCGGTGTGCAGATCAAGGATATCACCGGCCATACCGCGCTCCAGCACGAAGCGGGTATAGGCCATGCAGGCCGGGTCTTCCGGGACCGCCGCCATTGCTGCCTCGCTCAACCCCCAGCCAGCGCAATATTTGACATGCAGCGCCATCTCCACCTCAAGGATGCCGGTAATCGCGGCAGCGGCGGCGCGCATATCCGCCAGGGTGTTGGACTTGTAGACGGCCAGACCATAGGCACGGGCAAAATGGATTAAAAACAGATAATCCTGGGCCAGATAATGCCGAAACGCCGGCTCCGGCAGTGTCCCGTCGCCAAGTCCGCGCACGAAGGCATGGCCGGTATAATCCGACCACTCATCGCTGCAAGCGGCGCACAGCCGTCCCATCAGGCTGTTTGGTAAGACAAGGGTGTCCGAGTCTTTTCTTGCCGTCATGGCGCTAAAAATTCTCCCCGTTTTCTGGCAACCGCACCACCAGACCGTCAAGATCAGCGGTGAGGGTAATCTGGCAGCCAAGCCGTGAGGTCGCGGTCAGTCCATAGGCCAGATCCAGCATGCCCTCCTCGTCATCGGAGGGCGCCGGCAGGCGATCATACCATGGCCCTTCGACCACCAGATGACAGGTTGCGCAAGCCATGTTGCCCTCGCACGCACCTTCGATATCGATGGCATCGGCACGCGCGATCTGTAGCAGGGTCCAACCGTCCGGCGCATCGACCTCCAGGGCCGTGGCATCGCGGGCGATAAAGGTTATCCGGGGCATGCGCCCTCTCCTGGATGTTCAAACCGAGCCACGATCTAAAATCAGCCCTGGCCGCTGGCGCGCTTGTACAACCTGAGCCAGGCCTCGACAAGCCGGTCCACATCGGCCTCGACATTGAGCCAGCCGAGGCTGATGCGGATCGCGGTGGCTGAGGCCGGTCCGCCCGGCTCCATCGCCTCGATCACATGACTGCGTTTCACTTTGCCCGACGAGCAGGCCGATCCGGCACTGACCGCGATCCCCTCCAGGTCCAGAGCCATCACCTGGGTTTCCGCCGGCACGCCAGGCATAACGACACAGCTGGTATTGGCCAACCTGGGACCGGACCGACCAAGGATCCGCGCGCCCGGCGCCGCGGCCAGCACCCGGGTCTCAAAAAGGTCGCGTAACCGGCTCGCCGGCTCCATCTCAGGTCCAGCAGACGCTGCCTCGACCGCCGCGCCAAAGCCGACGATCCCCGGCAGGTTCTCGGTACCCGATCGCCGGCCCCGCTCCTGACCTCCGCCGGTGATCATGGGCCGGAGCGACAGACCGCCGCGCAACAGTAAAGCGCCAACACCCGGCGGGCCGCCGATTTTATGCGCCGATATCGTCATCATATCGAGGCCGCTTCCCGCGAAATTTAACGCCACCTTGCCGGCCGCCTGTACCGCGTCGCTATGCACCAGTGCTCCATGTTGCTTGGCCAGATGAACCACCTCGGCGATCGGCTGCACTACGCCAGTTTCGTTATTCGCCCACATGACCGACACCAAGGCGGGCTCATTCGAGGCTTCGAGCAGCGACGCCAAAGCCGTCAGATCGACCAGACCATCGGCTTGCACAGGGATCTGTTCTGCATCATCAACCGCCGCTAGCACAGCATCATGCTCTATTGCCGAAACCAGAACCCGCTTGCGGTCCGTGCCACAAAGCGCCAGGAGATCAGCCTCGGTGCCCCCGCTGGTGAAGATTACCTGCTCCGCCTCGGCGCCGATAAAGGCGGCGACCTGCCGGCGGGCACGCTCCAGCCGCGCCCGAGCCGTCCGGCCACGGCGATGCACCGAGGAAGGGTTACCCGGCTGGCCAAATGCCTCAAGCATTGCTGCCCGGGCCTCGGGACGCAGCGGAGCGGTTGCGTTGTAATCCGCGTAAACCGCTGGATCGTCCGAAGAAGCCTCTGGTCGGTTGCCGTCGTTCTCATGCATCGCAGATTGTTCCTGTCCGATCTCACCCAAATCTAGCCAACCGGTGGATCTATTCACGCCCAAACGTTCAATTTTCCACCTTTTGTACGCCAAAGCTTGAAATGCACGAGCAACAAAGGGATATAGACGCTCCAGTTGAGGCTAGAGTTTACCGACGGACGCTGACCGGGACAATCCACCCGACCTCCGTCGTCCGATACTGTCGCCTGATACTGCCCGCTGGCACGCCCGTCTAGGAAGGATGCTATATGCCCGAAGTAATCATCAACGGCCCCGAGGGGCGCCTCGAGGGTCGCTACATGCACGGCAGGTCGCCGACCGCGCCGCTGGCACTAATGCTGCACCCGCACCCAGAGCAAGGCGGGACGATGAACAACAAGGTGGTGTATTCTCTGTATCAAAGTTTCGTCGCCCGCGGTTTTTCGACCCTACGTTTCAATTTTCGCGGCGTCGGCCGTTCCCAGGGCGTCCACGACAAGGGCGAAGGCGAATTGAGCGATGCGGCCTCGGCGCTCGACTGGCTGCAATCCACTAATCCGAACGCGCCGTTCTGCTGGATTGGCGGATTTTCCTTTGGCGCCTGGATCGGCATGCAACTGCTGATGCGCCGGCCCGAGATCAGCGGCTTTCTATCGGTCGCACCGCCGGCCAATACCCTCGACTTCACCTTCCTAGCCCCCTGCCCGGCCTCGGGCCTGATGGTTCAGGGCGACGCCGACCAATTGGTGCCGCCGGAATCGGTCAAGAAGCTGGTTGAAAAACTCTCAGCCCAAAAGGGTATCGTCATCGACTACACACTGATCCCCGGAGCCAACCATTTCTTCACCGGCCAGATGAACGAGTTGGTGACAGTCGTCGACAATTATCTGAACAAGCACCTTCCCGATGGTTATGTGCGGCCGGTGGGAAAAAAGGACAAGACGTCAAAATAGCCCCGGCGCGCCCCTTGCCTCGCTGTCTGTCCGATTTTCCGACACCTCGCCAACCCGTGCTATACTAAACAGGCGGTTGGCGGAATGGCGCGGTTCATGAGAAATCCGGGAGGGCCACTCACGGTCAGTTGATTTAAGCTTTGCCGCAAAACACCCCAATACCGGATCTGGAACTGCGCTAAGGGCGGATAAGATGCTATTCAAACGGAAGCGTGGCTGGGAAATCGCCGAACGTGATTCCACACCGGAATCAGCTTTTATCAAACGGCGTTCCTTGGTTAAGGCCCTGGCGGGCGGACCGCTGTTCCTGGCCGGGGGTTTGCTGACCGGCTGCTGGGACGAGGCGACGGCGAATAGCACTGCCCAAATCGCCGGTGCGCCGCCGGATCCAACTACCGATCTGTATCCGGTCAAACGGAATTTGCGCTACAAGGTCAGCCGGGCGATCACCAACGAGGCCGACTCGAGCGTTTACAATAATTTTTATGAATTCGGCTCCCACAAAAGCATTGCCCGCGCTGCCCAGGAGCTGGATACCCGGCCCTGGACGGTCACCCTGGACGGCATGGTCGAAAAACCGATCACCATCAGTATCGATAATCTGATCCGTCAGATGCCCCTGGAGGAGCGAGTCTATCGGCATCGCTGTGTCGAGGCCTGGTCGATGGTCGTGCCGTGGAGCGGGTTTCAGCTTTCCAAGCTGGTCGAACTAGCCAAGCCTCTGTCCTCGGCCAAATATCTCGCCATGCAATCTTTCATGAACCCAGATAACGCGCCCGGGCAGAAACAGCATTGGTACCCCTGGCCCTATGTTGAAGGCCTAACAATGGAGGAAGCCAACAATGAGCTGGCCTTCATGGTGACCGGCGTCTATGGCAAACCGGTGCCGCGCCAGATGGGCGCCCCGTTGCGCCTAGCCGTACCATGGAAATATGGTTTTAAATCAATTAAGTCTATCGTTCGCTTTACCTTCACCGACAAGCGGCCGGTCTCGTTCTGGGAAGAAATTCAGCCGGCGGAATACGGCTTTTGGGCAAACGTCAATCCCGAGGTCGCGCATACCCGCTGGAGCCAAGCGACTGAACGAACTCTAAGCGGCGGACGGCGGGTCCCGACCCAGCTCTATAACGGCTATGCGGAGCAGGTGGCCCACCTTTACAAAGGCATGACCGGCGAGCGCCTGTTTACCTAGGTTTCGCCGGCGCGGGCCGGATGGCCAGCGCGGGGCAGGCATCACGGCCAGGCGCTCTTCACCCGATCTTCCCCACATCCGTCACCCCGCCGCAGAGCGGGCACATGCCGCCGCTGATGGTCCCACCGATGGCGCGGCGATCATGCGACCCGTTTATGCTGTAACCTCGGCCGATGGAATGGGATACTCCCCTGTGGCGAGATGACCGTATTTGGAGGTAGCGCCCGAATGACGGGGATATAATTGCTGCGCCCGGATGATAGGTGGGGAAGAACCGACGCTCTTGCATCGCTGCGGCCGCGGTGTTCGACTGTCGGCGACGAGGTATGCGATGAGTTTTGCCGACAGCGATCAAGCTTACGATTTCAACCAGATGTCCCACAGGATGCAGCGTGTGGTGCCACATCTGCTTGATCTACACGCGACGATCCTGCGCCTATTGCCCGCGGCGCGCGATGATGAGCCCTACCGGGTCCTGGACATTGGCACCGGAACCGGCCTGTTGGTCGAGCGCATCCTGGAAAAAATCGACGGCGCCCAAGTCCACTTAGTGCATGCCGAGCAATCCCATCTCGATGCTGCCGAGGACCGGTTGAGGCGTTTTGCCAGCCAGATCAAATATGAGCTTGGCGAGTATGTCCGGGTCACTCTGGATGGCCCCTATGACGCCATCATCCTGGAGCTGGATGCGAATTTTATGGAGAGCAAGTCCAGGCGGACCTTGCTATCCGCCGTCTATGCCGCGCTGCGCCGGGGCGGTCGGATGCTCACCATCGTACAGACTCGGGGCGCCACCGACGCCTTGGAGGAACTTTATGTCGAGGAATGGCGTGAGATGGCGCGGGAGCAAGGCGCGACCGATGCCGAACTCACCCATGCCCTGTTCGCGTCCGCCAAGCACCTCACGGCAACCCTGGCGCAACAGCTCGAATGGATGTCCGGTGACGGGTTCGAAAACGTCGACTGTTATGTGAAATTCTGGCGCCTCGCGGTGGCGGCTGGTGACAAACTTTAAGAGCCGTTTTGAGATTCGGACTAACATATCGATTGACAAAACGACGATTATTCTATTTAATTGCTGACAGCGCCGATTTGATAATCAGCTTGCGGGCGCTTTATAAATTCGGCTAAAGAGGGACAAACACTGTCCGGCTTTCGCCTGACGGTGGTTTTTGTGTTTTGAGCTCAGTTACGGGCTCGGTTGGGATTGGTCTTCCCTAATGGACCCGCGGGATTTGAAGCGCAGCTTGCGTCCGCGTCACAAACCGCTAAAGCGCCACGGGAAATCTCCCGTGGGCCCGTCATGAACGGCTAGGGAGATTCGCACCATGATTCCGTTCCAGAACCGCGACAAGACAATCCTTGCACCGGCGACCGATTGGGCCAGATTCGCCCGCAGGGCCAGTTATTCGACCAACTATTCCGGCGCCTCAACGCCAACAAGCGCCGCGGCCGTGATACCGGCCAGCCTGGCCAATCGGACTAACCAACCAGAGAGCGCCACCGCTCTCTGGGCCTATTGAGGGGCGGAGCAGCACTCATGAGCACCGAAGGATATGCCGGCGATGTCGACAGCCGACAGGCCATCGATATACTACGCAATACTCCCCGCGCCGTCCTGCTGGACGTGCGCTCGGCCCCGGAATGGGATTTCGTCGGGCGGCCGGATTTATCCGGCTTGGGTCGCGAGCCCGTCTGCATCGCCTGGCAAAGCTATCCGGGGATGGAGAAGAACCAGGACTTCCTCGCCGAGGTCGATGCCCAGGGCATCACCCGAGAGCAGACCGTGCTGTTACTCTGCCGCTCGGGGCAGCGCTCCAAACAAGCGGCGATCGCGCTGACCGAGCTCGGCTATCGTCATTGTTTCAATATTTCAGATGGCTTCGAGGGTCCGAAGAACGCGGACGGACACCGCGGGGCGGTGTCCGGTTGGCGCGCCAGCGGCCTACCATGGGCTCAAGGTTAAGAGAACCAGGATTAAACAAGGACCGGGACCGACAAGGCCTTGTTCGAAAAACAAGATTTTCTTCTAGGAGACAACGCGATGACCAGCGACAACCCTCCGACCTGGCGAACCGCAACCAAATTGGTTCGCGGCGGCCTGCAACGCTCCCAGTTCGGCGAGACCTGCGAGGCGCTTTATCTAACCTCGGGTTTTGTCTATGAAACCGCCGGCTCCGCGGAGGCCCGCTTCAAGGGCGAGGAAGACGGCTATGTCTATTCCCGCTATGGTAATCCCACCGTCACCATGTTCGAGGATCGCCTAGCCGGCCTGGAGGGCGCCGACACCTGCTTCGCCACCGCCAGCGGCATGGCCGCCGTGCATGCGGCGTTGGCGTGCCAGTTGAAGGCCGGAGACCGGTTGGTCGCCTCACGCGCGCTATTCGGCTCCTGCCACCAGGTCGTCACCAACATCCTGCCGCGGTTTGGCGTCGAGACTGTGCTGGTCGACGGCACCGACCTCGACCAATGGCGCGACGCGCTGAAAGACGGCGCCGCCTGCGTGTTCTTCGAAACCCCGTCGAACCCGACCCTGGAAATCATCGACCTGCCGGCGGTGATTGCACTGGCCCATGCCGCCGACGCCAAAGTGGTAGTCGACAATGTGTTCTCGACGCCGTTGCTGCAACAGCCGATCCAGTACGGCGCCGACGTCTCAGTGTATTCCGGTACCAAGCACATCGACGGCCAAGGCCGCTGCCTTGGCGGAGCGATCCTGTGTGACCAGAAGTTCTACGACGACACGCTGCTGCCCTATGTCCGCCATACCGGCCCGGCGCTCAGCCCCTACAACGCCTGGACCCTTCTAAAGGGCTTGGAAACCCTCGATCTTCGGGTTGAGCGGCAATGCCGCACGGCGGCCAAGATAGCGCGGTTTCTCGAAGCCCACCCCGCCGTCACCAAGGTGTTGTATCCGGGGCTAAAAAGCCACCCGCAGCACGCGTTGGCGAAGACCCAGATGAGCGATTTCGGCACCGTCGTATCGTTTGAGGTGGCCGGCGGCAAGGCGGCGGCGTTCCGGCTTCTGGACAGCCTGCAGATCGTTGACATTTCCAACAATCTTGGCGACGCCAAAAGCCTGATTACCCATCCCGCCACCACCACGCATCGCGCCATGGCCGAGGAAGACCGGGACAAACTCGGCATTACCGAAGGTTTTGCACGGATATCCGCCGGGCTCGAGGACGAGCAGGATCTGCTGGAGGATTTGGACCAGGCGCTCACCGCCGCGACCAAAGTAACGGCGGCCAAAACGGCAGCCTAGGGGTCCGATCGAGACGGATAGCACCCATCCATCTCGATAGATCGGTCAATGGGAGAACATGATCCGCATATGCGAGGTGGCTAGGATATCCTTAGTGACCCCACCGAGGCTCAACTTCCCCAAACGGCTAAGACTATAGAGGCCCAGCACCAAGATATCGGTGCCGCCTCTCAGTGCTTCAGCCTGCAGCTTATCCGCCAGATTGCCGTCATTGGCCGAGAACTTCACGGTTACAACCTTGACCCCATGGCGAGTAACCGCACAATCAAGGTCTTGCTGGAACGAATTCGGGCTATTCCGCAAGTGGCGATCACCGCTTCGCCGGTTCAGCATCATCCAACACCATACACCCCACAACCTCTGGAGAAATGGACCCCACCCTGCAACGGGATGACGGGGGAGATAGGGTGACGGGGAAATGGTATGGGGTCAAACGGTTGGCGATACGTCATACGCCGTCTCAATACCCTCACCCGATAGGTAGCACCGTGGTCTCCTTCTCGGTCCGCAGCGCGAATACCGTCTCGCTACGGGTGACGCCAGGCAGGGCTTTGATACGATTGGAAATCAACCCCTCCAACGCATCGTTGTCACGGGTCCGGACCTTCAGCAGATAGGACCAATCGCCAGTCACGTGATGGCATTCCAGCACCTCGGGCATCCCCTCGACCGCGGCGGCGAAGGCGACGTTGTGCGCGCTCCAGTCGATCAGCACCGAGATGAACGCCAACACCCCCAGGCCGACCTTGGCCGGGTCGACGATGACCGTGTTGCCAGAGACCACACCCCGCGTACGTAGCCCCTTCAGCCGGTCATTGACTGCCGAGGCGGACAGGCCGATACGGACGCCGATCTGGGCCTGCGGCAACCCGCCGTCCCCCTGCAACAGGGCGAGGATCGCGATGTCGGTCTGGTCCATGGTTTCTCTCTCAATGCTCCCGACACTATCATGCCCGCAACCGGAGCTCTGGCAAAGCGACGCTGGACTTGTTACATCGAGAATATGGCTGTGCTTGCCGACCCCCCCCCCGCTTCTTGGCCGCCGCCGGTGCTGTGGCCAGCGCCGAAGCTTTGCGTCTGGATTTCCGGCGATGGCGAAGTCGAGGAATTATCCCACGAGGCGGCGGCGATCCGCGCCCTCTGGACACCGCCGCTGGTTTGTCATGCCCGCGCCGCCACCAAACGCCTGGGCTGTGACCGCTTCGCCGCCTATGATCTTCTGGAGCTTTTCGCCTTTGCCCGCCCGGCGCAGTTCTGCTTGCCGACGCCGCGCGGCCTGGCCCGGGCCTTCGAATTGGCAGTGCCCGACAACCATATTGGCGAGGCGATGCTGCTGCCCCGGGTCGCCGAATTGCTGCTTGATGAGATCGTTGAAAACCGTGATGACCGCAACGCCGAGCCGATCGCCCGGGTGATGAATGATTGTGGTTGGCCCTGGGCACCGCTGGTGCTTCAGGCGCTAGATGTTGAGTTGACACCGAGCGCCGGCGGGCCGATCCGGGTGAGTGGGCTTGATGTCTGGCGCCGGCTTGGCGATTGGTCCGAGCACGTACCAGAGCCGCCAGCCGGGAATGAGCCGGTCGGCACCGAAGAAGCGCGAGCCCGACTGGCGGCGCTTTTGGGATCCAGCGCCGAGGGGCGGCCCAGTCAGGCCGATTATGCCTCCGCCGTCACCGCCGCGTTTCAACCGCGCGAAAACCAGGATGAGCCGCACGTGGTGCTGGCCGAGGCCGGCACAGGGGTCGGCAAGACCCTGGGCTATATCGCGCCGGCCAGTATCTGGGCGGAAAAGAACGGCAGCGCGGTGTGGTTCTCTACCTATACCCGCAACCTGCAGCACCAGATCGATGCCGAGCTTGACCGGCTGCATCCCGAACCGGTGCGCAAGTCTCGCAAGGTAGTGATCCGCAAGGGCCGCGAGAACTATCTGTGCCTGCTCAATCTTGAGGAGGCGACCCGGACCCTTGCAATGATGCCGCAATACGGCACCGCGCTGGGCCTGATGGCGCGCTGGGCAGCGGCGACCCGCGATGGCGACATGATGGGCGGTGATTTTCCCGCTTGGCTTACCGATCTGTTGGGCCGAGGCCGGACCCTGGGTCTGGCTGACCGACGCGGCGAGTGCATCTATTCAGCTTGCAGCCACTATCACAAATGCTATATCGAGAAGTCCGTGCGCCTAGCCCGCCGCGCCGACGTGGTAATCGCTAACCATGCCCTGGTGATGATCCAGGCAGCGCTCGGCGGGATTGATGATAGCCATCTGCCGACCCGCTATGTCTTCGACGAAGGACACCATATATTCGACGCCGCCGACGGCGCTTTCTCGGCCAATCTAAGCGCCGCCGAGACCGCGGAGCTGAGACGCTGGTTGACCGGCGCCGAGGGTCGCCGCTCGGGCCGTGCGCGCGGCCTCAAACTCCGGATCGAGGACCTTATCGCAAACGATCCCGAGGCCCTGGAAGCCCTGGAGCAGTTGCTGCACGGGACCCGCGTCCTACCCAGCGACGGCTGGCTCAACCGCTTAGCCGACCAGCAACCGCATGGGCCAACGGAAATCTTCCTCGACCGGGTTCGCCAGCAAGTCTGCGCCCGCAGCGAACAAACTGGCGGCCCGTATTCTATGGAGACCGACGCCAAGCCCCCGGTGGACGGCCTGCTGGACGCCGCCGCCACGCTCGATACGGCGCTGGCGACGATGCTGAAACCGATGCTGACCTTGCGGCAGCGCCTGACCGCGACCCTGGAAGACGAGGCGCAGACCCTGGAGAGCTCAACCCGCCAGCGAATGGAGGCGGTGGCCCGCTCTCTCTCCCGGCGCGGCGAAGTTATGATCGGGGCCTGGCGCGGCATGCTCAAAGCGCTGCGCGAGGCCACCCCGGTGGAATTTGTAGATTGGTTCGAGGTCGAACGGATGGATGGCCGCGACGTTGATATAGGCATGCGCCGGCACTGGCTTGATCCGACGATCCCGCTGCATCAAACCGTGATCCGTCCGGCCCATGGCGTGGTCATGACCTCGGCCACCCTGCGAGATTCCTCCGGCGATGCCGAGCATGATTGGCAAGCCGCCGAGCAGCGCACCGGCGCGATCCACCTGCCGACCCCACCGATCCGTGCCACCGTCACCTCACCCTTTGACTATGGCCAACAAACAAGGGTGTTCATCATCACCGATGTCCGCAAGGACGACCTAGATCAGGTGGCCGCTGCCTATCGCGAGCTGTTCCTGGCGTCCGGCGGCGGGGCGCTCGGGCTGTTCACCGCGATCCAGCGGCTACGCGGCGTACATGGCCGGATTGCCGCCGCCATCGACGAGGCCGGGCTAGCGCTCTACGCCCAGCATGTCGACGGCCTTGATCTGGCGACGCTGATCGATATCTTCCGGGCCGAGGAAGACGCCTGCCTTCTCGGTACCGACGCGGTGCGGGACGGGGTCGATGTGCCCGGCCGCTCTCTACGTCTGATCGCATTTGACCGGGTGCCCTGGCCAAGGCCGAATATCCTCTATCGGGCCCGCCGCACGGCGTTTGGCGGCGCTGCCTATACCGACATGCTTACCCGGTTGAAGCTGAAGCAAGCCTTTGGCCGCCTGATCCGCCGCGCCGGTGATCGCGGGGTGTTTACCCTGCTCGATCCGATGATGCCCTCACGGTTGCTCGGCGCTTTTCCCGAGAGCGCGCCGGTCAAGCGCTGCGGATTGGCCGAGGCGATCAGCGAAATTCGCACGTTTCTCCAACCCGATTAAGCTTGCACTCGATCAGCCTCGACCGTTTGACAACCCTTAAAAGCGCCGGTGCTTACCGCGCCTTCAGCGCCAGGCGGTTATCCGTTATGAAAAAAATTTCCCGGGATAGGCCAAAGCCCAGCGGTGCGGTCAACATCAGTGCATCCAAGATGTAACAGCCGGTATCCCAGGCGACCACCAGACCCTGATGGGTGCGACGCAAAGCGGCCACCATATCGCCCAGCAGGCTCAACTTATGGCCGTTATATCCAACGTAGAAATACCGACCAGTCGCTAAAGCGCTTCAGATTGCCGGGATAGCGACATCCGAGAGAGTCCTCGACAAAGGGAAATTCGAACAGCCGCGCTGGGTCTTCCCGCAGCAGGATCAGCCGGTCGCGGCCGCCCCCCGGGCCAAACTGCCGCTGCAGCGACAGTTTTACCTCCAGCAGACTCAACATTGCTAGGCGCCCGCCGCCACCAACCGCGCCTCAATCAACCCGATAGGGCCAAAATTCGCCATTAGAGAATCCCCTGGCGCCACCCGAATCAAACCGGTGCAGGTGCCTGTCGACACCATCTCCCCCGCCTTTAACCCCTCGCCACCGCGTAAATGATTGGCGATCCAGACCATGACATTCAGGGGATCGCCCAACGCCCGGCTGCCGGGACCGGCGGCCACCTCTTCGCCGTTGCGAAACAGTTTCAGTCGGTGGTTTGGCAGATTGAACCGGCGCCAATCGGCGATCACCGCGCCGGTGCTGAGCGTTACATTGGCGCCTCCATCAGCGGTCACCCGGAACCGGCCGCCATGGGCGATCCCCTCGGCCAGGCGCGAGCCAACCACCTCTAACGAGGGCGCCACCCCATCAATGGCGTCGGTCAACTCCCCGTAGGTATAAGGCGTCTCACGCGGCGGCAGGTCGCAGCCTAACCGTAAGGCGAATTCCCCTTCGATCCACAGGTCATGGGAGGCATACACTGGCACCGCCTCTCCAGCGTGAAACCGGAACTGCGCCGGCACCCGCGCCGCGCCCGGTTCGCTGGTACCCAGCTTGGCCTGTGATTCAGGCGAAGTTGAACCAACCTTCCAGGCATCCGAAGCCGCCCCTAAATAGCTGAACACCTCGGCCTGTAATGCGTAGGCCTGACCGGCGTCGCGCGGCGTCTCATCATCACTGAGGGTCACGGTGCCCCCGTCGAGGCGGGCGGCGGCAAGACGGCTGGCGAGCGAGGCCATCGGCGGTCCATTCCCGATAAAGCGTTCCGACACAAAGATAGCTAAGCCAGCGCCCAGGTCAACGTGTTTCATCGGTTGGTGGGTTCAGCGGAGTGACCCTAGTCGTCATCACAACGCCTCATATTTCTACATTCTTCCGCATGCCACGCCCGTCTCACCCAACCTTGGCGTCTTGCTTCAACATGTCCGCGGCTTTTTCGGCGATCATGATAGTCGGGGCGTTGGTGTTGCCGGAGACCAGAGTCGGCATCACCGAGGCGTCGATTACTCGTAAACCCTCGATGCCATGCACTTTCAGCCGGTCATCTACCACTGCCATCGGGTCGCTGCCCATTTTGCAGGTGCCGACGGGGTGATAGACCGTGTTGCCATAGGCCCGAGCGAAGGCCAGAAACTCGTCGTCAGTGTTCACATCTCGACCCGGATCAATCTCATCGCCAGCATAGGCCGCTAGCGCCGGGGCGCCAACAATGGTGCGGGCGATCTTCATGCCCGCGACGATGGTCCGCTGATCGTTCTCCTCTGCCAGAAAGTTACCACGGATCGCCGGCGCTGCCTGCGGATCCGAGGATTTGATGTGGATGGTGCCACGGCTGTCAGGGCGCAACTGGCACGGCGCAATAGTCATTCCTGGATGGGTGTCAAAGACCCGCTTTTTGACGTCCTTGAAGCTGGCATGAACGATTGTGTATTGAACGTCCGGCCCGGCGACTTCCGGACGGGTGCGGACATAGCCAGACAAGATGCCGCCGGGAAAAGTCATGATTCCTTTGCGGGTAAAGGCGTATTTCAGGACCTCTTTCGCGATGAAGAACCCCCGCGTCTGCTCGTTCAGGGTGATCGGCTGTTTGACCTTCCAGGTCTGGCGAACGATGTAGTGATCCTGATAATTGGCGCCAACCCCTGCCAGCGCATGCACCACTTCGATACCATGGGCGCCGAGCACCGCGGGATCACCGATGCCAGACAGCTCCAGCAGTTGCGGCGACTGCACCGCGCCGGCGGCCAGCAACACCTCGCGCCCGGCCCGAGCCTGCTTTTCGCGCCCGCCCTGTCGATAGGCCACGCCGACGGCGCGCTTGCCTTCAAGTATCACCTTGGTAGTCTGAGCTTTGATTTCCAGGTGCAAGTTTGACCGGCCCATCGCAGGTTCCAGATAGGCCTTGGCGGTGGACCAGCGCCTACCGTTCTTCTGGGTGACCTGGAAATAGCCGAAGCCTTCCTGATCGCCGCTGTTGTAATCAAGGTTTTTCGGATACCCCGACTGCTCAGCGGCATCGATGATCGCGTCCAGCACCTCGGCCCGCTCAGTGCCTTCCGAGGTGTTCAGCGGACCGCCCTTGCCGCGCGCCGGATTGTCGGAGCTTTCGTAGTTCTCGGCTTTCTTAAAATAGGGCAGCACCGATTCATAAGACCAGCCGCGATTGCCAAGCTGTGACCAGGTGTCGTAATCTAGTGGTTGGCCGCGCACATAGACCATACCGTTGATCGAGCTGGAGCCTCCCAGCACCTTACCACGCGGAATTGGGATCGCCCGGTTATTCGTACCCGCTTCCGGCTCGGTCTCGAAGCGCCAGTTGAGACTCGGCATGTCCAGGGTCTTGATGTAGCCAACGGGAATATGGATCCACATATTGCTGTCCTTGCCGCCGGCCTCCAACAGCAGGACCTTGACCTTCGGGTCCTCGGTCAGCCTATAGGCCAGCGTGCAACCCGCCGACCCAGCACCAACGATGATGTAGTCATAGATGTCCGCGTGCTGATTCATGATGCCCATTCCCGCCCGTGTCCTGTCGATAGAAGCCAAGCAGGACAATCCGGGGCGAAGTTGTCAAGCCGGGCGGCGTTCACTGGGGTCCAGGAACCGCGACCGCGTCCCTGGACTTGATTAAGTCCGCCGGGCATTACCCATTTTCAACATATTTCATCCGTCGTCCAGCCGGACGGTAGAGCTGGAGCCTGAGTCCTCTCGGCATCGTAAAATGGGGGAAATAGACGATATATATCTCCTATTCCTCGCCCATCCATCAACGTGGACGTGTTTCGGCGTGTGTCCTGCCGTTCGCCAGGACGCCGGGGCATTTTTTACAGTGCAACAGTGAGTCAGCGCTGAGATGACAACTAAGGTTAGGAATCAGTAATAATTGAGGCTACGGGCCTTCCACCCGAGTCCCATCAACCATTGACAATTCTTTATCGAAGCTATCATATTTAGACTATACTAACTTTTAGAATCATTGGGCCATTCGATCGATGAATTTCCCGCGCATCAACCGTCGCCATTTGCTTGGCACTGGCCTCGTGGGGTCATGGCTTGGGTTGATTGGCGCCAGTGCGTCCGCCGCCTTGGCGACATCCAGCGACACACCGAAAGGCCACTCGCCCCACGCTGCCGGTAGCATGATGACCGTTGGCGATGTGGATCCAGCCAGCAATGGTTTCGATCCGCACAGCATTTTGACCGACTGGGATCGTGGCGTCACATCCGTTGATAGCGATGGCCGTACGGTTCGCGAGTTTCTGATCACCGCCGAGGACAAGGAGATCGAGATAGCCCCTGGCGTTTTATTTTCGGCCTGGACTTACAATGGCCGGGTGCCGGGTCCGACGTTGCGGGTGACCGAGGGCGAACGGCTTCGTATCGTCTTTCGAAACAATGGATCGATGCCGCACACCATGCATTTTCATGGCATCCACGGGGCCAGCATGGATGGTCTGACCGGCGCCGGCGAAGTCGAACCGGGCGGCGAATTTACCTATCGCTTTGATGCTTATCCCTTCGGCTGCCACCTCTATCACTGTCATTCAATACCGCTAAAACGGCATATTCATAAGGGCCTTTATGGCGGCTTCATCATCGACCCTGACCCCGATCTGCACCCCGATCTCGATCCCCAGGCCATCGCCATCGCCCGGTCGCGCCAGCACGGCACGCCGGAAAACGCTATCTGGCAAGAAATGGTCATGGTGATGAACGGGTTCGACACGAATTTCGATGATGAGAACGAGGTCTACGCCGTCAACACGGTGGCCCATGCTTACGCCAAGCAGCCGATCGCCATCGCGCGCGATCGACCGGTGCGGATCTATCTAATCAACATCACCGAGTTCGACCAGATCAACTCATTTCACCTGCACGCGAACTTCTTCGACTACCACGATCACGGCACCACGCTGGCCCCGACCTCACGGACGATCGATACGGTGATGCTGTGCCAGGGGCAGCGGGGGATCGTCGAATTCTCCTTCGCCGGGTTCGAGCCGGGGCGCTACATGTTTCATGCCCATCAATCGGAGTTCGCCGAGCTTGGCTGGATGGGCCATTTCGAGGTCGTTGCGTAATGCGACAAATCCTGCGCATCGCCGGCCCCTTCCTGATGATCGTCCTGGTGGCGATCGGTTTCGTCCAGCTGGACCCGCTGGCGGTGCTGCGTGGCAATGCCCCGCCCGTCGAGAAACTAACGATCGAGCTTGCGCAAATCAATCAAGGCGAGCTGAAACTCCGGCTACGGGCGGAAAGCTCCGAGGCGATGTCCGTGGCGCAGGTCCAGGTCGACGGCGCCTACTGGAAATTTGAACAGACACCGCCCGGCCCGTTGAGCCGGCTACGAACCGCCTGGATCACCATGAACTATCCGTGGGTGCAGGGCGAAAGCCATCACATCACCGTGCTGACGAACACTGGCGCCACGTTCGACTACGCAATCGACGTCGCGATGTCGACGCCCGATCCGGCCTCAAGCCTGGGCTGGTTCCTTGGTCTTATCGGCCTGTTCGTCGGCATGGTGCCAGTCACCCTGGGCATGCTGTTCTTTCCGGCGCTTCGTGCCGCAGGACCAGGCATCATGGCCTTTGTACTGGCCTTGACCATGGGATTGCTCGCCTATCTTTTCGTCGACACCTTGTCGGAAGCACAAGACCTTGCCGAAAAATCCGCCGAGACACTGTCAATCAGGAAGGTGGTGTGGCTGGTCGCCCTGGTCACTGCCGTCGGCCTGTTCATGATCGGTCGCCGCCTTGGCGCCGGCAGCGGTAACGGACGCGGTCCAGCAATGCTGGCCTGCGCGATCGCGCTTGGCATCGGGTTACATAATTTTGGCGAAGGTCTAGCGATAGGCGGCGCTTTTGCCAGCGGGGCGGTAACGCTCGGCTCGTTCCTCGTCATCGGTTTCACGCTGCACAACATCACCGAGGGGATCGGCATCGTCGCCCCTCTCACCGATCAAAGGCCGGACTTGTTGATGCTGTGCGGCTTGTCAGCATTGGCCGGCCTACCGGCGGTGCTCGGGCTGTGGGTCGGCGTCCAGGCCTTTAGCACCCATTGGGCGGCGATCGCCCTGGCAGTTGGGGCCGGCGCGATCCTCCAGGTGTTAATCGAGGTCGGCCTGCTGATCCAGCGGCGCTATCTCGACAGCGCCGCGCCGCAACCTCTCAGCAGTCTTTTGGTTGGGGGCGTGCTGGGTCTGGTGTTGATGTACAGCACCTCGCTTATCGTAACGGTTTAAAGCCGGAACGGCATCACCGACCGACAATCCGGGCTATTCCTTAGACCCCACTCATCCTAAGGTCCCACTCAGATCCGGGCGCGGCGAGGGGCCGAAATGCGCCTCGATGGCCATGCCGATAGCCAGCGCGTGGGCATCGGCGCCATTGCGGCACATGATTTGCAGACCAACCGGCAACACCGAGCCGAACTGATGCACCGGGGTGCTGATCGCGCATTGTCGGAAGATATTGCTGGGCTGGGTATTGCGCGAGGATTGCGCCGAACGAGCCGCTGCCGCCTCGTTCTCCCGCAAATGACCGATCGGCATCGGCACGAAGGGGCAGGTCGGACCGACCCAACCATCGAGACCGTCCATGGCGTCATCGGCTAGCGCCGCCAGCTCGTGATGACGGATCACCGCCGCCGCGTGCTGAACCCCGGTGACGTCAAAGCCCTTGGCGGCGCGGGCGGCGGTAGTCGGGTCCATATTCGGACGCGCCTGATTGAATGCGTTCTCGCCAATCGCGGCCAGAAACTCCGGCGGGCAGATCGCCGGGAACACCCATTCGCGCTCGGTCGCGTCGGGAATCTCAACGTCGACGATCTCAACCCCGGCGGCGATCAGCGAGGCTAGGGCCTCGTCGATGCAGGCCCGAACGTCGGCGTCGATATCCTCGAAGAAATAGGTGGTTGGGCGCCCCAGACGCAGCCCAGAGAGCTGCGCTGCGCTCGGGATATTCTCGCCGGTGACGATGGCGTGAATGATCGCGGCGTCGGCAGCGCTGCGGGTCAGCGGGCCCACCGTGTCTAGAGTCGGCGAGAGCGGGAACACCCCGTCGGTCGGCAACATCCCAATCGTTGTCTTGTGTCCAAAAATACCGTTGAAACAAGCGGGGATCCGCACAGAACCACCGGTATCCGAACCCATGGCGAAGGCGCACATCCCGGTCGCGGTGGCAACGCCGGAGCCGCTCGACGAGCCGCCCGGCGCCCGGTGGGTTTCCAGATCCCAGGGGTTCCACGGCGTGCCCCGTGCCTCATTCACCCCGGTGGCACCCAGCGCATACTCGACCGTCTTGGTCTTACCTAGCACGATGCAGCCGGCCTGTTTCAGGCCATGAACAAAGCTCCCCTCCGGTCCGGTGATATGCGAGGCGTCATAGAGCGAGCCATTGGTCGTGGGCATGCCCTCGACCGCATAAATATCCTTGATCCCGACCGGCACTCCCATCAGCGGCCCCAAGTCGGTACCGGCGGCCAGCAACTGATCGATCGCCTCCGCCGCCGCCATCGCTTGGCCGCCAGCGACATACTGATAAGCGCCAAGCTTGCCGTCCAGGGCCTCGATCCGGTCAAGATAGGCCCGGGTGGCAGCGCTAGCGCTGGTTCGCCCGGTGCGCAGGGCCACAGCATAACTGGCGATACCGCCATTCTCGAGAGGATCGGGAGGGCAATGGGTCATGGCAACCTCGGTATCGGCGGTGGGAGAAGGAAGGGGTTGGAAACGCAAGCCTCCTACAGAACGAGCCAAGATGCAATACGAGGCACCATCGGGCTGGTCGCGGATTTTTCAAACCGCCCCCAACCGGCCCCGAAAACAAAATCTATCCGCGCGGGCAGGATCCGCGCCGACAGCACGGTTGAGATCAGGAACACCGTGCTCGCTTGACCGACCAGGAGCCGGTAGCGAACCGCCAGTATGAAGACCAGGGTCCCGGCCGACGACCTGCTGAAATCGTCGTCGCCGCCGCCCAATGGCCGGACGCCACCGCGCCCACACTGATCGTCAGGGCAAAGATGCCGAACACCGCACCGCCATAAACCACGTGAAACAGTTCGTCGAGAACCCGATCGACCACGGCCATCTCCGACCAGGACAATCGCGAAGACCCGCAGACCGACATTGAGAACCCCTTTCATCAATTGGCGGACTTTATTGGCTGTGAGTAAGGTGGCTTTGACTGGGTGACCTGATACCTCGACTTATATAACCCCGCCCGAGGGTTCGGCAAAACAGTGGTTGGGTTGTATAAATCGGCGCAGATTGTTATCGATGCACCGAAAGACCACATCAGCAGTGGTCGGCTAACGGCCTTACTCATCGGTCCGGAGAAAATGTGATTAGCTATCATGCCGCCCTGATTGATTCTGTCGTGCTCGTTGCGTCAACTGACGGAGACCTCGCCGATCCGGAGTTAGCCACGATCCGCGAAATGGTGGTCGGCCTGCCTATGTTAAAAGACTTCGAAACCGGTAATTTTTTAGGGATCGCCGGCCCCTGCACGGATCTGTTGACCGAGAAGGATGGCTTCGACGGCGCCATCGCCGTCGACGGTGATGCCACCCAGGAGGAATTGCGTTTTTTTGTGATGCTGCGCCATGAGATTGAGGTCGAGCGACTGACTGCCGCCGCGATCGAGCGCGGTTCCGTCGCCCGCTATGCTCGGCGCGTGGAAAAGAGAGCATGAGCGGCTCGACGCCGGGTAACGAGGTGGACGACCAAGCGCCCAATCTGTCTGGTCGAACAGTCGGGTTGGTCGGGCTTGGCTTGATGGGGGCGCCGATGGCCCGGCAATTGCGGGCCGCCGGTGCGGCTTTGCGGGTGTGGAACCGGACCCGCAAGAAGGCCGCGGACCTTGCCGAGGAGATTGGCGCCACCGCGGTGTGCGCCTGCCCGCGCGACGTAACCGATGGCGCCGAGGCGACGATCGTCATGGTCAGCGACGCCGACGCCGTCGAAATGGTGGTGTTCGATCCTGACGAGAATAGCTATGGCGTCGTCCACGGCCTTGGCGCCAAGGGCTTGCTGATCGACATGGGCACGACCTCGGTGCTGCGGACCCAAGGTTTCGCCGACCGCCTGCACCAGACCGGGGCCGAGTGGCTCGACGCGCCGGTATCCGGTGGCACGGTAGCGGCCGGGAACGGCACGCTGACGATCATGGCTGGTGGCAGCGACACCACCTTCAACCGGGCACTACCGCTTTTTCAGGCAATGGGCCAGCGGATCACCCATGTCGGGGCGGTGGGTGCCGGCCAGATTGCAAAATCCGCCAACCAAATGATCGTTGGCCTGACCATTGGCGCAGTGGCCGAGGCCTTCGCGTTGGCCCGCCACGCCGGGGTCGAACCAGCGAAAATCCGCGAGGCCCTGTTCGGCGGCTTCGCCCATAGCCGGATCCTGGAGCTGCATGGTGAGCGGATGGTCGAAGGTGATTACGAACCCCGCGCCAAATGCTCGATCCAGCGCAAGGATATCGCCGAGGCGGTGCAGTTGGCCGAGTCCGTCAACCTGACGCTACCGGGACTACGCGCCAATCTAACGCTGTGGGATCACATGGTGGACAATGGCATGGCCGATTTCGATCATAGCGCCCTGTTGTTGGCCATCGATCCTGATTCTCGGGAAAAGTAAGCTGAACAGTCGGGCGGTCGACGCGGTGATCCTTGATGTCGGTAACGTCCTGATCGACTGGAATCCCCGTGCGCTCTATCGCAAAATCCTCCTCGGTGCCGGCGGCCAGCCAGACGAGGCGCGGATTGACTGGTTCATGGCCAATGTCTGCACCCAGGACTGGAACATACAGCAGGACCTCGGCCGCTCGATCGCCGACGCCGAGAGAACATTGCACCGCCAACACCCCGAATGGCAGATCGAAATCGCGGCCTATTACGGCCGTTTCCAGGAACTGATCCCGGGCCCAGTCGAGACCACCGTCAACTGCATGCGACGGCTGCGCGAGGCCGGTATTCCGGTGCACGGCCTGACCAATTTCGGCCGCGAGACCTTCGCCATGACCCGCCAACGGTTTGACTTCCTCCGAGATTTCGACGGCGTGGTGGTCTCCGGCGAGGAAGGTCTGGTCAAACCCGATCCAGCGATCTTCAAATTACTGATTCAGCGCTTTAAGCTTACACCTAGCCGGAGTCTGTTCGTCGATGACAGCCAAGCCAATATCGATACAGCTCAGGCGCTTGGCTTCCAGGTTCATCATTTCACCCGGCCAGAGCTGTTGCCGCCACACCTGACGGCGCTCGGGCTCTTTGGTCAATAAAAGTCTTCTTGGTGAATAATTGTCTACTAGATCAAGAATCTGCCGATTGCTAGCGCCGTCAAGCGGATCAACCGTCCTGAGGATAGGCAAGGCTAAGCGGTAGGCTGAGCAACCGATCGGCGATGAACGTGGCGAAAGGCAGCACCGCCCGCAAGCCGACCCGTGTCTGGTCCGGGGAATGTCAACGATCACACCAGAGCTAAAAAAAACACCCCCCAAAATTTTCACTTCGGGGGGTGCCGTAATGGTCTTCGGATATTGGTCGGTGGCTTAGAAACCCATGCCGCCCATGTCCGGAGCGCCGCCGCCGCCGCCCATCGCCGCCTTCGGCTCAGGCCGCTCGGCGACCATCGCTTCGGTCGTCACCAACAGGCCGGCCACCGAAGCGGCATTCTGCAGCGCGATCCGCACTACCTTGGTCGGGTCGATGATGCCCGTCTTGACCAGATCACAGAACACACCCTTTTGGGCGTCGAAGCCCCAGTTGGTATCCTTCGACTCCAGAAGCTTGCCGACGATAACCGAACCGTCCTCGCCTGCGTTCTCGGCGATTTGCCGTGCCGGAGCCTGGATAGCCTTGCGCACGATGTTAACGCCAACGGTCTGATCATCATTCTCGGTCTTTAGCTTATCAAGCGCGCGACCGGCATAGATAAGCGCCGCGCCACCGCCCGGGATGATGCCTTCTTCGACCGCGGCCCGGGTCGCGTGCATCGCGTCGTCGACACGATCCTTGCGTTCCTTCACCTCGACCTCGCTGCCCCCGCCAACACGGATGATCGCGACACCGCCGGCCAGCTTGGCCAATCGCTCTTGCAGTTTTTCCTTGTCGTAGTCGGACGTCGTATCCTCGACCTGCACCCGGATCTGGTTGCAACGAGCCTCAATGTCCTTCTTCTTGCCGGCACCGTCGACGATGGTGGTCTCTTCCTTGGTGATGCTCACCCGCTTGGTCGTGCCCAACATGTCGAGCGTCACGCTCTCGAGCTCGATGCCAAGATCCTCCGAAATCACGGTACCACCGGTCAGAATGGCAATGTCCTCCAGCATCGCCTTGCGACGATCACCAAAGCCCGGAGCTTTCACGGCCGCTACTTTCAGACCACCACGCAGCTTGTTAACGACGAGCGTGGCAAGCGCCTCGCCCTCAATATCCTCGGCGATAATCAACAGCGGACGGCTGCTCTGGACCACAGCCTCAAGTATCGGCAACATCGCCTGCAGGTTCGACAGCTTCTTCTCGTTCAGCAAGATGTACGGATTTTCCATCTCGCAGATCATCTTCTCGGAGTTGGTCACGAAATACGGCGAGAGATAGCCGCGGTCGAACTGCATGCCTTCAACAACATCAAGCTCGGTAGCCAGCGTTTTGGCCTCCTCGACGGTGATTACACCCTCGTTACCGACTTTTTCCATCGCCTTGGCGATCATATTGCCGATCTCGACCTCACCGTTGGCCGAGATCGTACCAACCTGCGCTACTTCACCAGTGCCGGTGAGCTTCTTCGACTTCTTCTCAAGATCGGTTACGACAGCCGTAACGGCCAAATCGATACCGCGCCTCAGATCCATCGGGTTCATGCCGGCGGCAACCGCCTTGGCGCCTTCCTTGACGATGGCCTGAGCCAGAACCGTCGCGGTAGTGGTGCCGTCACCTGCATTGTCGTTCGCCTTCGAGGCCACTTCACGCACCATCTGGGCGCCCATGTTCTCGAACTTGTCGGCCAACTCGATTTCCTTAGCGACGGTCACGCCATCTTTGGAAATCCTGGGGGCGCCGAACGACTTGTCGAGCACCACGTTCCGGCCTTTCGGGCCGAGCGTTACTTTCACGGCATTGGCGAGAATGTCGACACCGTCAAGCATCTTCTGACGCGCTTCGACGCCGAACTTAACTTCTTTGGCAGCCATTGTTGTTTTCTCCTCTACCTACCGAGCCGCAGCTCAGGCAGCCTTCTTTTTCGACTTGGTGACCTCGATGACGCCCATGATGTCGGACTCCTTCATGATCAGGAGCTCGTCGCCATCGATCTTCACCTCGGTGCCGGACCACTTGCCGAACAACACCATGTCGCCGACCTTGACATCCAGCGGCGTGATTTTGCCATTATCGTCACGACCACCGGGTCCGATGGAGATGACTTCACCTTCCATCGGCTTTTCCTTGGCGGTGTCGGGGATGATGATGCCGCCGGCGGTCTTCTCTTCACCATCCAAGCGACGAACTAGCACTCTATCGTGCAAAGGCCTAAAACCCATGCCATTCCTCCAGTAAATCTTGCGCCAAAAGCGCAGCGTTGATCGTTGGGGTATCGAGTGCTCGCAGCAGCTGTTAGCACTCTCCCTTAACGAGTGCCAGCGATGTAGTGACTCCGCCACACAGAGTCAAGGGACTGGGGTAAATAGAGCCGACCGGCGACCCGCGCCACCTTCCGGATCCTTCGGTCTTTCGTCGGCTGCCATCCCTTTCAAATCATTCCAGGATGCATCTTGATCAGCCAGCGCTTTGGCGAAATTCCCCAAAAATTCCTTCTAATTCGTTGCAATTATTATAAATTTTTAATAAAAAAATTCCTCTCCCGCAAGATTTTCACATGGGACAATCGCTCGTGTCTGATTTGGACTTGAAAGAGCACCATCATGACAATCATGAAAACCACTCTGCTGGCCGATCACCCCACCACGACTGAAATCTTGCATCACATGGCGGATTGCCCAGACTTCCCACAAAGTTTTGACAAGCCATACATCGACGTGGTCCCGATCTCCCCCCGCCAGCACAAGTCTCCCGGTCATCCGCAGGACAATATCGGGGATCGGCTGCATTCCGTCGTCGCCGACGCGCACAATCGCCCGTGCGAGATCTATCATGCCAAGGCAAAATTCCGGCGACATAAAACAATTAGTCTCCGAAACTAAACAGTATCCGGCTCCCCGCGAGCCAGCAGCTCATTCGGGCGCCAGGGTCACCTTGAGGCCATCCAACGCCGACCGCATGGTTAACTGACAGGACAACCGCGAGTTCGTCTCGACGTCAAATGCCAGGTCGAGCATGTCGGTCTCTTCCTCGCCCTTCTCCTCTAACTTGTCGCCCCAGGCAGCGTCGACATACACATGGCAGGTGGCGCAGGCGCAGGAGCCGCCACATTCCGCCTTGATCGGTAACCCTTCGTCGCGGATTAGTTCCATAATTTGCCAACCGTCAATGCCGGCGATCTCGTGTTCCTTGCCATCACGGTCAGTGACGAAGATCTTCATGATACCCCCAATTTTTCCTGCAAGTCGGAGCTTGAGGTTGTGTACTGAAACCGCAGCCGACGTTCCGGATAGACGTAGCGGAAAGCCTGCTGTGACATCAAGGCCGCTTCGTGAAACCCTGACAAGATCAACTTCAACTTGCCAGGATAGGAATTGATGTCGCCAATCGCAAAAATGCCCGGCACATCGGTTTCGAATTTCTCGGTATCGACCGGAACCAGGTTCTTGTCGAGGGTGATCCCAAACTCGGCAACCGGCCCCAGCTTCATAGTCAGGCCGAAGAACGCCAGCAAGATATCGCAGGGGATGTCGTAGCCCCCGTCGGGGCCCTTGACCGATACCGCTTCCAGCTTGCCGTCACTTCCTTTCAGTTCCTTCAACTGGGCAATATGCAGGGCCATGCCGCCGCTTTCGACCAGCGCGCGCATCTTATTGACCGTGTCCGGAGCGGCGCGAAAATCGTCGCGCCGATGCACCAGTGCCATGCTCTGGGCCAACGGCTGTAGGTTGACCGTCCAATCCAACGCCGAATCGCCGCCACCGGCGATCAGCACGTTCTTGCCGCGGAATCGCTCCATCTGGCGGACCGAATAAAACACCGACACGCCCTCATAGACCTCCAGCCCCTGCAACGGCGGCTTCTTCGGCACGAAACTGCCGCCGCCGGCCGCAATCACGATGACCGGCGCCTCGATCACCGTGCCGATATCAGTGGTGACCCGCCATTTTCCGTCATCGGTCTTGACCAACGATTCCGCCATCTGACCGAAATGAAAAGTCGGTCCGAACGGCTCGATCTGCGCCATCAGCTTGTCGGTCAATTCCTGACCGGTGCAGATCGAAATCGCCGGGATGTCGTAAATCGGTTTTTCCGGATACAGCTCCGCGCATTGGCCGCCCGGATAATCGAGAATGTCGATCAGATGCGCCTTCATATCGAGCAGACCCAGCTCGAATACCGCGAACAGGCCAACCGGGCCGGCGCCGATGATGATCACATCCGTCGAATGGGGGCTATCGTTCATGCTTCTTCCTGGTGATTGGGGCTATTGGTCGCAGAGGTGAGGTACGCCAAAGCATAAATACGGATCAAGAGACGCGCTGCCAAGGTCGAATTAAGAGATGACTAATATTCCCCGTTGGGATCAACCAGCTCGACCGACGACGGGCGTTGCGACCAGCAGCCTAAGAATTTCTGCCGTCGAAGAATCAATGTCGGAAATGGCGCATCCCGGTCACCACCATCGCCACCTCATTGGCGTCGGCGGCTGCAATCACCTCGGGGTCACGCAGCGAGCCGCCGGGCTGGATCACCGAGCAAGCGCCGGCCTCTATGGCGGTCAGTAATCCGTCGGCAAACGGGAAGAACGCGTCTGAAGCCACTGCCGAACCGATGGTCAACGGCTGCTCCAGGCCCATCGCCCCAGCGGCATCGCGGGCCTTGTGAGCGGCGATGCGCGCGGAATCGACCCGGCTCATCTGGCCTGCGCCAATGCCGACGCTGGCGCCGTCCTTGACATAGACGATGGCGTTGGATTTCACGTGCTTGGCGATCCGGCAGGCCAGCAGCAGGTCACGCAGTTCAGCCTGGCTCGGAGCCCGCTTGCTCACCACTGTCAGCTCGGCCTCGGTGATCCGGCCGAAATCACGGTCCTGAACCAGCAACCCGCCGGCCACCGGCTTAACCAAGCGGCCCCGGGCGGCCGGATCCGGCATGCCGCCGGTCTCCAGCACACGGATGTTCTTCTTGGTCGCCAGGATCGCCCGGGCATCTGGGTCGACCGAGGGCGCCACCACCACCTCGGTCAGGATCTTGATGATCTCGGCCGCCGTCACCCCGTCGAGCGACCGGTTTACCGCAATGATCCCGCCAAAGGCGCTGACCCGATCGCAATCAAAGGCCCGTTGATAGGCTTCCAACACCGAGCTGGCTTCGGCCACTCCACAGGGATTGGCATGCTTGATGATCGCCACCGCCGGGCCGTCGAATTCGGCCACTAATTCGATGGCCGCGTCGGTGTCGTTGAGGTTGTTGTAGCTCAGCGCCTTGCCCTGCAGTTGGGTTGCGGTGCCGACCCCCGCTCGGGTGCTGGAGGTCTGGTAGAAAGCGGCGGATTGATGCGGGTTCTCGCCATAGCGCATGATCTGTGGATTGGCGCCGACAAAGCTCACCCGGCGCGGCGCGATATCGCCGACCTCGGCCGCCAGCCAGGTCGAGATCTCAGAATCATAAGCGGCGGTCCGCGCATAGGCAGTGGCGGCCAGGTGGCGGCGCAGCGCCAGCGGTGTGGCCCCGCCATTTGTGGCCAACGCGTCCAGCACACCCTGATAATCCTCGGCATCCACCACCACGGTAACTGAAGCATGGTTCTTCGCCGCCGCTCGGATCATCGCCGGCCCACCGATGTCAATATTCTCGACGCAATCGGCATAACCCGCGCCGGAGGCCACGGTCTGCTCAAACGGATACAGGCTGGAGATCAACAGATCGATCGGTGGGATATCATGATCCCGCATCGAGGCGATGTGCCCAGCATCGTCGCGCAGCGCCAGCAAGCCGCCATGGATTTTTGGATGCAAGGTTTTCACCCGGCCGTCCATCATCTCGGGAAAACCGGTGTGATCGCCCACTTCAATCACCGCGACGCCCGCGGCGCGCAGCGCCTTGGCGGTGCCGCCGGTCGACAGAATTTCAACTCCCCAGGCGGCCAGAGCTTGGCCAAGTTCGACCAACCCGGTCTTGTCAGAAACGGAAATCAGGGCGCGGCTAACGGGCACGAGGTCGGTCATGGCGGCGGTCCGGAACAGTCGAGATCAAGGCCTCGGCTTATCGCCTGCCGCTGGGCTATCGTCAACTGCGAGGCAATCGTCAACCAGAGGGTCGGGTTTCTCCTCCAGCTCAAGTCCGCGCGCTGGTTTGCGCTCCCGCTTCAACCGCGACTCGCGGATCGCGATATAAGTGGTACTGGCGAAGATCAGCAGACCGCCAGTCCAGGTATAGATATCCGGAACCTCGCCAAACACTAAAAAGCCCAACAAGGCGGCCCAGATCAACTTGGTGAAATCGACCGGCAGCACGACCGAAGTATCGGCGAGCTTCAGTGACTGGTTCATCAGGGTCTGGGCGACGGTCCCGAAGGTCGCCAGGACGAACATCCGGGCAAGCTGCTCCCCGCTCGGCCAATCCCAAAACGGCAACGCTGCCAAAAGAACGATCGGCGATAGAAAGATCGAAGCATAAAGCGAGATGGTGACGCTGGAATCGGTTCGGGTCATCACCTTGATCACCATCAACGCCACCGACCAAATCGCCGCCGAGGCGACAATCAGGATCGGCCCGATACCGACCTCGATGACGCCGGGTCGCAGGATGATCAGCGTGCCGATGAAGCCGATCGCAATCGCGGTCCAGCGCCGCGCCCGCACCACCTCACCCAGCACGAACACCGCCAACACCGTCGCGAACAGCGGCGCGCTGAACCCAAGCGCCGTCACCTGAGCCAACGGCGTGATGCTGAGCCCATAGAAAAAACTTAACATCGCACCGGCATTGAGAACCCCGCGCAGTGCATGCAGCTTTATATTCTTGGTCCGAAAACTGGCGCCCCGGTCACGTAACACCAACGGCGCCAGCACGAAAATTCCCAGGAAGGCGCGGAAGAACGCGATCTCGAACGGGTGCAACTCGCCGGACATGCCCCGGACGATGGTGTGCATAGAGACGAATAGCACAGCCGCGATCGCCATATAGGCAATCGCCCGAGCCGGGGTCGGGATGCTCGAAAGCGTGGCGGAAACACTCAGGGGGCTGATCACGCGGTTGTTAATAGACCGATGCTGGCGGGGTCACAAGGGCCAGATGGGCTGCTTATTGGCAGACCCAGGGCTCAGTGAGGTCGCTTTGCGCGCACGCCAGTTCAAGATGATCCGGGGACACCACACCACCCATATTCAACGTTAAGAGTTTGACATCATCGCGCGTCATAAAAGAATGCCAACCGCATTTGATCGCTACAAAAAAATGTGGCGATATCGCGTCGACGATGCAAGGCAATTGATTAACTCCATCGAAGAGGCAGGTTTCACAGACCCCTCCATTATAGAGCTGATGCGTTCCCGGCGGGGGTTAACTAAACTCGAGATCTACATCTATGCTCCACACAAGACCACACCGCCCGCGGATATGATGGCGTTCGCGAACGACGTTCAGAGCGCGCTCGCCCTCGGCACTCCTTTAACAATGAGGCATAAATAAAGACGGCATTGACATCTATGGGCACGCTCCCCATTGCGCCTGTCCGTTTAACGTTTGGATTGCCAAGTAGCGACGTCGCCCGATTTGTCTGGTGATGATAGCGGCCATCATTTTTCAAATTGGCGACGATGATTGGTTAATTTTCTTTTGCCGGCGTTTCCAACAGCTGCAGGTTCGGAATCAATTAATCCTAGGATACCATCACCAAACTGTCCTTTGTGATGAATCCCGCAGAAATCAACACGGAACGGAGCATTCCCGTCCGGACAAGTTAGGGTCGGTGTAGGGCGTTAGAACCGCTGCCGCGACCTAAAAGACACCCTGGTCGGTTGCCGCATAGATAGCACAACGCTTTTGGGAGCGAGATTTGGGGTGCCGCACGTGGTGTTGGCATATTGGGCTAAACTTGCGCCAAGATAGCCAGCGCATCGATATTGACCCCCGTGTCCTTGACCAGTGCGTAACCGGTCTGGTTTTAGCCATATGCTCTCGAGACTTCTAAAATAACGCGCGCATCATTCGTTTCGGTTGGGTATTCTCCCAGGCTGGATCGAAATTCGTGGCACGCGTAGGTAAAATCTATTTTTTCTCATCCCTCAGTAAGCATTAGCTGGCGAAATTCACCAATTTCATAGGCGTAAACGGAATCACCCAACTCGCCGGCGTGGCACCGTCTTATCCTTAGTCTATGGTCATTCAAAATAAGATGAACCGGCATCGGCCTCAAAACGTCGCCCAATCCGGCTTTTTCGGCGTCACCGTCATCTCACCCGCCGTCAACACGGCAGCGCCCCCGGCGGTTTGCTCGAGCATGTTCAGCCGGACCATCGCCATGGCCATATCGCCTTGGGTGGAGCGGATTTCGCCAGCATCGCGGCCATCCAGAGTGATCCGGGTGCCCGGGGGCGGCAATGGACCGTCGGTGGTGATCGGCATCAGCCGGCGCTTGACCAGACCGCGATATTTGGTCCGCGCGGTCAACTCCTGCCCCATATAGCAGCCTTTTTTCCAATCCACGCCGTTCAGTTCGTCAAACCCGGCCTCCAACAGCACCGTCTTGTCGACTTCCATGTCGCGGCTGCCGTCGGGGATACCGAGCTGGATGCGGCGACGGTCATAATCGTCGAGCGTCCCCAGCGCCAGACTAAGAGAGGAGAGATTGGCGTTGACCGGCAGGATCAGCCGAGCGCCCAGGGCCGCCAGTCGCGGATCGGCGATCGCCAGGCCGCCGAGGCAGGGCACGCTGGCGCCCGCCGCCGCCCCGCTAGCCCAGCCAAGCGCCGCCAGAGCGCCGTCGCCATGTACCGCAAAAACCTGAAAGCTCTCGCTGACATCGGTTAGCTCGACCTTGGAGCGCAGCTTGTAGATCCGCAGGCGCTTGGCGAAATCAGCCAGCCGCGCAGCCTCGCAATCCAGCAGCAGCCGCTCACCATCATCAACAACGATGAAATCGAACAGGAACTTACCCTGGGGCGTCAGGAAGGCGGCATAGACCGCCTGGTCCGGTGTCACCCGCTCCACATCGTTGGAAACCAGGCCTTGCAGGAAGGCGACCCTATCCTCGCCAGAAACGGCGAGCACGCCACGGTCTTCAAGGTTGACTAGTCTTGCCTCTGACATTCACCCTCACGTTCATACGGCCGGCCTTTTATTCGGCCATGTTTTATTTAGCAAGCTGACGCTCGGCCTCGCTCTTCAATTCCCCAATCTTATGATGCAGCCGGTGCTCGGAAAGATCCGCATCGGTGCCAGCGACACTCTTCAGGACGAAAGCACGACATCGTTATCACCCGGCTCATCCAGATTGCCCATCAGCACTTTCTTGCCGTGACTTTCTGCCTCTTCACCGAACACTCCACGAAAAACCTTGGAAACTCAAAAGCCATGCAGCTTATGATGCCACGCTACAGGCTAAGAAACGCCTTTTAGCGTCATTCGCGAACTTTTCTTCAGGGCCGTTCTGGCGATCCTCGCATCCACTCATAACGGCAATCTCCCGAGTAGTTCAAATAATACGGCACTGGCGCAACCATCACGGAGCATGGTCCAGCACCTAAAGATTGCCAAGTTATCTTTTAATGGCCTGAGTGGTCGTTGATCGGAATCGAAGCAATCACAAATTTTAAGTCCCCTTCACCGGATCACCTTTGCCAGCTTACCGGGGCCATGCTATCGAGCTGCCGGATCAACGCGGGTAAGCCGATGTGCACCAATGTCATTCTTCGCCGCCCCGACCACGATTGGCCGATCGTGTTAGCGGCCCTGCGTGATGAGATGCATGACCGGCCCTGGTTGCCGCCGCGCCGCCATTGGCCAGACCGCGATGAGGTGACCGCCGGACTGGATCAACTTGCCGGGGGCAGTTGGATGGGCCTGAACGATTCCGGCGTCGTCGCCTGCATGCTCAATCGCACCGGCCAGCTTGGCCCGGCGCCAGGCAAGCGCTCTCGGGGCGAGCTGGTTCTGGAAGCCCTCGACCATGCGGACGCAATCGACTCGGCGATGGCGCTGACCGAACTGGACCCCAGCAGCTACCGCCCCTTCAACATGATCGTTGCCGACAACCGCGACGCCTATTGGTTGCGCCACGCCGGGCATCAGGGTTCGGGCCACCCGGGACGTGTTGAGATCATCGACATTCCCGAAGGGGTGTCGATGTTGACCGCCCAGGAATTGAACGACCCGACCACGCCGCGCATCGTCGCCTATGGCCCGCGCTTCAACGCCGCCACCGCCCCCGATCCCGATAAAGCCGACTGGACCGAATGGATAGCCTTGATGACGGAACGCTCCAAGCCCGGAGACCTTGAGCACAACCGGGCCATGGCGGTGGCCACCAACCATGGCTATGGAACGGTTTCCAGCTCCCTGATGGCGCTCCCGGCGCCGGATGTCGGCAAGCCGGTATGGCTGTTCGCACAGGGGCTGCCGGGTGATGCGCCGTTCGAGCCGGTCCCCGGCCTGGGTTAATTTTCCGGCTAGAGATTTCAGCTAATGTTTGGGCTAAAGCCAGGCTTGGTTGTTCGCCGGGCGAGGGTAACTTCGACTGCCTGATTTAAAGTATTTTAGCAAAAGAACATTCCGCACCAGGACGTAACGCATCTGTCCAGGTATTGCCAAAGATGACCCGCGCTCGGCGGAACCAAACTCTGACAATCGTTGTCTTACTCGCGCCAAGTTGCTATACGCGGCAGGCAATCCTGGCCAGGGGCGGCTGGGGACGGCGCGAGCGCGCCGATGGCGGCTTACTCGCCGGCAGAATGGTCCCATTGGTGCGAGATCTCATGGCAAGACGCAGGAAACTTTACGAGGGCAAGGCCAAGGTCCTGTACCAAGGCCCGGAACCGGGAACGCTTATCCAATATTTCAAGGATGACGCCACCGCCTTCAACAATGCAAAACACGGGGTGATTACCGGCAAGGGCGTTCTGAACAATCGGATCAGCGAATATCTGATGACCCGGTTGGCCGAGATCGGCATTCCGACGCATTTCATGCGCCGCCTCAACATGCGCGAGCAATTGATCCGCGAAGTTGAGATCATCCCCGTCGAGGTGGTGGTCCGCAACATCGCCGCCGGCTCAATCTGCAAACGCCTCGGCATCGAGGAAGGCACACCGCTGCCGCGCTCGATCGTGGAGTACTATTACAAGAATGACGAGCTTGGCGACCCACTGGTGGCCGAGGAGCACGTCACCGCGTTTGGCTGGGCTAACACCCAGGACCTGGATGACATGATGTCACTTTCACTGCGGGTTAACGATTTTCTGGCCGGTCTGCTGATCGGCGTCGGGCTCCGGCTGGTTGACTTCAAGCTGGAGTTCGGCCGCTATTATACCGAGGACGCAATGCAAATCGTCCTGGCTGACGAGATCAGCCCGGATAACTGTAGGCTCTGGGACGTTCACACCAATGAGAAGCTCGACAAGGACCGGTTCCGCCGCGACCTTGGTGGTGAGCGTGAGGCCTACCAGGAAGTCGCCCGACGCTTGGGCGTACTGCCCGAGGCCGGCCCGATGGACCTGAAAGGCCCAAAGGCGATTCAGTAACGCAACTTCTGCCCGTAATCTCACCCTGGAAGACCGATGAAGGCGACAGTCCACGTGACCCTAAAGAACGGCGTTCTCGACCCCCAAGGCAAGGCGGTCGAGAACGCCCTCGGCACCCTTGGTTTCAACGGCATCGAGGGCGCGCGCATCGGTAAATATATCGAGCTGGATTTAGCCGAAACCAATGCCACCAAGGCCAAGACCCAGGTCACGGAGATGTGCGAAAAGCTGCTCGCCAACACGGTGATCGAGAATTTTCGGGTCGAAGTTAGCGGCTGAGGGACGGTTAAAAACCTGGTGATAACGACAAACCGCTTCAAGACACGCGCTCAGGCTAACCGGGTTTTCTCCAGCACCGCGTCAATCACCAGCGCCAGCAACTCAGTACTCTCCACCACGTTTTTGCCGCTGGTGGAGAGCTCCGCGTCGGCCTGGGCATAAAGTCGGTCGCGGACCTCCAGAATTCTGCGCAATTCATCCATCGCCAAAGGGTTGCCGGCCATCGGGCGCTCGTCACCCTGGGCTCGAACCCTTGCCATGTGCTCCTCGGGATTAGCGCGCAGCCACACGGTGTGGAAACCGCCAAGCAGAAGGTCATAATTTCTGGCCTCGCCGACAATGCCTCCGCCGACCGCCAGCACCACGCTAGCGTGAGCGCCGATCACAGCCTCTATGCTACGTTTCTCCAGCCGGCGATACCCCCCCTCACCATAGAGGGAAAACACCTCGGGGATCGACAAGCCGCTTTCAGCCTCGATCTCCCGGTTCAGCTCGACGAAGGGAACGCCCATCTTTTCGCCAACGGCACGCCCCAGGGTGCTTTTACCCGCGCCGCGCAGCCCGATCAGCGCCACCCGCAAGGCACGCGGGTCGCAACTGGCGCCGCGCAGTGTGTTGAGAGCATCGGTCAGCTGCATGCGTTCGACCGACGTGCTGCGGCGGATCGCGGCGATCAGCCCCAGCGCGTCGGGATCACCATCGGCGACCAGGTCCTCGACCCTAAGACCGGTCGCCCCAGCGATTTGCCGGAGCACCATAACCGAGGCATTACCGCCACCGGTCTCTAACTGCGCCAGATAACGCTCGGAGACGCCCGAATTGAATGCCAGATCTCGGCGCGACATCTTCAACGCCTTGCGCGCCGCCCGCACCCGTTCACCAAGGCCAGCGAGGTAGTCATCGTCGCTGTTCGGGCTGGGTATCGCTGATGGGTACCCCGTCGTGGTCATCCGCTGCTTGGTCCAAATTCGTTGAGCTAATTACTCATCCGGCTATCATCCTTGGGCCATCGACCTTCCGTCGTCCCGCCGGGCGACGGACGACGGGCCAGACGGGCTAAGGAAGCCGGGATCACAGCGCGACCGACCAGTTATTGCAGGCGGACATATTCGAAATCACCAGGCTGGTTGTTGATGCCCGTGCGGGGCGGGGCAATCCAGCCGGCGTAGTGGCCGGGCCTGGTCTCGCGGTGCATCAGCGAGGCGACGAAGTCACCGTCACCGGATGAAGGTAGCCAATCGTCCCGCCGGACGGCAAAGCTTTCGGCCGGGATGATCTCGCCCTCAGGTGTCGCCTCGATCCCGGCGAACACCCCGATCGCCCGGTTAAAGGTGACATTCGGCAGGATGATCCGGAAATCGATACCGGCCTTCTCGATCTCTCGGTTCCAGCGCTTGGTGCCGGCGGCCGTATCGTTGGTGTAGTCGTCGCGCAGCCGCATGTTAAGCGCCGTCAGCGCCGGCTCGTCGACCATCCTGGGTTGACCATTGACCAGCCGCAGCACCGGATAGGCATCGTTCAACAATTGGTGGTCATCGTCGAGGCGATCCTCGCGATAGCGGCCCTTCAGCCCATTAGTGAAGGCATTCGCCGCGTTGGTGGAAATTTCCGAGCCGAACAGATCCAGTGACAGTGAATAATGCAGATTGGCCTTTTTTTGGATGGTCGGCAGATCAATGACCCCGAGCGACCGGACCGACGCGATGTCATACGGATCCTCGATACCGGCGGCGCGCATCGCCTCGCAGGTCCGCTTGATCACCCGACCCACCCCGGAGCCGCCAACAAACATGTGGTGCGCTTCCTCAGTCAACATGAAACGGGTGGTGCGCGACAATGGATCAAAGCCAGACTGGGCTAGGCTCTCGAGCTGCATCTTGCCGTCGCGGTCGGTGAAATGGGTGAACATGAAGAAGCTCAGCCAATCCGGCGTCACCTCGTTGAAAGCGCCGAGCATGCGCGGCTTGTCCGGGTCGCCGGAGCGCCGGACCAGCAAGCCCTCAGCCTCCTCACGACCGTCTTTCCCGAAATACTTCTGCAATAGATAGACCATGGCCCAGAGGTGGCGCGCCTCCTCGACATTGACCTGCAAAAGATTGCGCAGGTCATAAAGCGACGGCGCGGTAATCCCAAGATGGCGCTGCTGCTCAACCGAGGCCGGTTCGGTATCGCCCTGAATCACACAAAGCCGACGCAAGGTGGCGCGGTATTCGCCTGGGACCTCCTGCCATGCCGGTTCCCCCATATGCTGACCAAAACCGATCCGCCGCCCCTCTTCCCTGGGGGCCAAAAGAACGCCCCAACGGTATTCCGGCATCTTCACGTAATCAAAGGTCGCCCAACCGTCCGGATCAACGCCGATGGCCGTGCGCAGATATACCAGCGATTCCTGGAGCCCCTCCGGCCCCATGGTTTTCCACCAATCGAGATAGCCCGGATGCCAACGCTCTAGCGCTTTCAGCACCCGGCGATCTTCGGCAAGCCCAACATTGTTCGGGATCGAGGTGGCATAGTCGACGGCCATCGTGTCGGTCATAAATTTATCTCCTTATCCAACCAGGGCGCCGGTTGGGATGACGGCGGCACCCGGATGACAGCTAATGGCGGTGCCCTCACACCCGGCGCCGATCAAAAACGGCGGGCTGGCCGGAGCCGTAGCGGCTAAGCGCCCCGGTCTCGCCGACAGCGTTGGCGCGCTGGAAAATCCAATTTTGCCAAGCCGTGAGCCGGCCAAAGATCTTGGTTTCCATGGTCTCGGGCCCGGCGAAGCGTGTATTGGCCTCAAGCCCGGTCAAGGCATCCGGCGAGAAGCTGGCCCGCTCCTGCAAGAACAAGCGGACCTCATCGTCCCAATCGATATCGTCAAGCGCGGCGGTGACCAGCCCCAGCGCTTCGGTCTCGCCGGCCTCAAGTCTCCGGCCAGCCCGGCCCACCAGACTTTCAAGGGTCTCCGGCTCGCCGAGAAACCGGGTCGCTAGGCGTGACAGGCCATTGGACATCGGGTGCGGGCCGAAATTCGCCGCACTAAGCAGTAGCGCCGCGTCGGCGCGATTATCACCTTCGAAGGCACCCTCAGCGATAAAGCTCCGGTCGCTGGCGAAGGCAAGTTCGGCAAGGAACCCGGCGAAACAACTACCTGGTTCGATCAGCGCCACCAGCGAGCGCGACGTAAGATCGACGCGCTTCATCACACGGGTCCAGAACAGGCTTATTTCACGGGCCAGCCAATCGCCTTGGTTGGCCGCCAAAAAGCCATCATAGGCCAACACCGCCGCCGGGTCGCCGGATGTCTTGAAGGCGATGACCGCGATCTCCAGCTCGTTGAACCGCAGATGCAACAGCGCATCATCAAGCTCGCGGGCCATACGCAACGGCCAAAACCGATCGCCTTGCCCCACCATCTCAGTGCTATCGGCGGGAACTGAGTCGCCAACTCCAGTAATCGTAGACCCCATGATGGTGGGTCCGGCAATGGTAATCGTGGCAAGCCGGGCATCTCGGTCGATTTCAACCTTTAGGCTAGAATAGGAAATTGTATTTTCCGCCACTTTCCTATCAAGCGCCCCGAGTCTGATCCCGACCGCACCAGCCGGACGGTCAGAGGTCGCTGCCGATGCCTCGGCCCGGGCGGTCACCACCTCGGTAAAACGCGACGGCGACGCCACCTCGTCGACCAGGCGCCAGTCGAGGGCACGTTGGCCGCGCGCTCCCTCCTCCGTGGCACAGAAGATATCGGCGCGGTCGCGGCGCACCTTGCGCTTATCAGTCACCCGGGTGATCCCGCCGGTCCCCGGCAGCACCGCCAGTAACGCCACTTCCGGTAGGGATACAGAGGAGGAACCGTCATCAGTCAGAATGATGTAGTCGCAGGCCAACGCCAGCTCATAGCCGCCACCGGCGCAGGCGCCGTTCACCGCCGCGATATAGCGCTGGCCCGAATGGGCGCTGGCATCCTCCATCGCGTTACGGGTCTCGTTAGTAAACTTGCAGAAGTTGACCTTATGGGCATGACTTGCCCCCGCCAGCATGCGGATATTGGCGCCGGCGCAGAACATCCTCTCCTTAGCCGAGCGAAGCACCACCACACCCACCTCAGGATGCTCAAAGCGCAATCTCTGCATCGCGTCATGCAACTCGATATCAACGCCTAGATCGTAGGAGTTGAGTTTCAGCTCATAGCCCTCGAACAACCCGGCGGTCTCGTCGACATCCATGATAAGATTGGCGAGCATACCCTCGACCTCGATCCGCCAATGGCGATAGCGCGACGGATCGGTCTGAAAATCGATGCGCATCGCCGCTATCCTCCTTAAGACCCGGTTTTATCGGGCCAAATTATAGACTCGAACATAGGCGGGGGGCGCTGACGATCAAGAACAATGTTCTATAATGCATATTAGATAATATTTAATGCATTATATTGCCTCTTTTAAGATCGATATCCGTAATCCCGTTCCGCCGCCGCCGCCGAAACATAGCCATCGGCAAGATCCTCTTCGATCGCCGCAGGGTCACGTCGCTCCGGCGGGCCATAGCCGCCGGCACCAGACAAGTTGAAACTCAGCACGTCACCCTGTTCAAGATCACGCATTTCTTTGGAATGCAGGGCCAGCTTCTGGTTCCCGCGATAAAGATTACTTTCGGCCAGCGCGCCAGGCTTTCCACCAAAAATTCCATAGGGTTGAACCTTGTGCCGGTCCCCGAGATGCGAGAGAACGGCCCTAGCGGTCAACACCTCGATCTCTTTCAGCATACCGCAGCCGCCGCGCCATTGGCCGGCCCCACCGGTGTCCGGCAAAAGCGACATCCGCCGCACCCGAACCGGGTTATGAGTCTCATGCACCTCGACTGGGATATTGGTGCAATTCATCACCGGGGTCATCGCCTCCGGCCCATCCTCGCCATGGCGACCACCGTAACCGGCCAAGCCCAGGTCATACATCACGAAAGGCTTGCCAGTGCGCTCGTCGACGCCACCGATATTCGGATTTGACCAATGCGAAAACGCGCCCATCGCGCGCTCCGGGAGGGCCTGGGCCATGGCGCCGTTGATGGTGTCGAAGATGCGGATTTGTAGGATCGCCCGACCGCCGGAAGGCGCGGGAAACCTAGGATTAAAGAAGCATCCTTGCCGCGCGGTGATGGTGACCGGACGCATCGCGCCCTCGGTCTGCGGTTGCCGAGCATCGCAGAAAACCTTGATCGCGAACAACGCATAGGCGCGGGTATAATTGATGTAAGAATTGATCGCGGCCGGCACCTGATCGGAGGAGCGCGAAAAGTCCAACTCGACCGCGCCCTTGCCGTCAAAAGTGATGTCGACAGCCATCCTTACCGGCTCGGTTCCGGGGCCGTAATCATCCAGGCAATCCTCGAAACTATAAGTCCCCGCCGGCACCTTGGCCAAGGCCGCGCGCATCGCCGCTTCGGAGCGGTCGAGAATCGCTTTATAGGCCGTCTCGATGGTCTCGGCGCCATAGTCCCGGAACATCGCCTCGAGCCGGCCATAAGCGGTGAGATTAGCGGTATGCTGCGCCAAAAGGTCGCCGCGCACCTTATCTGGCATCCGCACATTGCCCAGCACGATGCGTAAAATATCCTCGTCGATCGTTCCTTCGCGGACAAAGCGCACCGGCAGGATCCGGAGCCCTTCCTGAAACGATTCGGTAACCCCGTGGACCTTCTGCGAGCCCGGCGCCGCGCCGCCCATATCGACCTGATGCGCCGAGCAGGCGACATAGCCAACCAGCCGCGCCTCGACGAATACCGGCATGATCTGAAAAGTATCCGGAAAGTGGCCCGAGCCTATGAAGGAATCGTTGAGCAGGATGGAATCCCCAGGTTTTAGCGAATTTGGCGGAAAATACTCCAGCGCCAGTTTCACGCAAGTCGGCATGGCGCCGAGGTGGCCGGGGCTGAAATTTCCCTGCGCCACCATTAGGGCATTGGCGTCAAATAATGCCGTGGAAAAATCATCCCCCTCGCGCACCCCCTCGGAAAATGCGGTGTGGCGCAGAGTCGTGCCAAGCTCCTCGGCGATCGAGAGCATGGTGTTCCAGATCACCGTCAGAGTGATCGGGTCGACAGTCCCGGACGCGTTCATTTCCGTTCCTCCAGATTACCCAACGCTTTGTTCGCCTTCAGATATTTCGATAATAAGATGCCCCGCCGCGCTAATCCGGGCGAGGTCGCCCGGTAGCACCACGGTAGTGCTATCCGGGTCCTCGATAATCGCCGGACCGGCAATCGCCGCGCCATCGATCAGATCCCGGCGGGTCAGGATCCGGGTCTCAGTATAGCCTCCGGCCTCAGGGAACCAGGCCATGCGGGTCAGGGGACGGATTCGACGCTCATCTGGCGCCTCATCCCCACTTTGCCCGATACCAATACCCATGCCACCGGCGCCGCGATCACCGGCCGGCACTGTCGCAACCAGGGTCCAGTCCACCGCCTCGATCACCGCATCGGGGTCGAGGAACTTGTGTTTGCGGTGATAGGCGCGGTTGAACGCGTCAATTGCCGCCTCGCCATAGCCGGCGCCGATCGGGCCGGCAGGAAGGTCTACATGAACCTCAAAGCCCTGCCCCGCATAGCGCATATAGGCATGGCGCGACCAGACCGGCTCGGCGGTCGCGCCCAGCCGCCGCACATCCGCCACCGCGCGCGCCTGCAGCCCATCATAAACTTCAGCTATCGTCTTAAAAGCATTTCTATCAAGCTGCATCACTCGGGTCGCTGAAACATCTATCCTGGGCGCGGCCTCCAGCAACCCGATGGCCGAACCGACACCAGCCCCATGCGGTACGATCACCTTGGGTATGCCTATTAATCGGGCCAACCTGGCCGCATGCAGCGGGCCGGCGCCGCCAAAAGCGACCATGGCATAGAGGCGCGGATCGCGGCCCTGCTCAACCGAGACGATGCGCATGGCGTTTTCCATCGCTGCGGTCGCCACCAGATGAATGCCCCATGCCGCCTCCCCCGCCTCCAGGCCAAGTGGAGCGCCGATCTCCGCTGCAATCCCGGCGCGCGCCGCCTCAGCATCCAAGGTCATCGCCCCCGCGTTGAACCAATCCGGCGCGATATAACCGAGCACCACATTCGCATCGGTAATGGTCGGCCTGGTGCCGCCCTGGCGATAGCAGATCGGTCCGGGATCAGCACCGGCGCTTTCCGGGCCGACAACGACCATCCCCATCTCAACAGCCGCGATGGAACCGCCGCCAGCGCCGATCTCCAACAATTCGACGGCGGGAATATTAACCGGCAGACCGCTGCCCTTTTTGTAACGGACATGGCCGATTTCAAAGCTTGGCATGATCGCCGGCACCCCGCAATCGACCGCACCAAGCTTGGCCGTGGTGCCGCCCATGTCGAAGGTAATGACGTGATCTGCCGCTTCGCTGGTGCCGACCGTGGCGCCCATCAGCACGCCCGCCGCCGGCCCGGACTCGATGATCCGGATCGGGTAATCACGGGCAATATCGGTCGAGACTAACCCGCCGCTGGATTGCATCACGAACAGCTCATTTTGAAAGCCCCGCGCCGCCAGCGCCTGCTCAAGGTTGGCTATATAACGGCTGACAATGGGTTTGACATAGGCATTGGCGACAGTAGTGTTCGTGCGCTCATACTCGCGAAATTTCGGCGAAACCTCCGAGGAAATCGAGACCGACAAATGCGGCGCCCGCTCAGCAATGCGGGCTCGGATCGCCTGCTCATGCGCCGGATTCGCATAGGCATGTAACAGCGCCACCGCCACCGTTTCGCGACCCGAAGCAACCATTGCGTCAATCGCCCGCTCGACCGAGGCCGCGCCCAGTTCGGTAACCACCGAACCGTCGAAATCCATCCGCTCATCAACCTCGGCGATATGCCGGCGTTGCACCAGCGGGGTGGGCTTGTTGATATAAAGATCGTAGGTTTCATAACGTTTTTGCCGGCCAATGATCAGCACGTCGCGAAAACCCTCGGTGGTGATCAGACCGGTCGCAGCGCCCTTGCGTTCTAGCACCGCATTGGTGGCAACGGTGGTCGCGTGCAGGATCCCGCCGACCGCGCCGGCGTCGATCCCCGCCCTCGCCAGCAGGGTCTCCAACCCGCGCATCACCGCCTCTCCCGGATCCCGCTGCGTGCTAGGTATCTTCAGGAAATGGGTCGCGCCGCGATCATCGTGAAGCACGAAGTCGGTAAAAGTTCCGCCGATGTCAAATGCGACGCGGATCATGCCAGGTTCCCTTTGCTTTTAAACCGCCAGGGTAGTGATGTTGACGCCGACGGCAAGCGATGCGCGACGCCAGGGGCACGATACCCGCGTGCTGCTGAACCGGGCTCTTGGCCTAATGGCCCTGCGGACGCCCCTCGTTTCCCGCCGCTGGTGCAGATGGCCTCTGGTCGACATACTGTACCACATCCCTCACATCGGAGACCTCCCCATGTCCCCCACCGCCGCCCTGCGCGCACTGATCAAGTCCGGCACGTTCCTGCATCTCCCGTCGGTCTATGACCCGATTACCGCCCGACTGGTACAGCAGGCCGGCTTTGAGGCAACTTATGTTGGTGGCTATGTCTCCGGTGGTACGAAGACGACGTCGGAGCCTTTATTAACGATGACCGAGCAGGTGGCAATCGCCGGTGAGGCGGCAGCGGCGGTGACGATCCCAGTATTGGCCGATGCCGGCGCTGGATTTGGCGAGCCGCTACACACCATGCGCACGGTGCGTGAATTCGCCCGCGCCGGGATCGCCGGTGTGCATATCGAAGACCAATTGTTCCCCAAGCGCGCCCATTATCACAAGTACCAGGTGCACGCGATCAGTCCCGAGGAGTTCGCCACCAAGATCCGCTATGCCTGCCGGGCCCGCGATGAAGTCGATGCCGATTTCCTGATCATCGCCCGCTCGGACACCTGCCGCGAGTTGGGGCTTGAGGATGCGTCGGGGAGGATCAACCGCGCCGCCGAGGCCGGCGCCGATATGGGGTTGCTGTTCCCCCGATCCCTGGAAGAGGCGGCCCGCGCGCCCGAGGTCTGCGACGTGCCCCTGGTTTATGTGCAGAGCCGGGGCAACCGTGATGGCCGGCCGCTGTTCTCGCGACAAGAGCTGAAGGACATGGGCTATGTGATGTGCATCGACGCCCAGGTCGTACTCGCCGCCGCCTTCGCCGCCCAACGTGACATGCTGAGGGAGTTGCGTGAAACCGGTGATTTCGCCGGCCTGTCACCAGCCGACATGGTCCGGGTGCGCCAGCAGATCGAAGACCTCATCGGCCTCGACGGACATTATCAGATCGAGGCGGAAACGGTAGAAAGATAATTAACTTAATACATTCATATAATTATTTAATTAACTGAAAAATATTTCTTATTGTTACTTTCATTATAAATTATTTTTCCGAAACCCCGTCACCCTTCGGTGAAGAAACTACCATCCATTATCTTTGGGACTGACGGAATCAACGGCTCGAAGCCCATGCGTTCAAGCACGTCGGCCTTCACATCGACGCCCGGCGCGACCTCGGCTAGGACCAGACCTGCGGGTGTCAGGCGGAACACCGCGCGTTCGGTGACATAGATCACTTCCTGGCCAGATTTAATCGCCTGCGGGCCGCTGAAGGTAATCTGATCGACCGCCGGTACCATCTTGCGCACAGCGCCATGCCGTTCGATGAGCAACCGGCCACCACCGATCGACAGCTTTACCCCCTTGGCCTCGAAGGTGCCGCAGAACACCACCTTTCGGGCATTCTGGGCGATGTCGATAAAGCCTCCCGGCCCGACTGTCACCCCGCCCAACTTGGATACATTAACGCTGCCTTCAGCGTCCAATTCACCCATACCGAGAAAGGCCATGTCGAGCCCGCCACCCGAATAGAAGTCAAACTGCGAGGGGGCATCGATCATCGCCGTGGCATAACGGGCATAGCCGAAGGAGGTACCCCCCAGCAGGGTACCGCCATAGGTGCCATGCTCGATGGTTTGGTAGTATTTCCCGGCATCGCCACGGGCGGCGGCAATCTTGGCCACCGCGTCGGGGATCCCAAAACCGTAATTGATCACCACGCCATCGGACAATTCCGCCGCTGCACGTCGGGCAATCGCAGTGCGATCGGTCAATCCGATAGCTCCAACCGGCTCGGGGGCACCCCAGGATTCGCCGGTCAGGGTCGGGTCGTGAAAGACCTCGTGGCTCAACGGTTGATCAGGGGCGACGACGACGACATCAACGATGGCACCGGGGATCCGCACCAAGTTGGCCGAGATACCACCGCGCGGTACCACGTGGCGCACCTGAGCGATAACCTTGCCGCCACAATTATGCGCCGCCATGGCAAGCGCATAGACATCCAATGTGGCGGCTTCCTGGGCCAAGCTAATGTTACCGTCCGGGTCGGCAAAACTGCCCCGAATGATCCCGATATCCACTGGAAACGGCCGATATCGTAGCCATTCACGGCCATCGATCTCAACCAATTCGACCAGATCATCCTTGGCGCTTTCGTTCATCCGGCCGCCGCCGAAGCGGGGGTCAACGAAGGTCCCGAGGCCTACATGGGTGGTCAGGCCCGGCCGCTTGGCACCGATCTCGCGCCATTGCTGCATGACCACACCGCCGGGCAGGACATAGGCCTCGATCTTCTCGTCCTTGGCCAGCGCCTGCATTCGTGGAGACCAAACCCAGTGACCGCCTATCACCTTTCGCACCATGCCTTCATGAGCAAACCGGTTGAGGCCGCGCTTGTCCCGATCACCAATCCCCAGAGCATGTACCAGGGTCAGATCCCGAGGACCGTCGCCGCCGAGAAACCGGCTCTCGATCGCCGCCATTATAGCATCAGCCTCAAGCAAGCCGCCGCCGCCGCCGATCAAGCCGACGGTTGCACCATCGCCAACCAAAGCCGCGGCACTATCGGCATCCATAATCTTGCTGTCATTTATCATCGCGGGTCAGTCCTACCGATGTGGCTAGAAGCAGCACTGCTATTGGGCGAGACGGGGCTATGAAACATGGGTTCTGGGGCTAGGCGAGAATGCGGTTGATTTCAAGTGACCTGGTGATGCTCGTATGCTGGCATAAGGGCGATAACACATAACGGCCATACTGACGGAGTAAACACCAATGATATCCCCTTACTGGCCCAAGATCGCGGTTGTCGGCGCCGGTGCGATTGGCGGCCTGTTTGGCGGCTTGCTGCGCCAGGGCGGCCTTAACGTCACCTTGATCGACCGCTGGAGTGAGCATGTCAACGCCATCAACCAGCACGGCCTCGCGATGACCGGCCATGGCGGCGAGCGCTCCATTGCGATCACCGCGACTACCGATGCCGCCAGTGTCGGGCCGGTCGATGTGGTGATCGTCCAGACCAAGGCGATGCACACAATAGAGGCGGTCCAGGCGGCGCGTGGGTTGTTCGGGCCAGATACCGTGGCGATCAGCTTTCAGAACGGCCTCGGCAACGAAGAAAATATCGGCTCGACCATCGGTATCGAGCGGGTACTGGGCGGGCTGACCGCCCAGGGCGCCATGGTCATCCGGCCGGGGGTCGTGCACAATTACAGTGACCTTCCGTCCTACATTGGCGAGCTGGAGGGTGGCCTGTCAGCGCGGGCCGAACGGATCGCCGAGGCGTTTACCGCCGCCGGCCTGGAAACCCATGCAAGCGGTGAACTGCGCAAGATGATGTGGAAGAAATATCTGGCCAATGTCGCGCTCAGCGCCGCCTCGGGCTCTACCAACCTGAACTCCCAGCAGATGATGGCCATCCCCGAGCTGAAGGCAGTGTGCATCGGGGCCATGGAGGAAGCGGCATTGGTAGCCGCTGCCGAGGGCATCCTTATCACCGACACCGAGAAGCAGGAGATCCTGGCCCCGCTGATCAGCCCTGAGGGCACCGGCGCCAGCAAATCCAGCCTCTGTACCGATCTGTTGAAGGAACGGCCGACCGAGATCGACACCATCGCCGGCGCCGTGGTCCGGCTCGGCCGTGAGCATGGCATCGCGACGCCGATTAATCAGACGCTGGTCGCGGTGGTGAAAGGCAAGGAGTCGCATTATCTGCGGTGATCGCCACCCGAAGCGACGAGACCACCCCGAAGGTCTAAGAGCCGCTTGATCGTCGGCACGGTCCAGCGGGACCCGGGTGACGGCGTCGCGCCGCGTCAATCCAGATAGACGATGCGGCTGATCGGATCGACCTGCAACTTGTCGAGACTCAAACCCGCATAATGGCGGTAGGCGTGGGTGGCGAGAAAGCCGTCGCGCGCCAGGTCGATCGCCGGCTTTGCGAGCGCCGACCAGGGCAGGCCACCGTGGGCGCCATGCATCGCGTACAATCCGCCCGGGTCAGCCGATTGGCCAAGAGATGTAAAGATGCCCTATCCCATTGAAATAGAGCACGCTTCAGATCAGTGGCTCGAAGTCCGCCGCTCTTGAACAGGCCCGCTCCTTTGCTCGCGAAAGCACCGACGACCGCGCCAATTCCGGGCGCTCGTGGTACCAACCCAAATGCGCCATGTCGCGGATCAGCAGAAACATCGGCAGCAACGCTAGGTCCGCGCCCGAGATCCGGCGCACGGACTGGTAGCCACCTATGCAGGCGTCACGAAATACGACAAAGTCGGGATGATCCCGATAGCCGTTAAGGGCCGCCGCGAGATCGTACTGATGCCATCCGAATCCGGAATCGTCGAAATCGATCACCGCCATCCTTGCTCCATCGATCAGTACGTTGCGCGGATGCAAGTCCGCATGAATCATGCTGAATGTTCGGGTCGCCTTGCCGTAGCGAGTGAGCGCCGCATGCAGCCGATCTCGCGTATCCAGCAGCATGGTGCGTTCGGCGGGGGAGAGCATGGCCTGGTCCCAGAACGGACCCCAAAACGGCTCGAGCCCCATCAACCCGTCGGCATCGAGCCTATGCCGCTGGAAACCTGCGGGCGGCGTCCAGTCGGTCGCCTGGTTATGCATCGCCGCCATGATCGCGCCCATTTTTGCGAAATCGCCGGCGTTGGCGGCTGGGTCGGATTTACGCGCGACCACATCGGCAAGCAGTTCACCTTCCAACCAACGCGCAAGTCCAGCCCACCGCTGTTCCCCTGTTGAGGCGATTTCGACCAGGGCGAAGTTTTCGCCCGCCCGCGTCAGAAGCGGTTCCGGGGCCGCAATGCCGGTTTGGACAAGGGCGCGGATCCACATATGCTCTGATCGCAGGGCAACGATGTCGTGGTACCCGGGGCGATGCAGCCGCAAAACGAGCGGCGATCCGTCACGCGAATCGGTCGCGCGGAAGGTAACGTTCTCACTTAGATTAATGAAATGCAGCTCCGCGGGCTCGACGCCGAACGTCGCAAGGGCTTGGCGCGCGGCCTCCTCATAGGCCTGGCCTTGTGTATTGGTCGTCGCTGCGTCCGGGGTCATACAGCTAATTCGGCGATTGTTTCATCCCAGGCGATCAGGAACGCGGCTGCGTCTTCTGATGAAAACATTAGCGGCGGTCGGATCTTCACGACGTTGGCGAAGACACCGGCATTACTGGTCAGGAAGCACTTGTCCTTTAACCGGTTGATCACCCGCTTGGCAAGGTCCAGGTCGGGTGCATTGTCCTCGGGTTTGACCATCTCGACGCCGAGGAACAGGCCGTGGCCCCTTACGTCGCCGATCACGTTGCTGGCACCCTTGCGGTGTGTGAGCGAGGCCTTGAGCGCCGCGCCGACGGTCGCGACATTGCCGGCTAGGCCGCGGTCCTCGATCTCGTCCAGTACCGCCAGGCCTACAGCGGCTTGAAGCGGGGAAGAGGCGCTGGTGTTGAAATAACGTGTATTGGCACGGAAGGTCTCAACCAGCGCTTGACTGGCGGCGGTGGCGGCGAGCGGCAGACCATTGCCCATCGGCTTTCCAGTGACGACAATGTCGGGGATGAAACCGGTCACGTCATAGCCCCACCATTGACCGGTTCGGACGTACCCGGCCTGCACTTCGTCGGCGATTACCAAGCCACCCGCTTCGCGTACCATCGACGCGGCGCGAGCCATGAAGCCGGCGGGAATATCGGGCAGGCCTTCGTTCGCAAGGATCGAGCAGACGATGATCGCCGCGACGCCTTCCCCGGAGGCCTGCAAGTCCGCGATCGTCGCGGCAAGTTTCTCCAGATACGCTTCGCACAGCTCGTCCTCGCTTAAACCGGCGACGGTCGGTCGAAATTTTTCAGGAAAGGGAATGGCACGGACCGACGGGTTCGACGACGGTTGCTGGCCGAGGCGGGTGAGCGAGCCAACCAACTCGCTGTTGCCGTGATAGGTGGCGTCGGTGCAGATCAGGCCACGTTTGCCGGTGGCAAAGCGCGCCATGCGCAGCGCCACCTCGTTGGCCTCGGTGCCACTACAACTCACAATGACGCTGTCGATTTGGCGCCCATGCAGGGCCGCGAGGCGTTCGCAGAAAGTCACCACCGTTTCGTGCAGGTAGCGGCTGTGCACGTTCAGCGTGGCCTGTTGACGCGCCATCGCCTCGACCACGCGCGGGTTGGCGTGACCGACACAAGGGACATTGTTGTACATATCGACGTAGCGGCGACCGTCCGCGTCGTACAGATACACACCGTCGCCGCGGACGATATGCAGCGGCTGCTCGTAGAACAGCGGTGCGCCCGATCCAAGAGCGCGTGTGCGGCGGGCAAGCAGATCTGTCGTTGTAGTCACGTATTCACCGAGGGTGGGCCGTAGGTCGGGCGAGACAATACTCTACGATAGGGACCCGGTGCCACGCAATGAAGGGGGCGGCGGACACCATGTCCTAGCCATGACGGCAGCTATTTCGATGATCGACCGATCGGCTAAACCGATTGCCTTCGAGCGATACGACGCCCAGTGCCTTGAGCCGATTGCCGGAGATATCCGCCTAGTTTGGCACCAGAACGACTTTGACCTCTTCGGGGAGGCCCGGGTAATGCCTACGTAGTATTTCGCGCTGAATTGCCTCTACGCTCCACATCCCAACGCTGAATGTCTGCTTAGCGAACTATATCAGGTTATAACGCACGGAATTTCATGGTTGTTATCTGCTCATTGGCCCCGTGCATACTCATGAGCCGGTGTTGCCGGTGAATCCATCGGCCTCATCGGTCTCCATCAGCGCCGCTGCCCGGTCACTGGGCGGGCCGAACCCACCGCCGCCGCCGGTGCGCACCACCAGTCGGTCATCCGGCTGCAGGGTAAACTGTTGCTTAGAGGCAAGCGGGATTTTCTGGCCGCCACGCTCGACAAAGGTCTCGGCCTTAGCGCCCGGCGAGCCCCCGAACACCCCCTCCGGAGCGATCCGAAAACGATCGCCATAGGTGGCGAAGGTGACATTCTCAGCAAGCACCCGGTAGATCCGCTGAAAGCCCATTCCGCCCCGCTGACGCCCAGCGCCGCCGGAGTCGGAGCGCAGGCTGTAATCCTCGACTCGAAAGAACGGATAATCCGACTCCATCGCCTCGATCGGTATATTCGAACAGTTCGACAACATGGAATCGACCGCATCACAGCCATCGTTATTCGGTCCGGCGCCGAAACCACCGCCGAAGATCTCAAGATAGATGTTGTATCCGTCCTCGCCCCGATGACTGAGGCAACTGACGGTCGTGGTATCAAAACCCGGCGCGATCACCCGGTCCGGCACCGCCTTGGCCAGGGCATTCATCACCGAATTGACCACCCGATAGCTTGGTAACAGGCGGGCGCGGACCGGCGCTGGTGGTTTCGGGTTCAAGATCGAGCCATAGGGCGCGGTCACCGTGATCGCTCGTTCCGCGCCCTCGTTGAAGGGGATGTCGGGGTCGGTAAGCACCGCCTTGATGCAGGCGATGGCGGAGGAAACCGTGGAGGCGAACGGACTGTTCATGTTGGTGCGGACCTGAGCGGCGGTACCGGTGAAATCGACGGAGATAGCCTCGCCATCGATGGTCAGGTTGGCGCGAACCGGCACCGGCTCGTCGCCCCTGCCGTCATCGTCGAGCCAAGCCTCGCCGGTATAGGTGCCATCCGGCGCGGCGGCTATGGCGGCGCGGACCCGGCGCTCAGAATAGTCCAGCATCTCATCCATTGCGGCAAAGACGGTATCAACGCTGAACTTGCGACAAAGATCCTTCAACCGCTCACCACCGACCGAATTGGCGGCGAATTGCGCGTTGATGTCGCCAATCGTCGCCTCGGGCATCCGGACATTAGCCCGAACCAGCCGCTCGAACGGCCCGCCCTTCCAGTCACGCTCCACCGAATAGCGGCTCGGCGGGAAGGTGATGCCCTCCTCGTGCACGTCCCCCGCATTGGGATTGAGACCCGGCGCGCCGCCGCCAAGGTCAATGTGATGGACCACCGTCGCGGTAACACCGATCAAGACGTTATCGAGAAAGATCGGCGAGAAGAGAAAGATATCCGGCAGATGCTGGCCGCCGGCATAAGGATCGTTGTTGATCAGGAAATCCCCCTCCTCGAGGGTTTCCAGCGGATGATGCTCTAGACATGCGCGGAAGGTGTGGGTGACCGAGCCGAGTTGGATCGGGATCAGATCCGCCTGAGCCACCACCCGGCCCTTGCGGTCCATGATCGCAGCCGAGCAGTCCTGGGCCTCACGGACCACTGGCGAATGGGCCGAGCGGATTAATTTCACCCCCATCTCGTCGGCCGCCGCGATCAGCGCTCGGGTAATGACGGCCTGGTCGACGGGTGATACGGCCATCTTAGGACTCCCTCTTCAAGATCACATTACCCTCGGCGTCCAAGGTCGCGGCCCAGCCGGGCGGGACATAGATCGTCGCGCTGCCATCTTCGATCAGCGCCGGGCCCGAGAGCGCCGCGTCGCCCAACCCGTCCCGGGCCAGCAGGGCGGCGTCAAGAACTTCGCCACGCTCTACTAGACGAGTCCGCCGGCCGGCTGGCGAAGCGGGTTTGGACAGCAGTGCTGGCGACGCCGGCACTTCCGGTGGCGGCGCCTTGGCCCCCACCCGAAAAGAGACCACCTCCACCGGATCGCCATGCGCCTTAGCGAACTCAAAAATCCGGCGGTGAGCCTCAGCGAAAAGCCCGGAAAGATCATCGGCGCCAAGCGCGTTCAGATCCAAATCCCCCAAGGCAACCGAAACCTCGAAAGCCTGACCGACATAGCGCATTTCCAATACCCGGTCGAAATCCGTCCCGGCCTCGATATCTAGCGAGGCGAGATAGTCGCGCGCTTCCTCCTGCAGTTCCGCCACCGTGGCGCGGATATCACCGATCGTCGCGTCCGTGACTCGCCGTCGGCGGGTTCGAGTGCGGTAGTGGACGTGGTCCGATAGCAGTAATCCGGAAGCTGATAGCACACCAGCATTGGGCGGCACGACCACCGTATCGATATTGAGGTCTTCGGCCACCCGCGCCGCATGCAACGGCCCGGCGCCACCGAACGGCACCAACACATAGTCCCGCGGATCACGCCCGCGTTCGGTCGAAACCTGCTGAATCGCTCGAACAATATTGGCGTCGGCAAGGCGAATGGCGCTGTCGGCGATTTCCTCTAGTGATAGACCGAATTGATCCGCCAAAGTGCTGAAGACCCGCTGCGAGGCCTCGCCATCCACTGTCATCTTGCCACCGAGGAAGGTATCGGACCGCAAGGTGCCGCGGATCAGATGTGCATCGGTCACGGTCGGCACCTCGCCGCCACGACCGTAGCAAGCCGGCCCTGGTGTTGCACCGGCCGAGCTCGGTCCGACCCGCAGTAAGCCACCATCATCGGCCCAGGCGATCGAGCCACCACCAGCCCCCACGGTAACGATATCGACTACCGGCGTCTTCACTGGCAACCCATCGATCTTGGTCATCGCCGCCAGTTCCAGTTGGCCATCAGCGATTAGCGACACATCCGTGCTGGTGCCGCCCATGTCGAGCGTGATCAGATTGCTGTAGCCTGCCCCGGCGACGCTACGAACCGCGCCGATAACCCCCGCGGCGGGTCCGGAGAAAAGCGCGGCGATGGCGTTACGGGCCATCGCTTCGGCCGGCATCCGCCCGCCATTCGATTGCATGATACTGAAGCGCCCCTTGAAACCACGCGCCGCCAGAGCGTCGGAGAAGCGGGTAACATAGCCGGCGATCACCGGCTGCACATAGGCCGCCAAGGTCGTCGTCGAGGCCCGCTCATATTCCCGAAATTCGCGCGTGACATCGCTGGAACAGCTCACCGTCATTGCCGGCGCCGCGGCGCGGATGATTCGCGCCAGAGCTTGTTCATGACTGGGGTCCGTGTAGGAATGTAAAAAACATATCGCCGCCGCCTGGTATTCCCCATTCGCCAACATCTTTTTCACCAGCACTTCGGCGGCCTTTTCGTCCAGCGCCGAGATCACCACGCCGTCAGCAGATAATCTCTCGTCGATCTCGAAGGTATCGCGCCGCGCCACCACCGGTTCAGGCTTGCGGTAATGCAGGTCGTAGATTGAGCCGCGATCGTGACGCTGCAACAGCAATAGATCACGCGTGCCCCGGGTGACGAACAGGCAAACCTTCGCGCCCTTGCGCTCCAGCACGGCATTGGTGGCGACGGTGGACCCGTGCACCAGTTCTTCGATAGCGGCGGGATCGAGACCGGCGGCCTCGATAGCGTGCATCGCCCCCTCATCCGGTCGCGCCGGGGTGCTCGGCACCTTCGCCGTGCGCACGCCATGAGTATCCACCACGACGAGATCGGTAAATGTCCCGCCAACTTCAATCCCAACCCGCATGCTGGCTCCATCGCTAGTCCAACGCCCGACCTTTCGAGCGCTGGCCAGACGAGCATGGAACCCTTGGCCTTCGCAAGAGCGCCATCGCCCTGGACCCCCCGGGCCTTGACGTAAAATTAGCCAGACAGGCCGTGGAGACCTTACCGAACCGCGGCTCTTGGCCGTGCCAGGCCTTAAAAACGCGGATGTACGTTTACCTCATCTCGCTGAACACTAACGACCAGCCGTTCCAACAGCCGCTAGCCGGGTCGGTGTTGCGCCGGATGGTCATCGCACGGTTATCGAACCCAATGATAGCGTTAGCGCCGTTAGCGGTTTAACGAGCCAGTGAAACCCCACCGCTGGCGGCAATGACAGCATCTGCGGGGACATCCATATCAGGGCCTCTTGAAATAGCCTCGGATAGCTTATTTTAAGCAACCTCTATCTTAATAGATTTACTTTAAAAAATATTATAAATAATTGTTTATATTCAATAACTATAGATTTTCATCAATCGATAACCGGGAGCTCCGCTGGCGCCCGCCGGGAAAGCAATTCAGGCGAGCTGTCTCGGATCACCAAGTTTTCCTCGTGCACCATGACCCGTCCGTCACCATATGTCATGCTCGGCTCCAGGGTCATTACCATACCCGGCCGCATCATCGTCTGGTCGCCCGGCATGTTCGAGGGCGCCTCGGTGAGTTGCATGCCCAGACCATGACCGAGCCGCCCGACGACATTGCCCGAGGGTCCGCCGGCATCCAGCACCGCCGCCATCGCCGCCCAAAGATCGGCGGCCGTGGCCCCAGGTCGTGCCGCCGCGAGCCCGGCCTCAGTCGCCCGATAGACAACATCATAGGCGCCCCTTGCCAAATCATCGGCATGTCCAAAAGAAAAATTTCGATCAAAATCAGAGTAATACCCGTCAAACACCGTCCCGGTATCCATCATCAGTACATCACCTACCGCCACAATCCGGCCGGAGGGCGGTCCGATCACCTCGACCGGACCGCCCGGCCCGGAGCCGCCGACCAAATAGGGCACCTCGTCGGCACCGCGTTTGAGCAAATCGATGCGAAAGCTGCGGAAAATATCGCGCTCCACATCGCCGGTCGCGGCGATCTGGCCCAGCCCCTCGAACCCGTCTGAGACCAGCTGGCAGACATGGCGAATTTTGTCGATTTCCGCCTCTGACTTAAGCATCCGCAGATCCCAGAGAAGCGGACCGGCGTCGATGAATTCAACCCCGGACAGATCCTCTTGAAGGGCCTTAAAATTGTTAAGTGGCATGCGCAGATGGCTCTCATGGCCCATCGCCAGACCAACCGAGCCGCCGGCGGCGGTCAACACGCGCAGCAATGCCGACAGATCACTGATCCCGTCATCGCCGGGCCGTGGCGCTGGCCAGGTGCGAATGTCGTCGATCCAGGTTGCCGCCATCCGCGTCGCGCCGATTTCAGGGATCACTGCTACCGGCTTACCCTGCCGAGGTAACACCAGAAACCAAGGCCGGGTCGGGCTCTGCCAAAAGGGGGTGAGAAAACCAGAGAAATATCGCACTTCCGGCTCAGTGGTGAGCAGCAGCGCGGCGAACCCCGCCTCGGCCATGGCGCGCTGAGCCCGCTCGGTGCGGGTCTCGAACTCGGCGGTGGCGAAGCCCCGCGCAGGAACCATTCCTGCCCCGTCCAAGGTCAAGCCGGGTCGTCTTTGGAGAACTGCATCAACAGCACCGCCGCGCCCTGCTCTCCCGCCGTTACCGATAGCGGCGGCTCCTTGCGGAACCTGTAGAGACCGGACAGCCGGGGCAGTGTGCGCCCCTCTTCGATCGCCGAGCCGGAAACCACGATCGCGTATTGCCCACCGGCAACCAACGGTGTCTCTAGTGATCTCGATTGGCCCGGCCCGATACTGAACAAATAGGCACAGGTCCCATCCTCCAACGGCGCCATCACCTCGCGACACTCATTCCCGCTCGCCACTTTGAGCTCTTCGCCTACCGGAACCGCAATATCCGCCGCCAGCCGATGCTTGCGCTTGACCCGCTTCAGCTTGTCGCGAGAGGCGGGCATATATTTGGCGCCGGCATCCCAGCGCGAGCGCAGGGTGAAGTAGAAAATCCCTTCCTCGCCCGCGATGATCGGCCCATAGGGCGTATGCCCGCCGGCATAGTGCAGCGAAAGCGGCAGCGCGGCCTTCTTGCCAACGAAACCACCGCCGTCCACGACGACCTGGAATTGCTCATGATCGTGAAAGTGCGGCGGGGTCACCGCACCGGCCGGCTGCTCGACCAGAAACCCCTGGGGCAGACCGTCGTCGTTAGCCTCGTTGCCGGGTTCGTAACGGCCGCGCGTCGGCACCGTCCCCATATAAGGACTGAGGTAATAAGTGCGTCCCTGCACCTCAATCGGCTTGCGGGCGGCCCGAGCGTCGTCGGCTGAGGTGATAAACGGCATGTGCGCAGCTCCAAGAACGGCAAAGCATAGATAGTGTGCGCGTATCGTAATCCGCCGAGCGGCAGAAAAGAAGCCTGACGCTCATCAGCTACGCGATGGCGGGGACGATTGCCAATCCGCGCAAGCGCCTCTATAGCAACAACATGTCAGTCACTACGGTACCTCTCCGGCACGATCTCAAGGTCATGGGCTTGGTTGGCGTGGCGCATGGAGCCAGCCACTTCTTTCATTTGATCCTACCGCCGCTATTCCCGATTTTGAAAGCCGAGTTCGGGGTCAGTTACACGGCGCTGGCGCTATTGACGACGCTGTTCTATGCCGCCTCCGGCTTCGCGCAAACCATCGCCGGGTTCATGGTTGATCATTTCGGCGCGCGCCGGGTTCTGCTGAGTGGTCTATCGGTGCTGTCCATCAGCGTTATCGGCTATGGGTTCACCTCCGAGTACTGGATGCTGATGGTACTTTCTGTCTGCGCCGGGCTTGGCAACAGCGTGTTCCATCCGGCTGATCTGTCGATCCTGACCAGCAAGGTCAGCGCCGAGCGACTCGGGCGGGCTTATGCCACGCACGGGCTCTGCGGCAATCTTGGATGGGCGGTAGCCCCGGTCTTCGTCGGCACGATCGCGCTCTATGCCGATTGGCGGACCGCCGCGATTGCTGCCGGCATGGTCGGGTTGACCATTGTTGCGGCATTTATGCTCTGGGGCGGCGCGTTGGCGGAAGTCGAGGCCGAGATTCCGGCGCCGCGTCCGAGCGGCCGGCGTGAGACCATCACCCGCAACCTGCAGATGCTGCTGACGCCGACGATCATTTCCTGCTTCCTGTATTTCGCTTTCCTAGCCGCCTCGCTGATCGGCGTGCAGGCTTTCGGCATCACCGCGATCCAACAGCTCTATACCATCGAATTCGCTACCGCGACGGCGGCGTTGACGGCGTTCCTAATCGGCTCTGCAGCCGGTGTTTTCGCCGGCGGCGTGCTTGCAGACCGTACCGACCGGCATGATCTGATCGCCATGGGCGGCGTCGCGCTGGCCGCCGTGGTGTTGGTCTCGATCGGCGCGCAAGCCATCAGCGTGGCTCTGGTCATCCCGGCGCTGGCACTGGCTGGATTTTTATCCGGCACCACCGGACCGTCGCGCGACATGCTAGTGCGCAAAGCAACGCCAAAAGGCGCCACCGGACGTATCTTCGGCTTCGTTTATTCCGGCCTCGACCTCGGATCGTCGCTGATGCCGCTGTTGCTTGGCTGGATAATGGATAGCGGCCGAGCGGATATGGTTTTCTACGGCTGCGCGACGATGCTCGTGGTAACCATGGCGACGGTGACCCAGGTGCGCCAACACGACGCCAATCGACCAGAACAGGCTTAGTAACCGAAAGCCCAGTTTAGCGTTTGTTCACCTGCACACGTTCAGCGAGATCTCATCGAGTTCCATCTGCTCCCGGCACACCTCCTCCAGATTCACTGCGTTATCGTAATCGTCGCGGACGACCTCGGCCTTGCGAAGTTCCTGGAATGTGACTAGAAATTTGTCGTTCGCGGCCGCGGCATCCTGCTCGCGTTCGATGATCTCCTGGACGAGATCCTCGCGGCCTTAGATCACCGCTTTGGCAAAGGCGCTGCAGCCGATAGAGGCCTCATATGAGTTGGCGATCACCGCTTGCTCACGAACCACCTCATCCTCCAGAGCTTGCCATTTGTCGATCAGAGCCTGGATCTCGGCTAATGCCCGCTTTTTCTCGTCAAGCTCCCCATCGCGGAGCCGGACCAATTAATCGTACTGACTGATTGTTTCCGTCTTCGGCGGTCAGTCATCGCCCGCAAGGTCGAATAGCCGGTCCGGCAAGGAGCCGCTACACCTCCAAAACCAAGTGACGTCCGAAATGACGGAACTGGCGCACGCCGGCGCCCTCAGCGATTGCTTGGCGCAAGGCCGCCGGATTAGTCACCACGAAACCGGCAAGCCGCTTGATCCCACAATCATGCAGCAACGGCGAAAGCGGCGTCCCCGGCCCCACCACGCTGACATGCGCACCATCAGCGAGCCGCAATAATCCGGCAAGACTTGCATTGCTCCAGGCTGAAGCGGTAATGATCAGCCGCGCGCAGCCAGGAATGACCTGCGCCGCCGCCTCGGCCGGAAGATCATTGGGGCCAGGATTGCGCTCCAGCACCACCGCTCCCGGCAATCGCTCGTCCAATCCGGGAAATCGGCCCACCACGATGGTCCGACCAGCCGCCGCGCCGGACAATTCAAGTCCGTTGTCCACCGCTCCGTGCAAGTCATAGCGGTTGAGGCCAGCATTGATCGCAGCGCAACCGATGGATCGCTCGTAGGGATTTGCCGATCTTGCCAACCCTGCCAACTCACGCAGCCCACGACCAGTAAAGCGCCCAGTCTCGTCCGTCGTGCGTGCGCCCTCGACAGTTTTTTCGGGAGTAGTCACCAACCCAGTTCCCTCCGGTCCCTCGACCAGGGTCCAATTGTAGCCCACGACGACCGCGCGGGATGCCGCCTCGGGCGTGCCGGCGATCAGCGCCTCAACGGCGACCACAGGGTCCGAGTTGCGGGAAGCGGTCTTGGCCATCGCCGGCTCAGCGCTGAAACTGGATCAGGGCCATACCCGCAACCACCAGACCGGCTCCGGCGAGTTTCGGCAGGGTCAGTGACTGTTGACGGAAGCCGACGACGCCAAAATGGTCAAGCAGCAACGAGGCCGACATGATCCCTAATATGGTGACCGAGACATAAGCTGCCGCCCCCATCTTCGGCGCGAAGTTGAGGGCGCCGAACACCGCAAAGCCACCGATCAGCCCGCCGCACCAGGCCCACCATGGCGCCGCCTCAATGGCTTTCATGCCCGGCACACGCACTTGCAGCAGGAGCATGACGGTGAATATTCCAAGGCTCGCCACGATAGTGTTGGTGGCGGCGGCAAGCAGCGGATGACCGAGGGAGCGTGCAAGCGTTCCATTGATCCCGGCCTGCAAAGGCCCGCCGCAACCAATCACCAGGGCGGCCATAAAATACCCGAAATATGTCGCCGACATAGCTTTACTCCATCGGATGGGGTTAACGCGATCAGTTTAGCCGAAACCACTATGCGATGAATGGGACAGCACCCGTAAAGTTGCAAGCGCCAGTGCCCTCTGAGAGGGCCCGGCGTTGCGTTATCGAAAACCGGATGCCGAGGCCACCAAATTTTCTGCCTCTCGCTCACTGGTGTCCGGTAAGATCTCACCCGTCGTCCTGCCGAACGGCAGGGCAACGGTGGTGGTACCCCAACAGCACTATGCGCACATGGGGATGACAACCAGTTTTTACCGGGTATCATCCAGCCCGCATCGACAAATCATCAAATCCCAATTCTCCAATCCCCCCCGGATCCAACCCAAGGAACCTCACAATGAGCGAATTAGCTGGCAAGTCTGCCATCGTCACTGGCGCCAGCCGAGGCATCGGTGCTGCAGCCGCCAAGGAACTCGCAGCGCAGGGCGTGTCTGTCGTCCTCGCGGCCCGAAGTCTGGGCGAGAGTGAGCAAATTGCGACCGAAATTCGCACGGCAGGCGGCAAGGCCGTGGCCGTGGCCTGCGATGTTGCCAGTTATGCCGACGTGACCGCCGCCGTCGCCCTCTGCCGCAAGACTTTCGACGGCCTCGATATCCTGGTTAACAACGCCGGCCTGATCGACCCAATCTCCAAGCTCGCCGATTCCGACCCCGAGGAATGGGTCCGGGTGGCCGACGTCAACTACAAGGGCGTCTATTTCGGTCTGCGCGCGGCGATCCCGACAATGCTGCAACAGGGCGGCGGGGTGATCGTTAATATCAGCTCCGGCGCCGCCACCGGCGCGCTTGAAGGCTGGAGCCACTATTGTTCCAGTAAGGCGGCGGTGCTCATGCTGACCCGGATGACCCATCTGGAATATGCCAGCCAGGGCATTCGGATCGTTGGTCTGGCGCCCGGCACGGTGATGACCCATATGCAGGTAGCGATCAAAGCCTCCGGCCTCAACCCGATCAGCCAAATGGATCCATCGGCCCACGCGACGACGGACCGTCCAGCCAAGGCCATCTCCTGGCTCTGCACCGAGGATGCCCGCGAGTTCGACGGCGGTGATGTCTCACTTCGCGATGAGGTCATCCGCCAGCGTGTGGGGTTGAATTAGCAACGCGGGAAAGGCTATTTTTGAAGCTCAAACGCCCTTTTCACCACCCCTCAAGTCACAGGGAGCCACGCCCTGGGCGGCCGTCCGGGACGCGTGACGTCCCAAGGTATACCGATGAAATTAGTTAGTAGGAGCAAAATTTCCCCCATATGCTCCCAAGAGCATCAGTAAGAATTACTATTTTTGAGATTAAGGATCACACTTTTTAACGGAATATTTGGTATAAGCGCTTAATGCTATTCAACGGATAAAATGAACTCCCGAACATTATCAATAGACTATTCAGGAAGCCATATAGCCTCGACTAGATAGATATTAGTTCATCGAGCGCATTTTCTCGGGCGTTGAATACACAGTCATAAAGGCGGATAGCGCCGGTGAAGCGTTAACTCTAGCGATGCAACCCACCATCGACATGGTTAGTCTTAGCATTCTTACGCTGAAGAAAGACAGGTTCGAATTTTTGCGGAAAATTCGGGCTGCAGCGCGTAATACCCCGGTAATCGTGATGACGGTCGGCGACGTGAACTATCTCGACTTCGCCACACAATTAGGGGTGGTAGACAGTCTCGCCAAGCCAATCGATGAACAAAAACTAATCGTCCCCATACAGAACGTGGTTTGAGTTAAAAACCTACCGCTGAAAAATCGCCAGCGGAACTTACGTCGTCAGCCCCACTATCTTGTTCAGCACCGCGACCTCTATGCCGCCGCCACCGGCCCCTCCCCAACAATCGTCGTCCTGTGCATAACCCGACGCTCCATCGGGTCGTGCGGCGTGACAATGTGCATGGTGCAGCGGTTATCCCACATCAGGACGTCATCGGTTTCCCATTGATGCCGGTAGACGAAGCGGTCCTGGCCGGCGAATTCGGCGAGTTCCTGTATGAACGCGGTAGCCTCGGCCTCTTCCATACCCTCGATGTCGTCGTTATAGATCGGGCTGATATAGAGCGATTTTCGGCCACTCACCGGATGGGACCGCACCATCGGCTGCCAGATCGCCGGCACTCTGGCGCGTTCCTCCGCCGTCTGCTTCGGCGCACCGGAGATCCGGCTGAGCTTGTCAAAATCATGCAGCGCCTTGCGACCATCAACCTTGGCCCTCCATTCCGGCGGCAACGCCTCGTAGACCGCGTGCATATTGGTGAAGCAAGTCAGCCCCCCCGTGCGACTGACCTCGACCCCATGCAGTATCGAGCCCATCGCCGGGATTGGTCGATAGCTTGAATCGGTGTGCCATTTCTTGGCGCTGGAAAGCTGCTGCTGGATCGGGTTCGACGGCGGCACCAGATTGCCGTCTTCATCGGTATTGGAAACTCGGAAAATTTCCTTCAGGAATTTTGATTTGATGATGTCCATGTGAAAGATTTCCGGCTCGCCGAAATGCCGGGTGACCGCGACATGCTGCTCGTCGGTGATCGCCTGGCCCGGAAAGACCAGCACATGATGCGCTATCCAGGCGGCGTGAATTTCGGCCGCCACGTCAGGCGAAAGCGGTTTGGAAAAGTCGACATTGCTGACCTCGGCGCCGATCGCCGGGTGCAGCTTGCGGATGGCCAGGCAGGAGCCGGCCCCCTCGGATGCGAGCGCCATGGTGCGTTCTCCCAGTTATATCGGATGTTCGGCGAATTCAAAGCCCATAGCCCGGGCGTGATAGAAAATGCCGCCATCCTGGATGATCAGGAACTTTGCCTGCTCAGCGCCCTCGTTATGGTGCGAGTGGACCGATACCGCCGGCGTGATGGTGGTCGCCCAAGGCGCCCACTCCTTGCGGACACCGTCGATCATTGAGAAACAACCCTCGCCCTTGATGACCAGGGAAACCGCAACGGAGTTGTGACGGTGCGGCCGCTGGGTCTCCCCCGGAGGCAAGGTGTTCATCGCCACCGTAAGCGTCGGCAGCACATTGCGGCTGGCCTCCTGCTTTTCCGAGGACAAGATCAGGGCCGAGCCGGGGATGTCGTCGCCCCGGCCAATTTCATAGATAAGCGCGATCTGTCGATCGAGTTCATCGGCGGTGTAATGCACGGTATTGGTCGGGGACTGTCCCGACGCTGGCGCTTGAAGATTTTCGAACGCCAGCTGCGGCTCGTTGGTAACAACCCAAAGCACTGCGTCCTCTCCCCCGGCAGTATGGTTCTGGCTCTCGTCGCCAGGCGTTACAAAGATATCGCCAGGGCCCCAGGACACCGTTTCGGAGCCCGATACCGTCGTACCGCCGCCCTGCATCACATAGTACACCACGCCGCTGGCGACGAAGTCGGTGGCCAGCGCCTCACCGGAGCGGATGCGCGCATAATAAGCCAGCACCAGGGGCGAAGTCGCCGGAAAGGCGCAGGCCATTTCGCTGGAGACATCACAGGCAATCAGCCCGGTCGACGTCGCCGGGTCCAGCGCCTGCATCGGCTCCGCGGTGAAAACCGCGTTCGGCACTACCGGTAATTTCACATTGAACGCATTGCCAGTGTTGAAATAACGCGCCCGCCCCTCAGCCTTGCTGGCGGGATTGGCGGCGGTCTGTGGCGGCAGGTCGGCGATTGATCGCGAGCGGGCACTATCAGGCATAGGAGCCTCCAGAGTACTGAATCAGTTTGTCTGAGTTTACTGCTTCTTCAGCATTTTAGCACCAAGGATGGCGATCACGGGTGTGGTTGGTGTGGGCCCCTACTCTCATGCAATAGTCCGCGCGATGAGCGAGCAGACAACCATGACGCCAGCGCGCCGCCGCGCCATCCTCGTGACCCTGACGGCCACGGTGGGTATTTTCGTGCTCACGTCGACCCTGGCGAATGTCGCGCTACCACAGATCCAGGGCGCCTTCGCCGCGACCCAGGATCAGATCACCTGGATCATCACCGCGAACCTGCTGGCAATGGCGGTCGCAACACCGATGAGCGGTTGGCTCGACGGGCGGTTCGGACGGCGGCGGGTGATGCTCTGCTCCTCCGGCGGCTTCATCGCCGCATCAATCCTGTGCGGTCTCGCAACATCTCTGGAAGAGCTGGTCTTACTTCGGGCGGCGCAGGGGTTCGCCGGCGCGCCGCTGCTGCCACTCAGCCAAGCGATCATCATTAGCATCTATCCACGTGCGCAGCATGGCCGGGTTCTGGTCCTGTGGAGCATGGGCGTGACCATCGCCAACATCATCGCCCCCCTGGTCGGCGGCTATATGTCGGAAGACTATAGCTGGCGCTGGGTCTTTTTGATGATCGTGCCACCGGCGACCATCTGTTTCCTGGCGCTCTGGCACTTTATCCAGAAACCCGAAGAACAGCCGACCGCCGGTCGACTCGACTGGTTCGGATTTATCTTCCTGGCGCTGTCAGTATCTGCATTGCAGATCATGCTTGATAGGGGGCAGCGACAGGATTGGTTCGACTCGCCAGAGATCATCGCCGAGGCGATCGTCGCGGTCGGCGCGTTTTACCTGTTCATCGTGCATGTCACGACCACCGACCGGCCGTTCCTGCAGCTACGATTGCTGCTCGATCGCAATTACGCCGTCGGGATCATCATCGGTTTCACCTTCGGAATGCTCTATTTCACAACGATCGTCCTGCAGCCGACCATGCTGCAGACTTTGCAGGGGTATCCGGACTCCCTGATCGGCATCATGCAGTCTACGCGCGGGGTCGGACTGCTGACCGGGTCATTCGTTTTGCTCACCCTGCTGAGAAATCTCGACCCCCGAACCGTCCTGTTCCTGGGGTTTATGATCCAAGGCGTGGCTGGTTTGGCAATGTCCCAGTTCGACGTCAACATGACTCTTTTCGCGGTGACCTGGACGACTTTCCTTCAAGGCTTCGGGGTCGGTATGATGTGGTCACCAATCTTCCTCGTGACTTTCGCGACCTTAGCACCGCAGCATGTGCCCGAGGCTGCCTCGGTGTTTCACCTGCTGCGTAATATCGGCTCCAGTGTTCACATCGCGCTGACCGCCACCTTGGTGATGCGCACCGGTCGCGCCACCTATTCGGAGATGATCCAGGCCCTTAATCCGTTCAACGAGATGCTCGCCTTTGGATCGGTCATGGGCAAGTGGTCAATGGCCAGCGAGAGTGGCCTTGCGGCGCTGGCCGGCGAGGTCGGCCGGCAAGCGGCGCTTGTCGGCTATGTAAACGGCTACTTCGCCTATGGCATGGCAGCATTCTTAGTGATGCCACTGGCCTTCCTCGCCAAGCGCCCACAAATGGGCTGACCTCTACCGCCTTACCGGCGGCGTCTTACCGAAAGATAGTTCGTCAACACGGGTGAGATGGAGCCGAGGTGCCCGCCGCCCCTCATCGCTCTTCGGTTGCAAATACGGCTTTCAGGATTCATCATCGCCGCGACCAATATCGTCGAATGCTTGGAGGGTGTGATGAAGGGTGTGGTTTTCGTTGGCGACCGTAAGCTGGAAATCCGTGACTTCGCGGACCCGACGCCCGGCCCCCGGGATGTGATCCTGGAGATCAAGGCATCGGGCATGTGCGGCAGTGATCTGCACCGCTATCGCGAAACCTTCAATCCGGGCAACTCGGCCTCCGGCTTCAAGATGGCCGACGAGCCGATGATCGCCGGACACGAACCCTGCGGCATCGTCGCCGAGGTCGGCTCCGCCGTAACCAAAGCCGAGGCCCGGATCGGCCAGCGGGTGATGGACCACCATTACGAGGGCTGCGGCACCTGCAAGCATTGCAAGGGCGGTTGGCAACAGATGTGCCTGGATGGCACCACAGTCTTCGGCGCCACCGGCCATGGCGCGCACGCCAAATATATGCGGGTGCCGGTCTCGACTCTCGTTCCGCTGCCCGACAAACTCTCCTTCACCACCGGCGCGGCGATTTCCTGCGGCACCGGAACCGCCTATGGCGCGCTCCGGCGGGTGCAACTTCAGGGCGGCGAGACCATCGCAATTTTTGGTCAGGGACCAGTCGGGCTATCGGCCACCCAGCTCGCCACCGCCATGGGCGCACGGGTGATTGCCCTGGATATATCGGAGGAACGCTTGACGATGGCCCGCAATTTCGGCGCCGCCGAGACGATCAACGCCGGCTCTAACGACCCGGTCACCGCGATCCGCGACCTCACCCATGGCGAAGGCGCCCACAAGTCGCTGGAGGCCTCCTCCGCCCCCTCGGCTCGCCAAGCGGCGGTGCAGGCGGTGCGTTCCTGGGGCACAGCTTGCTATGTCGGAGAACGCGGCAACGTGATGATAGATGTCAGCCCCGATATGCTCCGCCGCCAGGTCACCCTAGTCGGCTCCTGGACCTTCTCAACCCAAGGTCAGTCTGACTGCGCCGAGTTCATCGCTGATAACGATATCGACGTCGAGGCGCTGTTCACCGACCGTTGGACGCTTGATCAGGCCGTGGAGGCGTATAAGAAATTCGATACCCAGACCACGGGCAAGGGCGTGATTGTGCCGGGGTAAGGAGGCGTCCGATACCGGCCAAGCGTCGCCGGCCTTCTATCCCCGCAACAACCCCACCAAGGCGCCCATCTCGGTAAACACATCGGCGCATCCGACGTCGCGCAGCTTGCCGACATCGGAATCGGCGCCATAGCCGAATACCGTCATCCCTGCCGCCACCCCGGCGGTGGCGCCGCGCGGGCTGTCCTCGACGACCACACAGCGGGTCGGGTCGACACCCATTTTTTCCGCGCAATAGAGATAAAGGTCCGGGGCCGGTTTGGCGACGCCGACATGGTCAGCCGAGAAAATCCGCCCCTGGAAACGGGGGTACAATCCGGTCACCCCAAGCGATACCTCCATCTTATTCGGAGGCCCGTTGGAGCCGACACACTTTAGCACCTTGGCCGCATCGATAGCATCCAGAACACTATCGATACCCGGGATCTTCTCCAGGCTGCGATGGAACTCGGCGAATTGCTTCTCGTAGATGCGCTCGACCCAATCGTCTGGCAACTTGCGACCCAGTTTTTCCTCGGCGCCAATTTTTATCAGGGTCAACTTTCCGCCAAGAAACTCGTAGACCGCCCCATCGGCCGACATTGGCAGCCCGGCCTCGGTCAAGGCTTCGGCGATAAGTCGGTTGCCGATCGGTTCGCTGTTCACCAGCACGCCGTCGCAGTCAAAAATGATGAGATCCCATTCCATGCCTTGGTATACCTCGATCCGAGCAATCCGTCACTAATGCCTAATTTTTAATCATCTTAATTATCCTGCTTGCGAATTGAGCAAATCTGGTTATGGTCATGTTAATCGCAATTTTTTTGAATGAGAGGACAACATGCGCATCACCCGATTGGCTCAATGGGTCGCTGCGGCACCCGCACTCCTGATCGCCTTAACGATCAGCGACGAAGCGATGGCCGCCAGTGCGCTTAACAGTGGCGATACCGCCTGGATTTTGACGGCGACGGCCCTGGTCTTGTTCATGACCTTGCCCGGCCTAGCACTATTCTATGGCGGCCTTGTGCGGGCCAGAAACGTACTTTCGGTCCTGATGCATTGTTTCGCCGTTGCTTGCCTGGCTTCGGTCGTCTGGTTACTGCTCGTCTACAGCCTCACCTTCGGCGATGGCGGCGTTTACCAACCCTATATCGGCGGCCTAGGCAAAACGTTCCTGTCCGGTGTCGGCCCCGACTCGATGTCCGGGACGATCCCCGAATCCGTTTTCTTCATGTTCCAGATGACTTTTGCCATCATCACGCCGGCGCTGATCGTCGGCGCCTTTGTCGAGCGGATCAAGTTCTCCGGCGTACTGTTGTTTACACTGCTCTGGTTGGTTCTGGTCTATGCGCCGGTCGCCCATTGGGTCTGGGGTAGCGGCTGGCTTGCCGAGATGGGGGTGATGGACTTTGCCGGCGGCATCGTCGTTCACACCACCGCCGGAATTTCCGCCCTAGTGCTGGTCTTGGTGCTTGGCCCCAGGCGCGGCTTTCCAAAGGAAATTCGCCCCCCCCATAACCCCGGCATGACCGTTGCTGGCGCCTGCATGCTTTGGGTCGGTTGGTTCGGCTTCAACGCCGGTAGCGCGCTTGCCGCCGATGGATCCGCCGGCATGGCCATGCTTGTCACCCATATCTCGGCTGCGGTCGCATCCCTGGTCTGGGCGGGGATCGAATGGGCCAAGTTCGGCAAACCGAGCGTCATCGGGATCGTCACCGGGGCCATCGCCGGCCTTGCCTCGATCACCCCGGCATCGGGCTTCGTTGGCCCCTTGGGCGCGGTGGTTATCGGCCTCTCGGCCGGTGTGATCTGCCAATGGTTCACCACCTGGATCAAGCTGCGGTTAACGATCGACGACTCGCTTGATGTCTTTGCAGTGCATGGGGTCGGCGGCATCCTCGGAACCCTTTTGGCGGCGTTTTTTGCAGCCAAAAGCCTGGGGGGGCTTGGCTTGCCCGAGGGGGTAACGATGAGCGATCAATTCGTCGTCCAGCTCATCGGGGTGGTATCCGTTGTTATCTTCTCCGGCGTCCTGACCTGGATCATCGCCAAGGTCGTCGCCATCACTGTTGGCCTCAGGGTCAGCGAGGAAGAGGAAATTGACGGGCTCGACATCAGCGCCCATGGTGAACGAGGATACGATCTAACCTAGGTCGTTCGGGACCGGTGTCACCCTCAAAAGCGTCACCGGTCCCGCTTCCATCGTCGGCAGCGACGACGCGGACCACAGGTGGTCCAGAAGGAGGATACGATGAAGATGATCGTTGCGATCTTGCAGCCCCACCGCCTAGAGACTGTGCGCAAAGCGTTGGCGAGTGTTGGCGTCCACGGCATGACCGCCAGCGAGGCCCAAGGCTATGGCCGGCAAGCTGGACACAAGGAAATTTATCGCGGCGCCGAGTACGAAATACAGTTCGTCCCCAAGGTAAAGATCGAGGTCGCGGTTAGCGATGATGACGAGGACCGCGCCGTTGAAGCCATTCAGACTGCCGCTCAGACCGGGCGGATCGGCGACGGCAAGATCTTTGTCATAGATTTGACCCGCGCCGTCCGCATCCGCACCGGCGAGGTCGGCGAAGAAGCTCTGTGAGCCGGTGCGCCTTGGCGATCAAACGGCCCCGCCGATGATGCAACGGTTCCCTTTACCAACGCCAAGAGGCATTCGAGGGATCTCGACAAAGTGCTGAAAAATACCCTGGCCATGCGCGCCGGTCGGTTCGGTTAAGCTTGGCCTGCCTTGGGTGGAGAAATTCATTGCCGAGGCAGCCGCCAAGGGCATCGACACCGTCTACTACCCTGAAACCAATTTTCCCGGACTTCGGGGACAGTATTTTCCAGTCGAGGTTCCCCGTCCCGGGGAACTTCGCGAGACACGGGATCAGGTGACCCGCTGGGCGGCGGCCCATCCGATTCTGGTTATCATCCCGATGGAATGGCCTGGCGGTGGGGTTTGCTCAACGCCGCCTTCGTTATCTCCAGCACCGGAGAGGTTTTGGGCTGTCAGACAAAAACCAAATACCGCCAAATGAAGACCCATTCTAAGCACCAGGACAAACCCGCTCACTATTCGAAACCAAAAGCCTCCCGTTCGGAGCCGTGATTTTCCATGAGGGCTGGCGTATCCGGAGACGGTCAGATGGGCCACGCTTAACAGCGCGCGGATCGTATTCCACCCAGCGGTGTGGCGCGCGGCCATGCGGTCCAGACATGGAGAGCCCCGGGCTCTCCCGATTACGAGAAGGCGATGGCCTGCCTCAGCCTTGAGAATTCCATATTCCTGGCCAGTGTCAATTGCGCGCTGCCGTATCAGGAAGAGGTTACGGCGGTTATCACGCCGGACGGAGAATGGCTCGCCAACCTTGCCTATGGTAAATCCGGCATGCGTATCGTCGCGATTGATCCGAACGCCGCCGACCGCCTCTATGCGTCGAGGCCCCAAGCGCTTTTCGACAACCCTGCCCTACCAATCCCAACCAGAGCGAACCGGAGGCAAAACGCCGGTTATTCGGGTGGCTAAATCCGCGTCAACTTGGCGGCTGGATCCGCGCTAGCCTTGCAATTACCGGCCTAAGGCGCGTAGAGAAAGAGCAGATTGCGAAGGAAACACCATCATGTCGGTAGCAGCGATAGAGACGGTCGAACAATTGGTTCTCAGAGAAGACCGCGCGGAAACCGCATGGCTGACGATGAATCGTCCGAGCGCCTATAACGCCTTGTCGAGCGAACTAATCGCCGCACTGCAAAACACGCTCGATGACATCGCCGAAGACCCATCGATCAAAGTCGTGGTTATCAGGGGAGCCGGCAAGGGGTTCAGTGCCGGCCACGACATGAAGCAGATGCAAGCCCATCGCAGCGAGGCCTATTTCAAAACCGTGTTCACCTCCTGCTCGCGCATGATGCTCAGTATTATTAAGCTGCCGCAACCAGTGATCGCCTGCGTCCACGGCATCGCCACGGCGGCGGGTCTGCAACTCGTCGCCACCTGCGATCTTGCCATCGCCGAGGGAAACACCCGCTTCTCAACCCCCGGTGTGAATATCGGGCTATTCTGCTCGACCCCGATGGTGGCGATTTCCCGCAAGGTACAGCGCAAGAAAATGCTGGAAATGCTGCTGACCGGGGAAATGCTCGATGCCACCACCGCCTTGGAGCAGGGCCTGATCAACCGGGTGGTCCCGGCGCATGAGCTCGAGGCCGCCGTCGCAGAGATGGCCGCCAAGATCGTCTCCAAATCGCCTCTGGTGGTGAAAATGGGCAAGGAGGCCTTCTACCGCCAATTGGAAATGCCACTCGCCGACGCCTATACCTACACCAGTGAGGTTATGACCCAAAACATGCTGGTCCAAGACGCGACGGAAGGGATGACCGCCTTCATGGAGAAGCGCGCGCCGGTGTGGAAGGGCAAATAACCATGGCCGAGAACGATCCGACTATCGAGGCCGACCACGACGCCTATTCCGACGACTACATCAAATCGATCCTTGCCGAGATCCGCACCATCGCCATGGTCGGCGCCAGTCCAAACTGGAGCCGCCCGTCGAACTTTGCGATGAAATATCTGCAGGCCAAGGGCTACAAGGTTTATCCGGTCAATCCGGGCGTCGCCGGTACGGAAATCCTGGGTGAGCGCGTCTATGCCAGCCTCGATGAGCTGCCGGAGACCGTCGACATGGTCGATATTTTCCGCAATTCAGAGGCCGCCGGCCCGATCACCGACGCGGCGGTCGAGCATGGCGCCAAGGTCGTCTGGCTGCAACTCGGCGTGCGCCATGACGCGGCAGCCAGCCGGGCCGAGGCGCGCGGCGTGCGGGTTGTAATGGACCGCTGTCCAAAGATCGAGTTTTCCCGGCTGTTCGGCGAGTTGTCTTGGCACGGCTTCAACTCCAAGGTCATCTCCTCCAAGCGCCGCGCCGTGGGCAAGGCAAGCGCGCCCTTCGGGATCGCCGGAGCAAATCAAGGCGCTACTAAGCCGAAAGCTGGGAGAACGACGCGATCGCCGGGCTTCGAGACCCGGGCAATTCACGCTGGCGCCGCGCCGGACCCAACGACCGGGGCTCGCTCGACACCAATCTTCCAGACCACGGCCTTTGTTTTCGACGATGTCGACCATGCCGCATCGCTGTTCAACCTGCAGACCTTCGGCAACATTTATGCCCGGCTCTCCAATCCGACCACCTCGGTCCTGGAGGAGCGAATCGCCAGCCTGGAAGGCGGGCGCGGCACCACCTGCACCGCCTCGGGGCATTCGGCGCAGCTGGTTGCGCTGTTGCCGTTGATGGAGCCGGGAGACTGGATCATCGCCTCGACCAAACTCTATGGCGGTTCAATCACCCAGTTCGGCAAGACCTTCAAGAAATTCGACTGGCATTGCAACTTTGTCGACATGGATGATCTCGACGCGCTGCGCCAAGCCGCAGCCGAACCCCGGGTGAAGGCAATCTACGCTGAATCTCTGGCCAACCCCGGCGGGGTTATTACCGATATCGAGTCGCTGAAAGAGGTGGCGAGCGAGATCGGCGTGCCGCTGATCATCGACAACACCATGGCCACTCCATATCTCTGCCAGCCGTTCAAGCACGGCGCCGATATCATTATTCACTCAACCACAAAATTCCTTTCCGGCCATGGCAATGCGATGGGTGGGGCGATCGTCGATTCCGGGGTGTTTGACTGGTTCCAAAACGATAAGTTCCCGGCTCTATCACAGCCCGAGCCGGCCTATCACGGCCTGACCTTCTTCGAAACTTTCGGCGATCTCGCCTATACCACCTATGGCCATGCGGTCGGTCTGCGCGATCTCGGTCCGACCATGGCGCCGATGAACGCTTACCTCACAATCATGGGTAGCGAGACCTTGGGCCTGCGAATGCAACGCCATGTCGAGAACGCCCAGCAGGTGGCGGAATATTTGGACGGTCATCCGGCGGTGGCCTGGGTTTCCTATGCCGGATTGCCTGGCTCGCCCTATCACGCGCTGGCCAAGAAATATTTGCCCAAGGGGGCCGGCTCGGTCTTCACCTTCGGGATCAAGGGCGGTTTCCAGGCCGGGGTGAAATGCGTCGAGACCTGTGAGTTGTTCAGCCATCTAGCGAATATCGGCGATACCCGCTCCCTAATCCTGCATCCGGCCTCGACCACCCACCGACAACTCACCGATAAGCAGCGCACCGCCGCCGGCGCCGGCGACGACGTGATCCGGGTGTCGATCGGCCTGGAGACGGTCGAGGACATCATCGCCGATCTGGAAATAGCGCTTGGGTGAAAAGGCAGTTCTTGGGCATTAAGAAGCACCGGTTCAGCCGCGATCATCCCACACTGCATTACCGCAACTGATCGAATTTTACCAACAGTTGCGGCACATCGGCGGTCTGTTCCAGGGCCATCGTGGTTCCGACGACGTGATCTCTCATGTTCGAAGGCGGCGGCTTGCTGGATTTCGCGCTCCCCATCAGAATCATATCCCAACGCAACGGCGCGCGCTCGATTCTCGATTACGGGTCCGGCAAAGGCATTCAGTACGACAAGGGCCGCGCCATCCTCGATGGCAAACCCGCGGATGTGCGTGATTATTGGGGCGTCGACGAAATTCTCGTGTTCGACCCGGGCCTCAGCGACAAGGCGACTCCGATTGCCACCGATGGGGTTATCAGCACTGACGTTCTGGAGCATTTCTCACACGCTGATATCTCCCGGATCATCGAGGAAGTCTGCTCGTTAACGACCAAGTTCGTGTGATGCAATTCCGATTGTTTCAGGGCCTGGAAGCTGTTGCCGAACGGAGAAAACGTGCACATCACAGGTACGCGAACCAGCCTATTAGTAGGCCATTTTCGAGACCATGGGCAATCGCTACCGGTTAATCGGTGAGGAGATAGGTCTCCGTCATCTAGACGACAATTCGTCCGATCAAGCACCGGTCATGGCCTATTATCGGTGCCCGCTGGCCGAGGCCAAAATTAATGAGCAGACCCGCTTCGTACGATGATTGCTAAGTGCTCTTTGCCTTGCGGTCGCGCCATTCCTCGTGCCGCTGTTTGGTCTCCTCGGTCAGACTGAGCGCCATGAAACGATAGGCATCAACCCAGGATGCGTCTTCCAGATTGGGGATATCAAGTCCTCGATTCAGAGACTCCTTGGCCATTTGCGTAGCGAAGGTTGGTGCCTCGGCGATATGGTCGGCGGCCGCCATGGCGCGCTCCATCAGTGTCTCATGGGGCACTAGCCACTGCGCCAGACCTATCCGATAGGCTTCCTCGGCGCCAAGCGAAAACCCCATCGCTAGCTTCATCGCCTGGCCCTTGCCGACCCAGCGGGCAAGCCGCACCGAACCGCCATAGGCCGGCATGATCCCTAGCGCGGTCTGCGGCATCCGCCACTCCGCCAGTTCCGAGGCGATGATCAAATCGCAGCAATAGGTGAGAATGCAACCGACCCCGATCGCATAACCGTTCACCGCCGCTATCACCGGCTTGGGGAAATGGTCTAGAACTCGGGCCGCGAAAGACCGCCATTTCGGCAATTCAGCGAAGAAATCATCCATCGTGTCCAATGTATGGGTCTTGGTGTCCTTAAGGTCGGCGCCGGCGGAGAACGCGCGGCCCGCCTCGTCACCGGTTAGCACCACGCAATGAATATCGCCGTCACGCTCCGCGACACCAAAATATTCAATCAAGCCTTCACTGAAGTCGACGCCCCAACAGTTACGGGCTGCCGGGCGGCTGAGGGTAATCAGCGCTACGTGGCCACGTTTTTCGTAGAGTACCGGCATTGTCGTTCCCCCGATCAAGGTCAACCGGATGGCTTACCGATGACCGATTCATTGAGGCGGTGGCGTTCGATCGACCGCCCGGATATGTTCCCGGCCATGGTAACAAATCCCCAACCACCCGTCGCCGTCATTGGCGGTGGCCCCGCCGGTTTGATGGCCGCCGAGATGCTACTCGAACAGGGCCTGTCCGTCGATCTATACGAGGCCAAGTCGTCGGCCGGACGCAAGCTTCTAATGGCCGGGAAGAGCGGCCTCAACCTCACCCATTCCGAAGACTTCGAGACCGTTCTAAGCCGGTTCGGGCCGCGCGCCCAGACGATGGAGCCGTATCTAAGAGCTTTCGGGCCGGCGGAAATTCGCGCCTGGGCCGAAGAACTCGGGATCGAAACCTTCATCGGATCCTCGGGCCGGGTTTTTCCGAGGGTGATGAAGGCCTCGCCGCTGCTTCGTGCCTGGCAGATACGGCTGGGACAGCGCGGTTTACGCATCCATACCCGGCATATCTGGCGCGGCTGGAGACAAGACGGCGCGCTGGTCCTGGAAACCCCCAAAGCCACGGTAAACGTCAAGCCCAGCGCGGTGATCCTAGCGACTGGCGGAGGTAGCTGGCCGCGGTTGGGCAGTGATGGGAAATGGGTAAAAATTTTACGCCGCAAAGATCTTGAGGTGGTGCCCCTGCAGCCCGCTAATTGCGGCTTTGACGCTTCCTGGAGTCCCTTTTTCGCCGACCATTTTGCCGGGTGTCCGGTGAAGTCCTGCATCTTGACTGTCAATAACATTTCTGTGCCCGGTGAATTCGTGGTAACTGCCAACGGCATCGAAGGCGGCGCGGTTTATACCCTTTCAGCGGCTCTGCGTGAGCAGATCACCACTAAGGGCGCCGCCATGCTGCTTTTGGACCTGACGCCCGGTCGCAGTCTGGAGCGCCTCACAGATTCCCTGTCCCAGCCCCGCGGCAAGCGATCGCTTTCCAAGCACTTGCTGCAGGCAACCGGGCTCTCCGGGGTCAAGGCCAGCCTGCTGCGCGACCGACTGCCAGCCTCGACCTTCGACAACCCCGCGACCTTAGCCAAAGCGATCAAATCACTGGGATTAGTGCTGACTGCGCCGAGGCCACTTACCGAGGCGATCAGCACCGCCGGCGGCCTTTCCTTCGACGCCGTGGACCAAAATCTGATGATCAATACATTGTCCGGCGTATTCGCCGCCGGCGAAATGCTTGATTGGGAGGCGCCTACAGGCGGCTATCTGCTTACCGGATGTCTCGCATCGGGCCGGGCTGCCGGACTGGCCGCCGCCGCCTGGTTGCAACAGTCAGTCAACCCAGATGAGTAATCAATTCTGCAATCCGATCCAGCACCGGCATAACCTCCTCAGCGCCAACCGCCGGCAGGGTCAGCACGGCCCGTTCGGTGCCGGCGTCCTGATACCGCCTCAGCGTGTCGGCGTCCTCGGCGACGCCATAGACGGTGATCGGAATTGAATCGGGCTCCCTCCCCGCTTCCGCTGCCATCTGGCGAAATTGGGGAAAAATGTCCAGAGCCTCACCATAGTTCGGGCGGCGGGCATGCGGTAACCAGCCATCGCAATATTCGATCGCCCGCTTGCCGCCATGCGGAAAGGCTCCGCCCATAAGCACCGGCGGATAAGGCTTCTGCACCGGCTTCGGCCAGGTCATCATCTCCGGAAATGCAACGAAACGCCCGGCATAGGACGCCTTGGGCTTGGTCCAGATCTCACGCATCGCCTCGACCCGCTCGCGCATCAGGGTCATCCGGGTCTTGTACTCGGTGCCGTGATCCGCCATCTCTTCGGCATTCCAACCAGCGCCGATGCCGAACAGAAACCGACCGCCGGAGATCTGATCGATGGAGGCCACCAATTTGGCGGTCTGGATCGGATCGCGCTGGACCACTAGGCAAATCCCAGTCCCTATCTTCAGACGCTCGGTCGCGGCGGCGGCAGCCGATAGGGTCACGAAGGGGTCCATCACGTCATAGTATTTTTTCGGCAGATCACCGCCCTGGGGAAACGGTGACTTTCGGGAGGTCGGGATATGCGAGTGCTCCGGCGCCCAAAGCGATTCCAGGCCCCGCTCCTCCATCGCCCTCGCCAACGCGACAGGGCCAATGGAATAATCGGTGAAGAACAGTGAAGCGCCAACATGCATGACAAACTCCCGGTTGTGAAGATTTAGGGGGTTCGAGGCGCGCCACTCAACTTCCGAGCGGCGTCTCCTTTTCGATAACCGCGACTTCGGCCTTCAGCTTTAACAACCCGATGTCACGATTATGGAACAGTTCCTCCGGGCTCATGCCGCCATAGTCAAAATAGCCGGCGCCAAACATCACGCCTTGGCGACCTTGCTCCATCAACCTGTCCAAAGTCGGGCTGCTGCCCTGAGGCGCCGGCGGCTGATAGGTTTGGTTCACCATGCCCCGCTGCATCATGTCGAGGCCGGTGAAGTCGGCCTTCATCAGCGCCCCCATCAGCGCCATCCGCAACGCCAGGCCGTATTTGATCGAGTCGTCGATCGCCCGCGCCGACGCCCAGCCCTCATCCAGCAACTTGGTGATCTCCAGCCCCATCGCCGCCTGCAGCCGATTAGCGACATAGCCGTTGATGAATTTCGCGAACAGAACCGGTTTCTTGCCCATCCCCAAGTAAAGCGCCTGCATCGTCGGCAGGATATCTTTGTCGGTCTCGGGGCCAGCGGCCAGATCCACCAGGTCGATGATGTAGGGCGGCGTATACCAATGCGCGATCACGCAGCGTTGCAGTCGGCGGGCCGGAACCAACGGAAAAATATCCAGGCTCGACGTATTGCTAGCCAAGATCGCCATCAGCGGCGCAGCGGCATCGATTTCGGAGAAGACCTGAGTCTTGACCGGGATATTCTCGACCACCGCCTCAACGATGAGATCAGCGTCCGCGACTGCGTCGGCCAGCGCCGGCACCGGGGTCACACGGGCAATGATCTTGGTTCGCTCCGCCGCGTCGATCGCGCCGGCATCGACCATGGTCTGCAGCGCGCTGGCGATCAGCTCCACGCCGCGCTTGAGCTGCGCCTCGCTGACATCCTGCATCTTGACCTGGTGGCCTCCCGCCGCGTGCACCAGCGCCAAGGCATGGCCCATTAACCCCGCGCCGATCACCGTGACCTTGCTGTTCGCGTCCATTTACCGGCTCCTGATTGGAATTCCCGTTCGCGCAAGCCTAGCCAAATGGGTTGCTGGGTGCAGTGGAATTCCGGTTGCCCACTCGGATATCAGAAGGGCGCGATCCCCGTATCGCCTACTGACGAACAACCCTAGAAAGATCGCCCAACCCCGCTACACTCCCCCAACCCATTGGACTGACCGAAAGAGACTTAAACATGACAAGCGCGCCTATTTTAATCGCCGGCGGTGGCATCGGTGGTGTCGCGGCGGCCCTAGCCCTTGGACAAAAGGGCTATCAGGTCCGGCTACTTGAACAGGCAAGCGAGTTTGGTGAGGTCGGCGCCGGCATTCAGCTTGGCCCCAATGCCTTCAAGATGTTCAAGATCCTCGGACTGACCGAGGCAATCAGCAATCTGGCGGTGTTTCCCGACGGACTGGTCATGCGCGACGGCGTGAGCGGCACCGAGATCACCCGTATCCCAGTGAATACCGAGGCATTTCAGAAGCGTTTTAACTTTCCCTACGGTGTCATCTACCGCCCGGACCTGCATCAGGTTCTGGTAGAGGCCTGCCACCAGATCCCAGAAATCGAGCTATTGTTCGGCAAGAACGTCACCGGCCACCAGGAGACCGACCAGGGTGTGACGGTCACCTGCGAGGATGGCGAGGTGCATCACGGCAGTGGATTGATTGCCGCCGACGGGTTGTGGTCGGCCATTCGCCACAGCATCGTCGGTGACGGTGCGCCCAGAGTTTCCGGACATGTCGCCTACCGGGCGGTGCTGCCCCTGTCCGAGGTTCCCCAACATCTACGTTGGAATTCCGTGGTTCTTTGGGCGGGCCCTAGAACCCATCTGGTGCAATATCCGTTACACCGGGGTGAGATCATGAACCTAGTCGCGGTGTTTCACAGCGACCGTTATGAGGAAGGCTGGAACGTCTTCGGCGACCCGGAGGAATTGCGGCAACGATTCGCCGGGCAGCATCCCGACGTCCTGGCCCTGCTCGAGCGCATCGAGTCCTGGCGGATGTGGGTGCTCTGCGATCGTGAACCGGTAAAGACCTGGAGCCGAGGCACGGTCGGCTTGATCGGCGATGCGGCACATCCGATGCTGCAATACTTGGCACAGGGCGCCTGCATGGCGATCGAGGATGCGGTGTGCCTGGCGACCCGTCTTAAACGGCGCAACGGTGATCTGACCCAAGCGCTTTTGGACTACCAGCGCGACCGCTATCTCAGGACGGCGCGGGTACAGCTGACCGCGCGGTTCTATGGCGACGCCTATCACGCGGCGGGACCGACGGCGGAGTTGCGCGACATGGCCCTCAAGGCCCGCACGCCAGAGCAATCCCATGCCGGCGTCGCCTGGCTCTACAGCGGGGTCGATGAAAGCGGTGGTCAGCTGTTATAGGTGGCGTTTTCGTGGCGGTCGCGCCACCTTTGCACAATCATCGTGATGACGTCGCGGCTTGGATCCGCCGCCCGCACCGGGTCCAGTGCCTCGGCCCAATCGATGTCGACATCGCTCTGCCGCCGCAAGACATCCTCCAGACACTCTCCCGTTGCCGCCGCCTCGAGCGCCACGCGCTTCATCAGCGCTTGAGCCTCGGCGCGCGGCATGTGGTCGGCCAGCGCGAAACTCGCGGCCTCGGCCATCGCCGCACCGCCGCCAAGATCTAACCCAGCTCTCATCCGCTCGGGATCCGCCTCCAGGGTTTCGCCAAGCACTTGCGCGTGCCGCAGGGCAGCGGCGGCGGCGACCACGACCTGAGGCAGGACCAACCATTCCAACGGCCAGGACACACCGTCACGTTCTTCCAGATGGGTTGCGGTAAAATGCGCCGGCGCCATCAGGCCGGAGACGAAACGCGCCAGCGTGCCGAGCGCCTCAGCGGTTACCGGATTGCTCTTTTGCGGCATTGTCGAGGAGCCGCCGCCGGTTCCGGCGCGCGCCTCACGGATTTCTGAGCGGCCCATCACCATCAGATCACCGGCGATCTTGCCCAAGGCGCCGGCAAGTTGGCCGTGCCAATCCATCGCCGCAATCAACGCCACCCGGCTGGTATGCCATGGTGGCGAAGCGGCCATGCCCAATTCAAGGGATAGGGCTTGAATGATCGCTGGTCCATGCGGCGCAACCGCCGTATTAGCCCCGGAGGCACCGCCGAACTGCACCCGAAAGAGTCTTGGCCGCAATTCATCCAACATCTCGGACAGATCGATCAACGGCTGCGCCCATTGGGCAATCCGCAAACCAAAGCTGATCGGGGTTGCCACCTGGCTGCGGGTGCGCCCCGCCATTGCGGTACCGGCCTCGCGTTCCGCCGCCAACAGCAATGTATCGATTAGGCGGTTCAGCCGGGTATCGACGATATCAACGCTCCGCCGCAGCCGCAGCAGCAGACCGCCATCCATAATGTCATGGGTCGTCGCGCCCCAATGCAGCCATTGGGCGGCGCTTGGATCGAGCCGTTTTCTGAGCGCCGTAACCAGACCCGGCACCGGGACCGCCGCCGCCGTGGTCGAGGCGGTCAATTCCTCCGGCGGGATCACCAAACCCTCCATCGCCGCATCGAGCGCTGCAGCGGCTGCAACCGGTATGACGCCGCAACGCGCCTGGGCGCGCACCAGGGCGCGCTCGAAATCTATCATCGCCGCGATCTCGGCCTCGTCGGAGAATAGGGGCCCAATCTCCGAATCGCCGAAGACCCCGGCGAAAACCGTTGAATCAAGCGGCGAGACGGCCATCGTGGTGACTCCAACTGCGCTGCAAACCAGGGAGCTCAGCCATCCGCTGGGGGTTAACCAACCAGCGTCGCCTCGGTCTTCTGGCGCACCTCGTCCATGGCGACCTCAGGCGCCAATTCGACCACCTTAATCCCGCCTTCGACGACATCGAACACGCCAAGATTGGTGATGATCCGGTCGACAACGGCCTGGCCGGTCAACGGGAGGGTACATTTCTTCAGCAGCTTTGACTCGCCGGCCTTGTTGGCGTGATCCATCAGCACGACAATGCGCTGGACACCCGCCACTAGGTCCATCGCCCCGCCCATGCCCTTGACCAGGCGCCCCGGGATCATCCAATTGGCCAAGTCCCCGGTTTCCGAGACCTCCATGGCGCCAAGGATCGACAGGTTGATATGCCCTCCCCGCACCATCGCGAAGCTTTGGGAGGATGAGAAATAGCTGGTCCGGTCCAATTCGGTCACCGTTTGCTTGCCGGCATTGATCAAATCGGGATCGATCTCATCCTCGGTCGGGAAAGGCCCCATGCCGAGCATGCCGTTCTCCGACTGCAGGGTGATGTCGTAATCGGCTGGCACATAATTCGACACCAAGGTCGGTATCCCGATCCCAAGATTGACGTAAAAACCGTCCTCGAGCTCCAGGGCCGCCCGCGCGGCCATTTTGTTACGATCCCAAGGCATGCTTCGCCCTCCCCTTAAGCCGCACGCGTGGTGCGCTGTTCGATTCGCTTTTCGTGCGCGCCCTGGAAGATCCGCTGCACATAGACGCCCGGCGTGTGGATGGCCATTTTGTCGAGGCTGCCCACCGGAACAATCTCCTCCACCTCGGCGATCGTCACTTTGCCCGCCGTGGCGCATTCCGGGTTGAAATTCATCGCCGTTTTACGGTAGGTCAGATTACCCTGAGCGTCGCCTTTCCAAGCCTTGATGATGGCCAAATCCATCTTCAAGCCGCGCTCCAGCACATAGGTCTTGCCGTCGAATTCCTTAAGCTCCTTGCCCTCGGCGATCTCGGTGCCGACGCCGGTCGCAGTATAGAAGCCGGGAATACCGGCGCCGCCGGCCCGCAGCCGTTCGGCCAAGGTGCCCTGGGGATTGAATTCGATCTCCAACTGGCCGGCTAAATATTGCTGCATGAACAGGTCGTTCTCCCCAACATAGGATGAAATCATCTTCTTCACCTGTTTATCCTGCAGCAGTAGACCAAGCCCAAAATCGTCGACCCCGGCATTGTTCGAGGCGACCGTCAGGCGTTTGGTGCCCGCGTCCTTGATCGCCTGGATCAAGTTTTCCGGAATGCCGCAGAGTCCGAATCCGCCAGCCGCGATGCTCATGCCATCGAACAGAATACCGTCGAGTGCGCTCGCGGCGTCCTGATAAACCTTGCCCATCCTCTTCTCCCCAAACATCAATGGGATTTCTCGAAACCCACTTGCCATATGACGTGTTGCCGTATTTCGCACATTACGCGCCGCCGTGCACCCCCGGGTTGCCCGCCAGCGGTGCATCGCCCGGCAATGAGCACGCTTCGGGTAAGCAACCCCGCCCAGGCCTTGCCACGAGATGGCGCCTCGTTCGAGGAAATTTGAAGGATTTGGGGGGATCAAAATATCACAAAAACGACCCACCCGTCGTTTTTTGGCATTTTTGATTGATCCTGAAGGCCGCGCGGTGTTTTCTGCGCCGTGCAATCGGGTCGCCCGACCTTAGCCATCATCAGCAGATCAGGGAACGTCATGAAACCGATCGAGAGCGCCGAAGAGATTTCAGCCCTGGCTTTTGGCTTCATGGCCTCCAAAGCATTGTTTGCCTCCTTGCATATCGATATTTTTGGCGCGCTAGCGTGCGGCGCGAAAAGCGTTGAGGAATTAGCGGCGGGCACCAAGGCCCCCCCCAATCGCATCGCGACCCTGGTCACCGCCTTGGTGTCGGTTGGTTTATTAGTACGTGAGGGTGAACTGATCGCGAATGGCCCGGCCAGCGAACAATATCTGGTGCGAGACGGCGCCAACTATTTCGGGGACTACCTGCGCTTTCAAATCGACCGGCAAATGTATCCATTCATGGAGAATTTAGAGCAAGTCCTGATCGGCGAAACCGATAGCGTAGAGTTCGCAAATTACGCCGATTGGATGGCGGATAAGAGTCAGGCGGAAATGTTTACTCGTTCGCAGCATTCCGGCTCTCTTGGCCCGGGGGCGGTGCTAGCGAAACGCTTGTCGCTTAGCGATAACGCGACCTCACTGCTTGATGTCGGCGGCGGTTCCGGCGCCTTTTCAATCATGTTCTGCAAGCGCTATCCCAAGCTACGCGCCACAGTGCTCGACTTCCCGAACGTGATCGAGGTCGGCCGGCGCTTCGTCGCCGAGGCGGGGCTGGAGGACCGGATCGATTTCATCGCCGCCGACGGCATGGCGGCGCATTGGCCGGCAAACCAGGACGTGGTGTTGATGAGCTATCTGTTTTCCGGCGTTCCCGAGGACGCGATCCCCAATCTCTGCACCGAAGCGCACCGGGTACTCAAGTCTGGTGGCCACGTCGCCGTACATGACTTCATGGTGGCTGATGACCGCACGGGCCCACCCCTCGCCGCACTCTGGCAGCTGCAACATATGGTCTATACGCCGGATGGAATCGGTCTGACCCCAGGTTACGTCCAGGCAACTCTAGAGATGACTGGTTTCGAGGCCTCCAAGGGTCGCGATCTGATCCCTGGGATGACTCAGGTGATCACCGGGCGGAAACCCTAATAACGAACACATACCGGCCGCCGAGGCAATCGCACCGAGCGACTTGCCGCCTATCAGGGCGATGACTCTATTTTCGAACAAAATTACGCAGAAAACATCGAACGCGACTGCCTTAAAGCCCGGATTACGGCACGGTATCCGCTACTCGATACAACCCGACGCGCTCCGGCGTTGTTGGGCCGCGGATGCGATGGCATTCTCGACTCAGCGGCGCGTCGGCGTCGCGGCAGTCCAGAGAGGGCCGAGTCATGAAGTTCAAGCGTGTCGAGCATGTTGCAATCGCCGTCAAAAGCATGGAAAAAATGCGGGACATCTTCGAGAACAAGCTCGGGATTCCCCTGGAATACGAAGAAGACTTCCCGCGTTACGATACCAAAATTGCCATGTATCCGATCGGCGAAACCTATCTTGAGGTGCTGGAATCCGGCAGTCCCGACAGCGAAACCTCGAAATGGATCGACGAGCATGGCGAAGGTCTGTTCCATATCTGCCTGGAGGTCGAAGATATCGACGGCGCCCTAATCGAGTTGAAAGAAAAGGGCGTCAAGCTGATCGACGAAACGCCACGCATCGGCCATGGCGGCTCGCGCATCGCGTTCATCGATCCCGAGGCGACCGGTAATCTGCTGATCGAGTTGGCGGAAATTCCGGCTGGCGCCCACCACGCCCCGGCTTAACCGGCACGCCTTCAGCACCGGGCCCAAAAACGGCCCGCAAGACGGACCGAGCAACACCGATCTTAAGGACAGAACGTCATGCGCATTCTCATCACCGACCGTCACACCTCCGGCGACGAGCATATCGAACAGGACGCGGTAGGTCCGGATATCGAGCTGGAATTTTTTGACCACCACGATCAGGTCACCGACGAGGCCTGGGCGCGCGCCGATGGCGTCGTCACCTATCGCGGCACAGCGGCAGTGATGGCGGCTCTGCCAAAAATGCAACGGGCCCGGATCGTGGTGCGCGGTGGAGTCGGGTTCGACGGATTGGATCTAAAGACACTTGGCGAGCGAAGCATCGCCGTCTGCACGGTGCCGGACTATGGAACGACCGAGGTCGCCGACCATGCGATCGCCCTGATGCTCTCGCTGCGACGCGGCCTCGACCGTTATGACGGACGCATGCGCCAGGACCCCAAGGGCCTTTGGCGTTACCTTGAGAGCCCGTGTATCGACCGACTGCGAGGTCGCACTTTCGGCGTCTTTGGCTTGGGCAGGATCGGCCTTGCGGCGGCCCGGCGGGCCAGCGGTTTCGACATGAATGTGGCGTTCTACGACCCGCACCTTCCGGACGGCGTCGATTTGTCCACCGGTTACAAGCGCGTCACAAGCGCCGAGGAACTGTTCGAGACCGCCGATACAATAAGCATTCACTCCCCCCATACCGACGAGACACGGGGCGCGGTCAACGGCAATCTACTCGGTCGGATGAAACCCGGCGGGATCGTCATCAACACGGCGCGCGGCCCGATCGTCGATCTGGACGCCTTATACGAGGCATTGAAGGCCGGATGCCCGGCCGGTGCGGCGCTCGACGTATTGCCGGTGGAGCCGGCGGATACCGAGCACCCCCTGATAAAAGCCTATATGAACCGCGAGGATTGGCTTGAGGGTCGGCTAATGATCACCCCGCACGCGGCGTTCTATAGCCCACCGGGCCTACACGATTTACGCTCCAAGGCGGTCGCGACGGTGGCCCAGAGACTGCGTGACGGCACCACCCGGAACTGCCAGAACCTCCACTATCTTGTGGAGTAACCAACTAGGAAATCACTAGAAACCCCATACCCAGACACGCCCGAGTGGAGAGCCGGCCCATGGGCACTATGCGCAGTTATCAGATCGCCAAGTTCGGCGGCGCGGTTTCCGAAGCCATCCTCGACATCCCGGAACCACATGGTACCGAGGTGCTGATCAAGGTCACCCATGCCGGTGTTTGTCACTCGGATCTGCATATCGCCGACGGTTACTACGATCTAGGTGCATGCGCCAAGCTGACCCTTGGGGGCCGGGGTATCAACCTGCCTCACACCATGGGCCATGAAGTGCTGGGAACCGTCATCAAGGCCGGGCCGGATGCCACCGAGGCGCCGAGGCGCCGGTCGGGGCTTCCCGGCTGGTGCATCCTTGGGTCGGCTGCATGGAATGTTCCGAATGTCAGCGCGGCCGCGAGAACTTTTGTGTGAAGGCGCAGTCAGTCGGCGTCTTCCGGCCCGGTGGCTATGCCGAGTATATGCTAGTCCCGCATCCAAAATTCTTGGTCAATGCCGACGGTATCGACCCCGCCGTCGCCACGCCCTATGCCTGCTCCAGCGTTACCGTATACAACGCGCTGAAGAAGGCGCTGCCGGAGGGCGATGATGAATGGCTGGGGATCATGGGTTGCGGCGGCCTCGGCCTTGGCGCTGTGACCATCGCCAAGGCGTTGGGCGTGAAAAATATCGTCTCCTGCGACATCAACGATGCAAAGCTCCAGGCGGCGCGGGACAGCGGCGCGGCGGGGACGGTGAACCTGAAGGCAGCCGACGCACATCAGCAGCTGCGCAGCGTCACCGGCGGCGGGCCGAAGTCGGAGGAACCCTGGATGATCTGCGCAACGGCAAGATCGTCGGTCGCGTAGTGTTGACGAATTGATCGCGCGCGAGGATCTCTCCCGGCGGCACCTAAACTGGGGCCAACTGTTCCGCCATCCGCCGCAACTCGGCCTTCTGGATCTTGGTGCCGTTCGGGCTCGGTGTGCTTGGAAAGGCATCTATCGGGATGACCCGGACCGGCACCTTGAAGCCGGCCAAGGATTGCCGGCAATGATCAATCAGCGCCGCCTCGTCGATTACCGCGCCGGCCTCTAGGATAACAAAAGCCACCGGCCTGTTGCCGCGAGCGGTGGTGATAGCGACGGTCTGGGCGTCGGCGACGGTTTGGTGCGCGCATAGATGGGTCTCGATCTCCAGCGGATTGACTAGAAACCCACCCAGTCGCAGCACGTCTCCCATACGCCCAAGATAGGTGAAGGCACCGTCCGCCTGTATCGTCCCCAGGTCACCGGTCTTGAAATACCCATCCTCGGTCATCGCCTTGGCCGTCGCCTCGGCGTTTCCGTAATAACCGGCGAAAAGGTTCGGGGTCCAAATCTCCAATTCCCCCTCCCGGTCTTCGCCCAACACCTCGCCGGAATCCGGATCGCGGATCCGAACCTTGGCGTCCCTACAGACCGGCACGCCGCCGCCCACGGTGCGAATTCCCTCCGGGTCGTCCATCCGGCGTAACGAAAAGAACGAGAAGACCTCACTCATGCCAAACGGGCCGAGTAGCGGAAAGCCGCGCTGGTAGGCGGTGACATAAAACTCAGCAAGCGCCGAATTAAAGGTGGCATAGGGGCAGAACCGCAACGCTGGATAAGGTTTTTCGGCCCCGCCGGTCAACCTGTCCCCCTCGGTGAGAAGCCGGCTGAACATATCATCGCCGCCGGCGACATGAGTGACCGTGTGCCGCAACATCAACGCGGCAGTTTCGCTTGCCTCAAACATCACCGGAATGACCGTTGGCGCGCCGGCGCGCAACGTCGCCAATAGATAGATAAACCCGAACACCCCGCAGAATGGCAAGGATTGCAGCACCATCGTACCGGGATTCCAAAGTTGCAACATCCGCGCCACATCGCAGGCATGACGCACCACCTGCTGCTGGTTATGGAGGACGAATTTCGGCAGGCTGGTGGTTCCGGAGGTCATGAAGATTACGCAGCCACTATCCGGGCTACCCAGACCACTGTCCATCGGTTCGGCCGCCGCCAATTCAGCGTATTGAGTGACCCGCAAGCCTCCCGTCAGCACCGGTTCGCCGCCAACCTGAACCGCGCCGGACAGTCCCGCCAACAATGCCGGATCGACTTCGTTTAAGATCTCCATGTGATCAGCCCGCCCGAGGTTCGGCACGAAAGCGAGGACCTTGGGCCGCGAGCGCCGCAGGACATCTTCGATCTCGGTCCGGCGATAGCGTGTGTTCATTCCCACCCCAATCGCTCCCAACCGGGCGCAAGCACCGTAGAGACAGAGATAGGCCCTGAGGTTGGGCAGCCAGAGCCCGACGCGATCGCCCGGCTCGACGCCTAAGTTCCGGAGCCCGGACGCCACCCGCCAGACTTCCTTATCCAGATCCGCATAGCTCAGATCACCATCAGGGCAGCGGATCAGTGTGTCTCCAGCCGTCTCCGATGCATGGCTTAAAAGTTCGGAAATTGTCCGCATGCTCTGATCCTGCTCCATAGTCAAACCGATCAATAGGTCAGCGCATCGACACGAAGCTCGGCGGCGAGCTTACCCTCGGCATTGATCGCGCGCAGCAATTCCGGCCCGCCTGTAATTTGCCCGTCGGTATTCGGGCTGTCGTTTTTCGGGATGCCCCAAAGCGTCACGGTGTCGTCCCAATAAACTGGTCGGGCGAACCGGGCGGTCACATCGAATGTTCGGGGCGCCCGATCCCGGGCCAGGGCGCCCATCATCCAGATCATCGTTTGAATACCTTGCGAAACCGGCGCCCGATAGCCATAGCGGCTGGCGAAGTCCGGCTCGAAATGGATGAGATTGCCGACATCCTCGGAGAACGCCATCACATCCTCCGGGCGCACGGTCTTGTCGTTCAGCAAAGCCAACCCCTGTCGTGGATCTTCATCCTTTCGCCGGGTTCCCCGACTGGCACCCATTTTCGCAGGGTCGGTCTTTAGGCGGAACATCTCTGCCGTCACCGCGATATCGCCATCGGCCCGGACAAACTCGAATTTTTGGACAATCCGGCGACCGCGCGGATCCGCCTCGTCTGAGGCGATCCAACCACGCTGGACCAAGGGCTCACCGATCATCGCTGGTTGGTGCAAGCCGAAACGTTGGGCCATATGAACCATGCCATCGAGCACCACGCCTCCGGCGGTCATCGCCTTGAAGCAATCTTGGCCAAACAATCCAGTCTCGGCGGTATCGCCGTACAACTCCGGGTCCACACCGCAGGCCCGCAGCTTGCGTGCCTGATACTCCGCCGTACGCTGGGCGATACGCTCGGGAAAGACGGCCAGGGCTTCCTCGGCGCAGTCACCTTGATCCATGGGCTCATTCCCCCGAACGCGAATGCCGCACTCTAGATTCTCTGGTGAATCGGGACACGGGCTGTTTGCAGCCGAGACGATTTAACACAACCCTGGCAAGCGGGATCGCCGTTACGCCTCCAACCACGTCCGTTGCCAAAGCGGCAGGACGAAGGACGCCTGGTGAATATCCGCATCGTAATGCCGGCCTTGATGCGCCCGGAACGAATGACGTAGGGACACGCCATCACGGCCATAAAGGAAAAACCCAAAATCAGCGCCCGGATAGAACGGTGCATTGGCCCGGTAAATTTCGATATGGGGCAACAAGCCGGTGCGCTGCATGACCGACACCAAGTTCTCGCCTCCGGCACTCTCTTCCTGAAGGAAATGGCCGCCGCTCACCGAAAGAAACAGGCTGTCTGAATCGAGAATCACGCCGGTTGGCGAGACTAACTCCACCAATTCAGTGAAAAAACCCTCGGTAAACAGATTGGCCGATGGCCCCACCGGCTCGGTCAGATCGAGAACGATAAGGTCATAGGTCCCGCCAGCTTGACGTGCCCGGCTGACGAAGCCCGCAGCGTCCTCGACGGCCAGTGTGACCCTTGGGTCATCGTAGTTTCCCTGGATCCCGAGATAGTGGTTGGAAAGCGCGATCACCCGCCTGTCTATCTCGACCATGGTGACCGAGGTCACGAAGTCATGGACAAGCGCCTCGCGCAGAATGCCCCCATCACCGCCGCCAATGATCAACACCGAGCTGTCCCGCCGTTCCCGTCCCAATAGCGGCACATGCACGGCCATCTCATGATAGATAAATTCGTCGGCCTGACAGGCCTGTACATAACCATCAAGCACAAGAATGCGGCCGAAATCATCATGCTCCAAGATCTCGATGGTCTGGTACGGGCTCTCTTCGCGATGCAGCACCCGCGCTTCAAGCGACAGCGCGATGCCCAGTTCGCCGGCTCTCTCACGCCACCAGAATTTTACCGCGTGCGGCGATAACCCAGTCCCTGAAGCCTCTTCAGCCCCGGCTTCCCCATCAATCCAAATTTCCACGTCAGTCAATATCGACAGCGGCCCCGGCCGCTCCGTAGCCGGTATAACCGCCATCGATTGGAATCACCGTGCCGTTCACATAACTGGCCAGCGGAGAGGCCAGGAACATCATGACATTACCAATCTCCTCGGGCGTCGCCAATCGCCCCATCGGGGTGCGGCGCTGTATCGCCTTCTCGTCCACCCGGCCGCTGGCGATCAGGGTTTTCACCATCGGTGTCGCTACATAGGCGGGCGAGACCGCGTTGACCCGCACCCCATACTGGCCCCATTCGCTGGCCAGCGACTTGGTTACTCCCGCCACCCCATGCTTCGAGGCAGTATAGGCGTTGCGGTAAGGCAGGCCGACCAGGCCGGCAATCGAGCTGATATTGACGATCGCCCCCTCTCCCTGCTCCAGCATATCCGCCGCTACCGCCCGGCAGGTCAGATAAGTACCGGTCAGATTGATGTCGATAATCCGCTGCCAATGCGCCACCGATTGCTCCAGGGTCGGCGCGAAGGTATCGGAAACGCCGGCGCAGTTGATCAATACATCGATCCGGCCGAGCCCGGCCCTGGCGGTCGCAACGATATTGGCAACCGATTCCTCATTCGAAACATCGCCCGGCGCCGCGACATGCCGGTTACCTAGATCTCGCGCCACCTCGCGGGTTTTGCCCTCGTCGATATCGGAAATCGCAACCGCCGCACCCTGGGCAGCGAACAATGTTGCGCTGGCCCGGCCGATGCCGCTCGCCCCGCCGGTGATCAGTACGCCCTTACCGGAAAAATCCAAACCACTCATGTCCTAGGCTCCCTGCTCGATGATCTTTGGTGGTTGGTGCGCGGTGACTTCTGGCAACGGGTCGGTGAATTTCTCGACCTCGACCAGCGCCGTATGCGAGGTCGGCCCCTGGGCCAGCCGCGAGGTACCGGTATCCCGGGTCAACACATTCGGATTGCCATGCTTGCAGACCGAACCGATCTGACCTGGTTCCTGCGGGTCATACCAGGCGCCGGTGGAGAGCTGAATGACGCCGGGCATCACCGCATCGCTCAAGATCACCCCGACCAAACAGGCGCCGCGATCGTTGAACACCTTGGCAACATCGCCAGCACCGATGCCCCGCGCCACGGCATCAGCCCGGTTCATCGTCATCGGCTCCCGCCCCTGGATCTTGCTGCCCCGGCTGACCGAACCGCTATCAAGCTGACTGTGCAGACGAGTGCTCGGTTGGTTCGAGATCATGTGCAACGGAAAGCGCGCGGCCTCCGGCGCTCCCAACCACTCAAACGGCTCTTGCCAGGACGGATGGCCCGGACAGTCGTCATAGCCAAAGCCGTCGATCACCTCCGAGAAGATCTCAATCCGCCCGGACGGCGTGGTTAAGGGATTGGCGACCGGGTCGGCCCGGAACGCCTCCAGCATGACCATCGGGCCATCAGGCTGCAGCACCTCGTGCGGCCCCTCCTGCCAGAACGTGTCGAAATCCGGCAACGCGAACCCGGCGCCGCCAGCCCTTTGCCGGGCCTGGTCCCAGAGATGACGCAGCCAGTCGTTCTCATCGCGGCCCTCGGTAAAGGTCTCACGGCACCCCAGACGCTCGGCCAGATCCGCGAAGATGGTATAATCGTCACGGCTTTCTCCCACCGGATCGATCGCCTTGTGCATTGGCGAGATGGTCTGTTCCCAATGCGCCATCATCAAATCATTACGCTCCAGCGCCGAGGTCGCCGGGAAAACGATGTCAGCGTGGCGCGCCAGGGCGGTCCACCAGATTTCGTTGACGATGACGCATTCCGGGCGGCGAAAGGCCTCGACCAGACGGTTGAGGTCCTGGTGGTGGTGAAACGGATTACCGCCGGCCCAATAGACCAGCTTGGCCTCTGGATAGGTCCGGGTAGCGCCGTCATACTCATAGGTTCCGCCGGGATCGAGCAGCATGTCGGCGATGCGGGCGACCGGAATAAAGTCCTTAATCGGGTTTTCGCCCTGCGGCAAGGCGGGCCACTTGAACAGCTTAACCGAATTACCAATGCCGTTTTCAGAGCCATAGCCGATGCCAAAGCCACCGCCGGCCAGGCCGATCTGCCCGACCAACGCGGCCAGCACCACGGTCAACCAGATCGGTTGCTCGCCATGGTCGCCGCGCTGCACCCCCCAAGCGGTCAAGATCATGGTCCGGCAATCGGCCATGCGGCGCGCCAAATCAACGATCGTTGCCGCGGCGATGCCGGTTATCCCCGCGGCCCAAGCAGCATCCTTCGGCTGACCATCATTGTCACCCATTAGATAGGGTCGGAACTTCTCCAACCCAACCGTATGGCGGGCGATGAAATCCTTATCGTAAAGATCCTCCGCCACCAAGGTGTGGGCCAGCGCCAGCATCAGGGCGGTATCGGTGTTCGGCCTGACGGCGATCCATTCCGGCGCGAACATATGCGCCAAATCGTTGCGCAGCGGACTGATATTCACGAACTCGACGCCGGCTTCGTAGCAGCTCTGCAACGCCTCATGCAGCGTGTGACGGCCGACCCCGCCTGACGTCACCTGGGCATTCTTGTGCGGTAGACCGCCAAACATAACCAACAACTCGCAATCCGAAGCGATATCCGGCCACTGGGTAGCGCCATCCATTACCACTTCGCGCATTTCGGCGACCACATGCTTCAGGGTCACCTCGGCCGCCGCGTGGCTATAGCTGTTCTGGTGGCGGACATAGCCGCCGGCGGCATTCATGAACCGGTGCACCTGGCTCTGGGCATGATGAAATCGACCGGAAGAGCCCCAACCATAGGAGCCCGCGAAGATCGAGCCGTTGCCGAATTCGCTCCGCACCCGTTCGATCTGCCCGGCAGCCAGATCCAGCGCCGTTTCCCAGGACACCGCAACGAATGGCTCAGCCCCACGCCCGGCCGGATCGGCAGCTATACCGTTCTCCAAAAAGCTTTTGCGAACCATCGGGCGGCGCACTCGCACCTGATCAACCACCGCATCGACGATGCCCGGGCCGATAATCGCCGGCGACGGGTCACGCTCGTAATCATGAACCGCCTTCAACCGACCGTTCTCGACCTCGGCGTAATAGGTGCCCCAATGGGTGGAGGTGGGGGTTAGGCGGGGTTCTGCTTCGATGACCATGGGATGGCTCCGGCGCTGCTACAGCAACAGGTCGAGAGTTTTACAACGCCTTGCGGGGCGCGTCACCTGTCGAGCGCGCTGCTTTGGCTCCCGGCTCCTCTATCGGCGCTTCTCCTCCGACATTTCCACATTCCCGATGCTTCGCGCCCTACCCTCGCCCGATCCGCCGTGCTACGAGCCTTGTGCTGAATTTCATTGCCAAGCCACACGGGAGCATTGCATGGCCGATCCATGGACCGTCGAGGCGCATCGCCTCTTCAAAAAGCACGGAATCAAGACCGTCGGCTATGTGCCCGACGCCGGGCTGACCGACTTGATCAATGCCTGTGACGCCGATAACGACATCAAGGCCGTCGTCATGACCACCGAGGAGGAAGGCATTGGCCTGTCGTCCGGAGCTTGGCTTGGCGGCGAAAAGGCGGCGATACTGATGCAGAGTAGCGGCGTCGGCAATACCGTCAATGCGATCGCCTCGATCGTCTCGTCCTGTCAGTTTCCGCTATTCATGATCGTCACCATGCGCGGCCAATACGGCGAGTCCAATCCCTGGCAGATCCCGATGGGGCAGGCCACCGCCCCAGTGCTGCGCAGCGTTGGGGTTAGGGTCTACGAGGTCGATACGGAAGAAGACGCCGTCGGCGCGATCGAGAACGGGCTAAAGATGGCCTTCGTCTCTAATGCCGCCGTCGCAGTGCTGATCGGCCAGAAGCTGATCGGCGCCAAATCCTTTATCGCTGATGTCGCCGAGGAGGTGACCCATGTCTGAGCTAAAACTCGAGCGCGCCGATGTGATGGCCAAATTGATGACGGTGCGCGGCGATGCGTTAATCATCGCCGGCCTTGGCTCTCCGGTCTGGGACGTCGCCTCGTCCGACCATAAGCCAGAGAACTTTTACCTCTGGGGGGGTATGGGCTGCGCCATCAGCATGGGGCTGGGCTGCGCCCTGGCGCAACCCGACCGCAAGGTTTGGGTCATCACCGGTGACGGCGAGGCGCTGATGGGGGTTGGCTCCTTCGCCACCGTCGCCAGCCAGCGACCGGCTAATCTAGCGGTCGTCGTGCTCGATAACGAGCATTACGGCGAGACCGGCATGCAGCGTACCAGCACATCACATGGCGCCGATCTGGCGGTAATGGCGGGCGGCGCCGGCATTCCAACGACCCTTGCCATCACCGACATGGCCGGCGTCGATGGGCTGACCGCGGCCTTGACATCCGGGCCGCTGCCACTGGTCGCAGTGGTCAAGATCGCCGCGTCGAAGCCTAATCTGGTGCTGCCGGCACGAGACGGCGTTTACCTAAAGAACCGGTTTCGCCAAGCGGTCCTGGGCGCCACCGACGCGATGCATGCGAGCTAAGACGCGCCCCAGGTCGATTAAGGGTCCAGCCTCTAGCCGGCCCGGAGCGCCTCTTCAGGTTGAATAACCCGCCCGCTTGCGAATAGAACGATCTATCCATCCAGGATAGGGATCGCCCAGCTTGGGATGGACGATACCGTCCATCCGTCACCGACACAGAGAGTTCCTGGTGAACCGCTCCCATCCGAACCAGCCATGAGCCCGAAGCGCAGCACCACGGTGATTGTGCTTGGCTTCCTGATCATGGTCCAGGCAACCGGCGCCCTGGCCGGGTTCTGGCTTCCGGCGATCGCGCCTGAAATCGGCGATGGGCTAGCGCTCAGCCCGGCGTTGATCGGCTATCAGGTGCTGATCCAGTACGTCTTCGCCATGCTGTCGAGCTTGATGTCCGGCGGCGTGGTCGCCCGGTACGGGGCGTGGCGAGCCTCGCAGCTGGCGTTACTGATCTTCGCCGCCGCACATCTGATGTTCCTAACCGGGTCACTGGTGATGATCGGACTGGGCTCTGTGGTTCTCGGCTGCGGCTATGGCATGGTCACGCCGCCGGCATCGCATTTACTGAACAGGATCGTCACGCCGACGAACCGGAATTTCATCTTCTCCATTCGCTTCACCGGTGTCCCGCTCGGCGGCATCGTCGCCGGACTGGCCGGGCCCGCCGTGGCCTTGGCGTTTGGCTGGCGTGAAAGCGTCCTGGTGGTGGTGGCGGTCGCGCTCACTCTGGCCATCGCGATGCAGCCACTGCGGGCTCGCTGGGACGGCGACCGCTCTGGCGCGGCCCGGCTGCTACGCAACCCGGTGGCCGACCTGAAGATGGTGTGGAATATCGCGCCATTGCGTTGGGTAGCGCTGATGGGGCTGTGCATGGGCGCGGTCCAGACGACCCTGACCACCTATACCGTCACCATGCTGGTCGAGGATCTCGGATACACCCTGATCGCCGCCGGGATCGGTCTGTCAGCCATCCAATGCGCCAGCGTGTTCGGCCGGGTGGCCTGGGGCTGGCTTGCCGATCGGGTCGGCAGCGGCCTTGCAGTCTCCGGCGTGGTTGCGCTGATCGCGGCGTTTTGCGCCGGTGTAACCTGCCTGCTGACACCGCAATGGCCGGGGCTGGCGGTCTATGGGCTTTGTTTCGCGTTTGGTCTGGTCGGCATGGGGTGGAATGGCGTCTTCGCCAGCGAGATCGCCCGCCTAGCGCCGGTTGGTGCGGTCGGCAGCGCCACCGGCGCCTGCATGTTCATTACGTTTTCCGGTGTGTTCCTTGGACCGGTGGTCTTCGTCATCATGTATGACCTGACCGGCGCCTATACCACCACCTATTCAACCACCGCAGCGATTGCTCTGATGGCGCTGTTCTGCGTGATCCAGGCGATCCGGTCCCTGCGGCCATCCGATAGCCCCTAGTGATCTGATCGAGACGCCGCGACCCAACTGGCTTGTCGCAACTGACCCTTTCAGCCGGCGTCGAGCTTGGGGATAAAGAATACCTCGGTCGAGGCGTTCACTTCCTGAAGATAAGCGTCGTCATAGATCATACCGTCGATCGACACCGCCGTCTCTTCCTCCAGATGCTCCCGGATCCCAGGGAAAAGATCTTCCAAGGCCCGGAGGATGTCGCGCACTCTACTCGCCTCGACCTCGAATTTGGTCTCGCCGCCGGTGTATTGGCGGCTGAGGCTATTTGCGAGCACCACCCGGACCTTGGGTTTGATCATGACTGGAAGGTCACTCCGCTGCTTGCAGTAACTTCGCCGCATCGAGAGCCGCTAGCACCCGCGGCGGTGACATCGGCAGGCTTTGCAACCGCACACCCGTGGCGCCCTCGATCGCGTTGGCGATCGCGGCCATTGGCGGGCAAATGTTCACCTCTCCGACGCCCTTAACGCCGTATTTGTGGTTCGGGTTCGGTTTCTCTACCATCACCGCCTCGACCATCGGCACGTCCGAGGCCACGGGCACCCGATAGTCAAGGAACCCGGCGTTCTGCAGCCGGCCGTCCTCACCATAGATGTACTCTTCATTCAGCGCCCAACCGATACCCTGGACGACGCCGCCCTGGATCTGCCCCTCGACATAGGACGGGTGAATGGCCCGACCGACATCCTGGGACGCGGTATAGCGAAGGATGGTCACCTTACCGGTCTCCGGATCGACCTCGACATCCACGACATGTGTCGCCAGGCCCGGAGACACACCGCCGGCATTGACCTGCCCAGCGGCGCCGATCGGGCCGCCAGTCTGAGCCGCCTTGGCGGTGATATCCCCCAGTGACAAGGGTTCGAAATCTCCGACATTACTGCTAGCCGGCTTGGCAAAGCCATCTTCCCAGATGACGCCATCGACATCGACATCCCAGGTCAGAGCCGCCCGCTTGCGCAACTCATCGATGCAAGCATCCGCCGCCTTGATCACCGCTGCGCCAGTTGCCAGGGTGACCCGACTACCGCCTGTAACATGAGTGTAACCAACATTCGCCGTATCGGTGACTATCGCCCGGACCTGATCGTAATCAATGCCCAGGGTCTCGGCGGCCATTAGGGCCATCGAGGCGCGCGAGCCGCCGACATCCACACTGCCGGTCGCGACCACGGCGGTCCCGTCGGCGTTGAGATGCAGAGTGGCACTGGATTCACCGCCGCCATTGAACCAATAACCGGACGCAACACCGCGACCTTGGTTAGGTCCAAGCGAATGCTTCATGTGATCATGGGCCTCAAGCACCTCCACAGTCTCGATAAAACCAAAGCTTGGATGCGGCGAGCCCATGATGGTCTTGCTGCCCTCGACGGCACCGTTCTTACGCCGAAACTCCAGCGGACCCATGCCGATCTTCTTAGCCAGGATATCGAGCACGCTTTCGACACCAAAAGCCGAAATCGGTGATCCCGGCGCCCGATAGGCAGCCGCCTTCGGTCGGTTACTCACCACGTCGTAGCCCACGGCCTTCTGATTCTCAATGTCATAGGGCGCAAAGCAGCACAGGCAGCAGTTGATCACCGGAGAGCCAGGGAAGGCGCCGGCCTGGATGTAGTAGCTGCCCTCGGCAGCGGTGATCTTGCCACCCTTGGTGCAGCCGATTTTGATGGTCATGGCCCCACCTGAGGTCGGACCAGAGGCCTTGAACACCTCGTCACGGGTCATCACCGCACGCACCGCCTGGCCGGCCTTCTTGGAAAGCATCAGCGCCAGGGGCTCGAGATAGACAACGGTCTTGCCACCAAAACCACCACCGATCTCGGCCGGATAGACCCGCAGGTCAGCCGCCCGCATACCGGTCAACTTGGCGGTCAGCGCGCGAACCACGAAATGGCCCTGGCTGGAGCTCCAGATTTCGCCTTGGCCGTCCTCATTATAACGGGCGGTGCAGGCGTGCGGCTCGATATAGCCTTGGTGGACTGCGGCGGTGTCGAATTCCATTTCGACAATCTCGTCAGCGGCAGCGAAACCGACCTCGACATCGCCGATGCCAAAGTTTACCACCTTGGAGACATTCGACGGCTTAGTCGGCGCCGGCTCGACACCCCGGGTAATCATGTCCTCGTGCAACAGCGGCGCATTGGGCGCAGCGGCTTTCATCACGTCGATCACGTGCGGCAACACCTCGAAATCGATTTTTATCAGGCGCATTGCCTCATCAGCGATCTCAGGCGTGGTCGCGGCGACGGCGGCGATCGCGTGCCCCTCATAGAGCGCCTTCTCGCGCGCCATGATGTTCCGGGTCACGTGGTGGAAATTTACCGCCACCCGTTCCGGACCGACATAGGCAAAAGCATGGTCAGGAAGGTCGGCGGCGGTAACCACCGCCTTGACCCCGCTCAGCGCTTCAGCAGCCGAGGTATCAATGGATTTGATGCGCGCATGGGCGTGCGGGCTGCGTAACACCTTGCCGACCAACATGTTCGGAAAGACATAGTCGGCCCCGTATTTGGCCCGACCGGTAACCTTGTCGACCCCATCCGGTCGAATCGGACGGGTCCCAATCCATTTGAATTGCTTGCTGCCATGATCCATCGTCGAACCCTTTTCGGTAGCTGGATGTCGATCCCATTTTCCTTGTCCACGCGCGAGGGAGGCTGCAGCAAGGACCGATGGGATTATTGCAAATGTTCCATGAAAACTTGGTCGCTCCGCTCCTAATTGGCAAGGGCGGAAGTGCCATTACAGTGGAATAATCAGCTCCCTGGAAACGCGATATCGCGAGCACTACACTCCCCCCCGTGCGGCGCCGAAATACTGGCGCTCCGTCGGCTGAGGCGCCGCCCTTCCATTCGAAGGGGCAACCTCACTTAGATTGGATTGGATTCCACTAGCTTATCATTTTAGGAGAAAATGGTTTGCGGATTCCGGGTGAATTTATTTCTGGAAAACGGGTGAGCTCCACAACCTTCATTTCGATTCAATGACCTGGAACGATTTTACTTTCATGACGACGACATGCAGGGAGGAATTCACCGAACCGCCAAGTTTCTGGAGATTCCGATCGACGACGCTAAATGGCTCGCGAATGGGCTCCTGGCGGAAACCGCCGCGACCAAATCGACTTCAACGCCTAGCCTTTTTTGATCAGCTGAACTCAAATCTGATAAATATCAACGGTGCCGTCGATCACGTCTTCCAGCAGCACGATCTTCTTGCGCCGGATCCGCAACGTCCCGCCGTCGTGGACCAGGGTGTAGTCGTACCAGCCGCCGCGCCAAGACTTGCCGCGTCGCGGCTCCAACGACAGCACCGTCCACTTGGCCGACACATCCACCTCGGCTCCGCGGTCCTCAACGATCCTGATATTGGTCACCGAATGGGCGGTCCGGGCCAGCGGCAGCGAGGCATAGGCATCATCGGATTCGATCCGATGCAGCCGTGCCTCCAATGCCGGTTTACCGACTAGATACATCATGTTGACCGAGATTTCCGGGTCGTCGACCAGCTCTGCCTCGGAGGCCCATGCTGGCACCCAGATGACACAATCATCAACGTAAAGCGCAGCCCATTCAGCCCAGCATTGGCGATCGAGCTGATCCGCCTCAAGATAAAGCAGTGATTCTATTCTCAAGAGATCAATCATGTATTTTCAATTGGTTGCCTGTTTTTATTAATGTTAATTATTGTTGGACTATCGCATAACCTCAGCCCATCGACGATAGAAACCGTGAAACAGGGTCTCGCTGTCCCAGTCCGGATTAGAGGAAACCGGCTGGGCGCCAAGGCTAGCGGTTACAGCGTCGGCGCCCTCGATCATTACGCTTCGCCCTCGATCCATTTCGTTCCATTGCGCCAGCCGTCCGTTGGCGCCGCGCTGCACATCCTCTAACGCCGCCATGTCGTCGGGTGTCGCCATGCCGGTGACCATAAAGAAATCCTCGAACTTACGCAGTCGCGCCGCCCGGGCCTGCCTACTCTCACCCCTCGGCGCAATGCAATAGGTCCGCACCTCAGTCCGGTCGACGGCATGCGGGATCAATACCCGGATCTGGGTCGAGGATTGATCCATTAGAAACACATTGGGGAACAGGAAAAGATTACGGCCCTTTCGCAACATCCAATCGACCTTGCTTGCCTTGTATTGTTGGTTCAACCAGTCGAGTTTTTCGGCCAGCGGGGCGACTTCCGGGTTTCCGCGCTCGGCCCAAAGCATCATGTGGCCGCCGCCGAGATCATAAACCCCGGTCGGCACCGAACCGGTAATTCGCGCCGCCTCGGTCTTGCGCATGGTGCCGTTGTCGCCCGAAGCCTCACGCTTGGCCATTGCGCGAGCAAACACCCGGTGCACGGTCGAAACGTGATAGCCGTCGACACCGTTTTCCGCCTGCAGCTTCCAATTGCCATTAATCATATATGACTGACTGCCGGGCACGACTTCCATCCCCTCGGGGGATTGATCAGCCAAGAGGTCGATGAACGGACGCGATTCGCCCAAGGCCTCGGCCAGGGGTGGCACATCGGAGGATAGCGAGACATAAACGAAGCCCTTATAGCTTTCGACCTTCGGCACCGGCTCCAGTGAGAAGCGCCCCCGGTCAACGCCTTCCGGCCAACCGCCCGCCTCGTTCTTGATCTTGGTGCACGCACCAAAGGTGTCGTAGCACCAGCCGTGAAAGCGGCACATGATTGTTTTCATCGTTCCGCGCCGCGCCCGGGTTAGCACCGCGCCGCGATGCGCGCAGGCGTCGATGAAGCCGCCGATACCGCCATCGTCCTGGCGAATCAGGAAAATCGGCTGCCTACCAGCCTGGGTCGCGTAATAGTCGCCATGGGAGGGAATCTGGCTCTCGTGGCAAGCATAAATCCAGTTGCCCTCGAAGATTGCGGCCAGTTCGGCGTCATAGACCGCCGGATCGGTATATGCATCGCGGGCGACCCGAAAAACGCCGTTGCTCTCGTCCACCATCTCAGGCGCCGGGCGGGGACGCTCAATATTCATTGCCTTACCTCCACGATCCGCTCTTCACTCCAGCCTACCCTGCCCTCGGCGCCAACGGGAGTCTGGTTCGCGCGCCGACCATCCCGGTTGAGAAGTGCGGTGCTGCATGGCATACCTGCCGCCAGCAACTCCCGAGGGTCTTGTCGCCCCGGCACCGACCACCGTTAGAATTGGATGGCACCATGAAGGTAGGCGCGTTTCTTACCAACCAGCAATTTCTGGACACCGACATGATCGCCGCCATGGACGAGCAGATCGCCATGGTTCACCACATGCGGGACCATGGTTGGGATAATGTCGTCTCGGGCCAGCATTATCTGAACGAGGGCAACAACCAACAGCTTCAACTGGTGCCCTTTCTCGCCCGGCTTATTCCTGAGGCCGGCGACATGAACATCACCTTAGGCATTCTGTTACTTAATCTGCACAACCCGGTTTATACGGCCGAGACCATCGCCAGTCTGGACGTGTTGTCCCGCGGCAAACTTATCTTTGGCGTCGGTCTTGGCTATCGCGACACCGAATTTGACGCTTTCGCGGTTCCCAAAGGCAAGCGGGTAGCACGTTTCGAGGAATATCTGGAACTGATCCAGCGATTGTGGACTGAGGATAGGGTGTCCCACGAGAGCGAGACCTGCGTCCTGAACAATGTGCACATGAATATCCGACCGATCCAAAAACCGCGCCCGCCGATCTGGCTGGCGGCCAATAACGATCGAGCTATTGAACGCGCAGCGCGGCTGACCGATGCTTGGTTCGTCAATCCGCATTCCCAGCTCGATACCATTCGCCGTCACATGGGCATTTATAACGCCGCCCTGCGCGCCGCCGGCAAACCCGCTCCGAAAGAATTACCGATTTTCAAGGAAATTTTCTGCGCCAAGAACCGCAAAACCGCGATGGAACTGGCCGGTCCCTACCTGCTTGGCAAATACAAAGACTACGCCAAATGGGGCCAGGACAAGGTGATGCCATCGAACGAGAGCTTTGATCAGGAATTCGAAGATCTGGTCAAGGGCCGCTTCATCATCGGCTCGCCAGAGGAATGCTATGAGGAACTTCGCCCATATTGGGAGGAGTTTGGCATGAACCACCTGGTCATCCGCACCCATTGGGTCGGCATGCCCGGACAGGTGTCGCTCGACAGCATGGATTTGATGTCCAAGGAATTAATCCCGGAATTGCGCAAGGTGGATGCCAAACCCAGTCTTTAATTTGTTGGAATGAAACGATCCGGCTGCCGGATGGGCTTGCGCTGCGCGCCATTCCACGCTGCAATACGCTATCAACTGGACTGCCAATTGTGTCGCCGCAACGACGCGAGGACCCCCATGCCGAGCGAAGCCAATATCATCGTCGAGGACATCGAATTCCTACACCACGGTGAGCGCCCCCTGCTGCTGACCCTGTACCGACCGACGGGCGATGGCCCGTTTCCGCTGGTCATTGATCTTCATGGCGGTGCCTGGAACAAGGGGGAGCGGGCTGAGTGCGCCAAACGCGACACGGTCCTGGCCCAACAAGGGATCGCCGCGGCGGCGCTTGATTTTCGTCATGCGGCGGACGGTTATCCAAGCTCGCTGATCGACATCAATTATGCAATCCGTTGGCTGAAGGCCAAGGCTGGGACGCTTAATCTGGAGGCCAGCCGTATCGGGCTTAGTGGTCAATCAAGTGGCGGCCACCTGGCGATGCTGACGGCGATGCGGCCGAGCGATCCGCGCTACGGAAGTCTAGCGTTGCCCGCCGGCTTTACCCCCCAGGACGCGAACGTCCAATGTGTCGTTATGACCTGGCCAGTAATCAATCCGCTATCGCGCTATCATCACGCCTTGCGTCAGCGCGCTAGCGCCAACCCGCCGGACTGGATCGGAGAGCGCCATGATATCTACTGGCACGATGAGGAAACCATGGCCGAGGGTAACCCGACAATGGCCCTGGAACGCGGCGAGACGATGTCGACACCGCCTACGCTCTGGGTGCAGGGCCTCCCAGACCCGGTGCACGACTACAACGACCCAGATAGCGATTTCCAAGGCAATGAGCCCGACCGCTTCGCTGCGCGATATCGCGCAGCCGGCGGAAACATAGAGATCGCCAACATCGAACAAGCAACTCGCGCAGGTAACACTACAGATCACCTCGTCGCCGCGTTCTGTAAATTTCACCTCACCGCCGGCCTAGCGAACACGAACAAACCCTCGGCCGCCTAAAAACATGCTAAACCTTTAGCAACAACCGCTGGATCTTGTCCCATGAGCTACACACTTGAACAATTCTCGGCCGATTGCCGCACCGCCTTGAAGAACGATTCTGGGGCCAATGGCCTGGAGGCCGTCCGAAAATACGTCGCTAAGGCCTGCGTCGACAGTGATTTCATCGCCGCCCATTTCGGCCCCGACAATAACGACCCACGCAAACTTCTTTTCGAGGACCCGGAGCTGAAGTTTTGCATTTTTGCGCATGTTCATGAAGGGGCGAAGACCAGCCCGCCCCACGACCATGGACCAGCCTGGGCAATCTATGGCCAGACCGCCGGCAGCACCAAAATGACCGACTGGCGCTGCGTCTCACCGCCCTCCTCGGAGACCCCGGGCACGGTCGAGAAGGTCAAAACCTATGAGCTCACGCCGGGCATGGCCTATGTCTATCACGCTGGCGACCTCCACTCGCCGCACCGCGAAGGCCCCACCAAGTTGATCCGCATCGAGGGCATGAACATGGATGGCGTGAAGCGTGACGCGTTTATGATCGCAGCCGAATAGAGCCGGTATCGCCGCGGCGTAGTTGGATACAAGAATAGATCTTGTCATCGCGGCCTATGCTCACAGGTGCCCGGTAGAATCGACCGCCTCCTTGGACTTGATCTAGCGCCCACGCCTGAAGCGGTTAGACGTGATGGAAGACGTTGTATAGCGGTGCAACTTTGGAGCCCCCCGGCACTCGACGTAGGCGTAAGCCCTGGATCAAGTTCAGGGATGTTCCTCTTTAATGCGGCCGAGATCTTTCCAAAGCGGTGCGCATTACCAAGTCTCCGCCATCGAGTATCACCCGGTCCGGCACCCCAGCGTGGAAAAGCGGTGCGGCGCGGGCGAGACTTGAATTAGGCGCGCTACCACTATTGGTCCGCCCTATTCCTCCAGGGTCGGCCCGGCTCCCGCCACCCGGGTCTGGCGCATATAGCGCCGGTACTTATCCGCATCATAGCCAGTCCCCCGATGCAGCATGCAGCGGTTGTCCCAGATCACGAGCTGGCCCGGCTGCCAGTCCTGAGTGTGGATACGCTCCGACCCGGACGCATGATCCAGCAGATCGTCTAACAACGCCCGACTATCCACCTCGTCCCAGCCGGCGATGGTCCGGGCGTGTGAGCCAACATAATAGTTCTTCTCGCCGTTTTCCGGGTTCCGCCGAACCAATTTCTGATTGATCGGCGGCAACGAGGCCGCATGGCTCGGATCGACGTCAACGACCTTGGACCGCGAGAACACATAGTCGTGAATCACCTCCAGTGGCTCTATCGTCTGCTTAGTTTCCTCAGTCAGTCGCCGATAGGCGGCGCGAGAGCTGACATATTGGGTCTGGCCACCCTCTTCGGGGACTTCATAGGCGTACATAATCGAAACCAGGCTCGGCACTTTGCGAAACGAGGAATCGGTGTGCCACATGTTATTACCGGTGAGAAACTTGGTATGCTGATCATTGTTGCCTTGTACCGTGCCGTCGGGCTGCACGTTGCCGATGGTGCCGAAGTAATTCACTACCCCGTCGCGGCCCAGCGCCACATGATTGGCCTCCGGCTCCCCTAGACGTTGGGTAAACGCCAGATGGCGCTCGTCATCCAGCGATTGCTTTGGAAAGACTAGGAACGAATACGTATCGATCGCCGCGCGTATTTCCTGGACGTTAGAGTCGGTCAGGGGCGCGCCAAGATCGACCCCGGTGACCGTGGCGCCTAAATCATCATGCAGCGGGTCCATTGCCAGCGTGCCCATGTTCCTATCTCCCGGAGATTTCCTTAAAACTGATCCCATAGCATAGTGATCCAGAAAGGCTGGGCAACGGGGCAAGGTTCCAAGGTCAGCATCATCTTAATCGTGGGAGGCACACATGGCTGTCGTCGAAACCGAGCGACACGGACAAATCCTGGTGGTTCGAATGAACCGGCCGGAGCGGCTCAACGCCATGGGCCGGGAAATGATGGGCATGTTGGCCGACACCTGGACAATGTTTCGCAAGAGCCCAGATCTTGAGGTCGCGATCTTCACCGGCACTGGTCGCGGTTTCTGTGCCGGCGAAGATATGAAGGAAACCTTGGAAAAGGGCGATGTCGGAAGCAACAGTGACATCAAGCCTAACGACCCCTTCATGACGATGGAGCTGGAGAAGCCAGTCATCGGTGCGATCAACGGCTTCGCCATGGGCGGAGGGTTTATGCTGGTCGAGCACACCGATCTCCGGGTCGCTTCCAGAAACGCAGTCTTCGAGGTATCCGAGGCCAAGCGTTGGCTACTTGGCGGCTATAACCACGGCATTATCGCCAATATGCCCTATCCAATCGCCATGGAGATGGCATTTGGTTTCCGGTTCACCGCCCAGCGGTTTTATGAGCTTGGGTTTCTCAACCGGGTTGTCGAGCCTGACCGATTGATGCCGACGGCGATCGAGATGGCCGAACACCTGCTGACCCTGCCGCCGGCGTCTCGGGTCAACACCGTGCAAATGATGCGCCAGATCCGCCCGACCACGACGCCCCAGCAGGACCGCCTTGCCGAAGCCCTGCATCTGCATGGCGACGTAAACGACCGAATGGAATCTCGCGCCGCTTTCGCCGAGAAGCGCAAACCTAATTTCAAGGGCTGGGTCGATCCGCAAGACCGCTACCGGATGCCAAAACTTTCGGATTTCCCCGAGTAAAACTCGGATAGAACCGGGAGCAGAACTGGGGACGGAAAAGGAGCCGTAAAATGGGCGCGCTTGACGGTATCAAAGTTCTTGATCTCAGCCGTGTGATTGCCGGCCCTTATTGCTGTCAGATGATGGCGGATAACGGCGCCGACGTGATCAAGGTTGAAGCGCCTGGAGGCGATATGAACCGGGGCTTTCCAACCGTGATCGCTCCCGACCTCAGCACCAATTTCCTGAGTGCCAACCGGGGCAAGCGCGGCATCACCCTCAACCTGAAATCACCAGAGGCCCAGCGGATCATGCATGCGTTGGTCGGCAAGGTCGACGTCGTGGTGCAGAGCTTTTTGCCAAAGACGGCGGCGGCGCTCGGGGCGGATTACCAGACCTTGGCGAGGCTCAATCCCCGAATGATTTATGCCTCGATTTCCGGCTATGGGGCCAAAGGAGCGCTGAAGGACAAGCCCGGTTACGACACCATGGTCACCGCCTTTGCCGGCATCATGTCCCTAACCGGGGAGCCGGACGGCCCGCCGGCTCGGCCTGGCGTGATCGCCGTGGATATGGCAACCGCGATGTTCACCTATAGCGGCATCGTTTCGGCGCTGTTCGCCCGTGCCGAGGGTCGCGCCGGTGGCCAGCGCATTGATGCGTCTCTATTGGAATCAGCGGTGGCGCTGCTCAGCTTTCGCGGCCTCAACTATCTACAGCTCGGCAGTGTCGATCAGCGCGAGGGCGCCGGTTACAACGCCATCACCCCCTACGGCGCTTACCGGTGTGCCGATGGGGATATCCTGATCGGCGCGGCAACCCAAGCGAACTGGCGCAACCTATGCGTTGCCCTAGCAGCGCAAAGCATGGCTGCGGAGAGCCTGATCGAGGACCCGCGCTACGCCGACAACCCGGCCCGCTGCGCCAATGCCGACGCGCTGCGCACCACGCTGGAAGGGTTTCTCGCCTGGGCGAGCATGGAGCAGTGGCTCAACCGACTGGAAGCCGCCGGCGTACCCTCGGCGCCTATAAACACCATAGACCGTGTCCTCGAGCACCCACAGGTCCGCGCCAATGACATGGTGATCCCGGCCCCGACCGCCGATGGCGGCTCGATGGATCTGCTGGGGATCCCGTTCAACATGTCCGCCACCCCCGGGAAGGCCGGCAACGCGCCGCCGACACCCGGGCAGCACACTGTCGAGGTGCTGGGCGAAATACTCGGAATGTCGGAGGCCGAAGTCGGAAAATTGGCCGAGGTTGGGATAATTTAATCTAGTATTTTATACTGAAGACGATCCCCCTTCACATTAGGCAAAAAAAATAGTGACCTCATGCCCCTCAAACTTTTAAATATCCCTAATAATTAATCTGATACTGAAACGTAATACTAAAATTATATAATAACGGATAAATTAATTTATCTTATTTATATAATATAAACATTAATATATTTCAATATTTTATTTTTATCATATAATTACATACGCATATCATAATGATATATAATTTACAATAACCTATACTCCGTATTAGATAGTTGACCTCATATGGTCATCGGCTTTACGTCAGAGCGTTATGATAGAAACAAATTCAACAGTGGATCCTTCAAAGGAAATTCCGGCACAGCACGAAACAGCTCCAACCAATTCCCTATGGTGTTTATCAAATCAAGTTTCGAATAATACCAACCTGCATTGATCATAACTCATGCGCCTAATCCCGCAGCCAGATGGACATGATCTTTCAAGGTTGCTTGAGCAACTTGTTCCAGGCTTCGCAATTGAGCGTGACGATGTCTCCCTATAATTTGAAGGCCCTATTAGATAAGCAATTGTCCCACATAAACTGCTAAATATCGAAACCCCTTCCAAGGTTCACTCTACACAGGTTGGTATAATGCCGTATAAGCCGCCGGCCGTCGGTGATTTCCGCCGGAACACGCCGAGGACTTTGATGATAAGACGCTCCGACAGGCCGTCAAAAGCCGCCATGAGGAAAACTCAAGATGTCCGAAAAAGCCGCGGGTGAACGAATATTAGAAAGGCGCTTGGAATCAACTTCCGAAAGAACTTTTGGTGAAAATCTAATTCATTGAAAACCCTTGGCGACCCCTACGGGACTCGAACCCGTGTTTACGGCGTGAGAGGCCGTCGTCCTAGGCCACTAGACGAAGGGGTCACGAAGGTTCAGCTTTCTAGGCTAGATTGAATGGTCAATGCAAGGACGAACTGGCCACCAGAATGGCGATAATGTTAGTGCAAGCGCGGCATTGGCGGCCTGGGGCATTGACAAGGCGACGCGGTGCCGGGAGCCTCGGGTGCGCGACAAGGCGATCTTGGAAGGACACACCGATGAAATTTGGCCTGCGTTACGCAAATACCGGCCGCAATGTCTGGCCGGACAAGGCCGTGGCCATTGCTCAAGCCGCCGAGCAAGCCGGATTCGAGAGCATCTGGACGGTCGATCATGTGGTCGTGCCCCAGGGCTATAAATCGGCCTATCCCTATTCGACCTCCGGGCGAATGGGCGACGGGCGCGAGGACCTACAGTTTCCCGATCCGCTGATATACATGGCGTATATCGCCTCGGTCACTAAGACGATCCGGCTGGCGACCGGTATCCTGATCATCCCCCAGCGCAACCCGGTGGTAACCGCCAAGCAAATCGCCACCCTCGATGCCCTGTCCGGTGGTCGCGTTGATCTCGGCATTGGCGTCGGCTGGCTGGAGGAGGAATTCAACGCCATCGGCGTGCCCTTCGCCGATCGTGGCAAACGGACCGACGAATGTATTGAGGCGATGCGGGCACTTTGGTCCCAGGATGTGGCCGAGTATCACGGCGAACTGGTGAATTTTGATCCGATCTACTGCCGCCCGCAGCCGGTCAACGGCACGGTGCCGATCATCGTCGGCGGTCACTCCAAAGCCGCAGCAAGACGAGCCGGGCGGTTTGGCGACGGCTTCTTTCCAGCCCGCGGTGCCTCAATCGAACTGTTTGATATGGTGCGTGCATCCGCCCGAGAATTTGGCCGCGACCCGGATTCGATCGAGCTAATCGCCTCGGTGCCGGAGAAGCTGGAGGATATTCCGGAATTAGCGAAAATCGGCGTCAGCCGCATCCTAATTCCCTCCAGTCCGATGGGCGGTACCACCACCTATGCAAGCACCCCAGAGGATGTCTTGGCGTTAAGTGATATACTGAAACGCTACGCCGATACCTGAGGGTGATTAACCACCCTGGGGGTCTATTTTGATCGGCTGCGCTGGGTATCGACGCGGCCCATCATATTTTGACCCATGGTTTATCGTATCTCGATCAGGCCACTAGGTCGCTAAGGCCAGGATTTCCATGACCTCCGTCGGGCCATTGATCTTGCGCGGATTGCGGGGGATCCACGGCGTGCCCATGGATTGCTCAGCAATCCGCTGAAAGTTTTCCGGCCCGACGTTCACCGCACCGAGGCTGCGTGGCATGCCGAGACTGCCGATAAAAGCGTCAAGGACATCGCCGGCGTCCTCGCCCGGATGCCCCATGGCGGCGGCGACCAATTCCTGGCGCGCGGCGTTCACCGGTTTGTTCCAGCGCATCACATAAGGAAGCATGATGCAGGACGTGTGGCCATGTGGAATATCGAACACCGCCCCCAGGACATAACCGATCCCGTGGCTGGCCCCCATCGGCACGCCGCTGGCCAGAGGCGCCATCGACATCCATGTACCCATTTGGCAATCCAGGCGGGCCTGGATATCGGTTGGGTCGCCTTTTACCCGGGTCAGACCGCTGGTCAACAGCGACAGACCCTGCAGCGCCTGAGCATCGCCATAGGGATGCGCCTCACCGGAACAGATCCCCTCGACGCAGTGATCAACGGCGCGGATACCGGTGGACAGGAACAACCATTCGGGCGTGTGCACCGTCGGGGCCGGGTCAAGGATCACCGCTTTTGGCATGATCCCGGGATGACGGAACAGCTCCTTGATATGGGTCAGCTCGTCGGTCACGCCGGCAATGGCGCTGAACTCACCACCTGACAGCGTCGTTGGCACAGTAATTTGCGGCACCGTCGGCGGATTGCACGACGGTGGTCGGGACACCCCATCCGGGCCGACCACGGCGCGCAACATATCCATCTGCCCAGGCTCTCGAATGTCGTTGGCCAGGCACAGCGCCACCGCCTTGGCGCCATCGGTGATCGAGCCGCCGCCAAAAGTGACTATCAGATCGGCATTGGCTTCACGGGCCGCAGCGGTCGCCGCGATAACATCGCCGCGCGGTGTGTGCGGCGCCATTTTATCAAACTCACCGACGACTTTGTTACCCAGCGCACGGCGCAGTTGGGCGATCTCATCGGTCTCGCGATTCAAGGTGCCGCTGACCATCAGGAACACCCGTTCGGCGCCAGTGTTAGCGACTTCTGACGCAATCGCCTCGGCCATCGGCTTGCCAAAGGTGACCGACTCCATGCGCCCAAAGGCGACCCGTCCCGTTTGCACCATTATCCGTCTTCCCAAAAAATCCGCGCGGTCACCTAAGCGGCTGATGTCTCGGCGACGCCCGCCGATACGTAGCCACCATCCACGAACAGAATGTGGCCGTTGACATACCCCGCTGCCTCACCAGCCAGAAACAAGGCGGCATCGGCCATTTCCTCCACCGTGCCATAACGTCCGGCTGGAATCACCTTGAGATAATTCGCCCGAGTATTGTCGGTATGGATCTCGCGGGTCAACGGTGTGTCCACCGGACCTGGGGCGATCGCGTTCACGGTAATACCATCAGCCCCGAGATCCCGCGCGCCCTGCTGTGTCATGCCGATGACCGCAGCCTTCGAAGTGCCATAGGCCGGGCGGTGCTCACCAGCCCGAGCGCCGGCGATCGAGGCGACATTGATGATCCGGCCGTATTTCTGCTTCACCATCTCGCGCGCCGCCGCCTGGGCGCAGTAAAAGCTGCCGTTAAGGTTGATCCGCATCACCCGATCGAATTCTTCCGGCGTTACGTCATTGAAATGCCCGAAATGACCAACCCCGGCGATATTGGCCAGAATATCGACCCGGCCATACTTTGCCACGGTGTCGGCGACCAATGCTTGGGCGGCCTGATGATCGGTGACATCCAGCCGCGCCGAGGAAGCCTTGCCACCCTTGGCGACGATCGCCGCCGCGGTAGCCGCCACGCCGGCTTCGTTTAAATCCACAGCAACGATGGTAGCGCCGTTCGCGGCGAACATGTGGGCGATGGCCTCGCCGATACCGCCGGCGGCGCCGGTCACGATGGCAATACGTTTTACTAATCGCATGGGTCCGTCTCCCTAGCCAAAATCCTAAAGATCCGCCTCGGTCAGACGCGGGATCAGCGGTTTCAAAACCCGGATCCCAACGCAACCGATGGCGGGACGCGCCGCCTCGATATCATCAGCAACGGCAAAGCCGCGACGGCTGACATTTTGATCAAGCCCGAGGGATGTCAGCCAGGTGACCAAAAGCCCGTCCGGCACCCCTGCCCCGGCGCCGTCTTCCACCACCAGTAGCGCGCCTTCCAGCGGCACGTTCGGCGTCACATCCATGCCATCGAACAGATTGCGGTTCCAATTGGTCATCTTGGTGCGCCACTCACCGGTGCCGGTCGGCCCGGCCTGATTGAGATACGGCTCGCTCTGGAAGAATTCCAGGCCATCGACCTGATGAATGGCGACAAAAGGCGCATCCGCCTCATGCAGGCATTCAAATCGTTGGGTGGCGTGGAATCCCGGGAAGGTCAGCAGCATCTTGGTGTGGGTAAGGTACCAGTGGTCCCATTCGACGCGCCGCTCGCGCTCAATCAGGTCCATTTCCACCATATAGATCATGCCGCATTCCCTCTGGCTAACACCCTTTGCAAGCCAAGCTTACACCGAGCCCGCGGGCATGGTGCGGTGTCGAGCGGAATCATCACCGACATGGTGCGGGGACAGAAATCAACCATCAATTCGACGGGTAAAAATATCGGGCAATACGGACCTTAGGAAATCACGTTGCACTCAAACCTGGAACCAGGAAGTTCAATATTGCAGATGACTATCATCCAGGAAATGCGCCAGATAATGCCAAGGCGTACCACGGGTCAGCGCGTTGAAGGCGCTTGAACAAGTCTAAGTTTCAACCGCCGCGCCGCGCTTGATTTCCTGGTCCGGCGACACCGTAGCGCCAAAGACCGACGCCGGGTCCACCATTGAGGCGAGGAAATTTCCAACGCCGGTGGAAAATCTCGTATCTTTGGTCAATCCCAGCGGTTGGCGCGCCAATCGCCGGTGCATGCCATCAACCGCCCGGCGATAGCGGCGGCGGTGATAAATTGCGGCGGCGTCGAGCCTTGAACATGACGAAAACCTATGAAGCGCCTAGCAAGCAAGCCACAGACCGCGGCGAGAATGCGTCGCGAGAATAGATAGGGGCCAGAAAAATTGAAACCGCTATTTGAACAAGTTTAAAAAGAGTGGCGACCCCTACGGGATTCGAACCCGTGTTGCCGGCGTGAAAGGCCAGTGTCCTAGGCCTCTAGACGAAGGGGTCGCATGCCTCAGTTAAGGCAGCGACTGTTTACGCGACCGGTTCACGGAAATCAAGGCCGGGAATACAAGGTTTTTACGCGCGCGCATCCGGGCCTCGAGCTACGGCTTCAACGGTTAATTCGCGCTTTTCTTCGACCCGCCCGAAAAAACAAACGGGAGCCGCATGAATACGGTTCCCGTCAGCCGTCAGGTAGCGAAGCGCCAATCAGTATATCACGATCGGATTACCCTGTGAATCGGTGCCGCCCTTGATCTTCAGCGGCGACTAGGCGAACAGGAACTCATAGGCCTTGTCAGCGATAAGTTGCGACAGATCCATGTTTTCCAGATTCCAGATGCCATTCTTGGCCATCATCCGGATATGGCACTCGAACGGCTGCGGCGTTTCGCCGCCGAAGCCGTTGCCAACCGCTTCCGAGTCCCAGGTATCCGTGCCCCAGAGGATAATCTTCTGTTCGGCCATATAGTCACAGGTCCACGTGCCGAAGCCCGGTTCGCCGGAGTTGAACTTGGCGATCTTCGCAGTTTTATCGGCGGCCGAGTTCTCGTCCCATTTGCCCGGGTGCCAGATATCCCTATGACCGGTGTAGAGGAACACACAATCGCCCTCACTGATTGGGTCGATGCCCTGCGCCTTGACCACCGCTTTGACGTCATCAACGGTGATGATGCCGGTGTCGGTCATGTTGTTTTCCCTCGGGATTGGCAGTTGTTTGCCCCAATAAGCGACGGTGCCTAGGACCACGCCCCCGCAGACGAAGCCAATCTTCGCCACATGCTCGACACCGAGCGAACCGAGGCCATAGGCGTTCACATCGAGATCGAAAAGCATCCGGTCGTTATAAAAGAAATCGCCTTTCGAGGTGCGTATCCCGATATGATTAGGGCCATCAAACTGGGTGTCAATTTGTCCGGTTTCGGTTGACAAAAACTCGTCATTATAGACCAATTCCTGCTTGCCGAAGGGGCCGCCGGTCGGCAGGCCCGGAATGATCATCCGCCAGCCGCGACTGCCAAAGGCCGGCGGCAAAAACCAACGCCATAGCGGCGGAATCTGTTGTCGCTATTTTCATTACCATCCCCTTTTCCAATGACTGGTCGATCGGTCAAGCATTGCTGGTCAACACATTGAATCCGCCATTGCCTGGACTGTCTCCGGGTCACGGAAATCGTACCTATGTTCGTATGCCGCCGTTACCGTTTCTTTTTTTCGAGATTTGCGAATCCCCGATTATGCTGGTTTTTCCTGACATGGAGTTGATAAATCCGGCATATTGCGACAACGCAATTCGACCGACCTTCCCCAACCCCGGCGTATCCGCGCAGTCGATGTGGCTGTCCTACGTGATCTCGACCCACGGGGAGCATCTTCTACGGGTGAAGCGCGTGAACGACATCGCTGGAACGCCCGGCCCAGTGGTCATCGGCGTGCGCCATATCTTCCATGAGCCGGCGCATCTGCCGGCCTGGCCGGACAACGACCGACGCAGCCGATTGCCATTCATCCTACGTGACCTGGATCCGACAGCGATGTTGACCAGTTGGCGTGAGTTCGGAGCGGCGGTCTGAGCGTCCTTTTACCGCGCGTTCAGACCGCCAACGCGACATCCTCGATGAACAATTGCACGTCCCGGCGATCTTGCCAGTCATCAGAGCGAAGCTGGCCGGCGACGTGCAGCGGCCGACCGCCATGCTGCAGGAGAGCCGGGCCGAGATCGTTGTCCATGGCACGAAAGGCGATGCCCTTGAGCTTGCCGCCATCGGCGCCGGTAAAGATACAGCGGACATGGTTTTGCCCGACCACGTCGGCGCGCACGATCTTGGCCGAGGCAATGGCGAAATGTGGTTCAGGGTTGCCGGAGCCAAATGGGCCGAGCTGCGCCAGGGCATCAACTAACTGACGCTTGGCGCCGGCAGGGGCCAGGACGCCATCCAAACTCAACGAAGCGACCAACGGTTGGCCGGCAAGTTCAGCGGCGAATCGATCGGTCAAAAACGTTCGGAAAGCATCCAGATTTTCTCGCTTGATGGTAAACCCGGCGGCCATCGCATGACCGCCACCACCGACCAGCAAGCCGCACTGATGCGCCGCGATCACCGCCGGGCCCAGAGCCAGGCCCTTGATCGATCGACCCGATCCTTTGCCGGTAGCGCCGTCGAAGGCGATCACACAGGCCGGACGATTAAACCGCTCCCGCAGCCGGCCGGCGACGATACCGATAACCCCGGGGTGCCAGCCATCGCCAGAAACCACCAGGATCGGGGCCTCGCTTGCAACCTGCTCGGCCTGGGCAATCGCTTCGGCCTGAACGCCGGCTTCGATTTCCTTGCGGTCCTCATTGTGACGGTCCAGAGCCTCAGCGATGCGCTGGGCTTCGGCCTCATCGTCGGTCGACAGTAACCGCGCGCCGAGGTCGGCCTCGCCGACCCTACCGGCCGCATTAACCCGAGGGCCAAAGACGAAGCCCAGGTGATAGGCTTCCGGACGCTGCTCGATCTTGGCGACGGTACCCAAGGCCCGCAACCCGGTATTTTCGCGCCGCGCCATCACCTTAAGGCCCTGGGCGACGAAAGCCCGGTTCAGACCTTCCAATGCCACCACGTCGCAAACCGTGCCCAAGGCGACCAAATCCAGCCAGCCCATGAGATTGGGCTCCCCGCGTCCCTGATACCATCCGGCTTCACGCAGGCAGCGGTTGAGGGCGATCACTAACAGAAAAGTCACCCCGACCGCCGCCAAATGGCCAAGAACGCCACTCTCATCAACCCGGTTCGGGTTGACCACAGCAATCGCCCGAGGAAGACTCGGCTCGGCCATGTGGTGATCGATGACCACCACATCGAGGCCAGCCTCGGCGGTCTTTTCCAGAACTTCGAAGGCGACGATGCCGCAATCCAAGGTCACCACGACGCCGGCGCCGCGCTGCTGCAGACCGGCCAGCGCCTCGACATTAGGCCCATAGCCTTCGAGAATACGGTCGGGAACATGCAGGATCGACCGCCCCCCGGCCGCAGCAATAAAACGGGTCAGAAGCGCCGCCGAGGTCGCCCCGTCAACATCATAATCGGCAAACAGGCCGATGACTTCCCCGTTAGTGATCCCCCGGCTCAGTCGCTCAACCGCTGCCGTCATACCCTGCAGGCTCGATGGATCCGGCAAGGCCCCTCGCAAGGTCGGGTTTAAAAACGCCTCGACATCATCCAGCCCGATCCCCCGCGCCGCCATGACCCGGGAAACAAGATCGGGAACGCCGTAGCGTTGCGCGATGCCCAATGCCAAGCGCTCGGCCTCCGGTGTCTCGACGCCCCGATGGAGCCAGCGCTTGCCGGTGATTGAGCACTCGACGCCCAAAACAGCCGGCATACCCAGGCTATTCCTTCAAGTCAGAGGCAATCGGCTTGCGGGTCCAGTCGTGATGCGCCTCAATAGTCCGTACCGTACCGGTTTTCGAGCGCATGATGATCGAATGCGTCGTCGCACCGCCAGGGAAGCGGCGGACACCCCGCAACATTGTGCCGCTAGTCACGCCGGTCGCCGCAAACATCACATCGCCCTTGGCTAAATCAAGAAGGCCGTATTTGCGGTCGAGATCTTCAATGCCCCAGCGCCGAGCTCGGCCGACCTCGTCATCATTACGGAACATTAGCCGACCCTGCATCTGGCCGCCAATGCACCGTAAAGCCGCCGCCGCCAGCACACCCTCGGGCGCCCCGCCGGAGCCCATGTACAAGTCCACGCCGCTTCTCGGCTCGGAGGTGGCGATCACCCCGGAAACATCACCGTCGGAGATCAGCATGATCCGCGCGCCGGCCTCGCGCACGCCGGCGATCAGCTCGGCGTGACGCGGTCGATCGAGGATGCAAACCACGAGGTCGGCCAACGCCATACCTTTAGCCTTGGAGAGATCTTCCAGGTTTTCAACAATCGTCTTATCTAGATCGACTACGCCCTCGGGCAAGCCGCCGCCTACGGCGATTTTGTCCATGTAGACGTCTGGGGCGTTCAAAAATCCCCCGTGCGAGGCCATGGCAATCACCGCAAGCGCGTTCGGTCCGCCTTTGGCGGTTAGGGTCGTGCCTTCCAACGGGTCGAGGGCTATATCAATCTGCGGGCCACCTTTGCCGACCGACTCCCCGATATACAGCATCGGCGCCTCGTCTCGCTCGCCTTCGCCGATGACCACAGTGCCATCAATCTCAAGCGAATTCAGCGCCCGGCGCATCGCGTCTACGGCGGCCTGATCCGCCGCCTTTTCATCCCCGCGCCCCATCAGCTTGGAAGCAGCAAGCGCCGCCGCCTCAGTCACTCGAACAGCTTCCAACGCCAAATTCCGGTCCATCGTCAGGGATTCATCCACAACGCCGTCAGCCATGGTTCATACCTCGTTCATTGTTACGTTCCACCGCCGAGCGGCGGGTTGACCAAATCACCCGCTAAAACAGTCGGCAAGCATTCGGCCGTTTCCTCTTATATTGCTTCGATGCGAAGAATTCTTGGCTCTTCGGTCACCGACCTAAGCTTGTTTATCTTGGTAACCGAGCGTCGGATCGCCGCCTCTTCGGTTTCATGGGTAATCAACACCACGGGCACCAGTTCGTTAGGATCGCGGCCGCGCTGGATCATCGCCTCGACCGAGACCTGTTCGTCCCGGAACACTGCCGTCAAATCCGCCAGCACACCGGGGCGGTCAAAAACCGTCAACCGCAAATAGTACGAGCCAACCAGGGAATCAATCGGCGCCGCCGCTGACACCTTAAGCGCGCTACCGGGAACCCCGAAAACCGGCGTCCGGCGTCCGGCTCCGATATCCACTAAATCAGCGATTACCGCCGAGGCAGTGGGTCCGCCACCGGCGCCGCGACCATAGGAAAGCGTCGAACCGACTGAACTTCCTTCCGCCGCAACGGCGTTGAAGACGCCATCGACCTGAGCAATCTGCGCCGCCTTCGGCACCATGCAAGGGCGAACCCGTTGCTGCACGCCGCTCGCCGTCCGCTCGGCAATCCCCAGCAATTTGATGCGGTAGCCCAATTCCTCGGCGAATTCCAAATCTATCGGAGAGACGTGCCGGATGCCCTCTATGTCGACGGCATCGAAATCAATCTCAGAGCCAAAAGCGATGGCGGAGAGTATGGCCAGCTTATGGGCCGCATCAACGCCGTCAATATCAAAAGCCGGATCGGCTTCGGCGTAACCAAGCTCCTGGGCATCGACCAGCACATCGGCAAAAGGTCGGCCCGTCTCGCGCATCACCGTGAGAATATAATTACAGGTTCCGTTCAGTATTCCATAAACTCGCTCGACCCGGTTTGCCGACAATCCCTCACGAAGGGTTTTGATGATCGGAATACCGCCGGCGACCGCTGATTCGTAAGCCAACACCACGTCGTGTTTCTCGGCCGTCCGGCCCAACGCCGCCCCATGGTGCGCGACCAGGGCCTTGTTCGCGGTAACCACGGACTTGCCCGCACCGAGCGCGGCTTCGACCAGGTCCTTAGCGATTCCCTCGGAGCCCCCGATCAACTCGACCACGACTTCGATGTCATCGCGCGCCGCCAAGTCCAGGGCATTATCAACCCAATCGATTTCCGACAAATCGACCCCACGGTCACGGCCGCGATACCGCGCCGATACCGCGACCACCTCGATCGGCCGACCGGTCCGCGCCGTCAACAACGCGGCATTTTCCTTGAGAACTCGGATTGTTTCCGCACCGACGGTTCCAACACCCGCGATCCCGATCTTCATTACTTCACTCATGCCGGCCCGCTCCCTGGGCATATGAAACTTACGTCCCGGTAACACTTGCGCTTGGTGAAATTACGTCCTGATCGCCGCCCCCACCAAGGCATCCTGCAATCAATCCGGTGCTACCGGACTTGTTTCTTTAAGATTCCAGAAAAATCTCGGTTCTTCGGTTAGCCTGCTCGCCCGACGGCATGGCTTCAGAATAGAGTGGTTGAGTATCGCCTACGGCATCAACAATTAACCGCTCCACCGGCACCCCATTCTGGATCAAGGCCGACGCGACGGCATTGGCCCGCAGAAGCGAGATATTGAAGTTGGCGACAGTGTGCTCGAATGGGGCCATCTCGCCGGTGCGCATGGATGCATGCCCGACCACCCGGATAAAGGCCCCGGCATCCACCGCCTGGCGGGCCATTTTGGCAATTGCACCAAGATCCGACGACGATAATCGCGCCGAACCGTGTCGAAAATTGATCGTCCCGGCAGCGCCATCAAGGCTCTCAGCGCCAAAAGACAGCATTGACTTCTGGCCACCATTGCCGGCCTCTGGAGGTCTGAGTTGCAGCATCGGAGCCACCATTGATTCGGATGACGCCTCGCTTGTCATTTGCGAGGCAGCAGGAGGGGTCAGGGTGAACTTCGGTGGGACTACTGGCACTTGGGGCGCGGCCACGACGGCCGGCGCTGCTGCACTGGCTGCAGCGACATTGCTCAGAGCAGCGTTAGCCACCTTCCCGACCGAAGCGGTTGAGGTCGCGGGTCGCGCCTTGGCGACACGGTTTGTCGGCGCGATCGCCTGCCGCCGGCGCGCCTTAGCCGATGTCACCGCCACGCCGCCGGATAGAGCCGGAGCCGGCGCATTAGGCCAAAGACTGGAGCGTTTGCCCACATAGGGGCTTGAGGATATCCGCGCCTGTTGGGCTGGCGCCTTGGATCCTGTCGAGACCATCGTTTTGGTCCCAGCCTTACGGGCAGTGGCCTTGAGCGTAGCAACCTTCGCGGCGCCGGTACTGGCAGGTTTCAAATATTTCGCATTGGCGCGATCGGCAACCAATTGATTTTTCAGTTGCTTGCGCTCCTGGGAGGTCGACTGAGGTATCGGCTTCTCCGGAACGCTGCTCAAGTGCGGGAAGGCGTCCGATTTTTTGCCAGCTCTGGCCGGCCCTATCTTTGGCTCATCATCGGTAAACCAATCCCCGACCATGTCAGTGGTCGACTGGTACCATATCGTCGGGTTCGCGTAGTCCGGAACCTCCGGCAAGGAAGAACACGCCGTCAGCCCCATTACCAGGACCATCGCGCCCACACAGAATGTCCGGCGCCGTAACGCCGAGCGTGAACATTCCATCGTTTCCTCGATGCGTTCTTGCATCATCATCCCTGCCCTCTTCGTGCTCTCAAGTCCTGTAACTGTTTAGCACATACCCTGCGCTAGACCTAGATTTCGTTGAAGATCCACCATTGTTCTCACTCTTTGCGACAACCCCGGATATATTGTTCGCACTTGCGAAATAGACTTTTATTCCCCACCATCGACACATAAAACCAGCTAAACTCCCTATCCGATGGTTTGGTGCCATCGCCGCCCTGATAGTTAGCCGGGAGCCCCGTCCGAAGGGAAACCATCATGGGTAAGGAAAGTTCACCAGCCGAGCAGCTGGATCCGGATCGGATCTCTTCGATGATCCATGACATTGGCGAACAGAGCCAACGTTTGGTCCAGAACTTCCTTGAGCGGAAAGGAACCGAGGCTTCGACCGGCCTGTCCGACCCGATGAATATCGGCGCGGCGTTTCTGGAAATGGGGCAGCAGATGATTGCCGATCCGTCCAAGGTCGCGGCGGCCCAAGCGGCGCTGTGGCAAGCGTATATAGATCTCTACCAGGCAATGACCGCACGCCTGCTTGGCGGTGCCGAGCGAGCGTTGGTCGAGCCCACCAACGATGATCGCCGCTTCAAAGACCCGGATTGGCAGGAAAATCTGGTCTTCGACTATATCAAGCAAAGCTATCTGATGACCGCCCGCTGGATGCAGGAGACCGTGCATGATGTAGAGGGCCTCGACGACAAAATTGCACAAAAGGTCGATTTCCACACCCGACAGTTCGTCGATGCGATGGCCCCCAGCAATTTTCTAATGACCAACCCGCAGGTGTTAAAGGCAACAGCGGAATCTGGCGGTGAAAATCTGCTTAAAGGCCTGAAGAACCTACTCGACGACCTGGAAAGAAGTAAAGGCTAGCTATCGATCAAGATGGCCGATACCGACGCGTTCCAGGTCGGCGGAAATATCGCCACGACACCCGGGAAGGTGATCTATCAGAACGACCTAATGCAGTTGATCCAATACAGCCCGACAACCAAGACCGTACATCGGCGACCGCTCTTGATCGTGCCGCCATGGATTAACAAATTTTATATCCTCGATCTTCGGGAAAAGAACTCGTTTATCAAATGGGCGGTATCACAGGGGATCACCCTGTTCGTCGTTTCCTGGGTCAATCCGGACGAGGAACTCGCCCAAAAAAACTTTGCTGACTATATGCTCGAGGGGCCGATCGCCGCGCTTGACGGCATAGAACAGGCGACCGGAGAGTGCGAGGTCAACGCCATCGGCTATTGCATTGGCGGCACCTTGATGTCGGCCACGCTGGCCTATATGGCGGCCCGCGGCGACGGCCGCATCAAAAGCATCACCTTTTTTACCACCATGGTGGATTTCGAGGAACCCGGCGAGCTCGGCGTCTTCATCGATGATGAGCAACTGAAAGCCCTTGAGAAACGCATGAGTCAGGACGGCTATCTCGATGGGTCGGAAATGTCGGGCACCTTCAACATGATGCGGGCCAACGACCTGATCTGGTCTTTCGTGGTGAACAATTACCTTCTCGGCAAAGATCCGTTCCCGTTCGATCTTTTGTACTGGAATTCCGACTCGACCCGGATGCCGGCGGTCATGCACAGCTTCTATCTGCGCAAGATGTACCAGGAAAACCGTCTCGTAGAACCCGGTGGCATCAACCTCGATAGTGTGGAGATCGACCTTCGTACAATTAAGATCCCGAGCTTTATCCTATCGGCCCAGGATGATCACATTGCCCCCTGGCGCTCGACCTACCGGGCGACACAGCTTTACCAGGGACCGGTCCGTTTCTGCCTTGCCGGATCGGGCCATATCGCCGGAGTGATCAATCCGCCGGCCGATCCTGCGAAATACGGTTATTTCTCGAACAATCGAAAGGCCAAGACATGGGAAAAATGGCTGGAGGGAGCGACATGGCATGATGGCTCATGGTGGCCGGAATGGAAAAAATGGCTCGCCCATCACAGCGGCGGCTCGGCGACCGCACGGATACCCGGCGATAGCGGCCTACCGGTGATCGAAAATGCCCCCGGATCCTATGTTCAGGTTAAAACCAACGGGTAAGCCCGGCGTGCCCCCCGCGTGATGGCGCGATATTACCAGACCCACTCGGACCAGTTCTTTACCTTACCGCCGGACACTTCGGCCTTCGGCATTTTGCGGACATTGCGTTGACGCCAATTGGTCCACGGAAGCACGGGCAACAAATCGCGGGTGGCTTTCACGCTGTCCAACTTACCCGGTTCTGGCAAGTCCTAGCAACTCCTGCACATGATAGGCGCCGGTTTGGCCAAGCTGGCCATCGGCCATAACGCCAATGCCATCGCCCGGCGCACTAATCCCGCTAAAATTCTAAGAACCGTCTGCTGGTCGCCGATATGATTTATCACATCGCAAAAATCGATGCCGTCATAAGGACCGGCGCCACCTTCGGCAGATCCTAAATATAGCCGGTCAGAACTCTGACGCCGGCAGGGCGATACGGGTAGACATGGTTATCATAGAACGAGGCTACCTAGGCCTAATCGAATGTTATGCCACCCGAGCGCGTAAATTCCATACTCAGCATTCCGATCGCCCGCAAGCTCGGTCAATCCCGAGCACCAATCCACCACCATCGAGAATCAAAAAAATATATAAATGGCTTGTCAATCATTGATTTGCCTGTCATTTTTGGAATATCAGTCTTCGAAGAGCGGCGTACTGTGCTTCGTGACGCCGACCAAGGCATAAACTCCATGGCGATCGGTGATCTGAGACCCGGCCTCGCGGTGCGTGGTCGAATGTTACTTTTGCGAGGATAAACAAATGGCTAATGGAACCGTCAAGTGGTTCAATCCCACCAAGGGCTTCGGCTTCATCACTCCTGATGAGGGTGGCGCTGATGCATTCGTTCACATTTCCGCCGTCGAGCGGGCTGGTATGTCCAGCCTCGGCGAGGGACAACGTATTTCCTACGATCTCGAACCCGGTCGTAACGGAAAAAGTTCGGCCGAGAATCTCAGAAGCGCCGACTGATAATCGACTTGGAATCGGAGGTCCGCCCCCACGACGGGCCTCCGCCCTTGTCTGCCTTCCTAGAACGGAAAATAAAGAAATCCTTCTCTTATCGAAGAGAGGGAGCCAACAGATCCCCAGGGGTGGCTATGGCCCGAAAGCCAAATTACGGATTTGAGCGACGCGAACGCGAAAAGGCCCGTGCCGCCAAGAAGGCCGACCGCCAAAAAGCAAAAGAAGGCCTATCGGAAGATCCTCTAGCGACCGATTCGCCGTCGCCTACCAATGTAGAAACGCCGGATACCCAAGAATAAGGACAGCGTGCGCGTTCTGGTGTGGAGGCTATGATCCGGCCGCCCGCGCGCAGCGGCCAACGAGCGCCGTCAGAGTCGAGCAATTGGGCCCTACTGGCGCTAGAGCACGGTTGCACAGTGATCAGTCACTAGGCCATCTATCCCTCTATCGACCATCGGGTGGCGGATCCGATGTTGTTCCGTCAATCGAGCAATATCCTGCTCATCGTTCACGAACGCACATCCCAATTGACCAAGATCATTCGCCAACCGAACTGCTCCTCGCCAACGACGCGGGGCAACCTAGCCCGTCTATTCGACCCGATGCCCGCCAACCTGCGACGCACCCTGACCATCCGATGACAGAACCGAGAACGCGCTCCACTATGAGCTCCATAGGGCGACTTTCTTTTGTGATCTCCACGCGCCGTGGCAGAAAGGCGGGGTCGAGAACCCCATCGGGAGGCTCCGGCGAGTTTCCTACCTGGGCGAACCAATCTTGACGAACTCCAGAACGGTGAAATCAAAAAAATCAATCGAACCTATAATCAAACATCCCTGAAATACCTCGGCTTCAAAATCTCTAACGAGGTTTCAACCAAGACCCTTAGCCGTATTGCACTTGAAACGTGGCCACATATATCCGCCCCCCAAGTATGAACTATTAGTGCGCCAGAATTTGGCTGAGGAATAGTCTCGTACGATCTGATTTCGGGTTCTCAAAAAATTCTTCGGGCGTATTCTCCTCGACGATCTCGCCGAAATCCATAAAGATCACACGATCGGCCACCCGCTTGGCAAAGCCCATCTCATGGCTCACGCAGAGCATGGTCATACCGCTATCGGCAAGCTCCACCATCACATCCAGCACCTCGGAAATCATCTCCGGGTCCAACGCCGATGTCGGTTCGTCGAATAGCATGATTTCCGGGTCCATGCACAAAGACCGTGCAATCGCCACGCGCTGCTGCTGCCCACCGGAGAGCTGCCCCGGATATTTATCTGCCTGTTCCGGAATTTTAACCCGGGTCAGGAGCTCCATCGCGTATTCCTCAGCCTCGCGCTTCGATTTGCTCTTCACCCAGATCGGCGCCAGCGTACAGTTCTCCAGCACCGTCAGATGCGGAAACAGATTGAAGGACTGGAACACCATGCCGACATCACTGCGGATCGCGTCGATGTTCTTCACGTTGGTGTCCAGGGTCACTCCATTAACCACGATATCACCACGTTGATGTTCTTCAAGGCGGTTCAAACAGCGAATTAAGGTCGATTTACCGGACCCAGACGGACCGCAAATCACGATGCGCTCACCCTTGTAGACTGACAGATCAATGTCTTTCAGGGCATGAAACTCTCCATACCACTTGTTTACCTGATTAAGCGCAATCACCACTTCATCCGACACGGCGGACCGAATTTGATCTACCATGCCATCGGTTTTTAGGTTCATGAGCCGGTCTCCATCGTTAATTCCTGGCGGGTTTCGTCAAGTCGGCGCCAAGCCATGTCGGTTAGCGCCGATCCCCGGCTCCAAGCTTTCTCTCAAGATGCTGGCTGTACTTGGACATCGCCAAACAGGCGACGAAGTACAACACTGCAGCGGTGAACAACGGCTCGTGATGCAAGCCGATCCATTGCGGGTCCTGGCTGACCGCGTTGATCATCCCAAGCAGATCATACAGGCCGATGATGCTGACAAGGGTGGTGTCCTTTAACAGGCCAATGAAGCTGCCGACGATGTTTGGAATCATCAGCTTCAAAGCCTGCGGCATAACGATCAGCCCCATCGACTGCCAGTAACTAAGCCCCATGGCCTCGGCCGCTTCGTACTGACCTCTGGAAATCGCCTGCAATCCACCGCGCACCGTCTCCGCCATATAGGCCGCTGAGAACAAACAAACCGCCACGATGACACTGGCCAAATTATTGAAGACCACACCCTTGGGAAGAAACAGCGGGAACATGGTGGTAGCCATGAACAGGATGGTAATCAGAGGCACCGACCGAAACAGCTCGATAAAGGCGACACACAACACCCGCACAACCGGCATCTGTGAACGCCGTCCCAAAGCCAGGACGATACCGATTGGTAAGGCCGATGCGATGCCAACGCCAGAGATGACCAAGGTTAAAAATAGACCACCCCATTGATTGGGCACGACTTCAACGGTTTGCCAATCGGCGACCAGGAAATAGACGACAAAATACGCGATCAGTGACAAAATGATTATCGGATATTTTTGGAGCCTGTCGTCCCTGGAGGCAAAGCCCGTGGCCTGGATGATCCAGCGCCCGAGGCCTTGATTGGTCACTAGGCAGATCGCCACGTGGACCATCGTTCCGATGAACCAAGTCAGCGACAGGGCAACCATTATCGCCATGAACCAATTACGTTCGCCGCCCAAGAACAGGTAGCCGGCCAAAAATGGAAACACCATGACGGCGCTCAGCCCGACAATCACCTTGGCGGTTACCCGTGGCAACCAAAGCGGTGCCATCCAGAGAACAAAAATCAAGGCCGCTAGATCAATGCGCCAGATCTCGGCATCGGGGTAGCGGCCATAAATGAACCGGGTGAACCAAAATTCCACACCGGCCCAGCATGTTCCGAACTCCGTCGGTGAAATTCGGCACTCATTGCGGCTGGAGGCTTCCCAAACCGCGCGAACGAACGCCCATTCGTAAAAACCTATCGCGATATAGCCGATTAGCAGAACGCCGATGACCGTGGTGACGCTGCTGTAAATTCCATCAAACAGATTGAAGCGCATCCATCCTATCACCCCGGTGGTGGCCGGCGGCGGTGGCAGACTCGGCTTCGGCTTGAAGACGAGCAAGCCGCCGGAAGTCATCGGTGCATCGGCCATGACCTCACCGCTCCGTCAACAGGATTTTTTTATTATAGACATTCAGGCAGGCGGAGATCGTCAGGCTGACCGTCATGTAAAACAACATCACCATCGCCACGATCTCGATCGCGTGGCCAGACTGATTCAACGACGTTTGCATGAATACGTTGACCAGATCCGGAAAGCCGATGGCGATCGCCAGGGATGAATTCTTCACAACATTCATCCACAAGCTGATCATCGGCGGAATAATCGCCCGCATTGCTTGCGGGATTATCACCAGCCGCATGGTCCAACTGGGCCGCAATCCTAGCGAATACGCTGCCTCAGTCTGCCCATGACTGACCGACATGATGCCGGCGCGCACCATCTCGGCAACATAGGCTGAATGGTAGATAACCAGCGCTACCAAGACCGAACACATGGCCGGCAAAATAAAGGTGCCGCCTTGGAAATTAAAACCCTTGAGAACCGGAAGCTCCCACGATAATGGCATGCCGGTCACCAGGAAGATGGCCAACGGCAATCCAATGAGGATCACTAGGATCTTCCACCAAATTGGCACATATACCCCGGTCTCCAGCTGCTGCTTGATCGCCCGTTTGTTGTACCAGATCGCCGCCACGACGCTGATGAGCATGCCCACGGCGGTCAACCAAAACAGCTCGCCGAACTCCGCATTCGGAAAATACAGTCCCCGATTGTTGAGTATCAACCAATCAGCCCCGAACAATTCAACTGATTGTTTAGGTCGAGGCAGGTTCGCGAAGGCGCCCAGGTACCAGAAGATGATCTGTAGCAGCAGCGGCGTATTCCTCAGAACCTCGACGTACCAAGCCGCGATCTGGCCGATCAACCAGTTCTTTGAAAGTCGGAAAATACCAATGACGAAACCAAGGATAGTTGTCAAAACGATTGAAATACCGGAGATAATCAACGTGTTGACGATTCCGACCCAATAGACGAACAGGTAGGAATCTACGGGTTTGTAGTCAAGCGGGGTCCAGGCGATAGCGAACCCAGCAGTACCCAACAGAAAGTCAAAGCCCGCCGCTTTGCCTTGTGCTGCCATATTGGTCAGCGTGTTGTTGACCAGAAAAGCAGCTATAGCGAAGACGGTGCCAAAAACCAAAATTTGGTAAAATATCGAACGGTAGCGTTCGTCGTTGATGACCGAGCTTAGGTCGGAGCTAGAACGAGGTCTTTCGACTACGGCCATAGTTCCCCCTTCACCATCACAGTCAAAAGACTAGTGAAATTGTTTGGAAACATGGAAATAAAATTAATGTCAAACAAGCGAGAAAAAACAGGCCCGACCGGTTTCCCAGTCGGGCCTGATCCGTTCTTAGCGGAACGGCGGTGAGTACATCAGACCGCCACGCGTCCACAGATCGTTCTGCGAACCGGCACGACCAATGCCGATTCCGTCGGACGAGGCGCTGCCCATGTACTTGCCATAGATCTCGCCATAGTTACCGACGGACTTGATAATCCAATGAGCCCAGCTCTTGTCGAGCCCCAACCCCTTGTGCACCTCGGCCTCGACACCCAACATCCGCGCCACTTCAGGGCTCGGCGGGTTTTTGGCCATCTCGTCGACATTAGCCTGGGTGATACCAGCTTCCTCAGCCGCGATCAGCGCAAACACCGTCCAACGGACGATGTCAAACCATTGACTGTCGCCCTTGCGGACAGCCGGGCCAAGCGGTTCCTTGGAGATCGTTTCGGGCAGAATCGTATGTGCGCCCGGATCCGGGAAACCAGCCTTGTTCGAGGCCAGACCCGACTTATCGTTAGTGATCGCGTCACAGCCGCCCTTGAGGTAGGTCTCGTTCCGGACGTTGCTGTCCTGGAACACCACCGGTTGGATGTCGAGTTTGTGGACGCGACTGTAATCGGTCAGGTTCAGCTCGGTCGTCGTGCCAGTCAGCACGCAAACCGTGGCGCCCTTAAGCTCCAATGTGCTCTTGATGCCGGAATCCTTCGGCACCATGAAACCTTGCCCATCATAGAAGTTGACGGTCGTGAACGACAGACCAAGCTGCGTGTCACGGAACAATGTCCAGGTGGCGGTCCGGGAAAGTAAGTCGGATTCGCCGTTCGCCAGCGCGGTGAAACGCACCGTCGAGCTCACGGACTGAAATTCGACCTTGTTCGGATCGCCAAAGATCGCCGCGGCGATCGCACGACATATCGACACATCACTGCCGACCCAGGTTCCGTCTGACTTCAGGTTGTAAAAGCCCGGCGAAGGCGTGCCAATCTGGCAACGCAAATGCCCGCGCTTCTTAACGATATCCAGCGTGCTCTCGGCCACGGCGGGTGCCGCCGTAAAGGAGAGAGCCGCCAAGAGGCCCGCGCCAAGGCCCAAAAGGCTTAGTTTCTTCATGTTGAAACCACCCCACAAGTTGCTCCGAATTGAAAGACGAATGATCCGAAATCCAAACCGCTAGCTATTACCGGCGGTATTGCCCGCACCTTTCGTGACCTCAGAGATCTCGCCCCGTCACTTCCGCGACTGTCCGTTTCTCTGGCTTGTTCCAGTGCATGGACTGCCGGAAAATCAGGCGCATTCTCCTTAGCCACGGGCAGCTAACATGCACCGAGTCGATTTGGCAAGCATTCCAAACAGAATTGAACTTCATATTCTAATTTTCTGTGTGAGCCCGGTTTGGAAAACTCCGACTGACCGTGTCTGGACGCGGACCAGCAAGGCGGAGTATTACGAATCCGGTCCTTGCGTGCGTCGCCTCACACTTCGGGCGGATCAGCGCCCACAACAAATTGGATTTCGGCCTATGTCCTCAACTCAGCGGTTTTCCCGACGCACCACAATCACCCACGCGGGGCGCCACCCGCACGACAATCACGGGGTGGTCAATCCGCCCGTCTATCATGCCTCGACGATCCTGCAGCCCTCGCTCGACGCCTTCGAGGCGGCCCGGAAGCCGAATTGGACGGGATATCGTTACGGTCGGGCCGGAACCCCGACCAGCCGCTCCTTTGAGGAAGCGGTTACCGAGGTTTATGGGGCAGCCGGTAGCGTTGCGGTGTCTTCGGGTTTGGCGGCGATAACCAATGCCGTACTGGCTTGCGTCAAATCCGGTGACCATATCCTGGTAACCGACAACGCTTATGGTCCGACCCGACGGTTCTGCAATACTTTTCTGGCCCGATTTGGAGTCGAAACCACTTTCTACGACCCAACCATCGGTGCCGGCATCACCGGTTTGTTCAAGAACAACACCGTCGCGGTCTATACTGAGGCGCCGGGCTCCCAAACCTTTGACATGTCGGATATTCCGGCGATCTCCACGGCCGCCCACGACAAGGGCGCCGTTGTGCTCATGGATAACACCTGGGCCAGCCCGCTCTATTTCGACCCCTTCGCCAAGGGCGTGGATATCGTCGTCGAGGCGGTTACAAAATATATCTGCGGGCATTCCGATGTGATGATGGGGATCATCGTCGGGACCGAGGAATGGGCCGGACCGGTTCGCGACATGGCCAAGCTGCACGGCAACGCTTGCGGCCCGAACGATCTTTATCTAGCCCAGCGGGGATTGCGCACTCTGGCAGTTCGCATGGCACAGAACCAGGCCAACGGCCTCGAGCTGGCCAATTGGTTACGCGACCGACCGGAGGTCAAACGAGTGCTACATCCTGGCCTGACCAACGATCCGGGCCATGTGATTTGGAAACGTGACTTCACCGGGGCCAGCGGGTTGTTCGGTTTCGTCCTCAATGAGGGCTACTCCCGAGCCGCGCTAGCGGCCATGCTCGATGGGCTTGAGCTGTACGGCATGGGTGCCAGTTGGGGTGGTTATGAAAGTCTGATCATTCCCGCCAATCCGCGCGACTTCCGGACCGCGACAACCTGGGATGAGCCCGGTCAACTGCTGCGGGTGCATGCCGGCCTGGAGGACATTGACGATTTGATCACCGATCTCGGTGCCGGGCTCGACCGGCTGTCGGCGGTCGCGAAGGTGGCCTGAGGGACGGCGGTCGGGACCGGAGCCACAATGCATCGCCCCCGCATACGATTACTGATCGGCGCCGCTGTCGCCCTGGGTCCAGGCAAGGCGGCGCTATTGGAGGCCATCGGTCGAACCGGATCAATCTCGGCGGCGGCGCGGGAGATGGGCATGTCCTATCGGCGGGCTTGGAGCTTGGTCGATCGGATGAACGCCGATTTCATCGGCCCGCTGGTCGAAAAAACTGCCGGCGGACGCGGCGGCGGCGGCGCTCAGCTCAGCGCGCTTGCCCGCGATGTTCTGCAGCGCTATCACGCCATCGAAAACACGGCCGTTGAAAGCGTCGAGGCTGACATGGAAGCCTTTGCACCGCTATTGCGCGAACAGGAATAGGAGGACCGAACACTGTGCCTGCGCTCCCCGGCTCTATTCTTTCGACGCCTCGTCGAAAAGCCGTTGCCGACCTCCGGCCAGCAGAGTGGCACCCACATACTCGCGGCATTTCAAGGCTCGGTTGGACGGAGTGTAGTCAGACGGCGGGCGTTCTCGGAGAGCGCAAAGCCCTCCATCGCCGGAATATAGCGCGGGCAGTTCGGAAAGATTTGCTAGGCCATCACATCGACCAGCATCATGGCCCCCTCGGAACCGGCCAACCGCGCCGGGTCATCGTCGATGGATGCCGCGCCGTTGATCCGCATGCGCTCGCTGGAACTGTCGAAGCGGATGAACGGCAGGCCGACACTGCTGCTTTGCATAATATTGCCGAGTCCCTCGCATATGCTTTTGCCGCCATAGTCGTGAAAGCTGAAGGTGCTTTCACCGGCGACCCAAACAAAGCTCGGCATACCGCCTTTGAAGGAATAGTCGACGGTCTCGCCATTCGCCATCGCCAAAAAAAATAGCGGCGCCATCTCAATGACGCTTCGGTCCGCGTCGGTGAAGGTTGCGTGCCGACGGTTTCGCTCCAGACTGTCGGCGAGGCGACGACCGTCGAATTTATCCTGCAGAGCTCGGTTACCCTCGTGAAACATTCCCATTCGGGTCTCTGGCTTGTCGTCCCGGTCACAAGGCGTCGATTGCCACGCGTTATATCCCGTCGTATATAGCGCTTTTCCGCTCGCCTTACTCATTGGGTCAATAATGCGCTGCCTCGCCTTAATCCTAGTCACGCTCGCTTGCACTGCAAGCCCCGTCGGCACCTCGGCAACCGCGATAGCTGGCCAAGCGGTTTTGGTATTCGCCGCCGCAAGCACCCGCGACGCCATGGACGCGGCAATCCAAGCTTATACCGATGTCAATATTTCCAAAATCGATATTCGAGGCGTCTATGCGGCAACATCCGCCCTCTCCCGGCAAATCATCGATGGCGCGCCCGCATCGATCTTTCTATCGGCGAACCAGGCTTGGGCCGATCAGCTTGAAAAAACTGGCCTGCTTTGGGACCGCAGAAAGTTTTTGGGCAACAGCCTGGTACTGATTGCGCCGAAATCAACCTTACGGTCACCGCCGATCACCTCGGCAGCCGATATCATCCCGGCTTTGTCGGTTGGCCGGTTGGCGATCTCGGAAACCCAGGGGGTCCCCGCCGGGATCTACGCCCGCCAAGCGCTGGAGACGCTGCGGGTTTGGCCGAACCTGAAGAACCGCTTGGCGCAAACTGCGAATGTGCGAGCGGCCTTGCTTTTGGTCGAACGGGGCGAGGCGCCGCTTGGGCTGGTCTATCGCACCGACGCTCTGGCTTCGCCTGAGGTAGTGGAAATCTGGGCGGTCCCAACGAGCGCGCATGCCCCGATCGTCTATCCTCTGGCTTTGCTGACGACACCAACCAATAACCCGAAGGCGGCGGAGTTTTTTGCCTTTCTGACCTCCCCCGCTGGCCAAAAAATCTTCGCGGCGCATGGTTTCGAGACGGATTAGGCATGATCTCGCTTACCCCCTTGGAGATTGACGCCCTGGTGCTAAGCCTTCGCGTCGGGGTGTGGAGCCTAGTAATCTGTCTGCCCACCGGGCTGCTGATCGCGCTGATCCTGGCGCGCTGGAAATTTCCCGGAAAATGGCTACTTGATGGGATTGTGCATCTGCCCTTGGTCTTACCACCGGTGGCGATTGGCTATGCTTTGCTGATTCTGCTTGGTCGGCGTGGGATTATCGGTGGCTGGCTGTACGAAAACTTCGATATCACCCTGGCCTTCACCTGGAAGGGCGCGGCAGTGGCCTCGGCGGTGATGGCCCTGCCGTTGATGGTCCGGGCGATCCGGTTATCGCTGGAGGGCATGGACCGCGGGCTGGAGGCTGCCGCCCGGACCCTTGGCGCTAGCGACCTGAGGGTGTTCGCGACGATTACCCTGCCGCTCTGCCTCCCCGGCATTCTGACTGGCAGCATTCTCGCCTTTGCCCGCAGCCTCGGCGAATTCGGCGCCACCATCACCTTCGTCTCGAATATTCCCGGCGAGACCCAAACCTTGCCGCTGGCCCTCTTCGCTGAAACTCAAGTGCCCGGCGACGCCACCCCGGCGATCCGGCTGGCGGTGATATCCGTCGTCGTCGCGCTCTCCGCACTACTTGCTTCGGCGTATCTGGCCCGCCGGGTCGCCCAACGGGTCGGCATCGATAAGGAATTGCACCGGTGATCAGCGTCGATATCACCGTTGAGCGCGGCGACTTTTCGATCGCGGCGCATTTCGAGGGCCCCTCGAACGGTGTCACCGCACTGTTCGGTCGTTCCGGTTCGGGCAAAACCACACTGGTCAACGCCATTGCCGGGTTGATCCGCCCGGATCATGGCCGGATCACCGTCGCTGAGCAGGTATTGTTCGATTCCGCGGCCGGCATCGACCTTCCCGTCGCCGCCAGACAGCTCGGCTATGTGTTTCAGGAGGGTCGACTTTTCCCACATATGAGTGTCCGGCAGAACCTACTCTACGGTCGGCTGGGTGACAGGGATGCCCATCCCACCTTGGCGGAAACCGTCGAGCTTCTGGGATTAAAGGCCTTTCTAGAGCGTCGACCCGGCTCGCTTTCCGGCGGCGAGCGCCAACGTGTAGCAATCGGTCGGGCGCTATTGGCCAATCCCCGCATTCTGCTGATGGACGAACCTTTGGCCTCACTCGATGGGCCGCGCCGCGCCGAGATTCTGCCCTATCTCGCCGACTTGCGCGATGCCTTGGCTATCCCGGTGATCTACGTATCACACCAGATGGACGAGGTAATTCGGCTGGCCGACACCATGGTCCTGCTCTCCGAGGGTAAGGTTATGGCGACCGGAGCCGTCGAGGAGATTACCAGCCGCCTGGATCTGGCGCCGTTGACCGGGCGATACGAAGCCGGTGCCGTCCTGCCCTGCCGGGTGGCCGGCCAGGACGTTCCCTTTGGCCTCACCCGTCTTGAATTTAGCGGTGGGACGCTGTGGGTGGGGGCGGTCCACCTGCCCAAGGGAACGCCGGTGCGGGTCCGCATCCGCGCCCGCGACGTGGCCCTCGCCCTATGGCCACCGCGTGACGTAAGCATGCTCAACATCATTAACGCCCGGATCACCGAAATTGGCCAGGCCCAGGGCCCCCAAGTCGATGTACGACTATCCGCCGGAAACGACTCGCTTTGGGCCCGGCTGACCCGCCGAAGCGTCAGTGAGCTTGGCTTGAAACCTGGGATGCAGGTTCAGGCGATGATTAAATCAGCCTCCATCGACGGCGCCTCACTCGGCCAAATAGGCCGCGTGAGGCGGTCAGAGATTGATACGGTTTAGCGCAAATCACGACCGCTATTCGGCGAACACCTTAAATTCGATGCCGCCGGGGCGAGCGATCTGCGCAACCAAGCCTATCTCCCAGGTCAGATAGTCGTTCATCGCTTTTTCGATCTCTACCGGATCGGTCCGGTCATAGGCACGCAAATAAACGTCTTCGGTCGGCGACAGTAGATTGGACATTCCGGCTTCCATCGTCTGCCCGTCCGCCTCCCATGCCTGGGTTCCACCATCAATGATCGCCACATCTAGCCCGGCGGCAAGAAGATCCAACGCCGCCAGACGCGCCAGTTTTCCATCCGGTGAGGTCAATATGATCCGGCAATCCATGCCTTGGGTCGCGAGATCCTCCAGCAACCTGGCGCGAATGGCGAAGTAGGCGCCCTCGGCATGCTTTTCGCGATACCCGAGGCTGCGCTGCAGATCAACCAACGTCGTCCCGTGCGCTTGCTCGGCCAAGGCCTCTGCGGGACTCAGCGCGGTCACCGACGACGCTACCAAGCCGAATACGGGCGCCTCCCGCTTACCTTGAACGATAGGTTGGCCGTCCAGGCCCGAATCGAGGACGTAAACCTCGCACCAAGCCAGCTGCTCCAGCCAACTTGCGGTCATCAGCGCCCTCACCATCATGTCGTCGACTAGCACCACCCGAGCGTTCTGGGTGGCGACATAAACATCCGTGGCCTGCACCAGCTGACCGCCAGCGGCGTGGCGCGAGTCAGCGATGTGGCCAGCCTCGAACTCCTCGATCGTGCGCACATCAAGAATGCCAAGCGTCCGTGTCCCCTGCTCGTTCCGCCAGGCGTCCAGAGTGGCGGAATCGATTCGTTTAACGCCAAAACGCCTCGCCGCGCTCTCGGCCCGAGCTAGCGCCACCTTGTGACCGGCGCTCGACACTTTCGGGGGACGTCGCTCCAGCCCGTGCTCGAGTTTAAACCCGGCAAGATGCCAACCCATCGTTCCGTTGCGTAACGCCACCACCTTGTTCGGCACGCCGGCATTGATTAGCGACTGCGCACCAATGATGCTGCGGGTACGTCCGGCGCAGTTAACGACCACCGTCGTCTTGTTGTCAGGCACCGCTTCCTGCATCCGATGCACCAACTCCGCGCCAGGCATGTCGATCCCAGTCGGAATATTCATCACTCGAAATTCGTCCATCGGACGGGAATCGAGAACAATTAAATGCTCGCCTCCGTCCATCATCGCCTTCAGCTCCTCGGCCGAAACCGACGGGGTGCCATAGGCGTGCTCTACGAATTCGCCAAAGGCCTTGCTCGGCACATTGAGGCCGCTGAACAGTTCCAGCCCGGCCGCCTCCCACGCGTCCATGCCTCCAGCGAGCACCGCGATGTTCGTGTATCCAAAACTCGCCAAGCGGTCGGCGGCCCGTTCGGCCAGACCATCGCCAGCATCGCAAAACACCACCGGCGTCGCCTTACGCGGCACCAGGTCAGGGATCCGCAATTCGAGTTGGCTGAGCGGAATATTGGCGCAAAGCAGTATATGGCGGGCGCCGAACACCCCTTCGTCGCGTGCATCGATCAACGCCAATTCATCACGACCATCGATCCGCGTCTTCAGCTCAGTGGCGGTAATGAATTTTCTCATCGGGTGTTCTCCCAGTATCGCCAGCGCTTCGCGGGCGTCATTGTTTATTGCAACACCATAAGACGCTGTCGCGCCGTTGGACATATCGAAATGTCGCCGGATAATCGGGAATTCGACTGCCTTACATTCCCTCTGCAGGCGCAGCACCAGCAACGCAGATCAACACCGAGGAGTGACCTTTCCAAGCCTCAGCAGACCCGAATAAGTCTGACCGCGCGTCCACGATATCCCAGCCTCCCACAACATATCGATGCCGGACCGAGAATCACACACCATTAGGAGAACGAACCCTATAATTGACCTTACTCAACCCGAGGATGCTCTAAATCCGTCATCGAACCAAAAACCCCGGCCAACAACGACGCCCCGGCAAAAGCCGGGGCGTCGTCATTCGATCTGTGCCGAGAGGTCAGTCGTTCTTACGAAACTCCTGCTTCGCGATCGATTCAAGATGCACTTCGTCCGGACCGTCAGCCAGGCGCAACACCCTTGTGTGACCGTAGGCTCGAGCCAGCTTGAACTCCTGGCTGACACCGCCACCGCCATGCACCTGGATCGCCTCATCGATGATCTCGGTGGCCATCCGGGTTGCCATTACCTTGATCATGGCGATTTCCTTGCGCGCCGCCTTGTTGCCGACGGTGTCCATCTTGTGGGCCGCGTGCAGCACCATCAGGCGGGTCGAATCGATCTTGATCCTCGCCTCAGCCACCTTATGCCGGAGCGCGCCCATATCCGCAAGCTTCTGGCCAAAGGCAAAGCGGGAATTAGCCCGTGTCTTCATCGATTCCAAGGCCCGCTCGGCCTGACCGACGCAGCGCATGCAGTGATGAATACGCCCCGGTCCAAGCCGCCCCTGGGCGATCTCGAAACCGCGCCCCTCGCCGAGCAACATATTCGCGACCGGAACCCGAACGTTTTCGAAGGTTACGTCGCCATGACCGTGCGGCGCATGGTCATATCCGAAAACCGTCAGTGCCCGGTTGACGGTAATGCCGGGGGTGTCAACCGGCACCAGGACCATCGATTGCTGTTTATGCTTGGCCGCCGAGGTATCGGTCTTACCCATGAAGATTAGGATTTTGCAACGCTTATCGAGAATCCCTGAGGTCCACCATTTTCGCCCGTTAATGACGTACTCGTCGCCTTCGCGGGTGATGCTGGATTGGATGTTTGTCGCGTCAGAGGAAGCTACCGCAGGCTCTGTCATGGCAAAGGCCGAACGAATCTCGCCGGCGAGCAGTGGTTTCAGCCAACGCTCTTTGTTTTCCTCGCTGGCGTAGCGCTCCAGCACTTCCATATTGCCCGTATCCGGAGCCGAGCAGTTCAACACCTCGGAGCCGAAGGACACCTTGCCGAGAACTTCCGAAATCGGCGCGTATTCCAAGTTGGTAAGTCCGGCGCCCTTATCGGATTCGGGCAGGAAAAGATTCCACAGCCCCGCCGCCTTCGCCTTGGCTTTCAGCTCGTTCAGGATTGGCGGGCAATCCCAACGATCCTCGGCCTCGTCGATCTGCCGGTAGTACAGATCCTCGTTTGGATAGACGTGCTCGTCCATGAACTCCTGGACGCGGGCGCGAAGTTTTTGTGAGCGCTCGGTCATCTCTGGAATCATGGGAATCTCCTCAAATCTGGTTGCGTTGGTTGTTAAGTCACTTAGCCTAGGCGCGCGAACCGGCGCAGATGGTGGTCGGTGTTGCCGAACAACATGTCGATCATGGTCAGCCGCTTGAAGTAGTGCCCGATCGCCATGTCGTCGGTCATCCCCATGCCGCCGTGCAGTTGCACGCCTTCCTGGCCGATTTTCTTGCCGCTCCGTCCCATCTCGACTTTCGCAGCCGAAACCGCACGCGAGCGCTCGCGTGGACCAGCTACGTCAACGACGCTTGCCGCCCGATAGGTCAGCGCGCGGGAAAAATCCTTGGCGCCGAGCATCTCAACCGCCCGGTGCTGCAGCACCTGGAAGGTGCCGATCGGACGGCCGAATTGTTCGCGGGTTTTCATATACTTGACGGTTAAGATGACCGCCGCATCCATTGCTCCGGCCGCCTCGGCGCAGAGCAGCACGCAAGCTCGGTCGACCACCGCCTCAATCACCGGCATCGCGCCACCGAGCGTGCCGAGGATCGCCTCACCCCCGACCTGAACGGCCTCCAGGGTGACTTCGGAAGCGCGCAACCCGTCGATGGTCGGATAGGAGCGCAGCGTAACGCCCTTGGCGGCCGGGTCGACCAGGAACAAGGTCACACCGTCATGATCGGTTGTGGCGCCGCTGACGCGGGCCGAAACGATGAGCGTGTCGGCCGTCTCGGCGTTATGCACGATCGCCTTTTCGCCGTTCAAAATATAACCGCCGCCATCCTTGATCGCCGATGTCTCGACATGGTTAAGGGTAAATCGAGCTCGGGGTTCCACATGAGCCAAGGCCAGGAGCCGCTTACCGGCGGCCACCTCGGGAAGGATCTCGTTCTTCTGGGCGATCGATCCCGCCGCTTCCACCGCGCCGGCGCCGAGCACCACGGTGCTGTGATAGGGCTCCACCACTAGGCCGCGCCCCAGGCTCTCCAGCAACACAGCCGCATCACCGGTCGAGCCGCCAAGTCCGCCATTCGCCTCGGGAATGGCCAGGGCTAACCAGCCGAGCTCAGCGAACTGCGCCCAGGCGGCACGGTTGAAACCGCCATCCATCTCCATGTTCTTGCGGCGGGCCTCGAACGTATAATCGTTCTGGATAAAGCGATCAGCGCTCTCGGCGAGCAGCTTTTGGTCGTCGGTAAATGCGAAGCTCATAGGGTCCTCGATTGCTTGATTGCCGTCGCCGACGCATCGTTGCGTATCGCCACCGCTCTAGAATCCAAGCACCGCCTTGGCGATGATGTTTTTCTGTATCTCGTTCGAGCCGCCATAGATCGAGGCTTTACGCCAGTTGAAATAATGCGGTGCGATCGATGCGGCATGCTCGGGACCGATCGGGTCCTCGTTCCAGCCGGACTGCATCGCTTCCGGCACATAGGGATGAGCGTAGTTGCCCACCGCCTCGACCAGTAATTCTGTGATACCCTGCTGAACCTCGGTACCCCGGATTTTCAAGAACGACGCCTCCGGTCCTGGCCCCTTGCCGGAGCTTTCATCTGAGAGAACCCGGAGCACCAGGGATTCCAGGGACAATAGATCGATCTCGATCGTCGCGATTTTATCCATGAAATTCTGATCCTCTATCAGCGGCTTGCCCTCCTGAATTTCGACCGAGGCGATGGTCTTCAAGCGCTTGAGCTGCGCCTTGGAACGCCCGACGGCGGCAATGCTGGTGCGCTCATGACCAAGCAGGTATTTGGCGTAGGTCCAGCCCTTGTCCTCTTCACCAACCCGATTGGCGACCGGAACCTTCACATCCTCCAGGAAGACGTTGTTTATCTCGGTGCTGCCGTCGATTGTCTTGATCGGCTGTACGATAACGCCGGGCTGCTCCATATCGATCAATAGAAAGGTTATGCCCTCCTGGCGCTTGCCGGTGTCCGAGGTGCGGGTCAGGCAGAACATCAAATTCGCGTGCTGCGCCAAACTGGTCCAGGTCTTCTGGCCGTTCACCACATAATGGTCGCCGGTCAGCACCGCCTTGGTCCGCAGCGACGCCAAATCGGAGCCGGAGCCGGGTTCGGAATAACCCTGACACCACCAATCATCGGAACGCAGGATACGCGGCAGGTAATAGTCCTTCTGCGCGTCGTTGCCGAAGGCCATGATCACCGGCGCCACCATGGTCACGCCAAAGGCGATGACCGGCGGAGCACCAGCGGCAGCGCATTCTTCCTCGAACAGGTGCTTTTCCATCGGCGTCCAGCCGGTGCCGCCATGCTCGACCGGCCACCCCGGCGCGACCCAGCCTTTTTCGAAGAGCTTTTTCTGCCAGGTCACATGCTCTTCCTTGCTGAGACGAAAGCCGGTCATGGTCTTGCGTCGGAGCTCTTCCGGCACCTCGGCGGTCACGAAAGCGCGAACCTCTTGGCGGAACGCTTCTTCTTCGGGTGTCAGGATCAATTCCATTGGAGGCTCCCGCTCACAAAACTTCGAACAGGCCGGCGACGCCCATGCCCCCGCCAACACACATGGTGATCACGATATTTTTAGCGCCGCGCCGTTTGCCCTCGATCAACGCATGACCGGTCATGCGCGCGCCGCTCATGCCATAGGGGTGACCGATCGAGATCGAGCCACCGTTGACATTGAGGTTTTCATCCGGGATGCCGAGTGTATCGCGGCAATACAGCACTTGCACCGCGAAAGCCTCGTTCAGTTCCCAAAGATCGATGTCGTCCATGGTCAAACCATGACGCTCCAGCAGGCGTGGCACCGCGAAGACCGGACCGATACCCATCTCGTCCGGGTCACAGCCGGCGACCGCCAAACCCTTGTACAGACCCAACGGCTCAATATTGCGCTGCTCGGCGAGCTTGGCGTCCATCACCACACAGGCCGACGCGCCGTCCGACAGCTGGCTAGCATTGCCGGCGGTGATGAAATGACCCGCCCCGCGCACAGGCTCCAGCCCTGAAAGGGCTTCGATACTGGTGCCGGGACGGTTACCTTCATCCTTGTCCAGCAACACGTCCTTGGCGCTGATTTCGCCAGTTGCCTTGTCTTTGACCAACATCGAGGAGGCCAGTGGCACGATCTCGTCACCGAACTTGCCGGCCTGCTGCGCCGCGGCGGTTCGGCGCTGGCTCCGGCAGGCATATTCGTCCTGCGCCTCGCGGCTGACCCCATAGCGGCTACCAACGTTGTCCGCCGTCTCGATCATCGGCATCCAGATCGCCGGTTTGACCTCCATCAGATGGGCTTCGGTGTAATGGGTGGTGTTCATGTTTGGCTGAACCAAGCTGATCGACTCTAGCCCGCCGGCGACCATTGCCGGGACCTTGTCCATCACCACCCGCTGCGCCGCCATCGATATGGCCTGCAAACCGGAACTGCAAAACCGATTCACCGTGGTTCCCGACGAGGTTATCGGCAGTCCGCCCTGCAGGGCTATTTGCCGCGCCACGTTGTGCCCAGTCGCGCCCTCGGGAAAGCCACAGCCAATGATAACGTCCTCAATTTCAGCAGGATCAAGGCCCGATCGCTCAACCGCGTGCTTGACCGCATGACCGCCCAGCACCGCGCCATGGGTGTTGTTGAAAGCGCCGCGAAACGCCTTGCCGATGGGCGTGCGCGCCGTCGATACAATAACCGCTTCCCGCATGTCTCTTCTCCCCGGCTTTGATCGCCTTGCACTCATCTCATTAAAAACATTAAATTATGCTCTGAACTCACTGATCTTTTTACCTCTTTTAACTAACCTCTCCAACAGCGGGGCAGGCCGCATCAACTCGCCATGTTCACTGTGATAGCGCTGCATGGTCTTGTATACCTCGTCGAGGCCGATGGTATCGGCCCAGAACATTGGTCCGCCGCGATAACGTGGAAAACCATAGCCGTGCACCCAGATCACGTCGATATCCGAGGCGCGGATCGCCAATCCCTCCTCAAGGATCTTTGCGCCTTCGTTGATCAACGGATACAGGCAGCGCTTCAGCACTTCCTCGTCGGAGATCTCCCGGCGTTCGATATTGGCGTCAGCGGAGGTCTGGATAATCAACTTCTCGATCTCCGGATCGGCAACCGGTGTACGACATCCAGCCTCGTATCGGTACCAGCCGGAGCCAGTTTTCTGACCAAAGCGGCCCTGCTCACAGATCCGGTCGGCGATCGACGAATAGCGGTCGTTATTGGGGTTTTCCGACAATTTACGCTTGCGAACCAGCCAGCCGACATCAAGGCCTGCCATGTCGCCCATGGTGAATGGCCCCATCGGGAAGCCGAATTCATAGATCACCCGGTCGACCTGCTGTGGTAGCGCGCCTTCCTCCAGTAGAAAATTTGCCTCTCGGCTATATTGATGCAGCATCCGATTGCCGACAAAGCCGTCGCAGACGCCGACCAGAACGCCGACCTTATTGATCGTCTTCGACAGCTTCATCACCGTGGCGATGGTCTTGGCCGAGGTTTTGGCGCCGCGTACATTCTCCAGTAATCGCATCACATTGGCTGGACTAAAGAAATGCGTGCCGATGACACTCTCCGGTCGCTTGGTCATCGCCGCGATCTGGTCGACATCCAGGGTCGAGGTGTTGGTGGCAAGGATTGCGCCGGGCTTACATAACTGGTCAAGTTTGCTGAAAATTCGCTTTTTGACCTCCATATCCTCGAACACCGCCTCGATGACTATATCGACGTCGGCTACGGCTTTAAAATCGGTGGAGCCGGTGATCAGCCCAAGACGTTGGTCCATGGCATGCTGGGATAGCCGACCCTTGGCGACGGTGGCAGCGTAGTTGCCCTGTACCTTGATCAGACCGCCATCCAGGGCCGCCTGATCATTCTCGATGACGATCACAGGAATACCGACATTGGCAAAGTTCATCGCGATCCCGCCGCCCATGGTACCGCAGCCAATCACCGCCGCGCTGTTGATCTCCCCGGCGGGTGTTGCCGTCGGCAAATCAGGGATCTTGGCCACCTCACGCTCAGCGAAAAAGGCGTGCTGCATTGATTGCGCCTCGGCGGCGACGACCAACTGGGTGAACGCCTCACGCTCAAACTTGAGGCCGGCGTCGAACGGCATCGAGATCGCTGCCTCGATACAGCGAACACAGGCTTCGGGCGCGTTCATGCCGCGCGCCATCTTGGCCATACCCTTGCGGAAGTCGTCGAAAAGACCTGGGTTGCCCCGCGCCTCATCCAGGCCGGCGTCCTGGTCGCGCGACCGTCGTGGCGCCGCGCCGCTTGCCACCAGACGTTCCGCCGCCGCAACCGCGACATCTAGAACGTCGCCCTCGGCGATCTCGTCGATAATCCCCAGATCGTAGGCCTGCCCGACGGGAACCAACCGGCCCGAGGTGATCAGATCCAATGAATTGGCGACACCGGCAAGCCGCGGTAACCGTTGAGTTCCGCCGGCGCCCGGCAGAATGCCAAGCGTGACCTCAGGCAGACCAACCCGGGTTTTAGCCGCACCGACCCGAAAATGAGTGCCCAGCGCTAGTTCCAAGCCACCGCCAGCCGCCACCCCATGAATAGCGGAAACCACAGGCTTTTCAGATGCTTCCAGGGTGTTTATAACGTCGTTCAGACCCGGGGTGCCGGCGGGGGGCATTTTGTTGAACTCTCGAATATCGGCGCCGGCACTGTACATGCGCCCCTCACCGACAAGCACAAAGGCGGCGACGCCATCATCGGCTTGGCCGCCGGCCAAAGCGGCGGCGAGATCGATCCGCAGCGCGGCACCTAATCCATTCACCGGAGGATTATTCAGCTTGAGGATCAGCACCGACCCCCGGCGTTCTTCGATTACCGCGCTCATACTTAACCCCGGCGGCCCTAGCCGCGCATTTCTAGTGGTCCGTATATCTCGGCAAACTGCGCCAAACTGGCTGGAACAGCAAGCCTCGCTGACCAATTCGCGTGTTATTTCATCTGGTTAGATTAGCCGGCCATCTCACCCAGACATCGCGGCGACCAAGGCTCTCCCGGCGGCGAGATTGGCGGCGTCGGCCTCGTCAATCATCTGGGTCAGCCCAAAAAATCCATGCAGGACGCCCGGATATTCCTTATAGTCAACCGACACCCCGGCCTCGACCAACTTAGCCGCATAGGCCCGCGCCTCGTCCCTGAGAACGTCACAGCCAGCCGCGATGATCAACGCCGGAGCCAGCCCCGCATGGGTTTCGGCCAGTAACGGCGAGGCGCGCCAGTCGTTATGATTCTTTGGATTGTCACCAAGATAATGTTGCTGAAACCAAAGCATCGTTGCCTCTTCGAGGATCCCGTAACCTTTGCCGAATTGATCGTAGCTTTTGCTTTTGCAGCGATAATCGACCAACGGGTAGATCAGCGTCTGATGGCAAAGCTTGGGCCCGCCCTGGTCCCGCGCCATCAACGCCACGACGGCAGCAAGGTTGGCCCCGGCGCTATCGCCGCCGACGGCGATCTTATCCGCCGAGATGCCGAGCTTTTCCGCGTTCTCTGCCGCCCAAAGCAGGGCCGCGTAACTATCATCGACCGACGCCGGGAAGACGTCTTCTGGCGCCATGCGGTAATCAATTGAAAGCACTGCACAACGGCCATGATGGCAGAGGCCGCGAGCGCTTGCGTCATGGCTGAACAGGCTGCCGATCACATGCCCGCCGCCGTGGTAATAAACCAAGAGGCCGGGCGGCGTGGCCGCGTTCTCCCGAGGTAAGTAGAGCCGTGCAGGGATCAGCCCGACCGGTCCGGGAATGCGCAACTCCCGGGTCTCCTTAATTGATGGCGGCGGTAAATCGCGAGCGGCCACCGCGCGCTCCATCTGCTGACGCGCCTCCTTGGCCGTCAGTTCAACCATGGGTTTCAGGTTCAAACTGGCGATCCGGCGCAGGAATTCGCCGGTTTGCGGGGTGACGTCCGCAGGCGCTTGATAGTCGCTCATTGTTCGTTACCCCAAAAATTCGTTGATTGCATTGGCGAGCTGTTCCGGTCGGTCGAAATCAACCTGATGCCCCGCTCCCTCGATCATGCGTTCGCTGACAGTTCCCTTAGGCCCATTCTTATAGATCGGGTGATAGTCCGGCGGAACCACCTTGTCCTCGGCCCCCCAGACGATCAGCGTGTCGCAGAAGATCCGACCGATCCGCTTGCCCAGTCCGGTATCCCCGGTCGGCCAAAGCAGGCGCGCGGCGGCTTCATTCGCCCGGATCTGCGAGACCTCCCACTCGAGATCATCGCCGCCCTCGGGCATCTTCTGGTGTGCTTCCAGCGTCTGTGGATTCGAACAGAGCAGCGCCGGCAGATCCTGCGGAGTTACCCCCCAGGGGTCGGCCATCGGATTGCCATCGATGCAGATACCCAGCGGCGAGACCAGGACAAGGCGTTTGGTCTTGTGCGGCCAAACCGCCGTCACGTCGCCAGCCAATGCCGCGCCCAGCGAGATGCCTAGCAAATCTTCGCCGGTAAGGGCGCAGCCGTTCAGAATTTCACGCACCAGCAACAGCCAATCGAGAACGCTGTCCAAATCTACATGCGCCCGCCCCCCACCGCCTGGAAACCCAGGAAGCGACGGCACGATCACCGTTCGGGTTTTCGCCAATCTAACCAGGAAGGGCGGCCATTGCAAAAGCCCGCCAAACCCGGCGAGGACGCCGAGCTTCGGTCCGGTTCCCGCCGTCCAGACGCGAAAATCAGCGCCGTTGATCGACAGGCTAGTTTCCTCGAAAGCACTCATTCGGCCGCCTCGGCTAGTGATCCGTCCAAAGCCGAATTAGGCACCGCGCGCTCGGCCGCCGGTATCGGCGTCGGCCACCAGTGATCTTCCCATTTGTCGTCGAACATGTCGCTGACCTGCGGCATGACCTTTTCGGCGAACATGCGGGTATTGTAGGCGGCAAGCTGTTTGCTCATGTTGCCGAACTGACACAACATCATCAGATGCCCGACATTCATCTCGGTAGCCGCGTGACGCAGTTGTTCCGCCACCTCGTCCGGGCTACCAATGATGATATAGCCCTGGTCGATGATGTCTTCGATCTGGGTGGCGGTCTTTCCGCGCGCGGTGGCTTTCTTGGCGGCGGTGGCGACCTGCCCTTCGACCCGGGCGCGGATTGTCGCCTCAGTGGTGTATCCAGGCGGCTGCGCATAGCGCGGATCGATATGCAGACAGCGACCGTAGAAGTATTCCGCCGGCTCTTTATACAACCGCATTGCTTCCTCTCGGGATTCGGCGACGCCGACAAATTGCAAAAACCCGGCGCGGTAGGGGTTGGGCTCCTTACCAAGCTGCTCCATCTCGTTCCAAAAACCGCGCATCGTATTAAGGCCGATCTTGTAGCCGAAATACGAGAGATAGCAGTAGACGTAGTCCATCTCCGCGCACCATTGCCAAGTCTCGACCGAGCCCCCGCCGGGAATCCAGATCGGCGGATGCGGTTTCTGCACCGGATGCGGCCAGATGTTGACGTAGCGTAGCTGGTTGTAGCGACCGTTGAACGAGAACACCTCGCGCTCGGTCCAGGCCCGCTTCACCAGGTCATGGGCCTCGTAATAACGATCGCGGAGCATGCTTGGGTTCTGGCCATAGGCGTAGCAGGTATCCATCGGCGTGCCGACCGGAAACCCGGCGATCAGCCGACCGCCGGATATGCAGTCGATCATCGCCATCTCCTCGGCGACCCGGGTCGGCGGATTGTACAGCGCCAGGCTATTGCCCATGATGCAGATCATCGTGTCACTGGTACGCCGCGCCAGGGTCGAGGCAATAAGGTTGGGGGACGGCATCAGGCCATAGCCGTTGGAGTGATGCTCGTTCACGCAGATTGCATCGAAACCGCAGGTCGCGGCGAATTCGAGCTCATCCATGAAGTCGTTATACATATGATGGGCGCGTTCGGGATCGAAGAGACGCGAGTTGATATCGACCCAGATGCCTGGGTTCTCCTCTCTGAAATCCTCCGGGAGTTCGGTGTATGGCATCAGATGAAACCACATCAACTTCATGATCGTCCCCTTCTCTGCCCGACGATAGACAATGCGAGTAGGTCGGGTGTAAGCCGGACGAAGTCTTACTTAGAACGGACAAACGAACAAGCGTTGGGCGGATTATCGTTCTGATAAGTCAGCCTTGTCGAAGGGAGGATGGTCGTGCATTGCTAGGTCAACTATTAAAGCACCCTGAATACCCCGATCGGCCGACTGATCCTTGGCAGCGGTCAAACCACGATGACGCTGATCGGCTTCCCGCGCGGTGATCGAGGAACCCGACTGGCGCCAAGACGAGACGCTGTACCGGCTGGCGAAACGCCAAATCACAGATTATTTAGCCGGCAATCGGGATAGTTTTGACTTTCCCATAACATTTATCGGAACGGGTTTTTAAAAGCATGTTTGGCGAGCCCTGCTAAAAATTTCGATTGGCGCGACGATGGGCTATTCCGCGCTTGCCGGGCGGGTTGGCTGGCCGAAGGCGGCGCGCGCAGTCGACGTGATCAGTGGCGCCAAACCACTGCCGGTCTTGGGTCCTTGTCATCGATTGATCGGCAGCAACGGGTCGCTCACCGGATCCGGCTACTTAACCTGAAAAGCAGTGAATTTTAGCTGAAGCTCCTGCCCGCCCTTGTTTTAGCCGTCATCCCGCCGCAAGGCGGGACCCATCCCGCAGGCCGTTGCGCGATGCGATGCGTCGGGTCATTCCGAACCGGCGAGGCCGTGATTCCTAATTTCGGAATGCCCCCCGGCGGTGGGGTAACGGCAACAATTGGGTGAACCTGACGGCCGTTCCCCGCCTTGATGGCCGAAGATGCTGGCGCGAGACATGCCGGCGTTGAACAAATTACATCACCCATCTGCCTAAATCCGCCTAACGGCGATATCGGCGTGATGCCCCATTGACCCAACTTCCGCGTCTGACGCAAACTTAGACGATTGCGGTGAAATGGGCTGCCTGTGTGTGCGCCCGGGACATCGTGTCTCTGGTCCTTGGCCTTCCACTCTTGCGACCCCCACCGTGGGGGTGTAAATCTTACGCATTCAGCGAAATCCCTATGGGGGACGGAAAAACCATGCAGTCAGTCCAATTTGAGGCGCCCGGAACTGTCGATGAGGCGGTCGCGCTCCTAGCCGGCGCGACGGGCGATACCCGCATTCTGGCGGGAGGAACCGATCTTCTTGTCCAGCTTCGCGCACATATGATCAACCCAGGTCTCATAATCGATATCAAGAAAATCGACGAGACACGGTCCCTGACCAAGAATGCCGACGGGAGCTATACGATCGGAGCCGCTTATGCTGGCGCCGAGGCAACCGAGCGTGACGACATCACCAAGGATTGGCCCGGTGTGGTCGAAGGGTGGGACCTGATCGGTTCGACCCAGATCCAGGGACGCGCGTCGCTTGGCGGTAATCTGTGCAACGCCTCGCCAGCCGCTGACAGCGTGCCAGCGATGATTGTCGCCGGCATGACCGCCAATATCGCGGGCCCTAAAGGTCGTCGCACCATCCCGGTCCAGGATGTGCCTGTCAGCCCCGGCAAGACCAGTCTGGGTAAGGGTGAGTTCATCGTCAGCTTCAATCTGCCTGGGCGCCCCAAGGGGGGCGGAGACGCCTATCTGCGGCTGATTCCGCGCACCGAGATGGACATCGCCGTAGTTGGCTGCGGTGTTGCACTGGTGCTTGATGATAGTGGCACCGTCACTTCGGCGAAGGTTTCGCTGGGGGCGGTCTCGGCAAAGGTTTTGGTGGTCGACGCGGCCGCCAAAGCAATCATTGGGACCAAGTTGGATGACGATGCGTTGGCCAAATTGGATGCCGCCTGTCAGGCCGCCGCCAAGCCGATCAACGACAAGCGTGGCACCATTGAATATCGAACCAAGATCGCCGGCGTCTTAGCGCGCCGTGCCGTAAAGATCGCAGCCGAACGCGCAGGGAGCTAATAAGCATGGCGAAGCATCACGTAGCCGTTTCAATCAACGGCGAGCCCGTCGAGTATCTCTGCAGCACCCGGCAGACCTTGCTCGACGTTCTACGGGACGAACTGAACCTGACTGGCAGCAAGGAAGGCTGTGCATCCGGTGACTGCGGCGCTTGCAGCGTCATGGTCGACGGTCGCCTGGTCTGTTCATGCCTGGTCATGGGCGCCGAGTGCGATGGCAAGTCGATCGACACCATCGAGGGCATGGCCGACGGTGAGAAGCTGCATCCGCTGCAGCAGAAATTCCTTGAGGAAGCCGCTCTTCAGTGCGGCATCTGCACACCGGGCGTCCTGGTCGCCGCAAAGGCTCTGCTTGAGCGTAACAACAACCCGACCGAAACCCAGGTTCGTTATTGGCTCGCCGGCAACCTCTGCCGCTGCACCGGTTACGACAAGATTGTGCGCGCGGTCATGTTGACCGCCGCAGACATGAGAGGGGGTGCCTGATGAGCACGGGGAAAACCGATTATAAGTGGGTTGGTACCCGAACGATCCGTCCGGACGGCCATGATAAGGTTACCGGCCGGGCCAAGTTCGGTTCCGATTTCTCGCTTTCCGGGATGATCCACGGTCGGGTGCTGCGTAGTCCGCACGCCCATGCCCTGATCAAATCCATCGACACCTCCGCCGCCGAGGCGCTTGCCGGCGTCAAAGCGGTGATCACCTCTAAGGACTTCAAGGACCAGCCGTCCGAGCTGATCCCGGCCGGTGAGGCGATGGTCAATTACAAGGACATGACCCGTAACGTCATGGCCCGCGAGAAAGTGCTGTACGACGGTCACGCTGTGGCAGCGGTCGCTGCAACCACGGTTGAAATCGCCGAGGCGGCGCTTGAATTGATCAAGGTTAACTACCAGGTTCTGCCGCATGTCATCGATGTTGATGAGGCGATGGCCGACAATGCCCCAATCCTGCATGACGACCTGGTTCCGGTCGGCATGGACGCCAAGGGGCCGACCAACATTGCCAAGCGGGTAGAGTTCACTCTCGGCGACGCCGCCAAGGGCTTTGAGCAGGCCGATGTGATCATCGAACGGTCCTATTCGACCGCCGCTGTTCACCAAGGGTATATCGAGCCTCATGCAGTTGTTGCCTCGGTGGCCGAGGATGGTCAGGCACAGATCTGGTGCTGCACACAAGGACAGTTCATGGTCCGCACCTTCGTTGGCCAACTGCTCGGCATGGCGACCTCGTCAATCCGTGTTACCCCGTCGGAAATCGGCGGCGGTTTCGGCGGCAAGACCGTGGTATATCTGGAGCCTCTAGCCACCCTACTTTCGAGCAAGGTCGGCAAGCCGGTGAAGATGATTATGTCTCGTGAGGAAGTGTTCCGGGCCAGCGGGCCAACCTCGGCGAGCACGATGACCTACAAGATCGGTGCGACCAAGGCCGGCAAAATCACCGCCGTCGATGCCACGCTGAAACTGCTCGCTGGAGCTTTCCCGGGGTCACCGGTGCAACCAGCCGCCATGTGCGCAGTCGCACCCTATGACGTCGAGAATGTTCATATCGTCGGTTACGACGTCGTGGCAAACCGCCCAAAAGTGGCGGCTTACAGGGCTCCCGGTGCACCCATCTCGGCTTTTGGTGCGGAAAGTATCATTGACGAACTGGCTAAGGAATTGGGCCTCGACCCGCTTAAAATGCGCCAATTGAACGCCGCCAAGACCGGCACTAAAGCTGCTTATGGACCGACTTTCCGCAACATTGGTTACCAAGAGACCCTTGACGCAGCCGTGGCGCATGATCACTACAAGGCGCCGTTGGGTCCGAACCAGGGACGCGGTGTCGCGTCCGGCTTCTGGTTCAACATCGGCGGTGAATCCAGTGCCACGGTCAACATCAACGAGGACGGCACGGCGGTCGTGATTTCCGGAAACCCGGATATCGGCGGCTCCCGCGCTTCCCTGGCAATGATGGCGGCCGAGGAACTGGGCATCGACTACCATGACGTGCGCCCGATCATTGGCGACACCGCGTCGATCGGTTACAACTTCCTCACCGGCGGCTCCCGCGTCACTTTCGCCACTGGTTTGGCGGTCGTCGAGGCAGCCCGTGATGCCGTGCGGCAGCTCTGTGAGCGGGCCGCTAAAATTTGGGAAGTCGATGCCGAGGGTGTGATCTGGGACGATGGACATGCCAAGCCGGCCAGCACCAATGTCGGTGAGTTCGACCCGCTTTCCCTAGCTCAGCTTGCCGCGCAGGCGGCCAAGACCGGCGGCCCGATCAGCGGCCATAACGCCCAGAACGTGCAAGGAGCCGGACCCGGCTTCGCGACGCATATCTGCGATGTTGAGGTTGACCCGGAAACCGGCCATGTCACCGTACTCCGCTACACCTCGATCCAGGATGTCGGCCGGGCCATTCACCCGTCCTATGTTGAGGGTCAAATCCAGGGTGGCGCCGCTCAGGGCATCGGTTGGGCCCTGAACGAGGAGTACATCTACAACGCCCAGGGAAAGCTCGATAATCCTGGCTTCCTTGACTATCGGATCCCGGTCGCCTCCGACCTACCGATGATCGAAGCGGTGATGATCGAGGTGCCCAACGATCGCCATCCCTATGGTGTTCGTGGTGTTGGCGAAGTGCCTCTAGTTCCGCCGATGGCCGCGGTGGCTAATGCCATCGAGAGTGCTACGGGCGTCCGGATGGAAAACCTGCCGATGTCACCGCCGCGAGTTCTTGCGGCGATTGATGCGGCACAGCTTCGTCAAGCTGCCGAGTAAGACGGGAATAGCCAAAAATGGCCCGGGTGGTGCTGACCGATTCCTTGAGCAAGCAGTTCACAAAAGGCGCAAGCGAATTTGTTATCGTTGCGTCTACGGTGCGCAAGCTGATCAGGGCATTGGACCAGCAATATCCGGGCCTCGGCGCCCAGGTTGAAGGCGGATTCCTTTCCGTCGCCATTGACGGCGAAATCTACCAGGACGCCTTTCTGGAAGAGCTCCAGGAAGACAGCGAAGTAGCCTTTCTACCGGCAATTCGCGGTGGCTGACGGGCGATATCAACGCCTCGCTAAAGCAGCAGCGAGCGCCCGAGTATCCAGCCTCCAAGAATCAATAAAGCGATAAAGAAAATTCGCCGGAACCGCGCTTCGGGTAGCCGGTTGCGCACGCGCCGCCCCAACATCATGCCCAGCACCGCTGGCGCTACAGCTGCAATCGAGAGCAGCCCAAGCTCTGTCGGCATGAACCCGCGTCCCCCCAGCGAGAGACCGAGCGCCAGGGTGGCGACGGTGAAACAGATGCCCATCGCCTGGACCAAACCATCTTTCCCGAGCCCCAGAGCTTGCAGATACAGAACGCCGGGTACCACGAAAGTACCGGTGAAGCCGGTCGAAATCCCCGTCGCCACGCCGACAAGGGGCGACAGCCAAATCTCCCAGCGGCCGGGCGGCGAAATTTGCCGGGTAAACAGGCTGACGCTAGCATAGACGATCAAGACACCGCCCAGCATTGCCGAGAGCACCGCACCGTCACTGCGAAGCATCACCCCAGTGGCGAACCAGGTGGTCACACAGATCATCGTCAACATCGGCCAAATGCGCTTCAACAACGCCAGCAATTGGCCGCCGGACGCTCCCTGCCAGAAATTGGTGGCCACTGACGGCACCAGCAATAACACCATGGCTTCCTTCAGGTCGAACACCGCCGCGATCAGCGCCAGCGATATGGTTGGCAAACCAAGCCCGACCACACCTTTAACCATACCGGCGAGGAAATAAACCAACAGGACATAGCCGATTAACTCAGGAGGCAAGGCCGACGCCCCCATGGCTGAGATTGATAGTTGCAATGCTGGCGGTGTCGTCGTGCCGGCCCGCAATCTCGTTCATCGCCCAATACGCGGTGCCGTTCAACACCCCGAGACCTGACGCCAATAGTGCTTCACGAAATGATCCATCATCCGGTTGACAACTTTCCAGTTAACGTCCCGCGAGTAGCCCTCCTCGCCGAGCAATGCTTCGGGCTAATGTTGTCTTAGTCCCCAGAACACCTCGTCAACCGCCGATGCGTCGGCGCGTGATCCGCTTGCATCTCGCGTTGCCATAACCAAATCCTAGTGGGGTTCCCCGTCAGACAACAAACAAGCGCGCACCGCACAGGCCTGGTGGCGCAACCGGGCTTTCTCACACGCGATAGTCATCCATCCCGGCGCGCTGCAATTGGCGGAGCAATGCCGGCCACTCCAGGCCAACCTCGATGAAGCCGCCGGAGCCGTACATCTTTAAACCTTGGGCAATTGATTTCTTCTGTGTTGCCTCGGACAAGGACGTCAGACTGGCGCCCCCGGAAAGCGCATCGATCTGTTGGCGGCACGCGGTCTCAATTCGGTACATCCAGACGAACGCCTCGCCGACCGTCTTGCCAACCGTCATCAGGCCGTGGTTACGCAGGATCAGCACCCGTTTGTCGGCCAGATCCCTGACGATCCGGGGTTGCTCTTCGGCCTCCAGCGCCGGGCCTTCGAAATCGTGGTAACCCGTCCAACCCATAACCGTCAGCGCCTTCTGGCTTGCCGGCAGGAGCCCCTGCTCCTGCATGGCGACCGCCGTGCCGAAGCGGCTATGGGTGTGAATGACGCAATTATGGTGGGCCGCGGACAGATGAATCGCGCCGTGAATGATGAAACCGGCTGGATTAAGCGGATAGTTAGCGTCGCCGATCACCGCCCCTTCCCGGTTTACCTTGATCAACGACGAGGCGGTGATCTCATCGAAGAACATGCCAAATGGATTGAGCAGAAAATGCTCCTCAGGGCCGGGAACCCGCAGCGAGAAATGAGTGTTGTTGAGATCAGTCCAACCGTAAAGCGCGGCCAACCGGTACGCCGCCGCCAAGGCGCAGCGCGCCTCCCATTCATCCTTGGACATGCCGGCGGGAATTTTCTCCGCCGCCGGTTCTACCTTGTCCAGCATCTTCGCCTCCTTGCTCATCGCGCTAGTACCGTAGATGGCTTAATCTATACAATCGCTGCTCGCAAGGAATGTCCGAATTGTTCCAAAGTCAATGCAACGAGGCTCGAAGAGTAAAGCGTCTAGAATGAGATACTGGCACCATACCAGGGATTAAGGAGAAGATGATGGATGGATATGACCTGGCCTATGTCGCGCTCGCAGTGCGCGATATTCAGGGAACCAGCGACCTTCTCGGTGATGATCTTGGCTTGGAGCGCCTGTCGATCGCCGGACCCGGAGGTGCGGTCACCGCCTACGGTGTCGGCGGCACTGCTATCCTCCTGTTCGGGGTCGGTGATCCATTTTTGAATTCCGATCGGGCCGGCGTCGACCACATTGCATTTGCCGCCGAGAACCCGGGCACCGCGGCTGAAGTTTGCGACTTCTCCGGTTCCGCGACACCCAGCGCCGGATTGGCCGGCGGGGAACAGGTGACCCTGGAACGCCAGGCGACAGCGGGAGTGACCACCCGGTTTTCAACCCCGCTTAGCCTTTCCGGCCCGGTGACCCGGCGGGTTGAGCGGATCGATCATCTGGGCATTGCCTCGGCCAACAATCGGACCGCCGAGGCGGTCTTCGCCGGCCGGATCGGCCTGCCGGTGGAAAGCCGTCAGACCGACATGGAAGTGCGGATCGCGGTCGAAAGTTTCACCTCTGATAAATATGGCGTGGTTTACCGGAACCGTGCGCCGGAGCCGGTTGGCGGCCTGCGAGTTTCGTTCCTGACGACAGGCGATTGCGAATTGGAGTTCCTGCAGAATTTTGATTCTCGGCACAGCACCGAGGTCCAACATGGAACCTCGGGAAACACCAAGCAGGATCAAGGCGCAATCGGCAGCTACGTGACTAAATATGGCGCCGGGCTGCACCACATCGCGCTAAAGACTCCGAATATCGATGAAGTACTGGCGCATCTCGGCGCCCGAGGATGCCGCCTGATTGACCTAAAGGGCCGACCGGGCTCGCGTCAGGCGCTAATCGGTTTCGTGCATCCCGCGGCCTTTGGCGGGGTGCTGATGCATTTTGTGCAACGTGAGGAACTCGAAGATGCTTAGAACCGAGCGACGCGGTGGGGTCGAAATCCTGACCATCGACCGCCAGCAAGCTGGCAATTCAATCAGCAGCGATCTGACAACCGCGCTATTGGAAACCCTGGAGCGGTTAGCCGGGGACGCGAAACTGCACTCGGTGGTAATCACCGGCGGTGGTGACAAGTTTTTCTGCACCGGCGGCGACGTCAAGGAATACCGGACCATCGAGAACGCCGAGGCGCTGAACAGCCATTTTGAGCGGACCCGCCGGGCCATGGACCTGATCGAAGCTTTGCCGGTGCCGGTGATCGCCGCGGTCAATGGCTATGCGCTGGGCGGCGGTGGGGAAATCATGCTGTGCTGCGATCACCGTATCGCCGACGAACGCGCCCAGATCGCCTGGCCGCAATCCCGGCTCGGCATCATTCCCGCCTGGAACGGCATCGACCGCTTGGTGCGCGATTGTGGCCCCCGCGTCGCCTCGCGTCTTATGATGACAGGGGTTCGGATCGACGCCAGTGAAGCACTCAAGCTCGGTATCATAGACCATGTGGCGCCAGCCGGTACGGCGCTGGAACGTGCCTTGGCGCATAGCGAATTGCTCGAAGCGGTGGCCCCTATGGCGTTGCGGGCGACCAAACAGGTGATTAAGGCGACCGGCACGATGACCCCACAGGAAGTTCGCGATCTCCAACGCGGCGTCTTCGCCGATCTCTGGTTCAGCCAAGACCACAAGGAAGCAGAAGCCGCCTTCGCCGAGAAACGGGCCCCAATCTTCACGGGACGCTGATCTTACGGGAGGCGTTGATCCAACCCATACGCTCCGCTCCGCCAAACCCATAGTTTTCCCCGTCATCCCTCCGAAGGAAGGGAGCCATTCCCCAGCGGTTATCGAAGGTGTGAGGTTGTAAAATTTCAACACAAAAAACCAAGAATTCCAACTCGTGGAATGGCGCCCGCCCTACGCCTGCCCTCGTGGAAGCCGAGGGGTGAGGTGACGGTGATCTTTTGATCGAATCGTTGAAAAAGTGATCAAAACCACTCTGTCATACCAGCTTCATTTTTCAAAAAATCGCTCCAGACAAAACGGTGTCATGTCGACTGTGCTCGGGGCGCCGGTCAACATTTCCGCCGCGAGTTTGCCGGCGCCCGGGCCAATGCCAAAGCCGTGGCCGCTAAAGCCCGTGGCCAGGTGAAACCCAGGCAATTCAGCCACCGCTGCGATGACCGGGACCGCATCCGGAGTGACATCAATCATCCCGGCCCAGGTCTCGACAATCTCAACGTCCTTCAACTGCGGAAACAACCGACGCAGGTTCGCTGCCGCTTCACCGAGAATTTTCTGGCTTGGCATCGGGTTCATCACCCGGGTTTCTTCAAACGGGCTGGGGCCATCCAGATTCCAACGCCGGGGCGTCATCAGCTCGGTATAAAACCGATGATCCAAGCGCAGCCGCAGGCGTTGACGCTCGGCCTTGAACGCGGGCATGAACTTGCTCATCCAGCGCAAAGTATCCGGCACGATCGGCGCCTCGGTCGCGGCGCCATGGGCAACGGTATAACCGCCATCCCGGCGTCGCCGAAAAGCCACATCACGGGTCCAGATCGCATGCTCCGTCACCAGTGGCGCCGGCCCGGTGCGCAGCACCGAAGAGCGTACTTTAAGTTGCGGCAAGATGATCCCATGGCGAGCGCAGAACAGCGACGACCACGCCCCGGCGGCGCAGAGAACGGTATCAGTTCGGATCCGCCCCAGCTCGGTGACCACGCTGGAAACCCTACCGGCTTCGGTCTCCATTCCGCGCACCGCGCATTGGGTAAAAATTTTCACCCCCAGTCGCCCGGCGACGCGGGCCAGGGCGGGCGCCGCCAGGCTCGGCTCGGCACGGCCATCGCTTGGCGTATGAAGCGCCGCGATCCAATGTCCGGTAGCGCCCGGCAACCGCTGATCAATGTCACGTCGGGACATCAGACGGGTATCGATTTGATATTGCTTGGCGTGCTCCAGCCAATCTTCGTAAGCCGCGACCTGTTCCTCATCATCGGCAAGATAGAAGACACCACTCTGCTTGAAACCGACATCCTCCCCGATTTCCGCCGAGAGGCCACGCCACAGTTTTAGGCTCTCGATGATCATCGGTATTTCCGCCGGGTCCCGGCCCTGCTGACGTACGAACCCCCAATTGCGTGAAGATTGCTCGCCGCCGACCCGACCCTTTTCGCAAAGGACGACCGACACCCCCTGCTTGACCAGATAATACGCCGCCGCGGCTCCGACGATCCCGGCGCCGATGATCACGACATCGGCCCGGGCCGGGAGTTTACGGTCATCGCTGGCTTGGATGTTTGTCATGTAGCCAATCCAGAGTCAGTGGCAAGGCCTTCAGTCTGCACGCTCACTGAAATCCTACGCCATCGTCAACGTGAGGCAAACCGATTACATACGCCAGTCAGGCATGGCAATCAGCCAGATAGGCAGGCGTTGATTAGGCGGTTTGCTCGCGGATTTTCAGCAGCTGCACATTCGGCCAAGCCTCGATCGTGTGCTGGAGGTGCCAACCGTTCCGCGCCAGAAAGACCGGCAGATCGTCATGGTCATAGGCCAGATCACCGGGATTCTTATCGACAAAGCGCTTCACCTCGGCTGGATCATCCCCGTTGACCCAGCGCGCCGTATGCAGCGCAGCAGCCTCGAACATCACCGGAATGTCGTATTCGGTGCGGATCCGGTCGGCCAGAACCTCAAATTGCAACGTGCCGACCACGCCAACGATCCAATTTGAGCCGATATTGGTCCGAAACACCCGCGCCACGCCCTCCTCGGCCAGCTGGGTCACCGCACGGCCTAGATGCTTGGCCCGCATCGGGTCCATGGGCCGGACCCGTTGCAACAATTCCGGGGCAAAGCTGGGAATGCCGTTAAAGCGCAGCGCCTCGCCTTCGGTCAGGGCATCGCCGATCCGCAGATTGCCGTGGTTGGGAATGCCGATAATGTCGCCGGGAAAGGCTTCCTCGGCCAATTCGCGCTCGCGGGCCAAAAACATCAACGCGTTATGGACGTTGATCTGCTTGCCGCTGCGCACATGTTTTAACTTCATGCCACGCTTGAAATGACCCGAGCAAACCCGGGCAAAGGCGATCCGGTCCCGGTGCTTGGCGTCCATATTTGCTTGGATTTTGAAAACAAAGGCCGAAACCTTGTCTTCCGCCGGGTCCACCTTGCGCGTTTCCGATGGCTGCGGGCGCGGCGATGGGGCAAAGCTCGAAATACCGCGCAGTAACTCGCGAACCCCGAAATTGTTGATCGCGCTGCCAAAATAAACCGGCGTGAGGTTGCCTTCAAGAAACGGCTGCACCGAGAATTGGGGGCATAGGCCGCGGACCATCATGACCTGCTCGCGCAACTCGGCCACCACGCCGGCCGGTAGCAGCTCATCCAGCTTCGGATCATCCAGGCCGTCGCAAGTCAGGCCGGCGTCTGGGGCGTTGTGGCTGCCTTTCTCCACCAACATCAAGCGATCGCTCAGCAGGTCATAGCAGCCCTTGAACAACTGCCCCATGCCGATTGGCCAGCTGGCCGGCGTCACCTCGATCTGGAGGGTTTGCTCTATCTCGTCGAGCAAATCAAAAGGGTCCTGGGCCTCGCGATCCATCTTGTTGATGAAGGTAATGATCGGCATGTCGCGCAGCCGGCAAACCTCGAAGAGTTTTCGGGTTTGCTCCTGGATCCCACGCGCCGCGTCGATCACCATGACAGCCGAATCAACCGCCGTCAGCGTCCGGTAAGTATCCTCCGAGAAATCTTCATGACCGGGCGTGTCGAGAAGATTGAAGGCGTTGCCGTCGAACTCATAGCTCATCACCGACGAGGCGACGGAAATGCCCCTCTCACGTTCGACCTTTAGCCAGTCCGAATGCACCGCACGCCGACGATCGCCGCGTGCTTTCACAGCGCCGGCCATTTGAATGGCACCGCCGAACAACAGCAGTTTTTCGGTCAATGTGGTCTTGCCAGCGTCGGGGTGCGAAATGATCGCAAAGGTTCGCCGCCGCGTGATCTCAGTATCAAGACTCGCCATGGTGCGCCTAGGATTATTCGGAACGCCGGACTTATAAGCCGGGACGCGACGAAAGCCAACCGATAGGCTTTCCTGGCCTGGGAAATTCGATGATTCCCGACTTTTTCCGAGATCGCCGTTACTATTCGGACAAGGGCGCACGAGATTGTTACGCTCAGCGCTTTTCCCGCCCCGGATCTGTGAGGCGGTTCAGGACCGTGTTAGCGTTGTTTAAAGATATAGGATTACAATGGCATCAGGACCATCGTTGCTGACAATCGCCGGCCCTCGCAATTCGATCACCGATGTCCCCGGCCTCCAGGTTGGTAATGCCGAGGATCATCGGGTCCGCTCGGGTGTCACCGTAGTGCTACCAGAGCAACCGGCCGTCGCTGCCGTTGATGCAAGAGGCGGCGGCACAGGAACCCGCGATGTCGAGTTGCTGGGCCTCGACGGTAGCGTGGAGCACGTGCACGCCCTGGTTCTTGGCGGCGGCTCTGCTTTCGGGCTTGATGCGGCGGGGGGCGTCATGGCATGGCTGGCGGCGCGCGGCAGAGGCTTTTCGATTGGGTCCGCCATCGTGCCAATCGTTCCGCAGGCGATTTTGTTCGATCTGCTTAACGGTGGTGACAAGGACTGGGGAGTGGAGCCGCCGTACTGGAGCTTGGGCCACCACGCCATCGAAGCGGCCAACCTCGATGTCGCGCTGGGTAACGCCGGCGTCGGACTCGGCGCCAAGGCCGGCGCCCTGAAGGGCGGGCTTGGCAGCGCCTCGGTCGTGATCGAAGAGCTTGGAATGACAGTCGGGGCATTGGTGGCGGTAAATTGCGTCGGCGACACACTGTTGCCCGGGACCGATGTTTTCTTTGCCTGGGACATGGAGCGGGATGGCGAATTCGGCGGCCGGCGACCGGAGAGGGGTTTCGATCCCGGCGAGGTTCGCCTGCCGAAATACGCGCGCTCCGGCGAAAACACGACGATAGCTGTGGTCGCCTGCGACGCCGTGCTAACCAAACCTCAGACCCGACGACTTGCGGTGATGGCGCAGACCGGTCTGACGCGGGCGATCCATCCAGCGCATACGCCTTTGGATGGCGACACGGTGTTCGCGATGGCGACCGCACGCCGCCCGCTGGCGGATCCATTGCGTGATCTGGCGCTGCTGGGCGGGCATGCCGCGAACTGTCTGGCACGGGCCGTCGCCCGCGGGGTCCATCAAGCTGAAAGCTTGGGGACACTGGTCTCCTACCGTGACCAAGTCCTTTTGTAATGGCGCTCAAAAGGAGATTACCGATCGACTAAAAGTCGATATCCACCAATTGAAAGCGCGTACTACATGATGATGATGGGTGTATATTTCGCCGCTGCCCGGCTACCAACTTAACCACAGCAGCATTGCCTTAGGCCTTTCGCCGGCCTGTTTAGCAACGTCAGGCGCCTTGTCCGGATGTAATTGGCCCCCCGGCTCCATATCCAAGGCCTCGGCATGAATGCCGGCCTGCCTGACACCGCGGGGGGCCCGTATTTATTCTTATAAAAATAAACCAAAAAACATCACCAAATCGATAGCCTATCCGGGAAATAGGGGTCAAAGCGTGTTTAAAGCGCCACGGCCTGATCCCTAAGGAGAAATTTCTGGATTTTGCCAGTCGAGGTTTTCGGCAGGTCACAGAAGATGACCGTCCTTGGCGCCTTAAAATGGGCCATGCTTTGACGGCACCAGGCGATCACCTCAGCCTCGCTTAGATCTTTATGGCCAGGAACAATGGTTACAAAGGCACAGGGTGTCTCGCCCCATTTATTATCGGGCCGGGCCACCACCGCCGCCTCCATGATCTTCGGATGCTTGTAGAGCGCTTCCTCAACCTCAAGCGAAGAGATGTTCTCGCCGCCAGAAATAATGATGTCCTTGGAACGATCCTTGACCTCGGCATAACCGTCCGGATGCATCACCGCGAGATCCCCGCTGTGAAACCAGCCATGAGCGAAGGCTTCCCCCGAGGCCAACGGATTCTTCAGATAGCCCTTCATAACGGTATTACCACGGATCCAGATCTCGCCCATGGTCGCGCCATCGGCCGGCACGTCTTCCAGAGTGTCCGGGTTGACCACCCGAAACCCTTCCAGGGTTGGATAGCGCACCCCTTGGCGCGCCATGCGCGAGGCCTTGGCGTCCAATTCCAAATCATCCCATTCTGGCGGCCAGGCGCAGATTCCCGACGGACCATAGGTTTCCGTTAGACCATAGAGATGCAGAACCTGAAACCCCAGGCGTTCCATCGAGGCGATAACCGCGCTTGGCGGCGCTGCGCCACCGGTGGCGATCTGGATCGAATGGTTGAATCGGCGCTTGGCCTCCTCAGGCGCGTGAACCAGCATGTTCAGCACCACCGGCGCGCCGCACATATGGCTGACCTTGTGGTCCTCGATCAGCTGAAAGATCAGCACCGGGTCAACGGCGCGCAGGCAAACGTGGGTACCGCCGACCGCCGTTACGGCCCAGGTAAAGGTCCAGCCGTTGCAATGGAACATCGGCAAGGTCCACAGATAGCGGGTCAGTGCATCGAGACCGAAGGCAATGACGTTGCCCATGGCGTTGAGGAAGGCACCGCGATGATGAAACACCACACCCTTCGGGTTACCAGTGGTCCCGGAAGTGTAGTTGAGCGCCATCGAGTCCCATTCGTCGGCCGGACGCTCCCACGGGTCCGCCGCATCTCCCTCGGCGAGAAACGCCTCGTATTCGGTCTCACCAAGCAGCGCGCCACTGAGCGCTAGAGGATCGTCAATGCCGATCACCGGCGGTGGGTTTTCCATGCTTGATAAGGCGTCGGCCATGACCGTCGAGAACTCCCGGTCGACCAGCACCAGCTTGGCACCGCCATGCTCAAGAATGAACGCGATGGTCGCCGGGTCGAGACGGTAGTTTAGTGCATTCAACACCGCGCCGGCCATAATCACACCGTAATGCGCTTCCAGCATCGCCGGCGTATTCGGGGCAATGATCGAGACCACGTCGCCCTTGACGATCCCGCGCCGGGTTAACGCCGACGCCATCTGGCGGCTGCGGGTCAGAAAATTCCTGTAGGTGGTGCGTTGCTCACCATGGATGATCGCGATCTTGTCTGGCCACGTGGCCGCTGCGCGCTCTAGGAAATCCGTCGGCGTCAGCGCCGCGTAATTCGCCCCGTTGGCGGCAAGGCCTTCCTCATATATCGTCATTTCGTCGTCTTTCCCTGATCATGTTCGGAACACGGGATGGCATCGGTGCAAGTTAACCGCGTTGGTACCCGTCTATCAAATGGCCGGCAGAATGTCTTTGAAAGTGCAATGTGATGATCCGGATCGATCTGTTCTCGGACGTAGTCTGCCCCTGGTGCTTTATCGGCAAGCGACGGTTGGAACGCGCCATCAAGGCGCGGCAGGCTCAGCCGATATCGATCCAGTGGCGCGCCTTTCAATTGAACCCGGACATGCCACGCGACGGTATGTTGCGCCAACACTATGTCGAAGCTAAGTTCGGTGGTCCAGAACGCGCCAACCAGATCTATGCCAATATCCGGAACTCCGGCGAAAGCGAGGGGCTGGATTTCGCCTTCGAGAAAATCACCCGGACGCCGAACACCGTAACCGCCCATCGCCTGATCTCTTGGGCCACCACTCACGATAAGGCCGACCCGGTAGTCGAGGGGCTGTTCCGGGCTTATTTCTTCGAGGGACGTGATCTCGGGTCCATCGATGTCTTGGCCGAAGTGGCTACGGAAAATGGACTCGACGGGGATGCAGCCACGGAATTTCTCCGTTCTCAGAATGGCTTCATCGAGGTCGCCGCCGAAACCCGTTATGCCTACGACAATGGTATTACCGGCGTCCCATGCTTCATCTTCAACCGGCGCTATGCGCTGGCCGGCGCGCAGGAGCCGGAAGCCTTCTTTCCGCTATTCGACCTGGGACCAGAGGGGAGCTTAGCGTCGGAAGAGAATACGATCCCGGAACAGAATACCGACTTCGCCAAGTGACCCTGGCGGCGCTTACGCTCACGCCGCGATCGCCGCGAGATCGCGCATCACCCGCGTAAGCCCCCGAACCCGTTCCTCGGCTTTATTCCAGGTCCGCCGGCAGACCAGCTTATGATCTGTTCGAAGATGCGCTGTACCTTGCTGGCGTCCGAGAAAATCCACCAATCCCGACGGGTTCTTAAAGTTGTCATTGCGGAACGAGATCACCGCGCCACGCGGTCCGGCATCGACCTTGCTAACCCCTGCCGCCTTGCACAATTGCTTGATCGCAATAACCTTCAGCAGATTGTCAACCTCACTCGGAATGGCACCGAAGCGGTCGGTCAATTCGGCGGCGAATGTTTCGATCTCAGCGGCATCGACAAGTTGAGCGACCCGGCGATAAATACCAAGCCGCACCGTCAGATCCGGCACATAGGCATCGGGAATGAAAACCGGCATCCCCAGGCCGATCTGCGGCGTCCATTGCTCCTCCGCCTCCTCGGTGGCAAAGCCATCCTCGCGGGCGGTCCGTACGGCTTCCTGCAGCATGTGCTGATAAAGCTCGATGCCGACCTCCTTGACCTGGCCGGACTGCTCCTCGCCCAGCAGGTTTCCGGCGCCACGGATATCCATGTCGTGGCTGGCCAGACTAAAGCCAGCGCCGAGGCTATCGAGCGTTTGCATAACTTCAAGGCGACGTTTAGCGCTTGGGTTGAGCACCTTGCCCGGATGAGTGGTCAGATAGGCATAGGCACGGATTTTTGAACGGCCGACGCGGCCCCTGAGTTGATAAAGTTGGGCCAGGCCAAACATGTCGGCGCGGTGCAGAATGATGGTGTTGGCACTCGGGATATCAAGACCGGATTCGATGATGTTGGTACTCAACAGAACATCAAAGGCGCTGTCGCAGAACCCCGTCATCACTCTCTCTAGTTCGCTAGCGGCCATTTGACCATGCGCGGCGGCGACCTTTGCATCCGGCACCAATTTGGTGAGCCGGTCATAGACCCGGGCCATATCCTCGATCCTCGGGCAAACATAAAAAGTCTGCCCGCCCCGGTTTCGCTCGCGTTGAATCGCCTCACGAATCACCATGCCGTCATAGGGCATCACAAAGGTGCGGATAGACAGCCGATCAACCGGCGGCGTCGCGATCAGCGATAGATCGCGCACTCCGGAAAGCGCCAGTTGTAGGGTCCGCGGGATTGGTGTGGCGGTCAGCGTCAGAACGTGGATATCTGATCGCAGATCCTTCAGGCGTTCCTTTTGGGCAACGCCGAAATGCTGTTCCTCGTCAACGATCAACATGCCGAGGTTATTGAACTCAACCGATTTCGAAAGCAACGCGTGCGTTCCGATGACAATGCTGCAGTCACCGGCCTTAAGGTCACGCTTAACCTCGTTCGCCTCGGCGGCGCCTACCAACCGCGAGACCTGCCGTATCCGCAACGGCAGGCCGGCGAAACGCTCCTTGAAAACCCTGAAATGCTGCCTGCAGAGCAACGTCGTCGGCGCCACTACCGCTACCTGAAAGCCCTGCATGGCCACCACCATCGCCGCTCTGAGCGCCACCTCGGTCTTGCCGAAACCGACATCGCCACAAATCAGTCGGTCCATGGGCCGGCCCCGTGCGATATCGCCGAGGGTTTCATCGATAGCGCGGAGCTGATCGTCGGTCTCGTTATAAGGAAACTTGGCACAGAATTCGTCATAGAGACCCGGCGGCGGGATGATGCTTTCGGTGGTTCTAACCTCACGCTCGGCGGCTATCCGGATCAACTGGTCGGCCATGTCGCGCAACCGCTTCTTGACCCGCGCCTTGCGGGCCTGCCAGGCGACCCCGCCGAGCTTGTCAAGCACAGCCTTGGACTCCTGCGATCCATAGCGCGACAGCATGTCGATGTTTTCAACCGGCAGAAACAGCTTGTCACCACCGGAATAGATCAGTCGCAGACAGTCATGCGGTGCGCCGCCGATTTTCAGCGTTTCAAGGCCGACATATTGGCCAATCCCATGTTCGGCGTGCACCACGTAGTCGCCCTCACTGAGCGCCGAAACCTCTTGCAAAAATTCCTCGCCCCGCCGGCGCCGGCGGCGTGACGGGCGGGCCAGACGTTCGCCGAGAATATCCGGCTCGGCGATGACCAAAATTCCCTCGGCGGCGAACCCGCGCTCGATCGGCAAGGTGACCGCCGCGACGGTTCCCGCCGGTAACCCTTGTACAGCATCGAAAGCGTCAACAGTCTCGATCGGCTCGGTCCCGTGCTCGCGAAGCAGACTGGCCAGACGATCGCGCGAGCCGTTGGAATAACCCGAGACGATCACCCGAGTGCCGGCGTCCCGCGTCTTGGCGATCACATCACGCACGGCGTCGTAAAGATTCGTGCCGTCACGGGCCCGCGCCTCGGCGAAACTTACCCCCGGCGCGGCGCCCCCGGCGGTGGTTCTGATCCCCGTGGCCGCATCCAAATCAGGAACGTCGAAGGGAAACAGCCGATAGCTCGACCGCTCGGATAACAAACCCTCCCATTCGGACCGTCCGAGATAAAGGGAATCCGGCGGCAGAGGGCGGTAAATCGATCCACCATCCTTGGTTCCTCTTTCGTGCAGGACCCGGCGCGCCTCGTAATATTCGGAAATCAATTCAAAGCGTGTCGTGGCGACCCCATCGGTCCCATTATCGAAACTGACCGCCGCCTCCGGCGCGTGATCGAAGACAGTTTCCAGAGTCGTGTGGAATAATGGCAGCCAATGCTCCATGCCGACATGCTGGCGTCCCTCAGTTATCGAGGCGTAAAGCGGGTCATTCAGAACATCGGTGCCGAAGCTTGAGCGGTAACCGCTGCGAAAACGCTGCATCCCGGCCTCATCAAGCAAGGCTTCGGCGACGGGCCGCAAACGGGCCTGCAGGACCTTACCGACCGTTCGCTGAGTAACCGGGTCAAAGTTGCGAATACCTTCCAGCTCATCACCAAAATAATCCAGGCGAAGCGGGTCCGAGGACCCCGAAGGGAAAACATCAATAATCCCGCCGCGCACAGCGTATTCACCGGCCTCCCGGACGGTCCCTGTCCGTCCATAGCCATTGCCTTCCAGGAACGCTAGGAGACTGTCCAGAGGGTGGCTGGCGCCGACCTGCAGGGTCAGGGAACTACCCTCGAAGAAGGTCCGAGGCGGGAGACGCTGCAAAACCGCGTTGACCGTCGTCAGCAGGACGAAATCCCGATCCTTACTGATCTCGCCAAGCCGGGCCAGACCCTCCAGACGTTGGCTGACAATCTCGCCGTTTGGAGAGACCCGGTCATAGGGCAGGCAATCCCACGCCGGTAACTTGATAACGTTTAGTTCGGGGGCGAAGAAACCGAGACAGCGCTCAAGTGCGTCCAGGCGGGTATCGTCACGGCAAACATGCACCAACCGCCCATGCTCGCCTGCCAGTCGACCAAGCACGTACGCATCCCAGCCCTCCGGCGCCGTAGAGATTCGAGCTTCAGGAAGAACAAACGATTCAATAGAATTTATTGTCAATAACTTACCCTACAAACTTAAAGTCACAAATTAGTTCTAGAACGTCGCTTTGGTATTCCGCCGGCGCCACTTCCATGCCAGTAATCCACTTGTACAGCCTTGGGTCCTCTATCTCCAGCAAGGCCTCATAGATGTCCAATTGGCGCTCAGTAAGGCTAGCGATGTGCCGGCGCGCGAAATTGCCGAGAAGCAAATCGGTTTCCTTGGTGCCGGTATAGGCACTCCGGTACACTAATTTTTTTCGACGGTCGGCCAATTCGCCGGTCATTGCCTGTCTCCGTATCCAACGATCAGTGGAGGGGTCCCGGCTGTAGAAAACCCGATCCCCAGACTTCGGTCACGTTGAGCACCAACCAACTGGTTATAGTTTTTCGACGGTTTTCAGACTGGTACAACCATGAAAATTTAACCCCCGTGATTGGGCCCGGGATAGCCTTGCGCCTCTATCTTTCTTCGTTCAAGCTGAAGCAGACTTCGGAAGAACTTAACCCATGATTGGTAGCTCTTTCAGCCGCCTCAGATATCTGTTCGCCCATCGTATAGAGTAGCAGGACCGTCCCTCCAAGTCGTTGGTGCGCAAACTTGACTACTATTGGCGGACGTTGACCGCGAAAGAGCAATTTTCGTCTCCTGCCGATATTGATCTAATCGATATTAATCGCAAGTTCTTACCGTGGTTTTTTTTATTAGAAGTCCTGCCCGGAGCGGATGAATTGGATTACAAATTTTGACTCGTAGGAACCAGCAACGCTCACCTCGTCGGACGTGATGTCACCAGTCGTCTGACAAGCACGATTTTAGATACCTACGACCGGCAGTTCATTATGGAAACCTTTCACGCCGCCGTGCGCGAACGTAAACCAACGTATTGTCAGGCCGCATTGCCCCGGGATTGGCACGGTTCCATCGAAGTCTTCAGAGCCACTTTTCCCTATCCACCGATGGGGAAAACATTGATATGATGATCGGGGCGGCGGTTCCCAACAGCAGCCAAACGTCACCCTGTTTTTTCATACCCTGCTCCACTCATTTGATTCAACAATGCGCCCGGAAATTCTGTTCCCACTCTTTACTGAAACGTCCCGTCTGCAGGGCGTTGGCCCCCGATTGAGCAAACTTCTGGAAACAGTGGCCGGCCCGCATATCGTCGACCTCCTTTGGTTGTTGCCATCCGGCGTGATTGACCGACGGTTCTCGCCGCAGATCGCCGATGCGCCGCATGGAGTGGTCTGCACAATCACCGTTAACGTGGTAGAGCACCGCGCTCCGCCCAATCGACGCCGGCCCTATGTCGTTCTTTGCTCGGACGAGAGCGGTATGTTGGAGTTGATTTTCTTTAACGCTAAGGGCGATTACCTGATGCAATTGTTGCCGCTCGGCACCACCCGTGTAGTCAGCGGCAAGGTTGAGCATTACAACAACAGCTATCAGATGCCACATCCCGATCACATGATCACACCGGACCAGGTCGAGGGCATCCAAGCGCTGGAGCCGATTTACCCCCTCACTCAAGGTCTGCTCCCTAAGATTCTGCGCCGGACGATTGATGGCGCGATAGCCCGACTGCCAATGATGCCGGAATGGAGCGACACGGCGCTGTTGGCCAGAGAGGGCTGGCCGCCGTGGAACGAAAGCCTGCGAGTAGCCCATGCCCCGGCGACCCACGAGGCATTGTCTCTACTAGCCCCGACGCGCCGGCGCCTAGCCTATGACGAACTATTGGCTAACCAACTCGCCTTGGCGATGGTCCGCCAGCACCAGAAACGGCGAAAGGGGCGTTCGATCGAGTGCGATGGTGCGCTGTTCGAGCGGGCGGAAAAGGCCCTACCTTATCAACTCACCGGCGCCCAGCGGATGGCCTTGGCTGAAATCTCCGCCGACATGGCCGAGAGCGCGCGCATGCTTCGCTTGCTGCAAGGCGATGTTGGCAGCGGTAAGACCATCGTCGCCTTTCTAGCCATGCTTGGCGCCATCGAGGCCGGATACCAGACGGCCTTGATGGCGCCGACGGAAATCCTAGCGCGCCAGCATTTTCAAACCATCTCGCCTCTCGCGGAGGCGTTGGGTTTACGCATCGCGGTGCTGACCGGTCGGGACAAGGGCCGGGCGCGCGAGGCTCTCCTCGCCGATCTGGCAGCCGGTGAAATTCATGTGCTCGTCGGCACCCATGCCTTGTTTCAGCAGGATGTGAATTTTCACGACCTGGCCTTTGCCGTGGTCGATGAGCAGCATCGTTTCGGCGTTCATCAGCGCGTGGCCTTCAGCGACAAGGGCGCCGGTATCGACATGCTGGTAATGACCGCGACGCCGATCCCCCGGACCCTAGCAATGACTGCCTATGGTGATCTGGATGTCTCGCGGCTGACCGAAAAGCCACCGGGTCGCCAACCGATCACTACCCGTGCGATTCCCGCATCGCGATTAGACGAGGTTGTGGCCGCGGTCGGCCGGAGCGTCGAAAACGGCGCCAGAGCCTATTGGGTTTGTCCCTTGGTGGAGGAGTCGGAGCTGATCGACGCCGCCGCTGCCGAAGAACGCCACCACCACCTCGCCACGATCTTTGGGCCCCGCGTCGGGCTGGTGCACGGACGGATGAAGCCAACCGAGAAAGACGCCGTAATGGAGGCCTTCAAGTCAGGTGAGATCGACATCCTGGTCGCCACCACGGTGATCGAGGTTGGCGTCGATGTGCCGGAGGCAACCATCATGGTGATCGAACACGCCGAGCGCTTTGGTCTAGCGCAACTGCATCAATTACGCGGCCGGGTCGGCCGAGGCGTCAGCGCTTCCTCCTGTCTGCTGCTTTACCACACGCCCCTGGGCGAGACCGCGCGCGCCCGCCTCAAAGTATTACGCGAAACCGAAGATGGTTTCCGGATCGCCGAGGAGGACTTACGGTTACGAGGGTCCGGTGAAGTTCTCGGCACCCGGCAGAGTGGCCTGCCATCATTCCGGGTGGCCGATCTGACGGTACATGGAGACTTGTTGGAGATCGCACGCGACGATGCCCGGCTGATCCTCAATAGAGATCCCGATTTGGTGTCCGAGCGGGGTCAGGCATTACGGGTTCTGCTCTACCTCTTCGAGCGTGATGCAGCCGTGCAATTCCTCAAGAGCGGTTGACCGAACGAACCGCCTTGGTTTTGTCCGCATTGCCCGTCGTATCGGCCGCGTCCCCCAGATCAGCTCCGGCCGCAGTTTCGGCTCTAGATTGGGCCTCAGAACCCAACCCAGAATCCGGAACACTCAAGGGGGCGCTGGACATTACACCCGACCGAGTGTTGACCTCACCTCCATCCAAAACCTGCGCCGGCATATCATAACGTTCGGCCTGTGCGTCATTGTCAGCCTGGATCATATGCATTGCCTGACGCTCGGCTGAACGACGGTCGGTTGGGGTGACAATGCCGGTCGAGATGAGCATCTTGAAGCCTTCTTCCGAGGTCATGCTAAGATAGTAAAGATCCTTCTTCGGCACGAAGAGTAAAAATCCTGAGGTCGGGTTAGGCGTCGTCGGTACGAAGACATTGACCAATTCGGCATCGACCACATGCTGCACTTCGCCGACAGTCGTGCCAGTGACGAAGCCCATGGTCCAGATGCCACGGCGCGGGTATTCAACCAGAACCACATGGCGGAATGCGTTGGCGTTCTGCGCCAGAACGGTCTCCATGATCTGCTTAACCGCGCTATGGACATTGCGCACGATCGGCATCCTAGCCATGACTTGCTCGGTAAGCTTAACCAGCCAACGGCCCATGAGTCCGGCAGCTAGCCAGCCAATCAGGATCAGTATGATAAGCGCCAACATCAACCCAAGGCCGGGCAGCGGGATCGGTAAATAATTTTCTGGATTGTAATGCGCTGGAACAAACGGCATCACTTGATGGTCGAAAAAGGCGATGATGCCCCAGGTCATCCAGAGCGTAATGCCGATGGGTGCGGTAACTAGTATACCCGCGAGCAAGTAAGCCCGAAGCCTCCCGAATAGCGTTCGGCGCGGATGAGTATTGCGTCGGTTTTTCTTTTTATTCGCCACGTTGATCAATCCCGTCTCGCGACATCCCTTGCCACACTCAGCATCAAACCCTAGTGGTTTGAGTGAACCGGATCGGGCCCGATCCGTCGCCTGAATTAGTCCGCTAACCTATTAATTTGGTGCAGCGGCTTATCGAGACGAATGATTCCCATTCGTCTCGATAAGCCGCTGCACCAGGGTGGATATAGCCCTCAACAGAGATGTCGGCAATGGGCCGGTCCTTCAAGCCGGGGCCGGAACCAAGTCGGGAACCAAGCCGATGGCCGAGGCTGCGGATTTGCGAACCACCTCCCAGGCTGCTTAGGCTGTTGAATGATTGAACTCTCGCCGGGTTGCGGCAATGTTTGGACTTTGATGCCTTGGTGATATTTCGACCATGTGCATGCAAGCAGGGCCGTCAAAGAAGAAGGATAGTCGTGGCCGAGATTGTCTGAATGGACTAGCGTTCATTTAATGTCGAAAGCCGATGCGCTGGGTAGCTGTCCTGTCATCTGAGCGCGTAACTTGACCAGGGCTAGCAACGTATCGATCGTTGGCGTGCTCACCCCGGCTAGTTCCGCCAATTCCGCCGCAGCACCGACGATAGGCATTATTTCCATTGGTCGGCCACGCTCCAGATCTTGCAACATCGAAGTCTTGTGAAAGCCAGCGCCATCACGCGTCGATTTAATCCGCGCGTCAATTTGGTCCCCAGGGTCTGCGCCTAACGCCACGCCAATTGAAATCACTTCCGCCATCAGTCGGCGTAGTAACGCATCCATCCGAGGGTCGTCGACCATAGCCCCCGTTTGAGCAAGCGTCAGAGCACTGGTCGGGTTGTAAGAGACATTTCCCATTAGCTTGACCCAGATATCCTTGCGTATTTCCGGCCTGATCTGACAGGTAATGCCAGACGCCTCAACTATTGCTTGGAAACGCTTGCAGCGTTCCGATTCTGAACCGTCCGGTTCGCCGATTTGATATCGAAACGAGGTACTGGCTGACTTCACCACACCCGGCTCAATGACTTCGCTGGCGACATAGGTGATGCAGCCTATGGCCCGCTCTGGGCCAATTTGGTTCCACTGCTTGTCGTCTGGGTCTACCGATTTAACCCGATAGTTCTCCCACTTGCCGGGAAGTTTGTAGAAATACCACCAGGGGACTCCATTCATCGCCGTCGCAACCGTCGTATCCGGGCCTAGCAATGGTTGCATCGCTTCCACGACCCCAGGCGCCTGATACGATTTCAACGACATAACCACGTAATCCTGTGGCCCCAAGGTCGACGGGTCGTCCGTCACCCGTGGGTGTGTGACGAATTCCGCGTCTCGTGTGATCTGTTTAAGGCCGTTCGCTCGCATCGCTTCCAGATGAGGACCTCGGGCGATGAGGCTGACATCGTAACCTTTCCGGCTCATCATTGCGCCTAAATGCCCGCCTATCGCCCCGGCGCCGTATACCGTGATTTTCATGGTTTAACCGTGATTCCCACCGGAAGTTCGTCCAGCTGGAAAAGTGTCTCTCGGATAAGTCTCAACAGCAACTTTCTTGCATCGGACACATTCGCGTGACGACGCTAACATGAGGAATTCAAAGACATTTAAACGCAAATAACCTAAGATATTGATACCTTGGCCACCAAGCCTAATGAACGAAACCGCCGGCGCACCCCTCGCTTCCTCGGGTCGAATCGGGTGAGACCCGTATCAGAGTCTTCCCGAAATTGCCGCCCTCCAACATTTCTCGAAAAACCTTGGGGGCAGTTTCCAGGCCGGCACGGATATCTTCTCGGTAGGTGACCCGGCCGTCCTGCAGCCATTCGGCCATGCACGCGAGGAAGGTGTCCTGGTGGTCAGCGACGAATTCACGCACCACTAGCGGGAAGACGCCACACCCCAGGCGCTCGAAGACGGATTGGCCGGTCTCGAGCCAGGCCTCACCCGGATCGCGGCTGCTGGTGTTGCCATATTGCGAGATCAGGCCGCAGCGGGTAATTCGCGCACCTTTGTTCAGCAACCCCAAAACCGCTTCGAAGGTCTTGCCACCGACATTTTCGAAGTAGATGTCGATGCCATCCGGACAAGCCGCTCGGAGATCGCCGACGAGGTCACTGCCCAAGTGCGATACGCAGGCGTCGAAGCCCAACTCGCCGGTCACAAAGGCACATTTTTCCTCCCGTCCAGCGACGCCGACTACCCGGCAACCCAGGATCTTTGCGATCTGGCCGACCACCTGACCGACACCACCAGAGGCCGCAGAAACCACCACGGTCTCGCCAGCGTGCGGCTGACATTGCACCACCAGGCCGGAATATGCTGTCAACCCCAACATTCCCAACACGCCGACCGCAGTAGAGATCGGGGCGACCGCCAGATCCAGCTTACGCGGAAACATGTAGCTGAAGACGGACACCCCCTCACCGGTCAGCCCATGCCTGCACCAACCATTGGTGTTGAAGATGAAATCGCCTTCGGCGTAATCCGGTAAGTTGCTCTTAAGGATTTGACTAACCGTCCGGCCGTGGCACACCTCGCCCGGCTTTTCCTCGCCGCGCCGACGCCGGCCCCATTGGTAGGGATCGAGCGACAGATAGATGGTACGAGCGAGCAACTGGCCCGGTCCCGGGTCCGGCACCGGCCCCTCCCGCCAAGTGAAATCGTCCGCTACCGGCAACCCACACGGTGGCGTACGCGCCAGAATCCATTGTTGGTTGGTGTTCAAGAGCCGCCCCTCCCTCGACATTGAAGAATCAATTCCTCAAACCACCGCCGGTCCCGCGTTCAGCATCAGCGCAACCAATGCAATCAATGCAATCAAGATCGCTCACATAACTTCCCACCCAAGTGTCCGTTCCCACGAGGACCGCGATAGCTCGTCGGTTAGGCTGCCGGTGGTTTACCGTATCTTCATAGGATAATAATCGCCGCTTCACCGCCCGGCCGTTGTCGTACATCACACCAAGATTTGACTGCACCCTTTCAGCCACCGTGATCCAGATGACCTCGGGCAAGATTGTTCAGAGCGTCGAAAATCTCGGTGTCAATCTCAATCCCCTCAATCAGGCGGCGACGACGTTCGGCCTGCCCGCGCTCACCAGGGATGCGGATTTCCTGGACATCCTCCATCCGGGGCGTCGCCTTGATCGTTTCGGTACGTTTGGTGATTTCGCGGCGATAATCATCCATCGGCTGAAACAGGTCGGGCTTGAAAGCGAGAAACATGTAGCCGGAGATGGAGTCTTTCGGCCTGATCCCGGCGGCAAGCGCGCCCAAGGCGTCCATGGCAAGCGAGAGGCCAAAGCCCTTGTATCCGCCGTCCGGTCCGCCGAACGGCAACAACGCGCCGCGCATCGCCGCACCCGCGTCCGTCGTGGGAACGCCGTCGAGATCAAGCGCCACCCCGTCCGGAATTCGCGCACCCAGCCGGTCGCGGAATTGCAAGTCGGTGCCCATGAAGGCGGACGTACCCATATCGATAACCAATGGCTCGTCCGCCGTCGGGAAGCCGAAGGCGATAGGGTTGGTTCCCAGCGCCGCGCGGGTACCGCCGAAGGGGGCCACCAACTCAGGGGCGGCGACCGTGTGGATGACAACGAGACCGGCACGCGCGATCATTTCACAATAATGGGCACTGCGCCCGCTCATCCAGCTGTTGGCGAGACAGACGAGCGTCAGGCCGTGCGTGGTCGCTCGTTCGATCGCGGTTTCCGCAGCCCGGTGGAGGGCAATCATGCCGGTATTGTTGCCACCGTCGAGCAAAACAGCGGCGCCAGAATCCTTAACGATGGAGAAGGGCCGACGCGGTGCCCTGAATAGGGGATCGTCGACGATATTCAGCAATTTCGGCAGTCCAGAATATTCGTAACCACAGAGCGCGGCGTCCATGACGTGAAGCGCCAGAATGCGGGCTTCGTCCCCATCATAGCCGGCGCCCCGCATGGCGACCTCTCCCAACGCTTGGCCTTCCGCCGCTGTCAGATGGATGCGCGATGCTTTTTCCGTCGCCATCTTAAATTCTTTCCGCTTTGTTCAGGCCGATGAGTCGTCCTAGGCCAAACTCTTCATTCGACTGTGCGGGGCCCCGGCACCATTCGCCACCACAGATCAAAGTTCTTATGATGTCCCCCGTTTATCAGGTCATTATCGCGTAACCGAAAGCTTGCCCGTGACTTCGAGACGCTGGCAAGAACCGCACCGCCTTTGTCTACCTCGCCATAACCAAGATCATAGTACGGCGCTTGAAACAACCATGCACTTTACCAGCGGACTCTACGGAATAATATCTCTCGCAATCATTTAATAAATAACTTAGCCCTCTTTCCATTCCCCACCATAAAACATGCTCAAAAAGCCATTTTAAGTGAAGCACAGGCAACGGATAGCATCTGGGGCTCGGAGTGGTGGCGGATGGGGGAACCGGAACGGAGAACACCAAACAGTATGGCTCAAGCTCAATCGATATCAGCAATGAGCCGACGGCATTTGCGACTCGCGGACTGTTATGCGTTCTTCGCGCCGCTGGTGTTGATGGTCGAACTCAACATGATCTCCAAGTCGGCAATCCATGCTTTTCTCGCCCGAACGGCAACGCCCGATATAACCCTTGCGGCGTTCAATGCGGCCTTTACCTTCTACTTCGCCATCACCAGCGCGACCGAAGTCATCGTTGCGCTGAGCCTTTCCTATCTGAAGAGCCGGGCCGACCTGCGCCGGGTCATCGGCTTTACGGCAGCAGTGCTTTCCGTTCCGTGGACTATTGCCCTGATCGCAGTGTTTACGAGTGCTGGCAACGAGATTTTCGGTAATTGGTTCGGTCTCAGCCCGCAAGGCCAGATCGAGGCCCGCTGGGCGACCGGAATGCTGGCACTGAGCGCGCCGGTTTTGCTGCTGCGTGGAACCGCGTTTGCGCTGCTGATGCTGAACCGCAAAACCCTCATTATCACTTGGAGCACGTTGGTCCGCCTATCCTCGTTGGGGCTGTCTCTGATCTTCCTGCCCTTCTGGCTTGAAGGAGCAGCGGTGGGCTCGGCCGCGCTAGTTTTTTGTATGGCTTCGGAGACAGTTTTTGCTTGGCTTTTCGCGTGGAAGTGTCTGGTGGCGCTGCCAGCGGACCGTCAGACCTACGACACTTTCGCCGGCTACTGGCGATTTTCCTGGCCACTAATCATTAATTCATCCGCCGAGATGGGCGTGATTTTTGCGATCAATCTGTATCTCGGTCGTTTGAACGACGCAGAACTGGCTATCGCCGCGTTCGGTATAATCCATGGGCTGGTGTCATTACTGATGGCGCCTATGCGCAACCTGGCTCAAGCGGCGCAGGCCCTGGTTACCCGGCGGGAAGACGTTGGGGTGATGTTCGTGTTCATGGCGCAATTGATTACCGGATTCATGGTGCTCGCGCTGGTGCTGTTTCAGACGCCGCTTCGCGATAAAATCCTGCGCGACATCATGGGACTAACGCCGGAACTGACGGCCTATTGCGAGCCCGCGGTGGGGGCCGCGTTCACCATGGCGGCTTTCTGGGCTTGCGCGGCGTTATTCCGTGGCCTGTTGGCGAAGGCGCGGACAACCACCTCGCTCGCTATCGCCGGCGTGCTACGTGTGGTGACGGCGGTGGCGGCCGGTTCTATCAGCCTGGGTTACCCCGACCTGAACGGTGGCCTGATGGGGGTAGGCGCGTGGGTCCTTTCCTATGTGGTTGAGTCCTGTCTGAGCGGTTGGCGCTTGCGGCGGATGGGCTGGTTCGTAGAGGGATAAGCAGGGAAAGCCTCAGCCTGTTCTAAAAACTGCATGGGTTGGGCCGGCAGGCCCAAGGCGTTGCCTCGGCTAGGGGCATGGCTTTGCATCGCCGTGCCCCCCAAGGCCGGGACGCTGACGGCGGCATAGCTGTATATATTGCGCCCGCGCGTCCAAGGTTTTCAATGGAGGGAAGGATTCTGAAAATGGCATTCAGGGAAGGTTGTCAGACGTACTGAAATCACGCGCCAGGCTGGTTTCTGACTTCAATCACTTTGTGACTGTGCTGTGACTGTGATCAGTCGGCATTTCGCAAACGCAAGCGAGATGCCGTACAATATATTGATTTAATTGAAAATTTTGGTGGGCGCAGTAGGACTCAAACCTACGGCCCTCTGAATCAGTACGCCATAGGAAGATGTATCCGCGAGGAAGTTGATGGATCCGGCTTCCTCAATTCGACTTCCGGGCTCAAGCACTGCTGTTTAGAGCATTCCTATCATCGACGAAGCCCCCCGCCCCCTCGTTCCTAGGAATATCTGCAAGTTTAAACGACAGTGAACAATCGATTAACAATAGCAAAACTGTTGGAACGGCTGTCCCTGTAAGAACGTCGGGCAAAGGAGCGACCGCCGCCGAAGCACCAGTGAGGCGCATCCCAAAAACCTTGATCGGATCGCGCATCATCGACAGAATAGGCCACATTGCGTTCCGCTTGGGGAATGTTGGTTTACAGCGAGGAATTCCGTGATGCCCGACAAGACCGACGAGGCCATTCAGCGTAGCGTCGATTACTACAACAGCTCGGATACCGACAATTACTATCGGCGAATCTGGGGCGGCGAAAGCATCCATGTCGGCATCTACGACGAACCCGGCATCGGCATCCCCGAAGCCGCCCGCGCCGCCGTGACCTACCTTGCCAATCGTCTGGACACCTTGGGACCGGGGTCAACGGTGATCGACCTCGGCTCCGGCTTTGGCGGCCCGCTACGCCAGCTCGTTACCGATTACGGTTGCAACGGAATCGCACTCAACGCCAGTGCGCTTGAGCTTGAGGAAATGGCCAAGACTAACCAAAGGGCGGGACTCGCTGAAAAAATTAAACCTCTGGAAGGAAACTACGAAGATATCCCGTTGGACGACGCACAGGCGGACATAGCTTGGTCTCAGGAAGCATTTCTGCATTGCGGTGACCGGGCAAAGCTGATGCGGGAGGTCTTTCGCATCCTCAAGCCCGGCGGTGAGTTCATCTTCGCTGACCCGATGGCCACCGAGTCCGCCCCAGTGGAGGTCCTCCAGCCCATGCTCGATCGGGCCAACCTCGTGTCATTCGGTACCGTCGCCGGTTACCTCGCCGATGCGAAGGCCGCCGGCTTCATCGATCGTGGCTACGTCGATCGGACGGAAGACTTTCTCACCAACTACCGAACCATCGTCGCCGAAACCCGGGACCGCCACGAGGAGCTCAAGCAGGAGATCAGCGAGGCTTTCCTCAAAAAAATCGGCAACGGCATGCAGTACTGGGTGGACGGCGGCGAGAATGGCCACATGGTTTGGGGTTGCTTTCACTTTGTTAAACCGAACGGAGTCGGGCCGTAAGCGATTTGCAAAGGCGAAAAAATTGTCGGTTTTCGCAGATTGGTTACGACGGAACTGTTCCGCGATTCCCCGGCCGTGAGATCGATCGCGCAACCTCGATCGCCATCATGTAACCACGCACCCCCTCGATCAAGAATGCATTGCGGTTCGCGGGTATACGATGGTGCGGGGCCATATCCATCGTCGCCGGATGAGCCCGCAAGAGGCGCGTGCCCTTGGCGCACCCGGCGGGTCACGCTCAGGCGGACTTTGGCGAGGCCTGGGCGGTGATCGCTGGAATAGCGAAGATTCTTCTTCCGAAGCGTCGATCCCTGTAGCGCTCCGGTGCCCAAGTTCTAGGCGAATGAGAGGATCGGATCGAACTGATGCTGTTCGAGATCGATCGGCAAAAGGCGCCGAACCCGACGCTCGAATTGCGCCACCTTAATCCCCAATAGGCTCTGCACCGGCCTTTAATTTCTTCCCACTTTTACAATGTTGAAAGGGTTTCGGCTTATCAGACGCCAATCGCCGTCACGTTCCGCAACGGT
>Ga0209403_10000033_pt1 | contig 178803 bp, 163 predicted proteins | sample ArcticOcean_MG_C_8_FD_187440 | JGI IMG/M metagenome (GOLD analysis project Ga0209403, IMG submission 187440) | Marine microbial communities from western Arctic Ocean - ArcticOcean_MG_CB11_86 (SPAdes) (version 2) | ecosystem: Environmental > Aquatic > Marine > Oceanic | place: Arctic Ocean... | reverse complement strand
TCAGCATCATCGCCTGATACGGCTTTTTCGATGGCGTCCTGCGACAACCCACCACCTTCGTCTTCTTCTTCTTCTTCTGCTGCTGCGGCATCGCTGCTGTCGCTGCTGTCACTGCTCGAAGCAGCCGCGGTATCAGAACCGCTGCTGCTCGAAGAGTCATCGTCGCTATCGCTGCCGCCACATGCTGCGGCGACCATAGCGAACGCAAAAAGCACCGCCAACAAACGCAAACCTCTGCGTCTGAATCCCATAAACACTCCCCCTCGGTTGAATTAACCAGGAAACCCATTTGAGTTCCCTCACTAAATAATCGTTGGGGGTACCGTAGTAGGCCAACAAGACCCCGTCGCTCTCACAGGGTTTTTGTAACAGTTCACGCACCAAAAGCTGAGTTTGCTGGGCAAGACGTCTGGCCACACGGGCATTTCGTAACAGTTCACGCACCAAAAAGCCGGCTGTCCGAAAATAAGAAAGGACCACCGGGCCGAAACCCGGCGGTCCTTACTTTGGCTAACTGCGAGCGTTCAAAGAACTCTCACATGATTGTCTTAACTAATTATCGACAACCGCCATTGGCTTTGTCCCACGCACAGTTCGGCGTTCCGCCGTTGGCATCAACAACGCCACCGACCATGACCCATGTCTGATTCACGGCATCGAACTGGCTGTACTCGGAACCTTCAACGAAGTAGGCGTCCGCGTTGCCGTTAAGTTCGGTAACAAGACCGTCCAGCATACCTGGGTGATAGATCCTGAAGTTACGCAGAGCCAACATCAAGTTGGTCCTGCTAATACCACCAGGGAGGGCATCAGCGATGCGGAATGCTTCAGTGAACGCATATCCACGGAAGACACCTTCGCCCGTAAGCGAAATACCTGGGTCTTCACCGGCATCTGAGATGAGATCGCGTGCAAAGGCAATGAACGGCTCTTTCATCTTCACGCTGTCAGTGGTGTCTTTAGCGCCACCGCCAACAATCCAGTAGCCCTGCGCTGCCATTCCAGCCGGAGCCATGTAAGCAGCAATTCCCTTACATACCGAAGGAGTGAATGCTGCTGACAGACGTTCACCAAGACCTGATGACTCTACTTCCTGAATGGCCAGCAAGCATGGGTTGCCTGCGGTCATGGAAATGAACACGTCAGGATCAAACGCAGCGATGGTGGTTACCTCGTTGGTGAGCGTTGGAGCGGCCGGGTCGTGACGAACCGGTAGGTATTCGCTTACAACGTCTGGGTTGTTCTCGACATAAGACTCGAAGCCCATTTCATAGGCAAGACCGAAGTCGTTGTCCATCACCAAACCGGCAACCTTAACTGGCAGTTCGTCAGCAAGGTTGACCTTGATCCACGTACCCCACAGCACAGCCTCAGTCGAATATGACATCTGGTAGCTGGTGGTCCATGGGTGGTTCACAGGGTCACCCCATGCTGGGTGACCTGAAAGGTAGAACGGATGGGGAAGGCATTCCTCGTTGATCTTGTCGTATACAGCAAGACCATTCGGTGAACCGAGGCCTTGGATCAAGTGAATGTTGGCGGACTCAATGAGTTCGTCGACATATTCAATTGTTTGAGCAGCGACATAACCGTCATCCTTGATGATGAATTCGATATCGCGACCACTGAGAACGTCAAGTGAGTCAATGTATTTGAACCAGATTTCCATTCCCAAGCTGAGGTTGCCGTATGCGGCAAGGTTGCCTGATTGCACGGTCGTTTGACCGAAACGGATCTGATCGTCAGTAAGGCCTGCGTGATCATCCCAGTCTCCAGGGCATGCGTTGAGGTCAACGTCCATGCCTTCTGGACCAATCAGGTGGTTCGCGCTATTGACGCCCCACTCGCCGGCTTCCATCTTCGCGGTGATTTTGGCGATGATCGCGTCACGGCTGCAGTCAGCTTCAGCGAAGATCCCTTCGACGTTTGAGCGGTCAGAAGGACAGTCGCTTGCGACTTCTTCTTCCTCTTCGCCGTCATCTTCACCAGACACGGCTTTTTCAATCGCGTCTTGGCTCAGAGTGCCGCCTTCTTCTTCTTCGTCAGCTTCGTCAGCTGCTTCAGCTTCGTCAGCTTCGTCAGCAGTTTCGCTAGAACTAGCGCTGCTAGACGAACCGTCGTCGTCGTCGCTGCTACCGCACGCTGCCGCAACAAGTGCGAACGCGAACAGGACAGCGAGCAGACGCAACAAATTGCGTCGAATCTCCATGTGGAGTCCCCTTTTAGGTTTAATAGGTTTTACTTAGTGGCCAACAATTCCCACGGAACAGTTGACTAGCTGAACGCTAGGTCACCTGTTAAGCCAAGTACGAATCAAAACCCTCTATTCGCGCGAGTTGTCACAAAATCGCAAAGGACGCCTTTGGGGGTCGTAAGTTGGGTAAATGGATTGGGGAGTGCATTTACCGCACCTAGGAAGAGACGTTGGGCGTGATTCGTTGATCGAATTCGCTCAAACAGCAGAAAAAATCGGGATTCATTCGGCTTGGGCCAGCGATCACGTGTGTTGGCCAACACAATTCGAGTCGAAATACCCTTACAGCAGAGACGGCTCTTTCCCTGCTCCATCTGGTCTTGGATGGCTCGATCCCATCGGCACGTTGCTTTTTGTTGCCGGCTGCACCGAACAGATCCGGCTGGGGTTCACCGTTCTGATTCTTCCTTACCGGCAGCCCGTAGCGACCGCCAAACAACTCGCGACTATTGATGTGGTGTCCGAAGGGAGACTCATCTTGGGAGTCGGAGTCGGGTGGATGCGCGAAGAAGCTCAAGTCCTCGGTATGCCTTGGGACAACCGCGGGCGCCGCTCCGACGAACAGTTAGAAATTTTCGAGGCACTGTTCCAAGAAGAAACCCCTTCCTACGACGGCACCTACTATTCGTTCCCGCAGGTCCGATTTGAACCCAAGCCAATCCAGCAACCACTCCCTGTATGGGTGGGCGGTAATAGTCCAGCAGCCTTTAGACGCACGGCTCGTTTCGGTCACGCTTTTCATGCCGCATTCGAACCATTGGATGTCGTGGAAAAAGAATGGGAACAGGTTCGCGAAGCGTGCGAGGCAATAGCTCGAGACCCCGACGAACTGGATCTATCGCTTCGCATGTTTTTGGATCCTAGTGAGGCCATGGAACCTGCGAAGTCGATCGGCGGATCCGTAGATCAAATGGTTGACACGATCGGACTCTGCCAAGAAATAGGGATCACACATATTCTTCTTGACCCGGTCGCCAGAGGCGGAATCGATGGCCGACTAGATGCTCTAACCGATTTTATGAGCGACGTTGCATCGCAGATCAAATGAGTCATTCGTGACGGCCGAGTTCTGTCGCATAGACAGGTGGCTTTGGGCAGTTCGCGTTTTCCGTAGCCGCTCTATCTCAAAAGACGCTTGCGTTAGCGGATCGGTACGCATCAACACTGATTCAGCGAAACCCGCAGCCAAAGTAAAGATCGGCGACCGGGTCATGGTGCGAGTGAACGGCCACAAACGAGAGCTTGAGGTGATGAAGCTTTTAGAAAAGCGCGTTAGCCCAGATCTTGCCGCTCAGTGTTACCACGACCACACGCCCGTTCGACAACAACGCTCTACATCTTCCTCCAGAACCCAAGTCGCGAAGCGCGACCAAGGCTCGGGTCGACCAACGAAACGAGATAGACGCCGCATCGACCGGCTACGAAGAGCTCTATAACCCACGATACCGACTTACAGGAGGTACCTTGCCAGCGGTGAATCTTCCTTTACCAGTCGTTCTTGCTCACGCCCGCTTGGCTATGGACATGGTCACTGTCTCTGATGTGGACGTTCCCAGCTCGGCATCACTGGCGTATGACGCTCAAGAGCAACTCATTGGGCTTGTGGATTCAGCACTTGTGGGATGGAAGGTAGGGGCGACGAGTTCAGCCAGCCAAGGGATGCTCGGCGTAAAAACCCCCATTTGCGGGCCAGTTTTTGAACGCACGCTTGTCGAATCAGGGACCGAAATCGCTGTATCAAACTTCCATCATCGGCCTGGATTGGAATCGGAGTTCGCATTCACACTCGGCATCACCATCCGGCCCGGTGGGGCGGTGATGAATGCGAAGGCAGCGAGAGAAGCTGTTTCTGCTGTTCATCCCGCGATCGAGCTTGTGTGTTCGCGGTTTGACAGCAACTTCGACGTTGACCCGGCGTTACTCGTCGCCGATGGTGCCCTTCACGCAGCATTGGTAGTCGGGCCCGGTACTGACCCCGACGAAGTTGAGAACTTGCGCACCCATCAACTTCGCACCCTTGTCAACAATGAAGAAATCGCGACCGGTACAGGAAATGAGGTCCTGGGTGATCCTTTCGAATCGTTGGCTTGGCTGTGTAATCACTTGAACCGTCGAAGCTTGACGCTCCATGCGGGAAACATCGTGACCACAGGAGCTGCGACAGGGCTACATCTCACCAACGCTGACCAGCTCCTCACGACAGACGGCGGGAACCTCGGTTCTGTGAGTCTGAATTTGATGGGATAAACACATGCTTCCGACACCGAGGTCGGAGCGGTTTCGAGGTTGGTCACTTCTCGGACTCTCAACCCTCGCGATTTCTTTCACCCTTCCAGGTCAGACGATCGGCGTTTCATCCTTCGCTGAGCATCTGACTGACGACCTCAAGATCAGCTCAACCACTCTCTCTACCGCCTACCTCATAGGCACCATCGTTGGTGCACTCACAATGCCTGCGTTCGGCCGATGGATTGACCGCGCGGGCGTGCGGAAAACGATGCTCACCATAGCTACCGCTTTTTCGCTTGCAGTTGCCTATATGGGCACCGTGCGTCATTTATGGATGCTCGTTGTCGGTTTCATTGGCATCAGAATGCTCGGTCAAGGCGCTTTGAGTTTGGTCAGCCAAACCAGCATTGCTCTCTGGTTTGACCAAAAACGCGGGTTCGCTTTCGGTATTTCTATGACTGTGTCAGCGGGTCTAATGTCGCTCGGGCCTCTTGTTCTTACTTCGTTAATTGCGGGGTTCGGTTGGCGGTGGGCGTGGTGCATCGCCGGCGGGTGCATTTTCGTTGCGGTGGTACCCGTGACCTGGCGTTGGATGGAAGACCGCCCCGAGTCACTAGGACAACTACCAGATGGCATTTCCTCGGCCCTCGTCGAATCAACTAAGAAAGTTCATCACTACACAGCGAAAGAGGCCATAGCAACGCAGGCGTTTTGGATCACGACTTCGGTGATGGTGGTGTCTTCGGCTTTGCTGACTGGCGTGACGTTCCACCACTTCACGCTAATGGAAGCGGCAGGGCTGACAACCGCTCAAGCAGCTACCGTTTTTATTCCTCAAATGGTTGGGACCGTAGCCGCAGGGTTCCTCTGGGCGGGGCTTTCGGATCGAATCTCTCCAAGGGTCCTACTTGTCTGCTGTCAAGCTTCGCTCGTCGCAGCGCACCTTGCGTACGCAGGAGCTCAACCCGGGATTGGCGCAGCGATTTATTCGCTTCTTCTAGGAGTTAATGGCGGGTCGATCCGCGCTCTCGTATCGGTTCTTTACCCAAAATGGTTTGGCACCCAGCACATCGGTGCAATCCGGGGAATCGCAACGGCATTTGGCGTCGGTGCGTCAGCTACCGGTCCCCTCATCGTCGCCGGAGGTTTCCAGATCACGGGAAATTATGTTCAACTCAGTTACATCCTGGCCACTATTCCTGCAGCAGCTATGGTCGCCGCCCTGTTTCTAAAGCCACCACAAAAACTTAAGTCAAAGACAGCGTTCCCCGAAACCGGCGTTCGGTAGCGTCTTTCCGCGTGCTTACTGCAACCGCTCTCACCAAGACACACGGCTCTAGACACCTTTTTCGCGACGTCAGCATTCAGTTGTCGCCCGGCCGGCGGATAGCTCTGGTCGGTGCCAATGGCGTCGGCAAAACTACGTTGATCGAAATTCTTCTCGGAACGCAGGACCCCGACGCTGGGAATGTCCATCGCCCAACGAACCTCTCAATTGGCTATCTACCGCAGGAGCTCGAAGACGAGTTAAAGGGAAGCGTTCTGGAGGTAACTCTCCAGGGGGCAGCACAAATTGTTGGTCTCCAACAACGTCTTCTAGAGCTACAGGACCAACTCACCGGACTTGAAGGTCCCGACCAAGATCAGTTGCTAAGCGAATACGGCGAAACTCAGAGCCAATTCGAACAACTTGGTGGGTACGCCATCGAGTCGGAAGCCCAACGAGTACTGGCAGGACTGGGTTTCGATCCGGAATCGGTTCGTCGCGATGTTCTTGAACTATCCGGCGGCTGGCGGATGCGTGTCGCTCTAGCCAAACTTCTCCTCGCTCAGCCCGACGTTTTGATCCTCGACGAACCTACAAATCATCTCGACGTCGATTCTGTTGCATGGCTTGAAGAGCAACTTTCAGTGTGGTCAGGGTGCATTCTTTTCGTCAGCCACGACCGAGACTTCATTGACTGTGTGGCAAATCGAGTCATCGAACTTGATGGTCATTCAAGCCATGAGTACGTCGGTGGGTTTTCTGAGTTCGTGGTGAGCCGAGAGACTCGGCTAGCTCAACTAGAGGCCGCGGCCGCACACCAAAACCGAAAGTTGGCTCACACTGAACGTTTCATCGAACGTTTCCGCTACACAGCAAGTAAAGCGAGGCAGGTCCAGAGCCGCGTAAAGGCCATTGAGCGCACCGATCGCATTCGGGTTCCGGATTCAAAAGAGTTGCAAGCGAAGTTTGAATTCCCGTTGCCGCGAAGGTCTTCGCGGGTCGTCGTTGAATTCGAAAACGCAGCCGCTGGATATGACAACCAAACGGTGCTTAGTGAAGTTTCACTCGTCATCGAAAGAGGAAGAAAAGTCGCGCTCGTTGGTCCAAACGGAGCAGGGAAAACAACTCTCTTGAGGCTGTTGTTGGGGGAACTCGAGGCAACGCAAGGAAAAGCTCGTCTTGGCAACAAAGTCGACTACGCGCGATTCGCCCAACATCTCACCGAAGTCTTCGATGCGCGTCGAACAGTCCTTCAAGAGTTCAAAACCTCGATTGGAGATCCGGGTGAGAGAAACCTACGAACAGTTCTGGGAGGGTTTGGATTTCGAGGTGAGCAAGTCGACCAAAAGATCGCTGATTTGTCGGGTGGTGAGCGCACCAGACTGGCCCTAGCAATCACGATGGCCAACCCGGTGAATCTTTTGATTCTCGATGAACCAACAAACCATCTTGACCTTCCAAGTTGCGACCGTCTTGAAGACGCATTGAACGCCTACCCGGGAACCCTCATCCTCGTCACGCATGACCGGCATCTAATTCGCAACGTCGCCGATGCCTTAATAGTCGTCCGTAACGGAACAGCGACTTGGCACGAGGGAGTCAACGAAGACCTTCTGCGGCCAGTGCCGATGGTTGTTGAGCCTGGACGCGAATCGGCTACTTCTGCAAATCAACACAACGAAGCGCGCGAAGACCGAAAAAATGAAGCGCGTCGTCGAAACAAGATGCGCGAAGCAACAAAAGGTTTGCGAGATGAACTCAGTCGAGCGGAGCGTTCCTGGGAAAAAGCTGAAGAGGAACTCGCGCAACTTCAAACCCAACTTGGTGATAGCTCAACCTACGAGGACCCGGAACTGGTGAAAGCCCTCAGTAAGCGACACGAAGAGTTGAAAGATAACGCTGCTGGCTTGATGGAAATGTACGAGACGATTCAACGCCGACTGGTCAGAAAAGAAGCAGAGTTCGATTAAGTCTCACAGGCAGCTGTTTTCTGGAGCGGAGATAGCCACATGCTCAACCGTCACTTGATCATCGAGGGTGACCAGCGCCGCCGTGCCATTTCCTGGGTAGCCCATTGGCGCTCCGGGATACCACGCAACAACCTCACCGTGACTGGCATCCGTAGTGACATGCCAATGTCCTAATGCAACGTAGTCAGCGTCGGTGGCAGAGATCTCCTCGTGCGTAATTGGTGAAGATCGGTGGGCATCATCTGCTGTGAGGTTTAAATGGCCGTGAGCTGCCACTACAAACCACTGGGTATTAGGACGTGGCGGCACTTCAGCTAGAGGTCGATATCGGGGTTCGTGATCTGCCATTGCTCGTCCCCACACAGTCACGCGACCGGAGGCAAGTACCAACGATGAGCCATCAAGGCGGTCTAGGAGTTTGACACCCGTGCGTTCGACATCTTTTCGGCATCGTTCCCAAAGCGACGTTGTGTCGTGCACATCATGATTCCCTGGTATGACGATCACCGGAACGCCCGGCGCAGTCAGAAGTTCAAGAGTTCGAACAATCGCTGCGTCCGGAAGACGCGCGTGGTCGAACAAGTCCCCGGCGACTATCAATACCTCTGCTCGGTGTTCAATGACCGCGGCGGCTAACGCGTGAGCCGGGCACTGGCAGACATCTCTGTGAGAATCACCTGGGCCCTTTGTATGTCCTATGTGCACGTCGGAGGTATGAAGCATTCGCACCCTGTTGGTCTCCGCTCTAGCATCGTTACTCATGGTTCGAAAGATTGCCACTAACCGGACCGTCGAGCGAGACGAATTGGTGTCATTCGTGCGACCGCGACATCGCGGGGTGCTATCGACCACAAAAATTAACGGTCGTCCCCAGATGTCTTTGGTGACTATGGGCTTGGATAATCAGGGACGCGTCGTGGTGGCGACCTACCCCGAGCGGGTTAAAACTCTGAACGCTCGTCGTAATTCGTCAGCATCTCTGCTGGTGATGGGCGACGAATTTAATAGCGAGTGGGTGCAGGTCGATGGGACTCTCGAAGTACTTGATCTGCCTGAAGCTATTGAACCTCTGTGTGAGTACTTTCGCGCCATCAGTGGAGAACATCCTCACTGGGCGGAATATCGGGAGGCAATGATCGAACAAGGAAAGTCGTTGCTTCGACTCTCCATAGAAACTTGGGGTCCTATTTCTCAAGGAGGATTTCCCGAACGTCTCGCAAACTGATGTTTCCCAACCGGTGAACACAAGTTTGTTCTTCAATTGCAGGTCAACGAGGTCACAGCGAATAGCTTCTTTCTCGTGCGAATTTTATTAACGAATGACGACGGCATCGAGAGCGAAGGACTTCACGTGCTCGCTCGTTCGATGCGAAAACACGGCGAGGTCTTCGTGGTAGCTCCTGATAGCGAATTTTCGGGCGCTGGCGCCGCTATCGGACCTATTCATCTGAGTGAGCCACAGGTGCGCGAAGCAACAATCGACGGGATCGATACTGCGTGGGCCGTTTCTGGGCCTCCGGCCTTGTGTGTGATGTTCGCACGCCTTGGCGCGTTTGGACCCGTGGATCTTGTCGTATCTGGCATCAATCCAGGCGCGAACGTCGGCCGGTCGGTGTATCACTCTGGCACGGTGGGCGCAGCGTTAACTGCCCGTCATACCGCTATTCCTAGTTTGGCAGTGAGTCAACACCTGACCGGATTCGGAGTTACCGATCAAACTTGGGATGATTTGATAGCAGATCAAAAATGGCATGTTGCGGCCGAAGTTGCTAGTTCGGTTATCGAAGGCATGCTGAGAGATGACATCGGCGACAGCCCAGTAATTAATCTCAATGTCCCCAATCTTGAACTCAATAAAATCCGAGGTTGGCGATTCACAGAACTTGGTCTTGAGCCGCCCCGAGCAATGAACCGAGTCGAGTTGCAGCCAGTTGTTGACGAGGCCGGAGCGTTCAACGTCTCTATGTCCTGGGGCGATGAAACCACTCAGACCCCAGAGTTCGACGCGGGCGCCATCATGAACGATGAAATCTCGATCAGCTACTTGTCGCGCATCGTTGCTCTCGAACCGCCGAAAGACTCCAGTCTTGGCTCAGCGCTTACGGATCTCTTAAAGGGTCGTGACTGATTTCGACGCTCTCCATCGGTTCTCAGTCAAGAACGCTGCACGATCCATTCAACAATCAGATCAGCTGCCTCGCCTCGAGCGTCATCACGTTCACGAAGATAGTGATCGCCTTCGATCGTGTGGAGTGTCAAGTCCTCTGAACCAAGAGCATCAGCGATGGCTCGCGTATCACTTGGGAATACGCCTGTGTCCGCGTCAGCATCGATGACAAGTGCCGGAAGGTTGATCCGGGCGAGATGTGGAGCTGCGTTGCATTGCGAATCGCTCAAGCTCCACATCGAAAGCCAGGTACGCAAAGAGCTCACAGTCCCTACGCCGTAAATTCCGTAATTTGCTCGCCGAGGGTCGCCCAGGTAACAACTCGAAACTTGTCTGTTGTTTGGGTCTATCGAGCCATCGATCATTCGTAAATCAGCCCAAAGGCGCGGGGTGGTAAAAAGTCGGTCGTAGTGCCCGGCAGCAACGACACGATCAATTTCATTACGCGCCCAATCGGTGATGCGATGATTGCGACGTAGCTGCGCATCCCGATATTTTTCAATGAAGTTCTGAGTGAATGGAACTTCCCGGTCATCTGCAAACGGGTCCAGATCGGGGATGACACTGAGGGGATCAGATTCTTCTTCGACTGAGGCATCCATCCAATTAGTCAAAACTTCCGGTCGTCCGGGGTGGGCTGCGACTGAAATGTACAGATCCGCGCTTGGAATCTCGAGAGCTGAGGGAACAATCGATGTTCGACCATATTCGGCAGTCAGATTGGGTTCAATCGCCTGGGATTGATAAGCAGCCATCAACGATCCGCCACCGGAGTTGCCAAGCAAAACAACCGTATCTACACCGGCTTTTTGTCGAAGCCAATTGATCCCTACTGCAATTTCGGCGACGGCGTGGTCAAGTAAAAAGTAGGGTTCAGCGCCTCTGAATCGCGTATTCCAACCCAAGAATCCGATGCCGCGAGTAGCACAAAGGTCCGCAAGATAATGTTCGCTGAAGTCAATGTTGTAGTGGGTAGCAATGATTGCGACGGTCGGTCGAGTGCCTCGAGGTCGATAGTAAACACCCTGGCAGGGGTGGCCACCAGCGCCAGCGCGCCCAACAATCGGAGAAGCCAACCCAACGAACTCGCGTTCCACTGACACGTTCAGGCGCTTTCCCCGATCGGGGCAGCTAGGACCCGGGCGGCTTCCTCTTGATCTCGAGGCATCCCAGGAGTGTCACGGCAAAGCTCTACTAAAACTTGATTGGGGTCAAGGTAGTAGAGGGAATGACACCAACCGTGATCAATTTCCATGGTGGGCTCAATATTTTCGGATGTCATACGAGCTCGAATGCTTTCTTGCATCTCGCCGGTCGCCGCAAAGGCAGCATGGTTAACAAACACTGGTACGCCCAAAGTTTCATTGACGTCGGTAGCCCAATCCGGTCGTTCGCCAATGTTTTCGAATGCAAAAAAAGCGATGCATTGGCCATTACCCGTGTCGAAAAAGACGTGTTTAATCCATCCGTCTTCTCGATCGTGAAACTCCGTATTTACTAGCGGGAACCCGAAAAGGTCTTCATAGAAGTGGCGAGTAGCTTCGAGGTCTTTTGTCGAGTAGGCGACGTGGTGGAAAGCCAAAGTGTCCTTCAATCAACCGGTTGTTATTTCAGTCTCGCGGACGCGGGAAGCCTGTACGACCGCGATAGCAACAATCACAGCTAAGCCAATAGAAACAAACATCGCCCAGTGCGCGAGATCGTGGAAGCTCCGCTCTTCAACGGCAAGACCAGATGAAATCCCTGCAAGCGCCCCCATAGCAGTCATCATGACATCAGAAGTCGCTTGACTCGCGACGCGATCCTCCGGAGCGAAAGCCGATGTAAGTAATGCGGCACCCGCGACTACGGCACAACACCAACCCACTCCAACTAATAAGAGACCAACGATGTGTCCGGTCGCGTGTCCGGCATCAGTATGGGAGGCAATTTCGGCACCGACCGCTGAGATAATCGCGCCGACTCCAATGACTAACGGACCTCCGATGCGATCCGTAATCCTTCCGATCAACGGTGAAAGAGCGTACATACCAACTATGTGAAGGGAGATCATTAAGCCGATCACTGTGTTCGCTTGGCCCCCATCGCGCATATGAAGAGGAGCCACCGTCATAGTCCCGACCATTACTCCCTGCGACAGCATCATCCCTATGACGGCTAAGCGGGCCATTGGATGGGCGATGACTCCTTTTAAAGCCGCAAACGAAGGAGCCTGTACCCCGCCGTGCTCATTCCCTACCGCCACCTGCAGGGGGTCTGGGCGAAGTCGCAGATGGATAGATGCAGAAGCGACTAGAAACAAAACCGCAGCAAGTACATAGGCGGGAGCAAATCGAGCCGCCCCGTTATCGCTCCCAATAATTGAACTCATTCCGAGTCCAAGAGTTGGACCTAAGACCGAACCCACCGTGGTGGCCCACATCACCAAGCTGATGCTTCTAGCCCTATTAGCGTCAGTCGCTAGGTCTGCTCCTGCGTAACGCGCGGCCAGATTTCCTGCTTGGCCGCACCCAATCATCAACATGCCCGCGATCAGCAGCGGGTAGACCGAGAAAACGGCGGCAGTTAAACCCAGTAAAGCGCCAAGCGAACCAATCGCGTACGCGACGCTAAGACCTACGCGTCTTCCGCGTCGGGCCATTACTAATCCAAGTGGAAGGCCCGCTAGAGAGCCTCCGGTGCTTAGACACACCGCCGCTAATGCACCTTTGGTTTCACTGCCCGTGATTTCAAGTCCCAAAAGAGCACACGCAGAAAAGCCAGCCGTCATCGCTAATCCAGCAGGCACAACTCCGCTCTGTAGAACGCGAATCGTTTGGCGGTGCAATTCAGCAACATCATTCGAGTCCTCGGTCAACTGCCTCTCGATTCTTCAGCGATGGCTTTGGCCCATCGATAGTCCGGCTTACCCGCAGGGCTCCGCTTGATATTTTCGACCTGTAGAACAGCTTTCGGTCTTTTGTATCTAGCAATCTTTGTGCCGCAGTGTTCAATGATCTCTGACTCTCTAAGCCGAGCTCCAGCTACCAGTTGAACAATAGCCACGACCTCATTCCCCCAACGTTTACTCGGACGCCCACACACGACCACGTCATAAACGTCGGAATACGTCTTCACCGCATTTTCGACTTCTTCCGCGAAGATTTTCTCGCCACCAGAATTAATGGTTGCTGAATCTCGACCTAAAACCTGGATTCGTCCTCCTAAGAGACGGCGAGCACGGTCCCCTGGAATCGAAAGGCGAACATCATCAATCACCGGAAAAGTACTCTGAGTTTTTTCCGCGTCGTTGAGATAACCAAGTGGGACTCGGCCTGACATAGCGAACCAGCCAACCTCGTCGGATCCGGCTTCCAGCACGGCATCCATTTCTGCGTTGACAACAGTGCTACCCGGTGCGGGTTCAAAGTCACCGGTGCTCGCTCGTTCGTTCTTATTGCTCACATTGCTTCCCTGGACTCCTGTTTCGCTCGATCCGATGGAATCGCGAATTGTCACGCCACCAAATTGCTCTTTGAGTTCATTCTTAAGCTCTGCGTTCAAAACAGCACCACCACTAATGATTGACCGTAGAGACGAGGGCGACGGCGCACCGGATTTCAAAGCGTCAAGGAGCGGTCGAGCGAACGCGTCGCCGACTATCTGAAGAAATTCAACGCCTTCGCGTTCGCAAGCCTCAAGAACTGTTGACGCGTCATACCTGTCGGTGACATCAGGTAACACGACCGTGTGGCCCATTGAGAGGGCCTGTAGGGCGATCCATTGGGCGGCACCATGCATAAATGGAGCACTGGTCATCCAGCGCAAAGTGCCTCGTCCAGCGGCAGCGGAAACTTCTTCGTACGACTCGTATTCACGTCTCTCGTGCCGGTTCAATCCACCTAAGGCTCCAACGAAAAAGTCCGCGTTGCGCCAAAGTACGCCTTTAGGCATGCCCGTAGTGCCGCCCGTGTACAGCAGGTACAAATCGTCTGGCGAACATTCTTCAAGAGATCGAGGATCTTGTGCCCCGACGAACTCCTCATAAGTAACTGCTCCCGGCAGCATTTCGTTGCCCGACTCATCAGCTACCTGGACTATGAGCCCTATGTCTGGCAGATCCGCGAGAACTTCGCCAAGGGTCGGCGCGTACATAGAGTTAACCACTACTGCTTTGGCCGCTGAATCGCTGAGTAGGTAACGCAACTCTTCGGCGACATAGCGATGGTTGACATTAAAGGTGGCTGTTCGAGCTGCCCATCCGCCAAGCATCGCCTCGAGATATTCGGGACCGTTGTTCAGGTAAAGAGCAACGTGATCTTGTCCGCTTTCGTGGCCTTCCAAAGATGAGCGTTCCGTATGGCATCCCAGTCCGGCCCCAGCGAACGCGTTTCCTAGTCGTTGATAGCGATCAACAAATTTCGGGAACGATATCTCTGCGCCCTGATGCATCAGAGCTACCCGCTCTGGGTAAGTCTTCGCGACTTCAGCTATAACCCGAGCCAGGTTGAATTCCACTGACGAGACAGTAACGAACTTGATCGTCGCCTGTTCCTGCAAAGTCGGTAAATTTGGATGGAGTAGGCAGGCTTGCGATCATCCGCCAAACTGAGCGGGTGGACAAGCAACTCATTCTCGCATCGGGATCACCCCGCCGGCGGACGTTGTTGGCTCAACTCGGCGTTGATTTCGACATTTACGTTCCTTCGGTGGACGAATCGCAACAACCAAACGAGGATCCACGGGACTACGTGACCAGGATTTCGTCAGCCAAAGCTCAAGCGGTTACCGGTGACGTCGTCCTGGGCGCAGATACTTGTGTTTCATTGAACGGCACCATCTACGGAAAGCCCTCTGACATTGATCACGCCGAAGTGATACTTAAAGAATTGTCCGGGAAAATTCATCAAGTGATCACGGGGATTGCGGTGCAATTCGACGGCCATTTGTTAAACGGAATTGTAAAAACGGAAGTCGAGTTCATCGATTTACGCCAAAGCGCTCTCGACTGGTATCTCAGCCTGGGGGATTCGCTGGACAAAGCGGGTGCATATGGCATACAGGGAGCAGCTGGAGCGTTTGTCAGCGCTATTCACGGAAGCCATTCGAATGTGATCGGGCTCCCGCTCGTCGAAACCGCCAGCCTACTCCGCGACGCCGGCATCGATTTGATGCACACACGGAGGTCAGACCACCAATGACGGCCTACCGCAGCGCCCTTAATGAGCATCTACATCACGCCGCTCCTGGGGAGGTTCCGCCCGTTGATTTGGGCCCTATCCATCTCGAAACTCCGATAGTGCTCGCACCAATGGCCGGAGTCACCGACTGGCCTTTCCGCTCCTTGTGCCTAGGGTGGGGGGCCGCCCTGTACGTCAACCAAATGATCACGGCCCGAGCGTTGGTCGAAGAGCATGCCTTGACTTGGAAGTTGGCCGAATTTGGGCAAGGTGAACCAATCCGGTCAATTCAGCTGTATGGAACGGACCCACAATATGTGGCCCTCGCGGTTCGAATGCTCAAGGATCGCCTCGATATCGACCACCTTGACATGAACTTTGGCTGCCCGGCTCCGAAGGTGACCCGTAATGGCGGTGGCGCTGCCATTCCCGTGAAACACCGCTTGCTCGGAAGCATCGTGGAATCAGCGGTCAAGGCCGCCGGAGACGTCCCTGTGACGATCAAGTTTCGTAAGGGAATCGATGATCATCACTTAACATTTCTTCATAGCGGCAGAATCGCGCAAGAAGCAGGATGCGCTGGCGTTACTTTGCACGCTCGCACAGCGAAGGACCTCTATTCAGGGCACGCTGATTGGGACGCAATTACCCAACTTGTGGAGCACATAGACATCCCAGTCTTTGGCAACGGCGATATTTGGGAACCGTGGGATGCCTTACGAATGATCCGCCACACTGGAGCCGCGGGAGTGGAAATCGGGCGCGGTTGCTTGGGTCGGCCATGGCTTTTCTCGGACCTGGCTTCTGTGTTGAGTGGAAGCGAGCCCAATTTGACACGGCCGACGCTGGGACTCGTAGCTGATGTGATGCTGGACCACGTTCGCCGCCTACTTGAGTTCTACGATCAGAATGAAGGCGACACAATTCGTCGCTTCCGAAAGCACGCTGGTTGGTACGTGGCGGGATGGCCAGTCGGCAAAGACCTCCGCCGCCGGTTACACGCGGTAGGCAGTTTTGACGAACTTAAGGCTGTAACGGCGGAGTTCGATAGGGAAGTCGTCTTACCCCCTGAAGGTGTCCGTGTGAAGCGAAGCCACACGGGCGGACCAAGGAAAGTGGCGCTTCCCGAAGGTTGGTTGAGCGACCCCAATGAGGAAATAACTCTCGCTGCTTCTGCGGAGGTCAACGTAAGTGGAGGCTGACCTCAGTCCCGTCGCTGACAAAGCAACCCGGCGCAAAAGGCTGCGTCAACTGCGAGCATCTCCTGAGCAGAAAGTTGAAAAGCAAATAGTTGCGGGGTTAAAGGCGTTCCTTGACCAACGAGCGGGATTATTTTTGTTCTATAGGGCTATGCGAACAGAAATCTCGCTTGACGCATTAGCTGACCAGTTGGGGTGGGGAAGGTTTGCTACTACGAGGACCCCTCAATCTGGTGTGCTTACAGTTCACTCAACGGCCGGCCCCATGGAGCAGCATCCCTATGGCTACGCCCAACCCGTGGCGGGTGCAGCAAAAATTTCGATTGAACGTATTTCCGTGGCCCTTGTTCCAGGACTGGCCTTCGATTTGAAGGGCAATCGACTCGGTCAAGGCGTTGGCTACTACGACGAACTGTTGACGCGGGTCCCAGATGGCTGTTTGCGTGTCGGCGTCATCACCGATGAATTCATATTTCCAGAACTTCCGACAGAGCCACACGATGTTTCGATGACGCACATAGCGTCAGAAAGCGGCGTAACTGCCATAGGAGAGCTGCCTACTTAAATCAGATCGGCTCAGCCCGCATCTGCCGCCATCGTGAAGTGGCGGTAGTCAGTTCTCTCATATCGCTCGATAGCAGCACGGATTCTACGTAGATGTCGCGATCTTCTGAGGCCACCACCCATGCCCGTCCAATCACCTCATTGGCTATGAACGCCGGCCGTAGGTAGGTCAAATGCATCTCAGCTGTCGCGCACGCTAGGTCTGGTGCTTCTGTCGGAAGTGAGCCGTGGGCCGCGACGCCCATAACTTCGTCCAAGATCGTGGCCTGAATTCCGCCGTGGATGACGGTGTCAAAGCCGCAGTGATGTTCAGCGGTTTGGTGCCTCGTTTCGACCGTGCCGTCGTCGTACCTAAAAAACGTGAGATGCAAGCCTTCATCGTTAGATACCGAGCAGCCAAAGCAGCGGTCTACACCAGACCGCTCAAGCGGATAAGGCCCGGCCGTGGTTTGAGCGTAGGGATCCGTGGAGCTTTTTGTCACGTCGAGGATGGTACGCATTCTGGCTAATACATGCAGCCCTCATTCGAGAACCTCCGCGATCGCTAGTTCAGCGATTTGGTCGCCGTCATAACCAAGAATGTCTTCTAGAACCTCCATCGAATGCTGGCCATACGTTGGGCCCGCCCATTCGAAACCACCGACCGATCGTGAAAGTTGATAAGGAATGCCATCAATCATCACTTGACCCGCTTCCGGGTGTGGTGCCCAAGGAAAGTGGCCTCGATGAACCAACTGCGGGTCGTTCATACAGTCAGAGGTGTCCTGAACCATGTGAGCCGCAATTCCATGCCGTTGCAGCCGTATTTGTAAACCTCCGGCACTTTGATTCTTCGTCCATGCGCCAATGTCATTGTCGAGCGCTGCCGATCGCTCAAGCCGTTCGCGAAGAGTGAGTTCGGCAAGGTCTTCGCGACGCATTTCTTGGCAAAAGGATCGCCATTGTTCATCATTTTCACATGCGATGGCACACCATTTGTCTACTCCAGCGGCTGGGTACACCCCATGCGGGGCCATGTCCGGGTCACTGTTCCCGCGACGAGTGGGGACTTGGCCAGTCCTTTGGTAGTCCACTATCCCCGGGGTTAGATAGTGCGTTGCCGCCTCGGCCTGGGAAAAGTCCAAATATTGGCCTTTTCCGGTGCGCCGTCGGTAATCAAGTGCCGCTAGAAGGGCTGCCGCAGTGAACCGAGGCGACGTGTAGTCGGTATAAGCCATGTACGGTCCGGCAGCACCGCGGTCTGGCCATCCCGTGATGTCATAGAACCCAGCGACCGCGGCCGCAAGATTTCCGAATCCGGCAAAGTCTCGCATCGGACCCGTTTGTCCGAAGACGCAGCTCGACAAAAGGATAATCCCTGGATTGATGCCGCGAAGTACTTCGTACCCCATTCCCATCGCGTCCAGAGTTCCAGGGGTGAACGATTCGACTGCGATATCGGCCCACGCAGCCAAGTCGAGAACGACTTGTTTGGCCTCGGGTTTAGAAAGGTTAATTGCCAAGCTCATCTTGTTGGCGTTTACCGAGTGCCAAGTAATAGCGTTTTCTTGTTCAGGAATATCGTCTCGATGACCCAAGGCCCCTCTGAGTAAACACGGGCGAGTCACCGATTCGAGTCGAACGACTTCTGCTCCCCAAAACGCAAGCAGTTTCGTCGTGAGCGGTCCCGCAGCCACCCACGAAAAGTCTAGAACTTTAAGGCCTTCTAGAGGTCGACTCGGTTCAAGCTTTTTGGCGGGGGGAGGAAGTTCGGGACGCGACTTTCGCGAGACTCGAACCTCTTCGTCATGTTGACCTAAATCTGGTGCGGGGCCAAGTCGACGCAATGGGGATTCGCTGGCGTGGATAAAAGGCCCTGGATGACGAACTCCAGAGACGTCGTCCCAAAATTCGCGTGCTGCAAATTGTTCACTTTCGACTACGTCCGCTAAGTCCGTTATTGGAGTAACCAAAAGAGTGCGATCTAGGCTCTCTTTCATGAACTCGGCCTTCGTTTTGGTCCTCGCAAATTCAGCGATGAGGTCCATCACCCGCGATAGCTCCTCGAGGGTTTCGTCACCGTTTTGAATGTGCAGGGCGAAATCCACCCAGTCTTTGTCGCGGGTCGCTTCATCGCAGCCCCCCTCTTCGCACATCCAGTTCATAAACCGCCTGAACATAGGGCCGATCATCGCTCCGAATGCAACGGTGATCAGAACCTCACCGTCGGAACAAGGGTAGGTCCATCGAAGATGTACCGGGCCCTGCTGCACACCGCCTGCCATCCGTTCCTGAGGGGGTAGGCCGGCCGGTCCGTGCAAGATCGCTGGGAGCGCAGTTTCGGCCATCGCTTGTTGGGTGGAAACATCGACGTGTTGCCCATGGCCGGAGCGAGATCGCTCATCGTTGGCGACTAACGCGCCGACTAGTGCCTGACATGCTGAGTGGGACCAAGCTTGTGGTATCGAGATGCGCACGGGGGCGCGGTCTGCATCTCCGTTACAGATCATTTGACCACTAGCGGCGACCAAGGTTAGGTCGGTTGCTAACCAGCTGGCTTTAGGTCCGTCAGTCCCAAAGGGCGTCATCGACACCGTTATTAGTTGTGGATTCTTGCGCCTGAGTTCGGGGAGGTCTACTGGCAGCGAGTGAGCTCCACAGTCAATAACGAAGTCGGCATCCGCCGCGAGATCCTCAATATCAGCGATGTCGCGCACGATGACTGATCGTTTTCCACGGTTATATGCCTCGAACCAATCGTCGCGTGGCCAACCTCCATCTGGTTCGGCCAAGACCACATCGCAGCCCAATTGAGCAAGTAAGAATCCTGTTAGCCAGCCTCGGCGGTCGGTTAAATCAATAACGCGATAGTTGTCGAGCACCCTTCCCCTTTACATCATTGGTGGTTGAGCCTAGATCGGTTCTTTTGTAGCTGTTCTGGCCGTCTCGATTTGGTTGTGTCGAAAGCAGTTCAAGAAGTGGTCGTTAACTATGCCGTCAGCTTGCATTAGCGAGTAGCAAGTTATGGGACCGACAAAACGCCATCCAAGTTTTTTCAAGGCTTTGCTCATCTCTTCCGATTCGGGTGTCGCAGCGGCTACGTCCGACGGCATCTCGATGGGATGATGATGTTGAGGCTCAAAACTCCAAAAAAACTTCGACAAAGAGCCATAGATTTCTATGGTCTGAAGTGCGGCGCGAGCATTGGTAATAGTGGCCTCAATCTTGCCGCGATGTCGAACTATTCCCGCATCGTTGAGAAGTCTCGCGACTTCTGATTTACCAAATTCGGCCACCACCTCTATTTCAAATCCGGCGAAAGCTGCCCGAAAATTTTCACGCTTTCGCAAGATAGTTAGCCATGAGAGCCCCGATTGGAATCCCTCTAAGCACATCTTTTCGTAGAGCCGGACGTCATCAGTAACGGGCACACCCCATTCGATGTCGTGGTAACGCGCATAGTCCGTATCTTTCTCACCCCAAGAGCAGACCACTGTCCCATCTGCGCGCACCAAAGTTCCGATAGCCACAACCTGAAAATAGCCGGTGGAGCGACTTTAAGTTCGAGAGTCGTTCAAGTGGGACACTGAGGTCCGCGCTACGGGAGAAATCATGGAAATTGAACTGCAACGACTTCTAGATGAAAATGCTTGTGAAAAGCTGATCTCCGAATATTGCCATTTAGTCGACTTCGGGAATGCCAGCGCTATCGCCGATCTTTTTACCTCCGACGGAAGCTGGACTGGTCCTGGCGTGAGCATGATCGGGCAGGAAGAGATACGAGCAGGTTTTAAGCGAAGAGAAGCGGTCGCTAGGCGACAATCTAGACATCTCTGCACCAATGTATTGATCCATGTGAACGGCGACGAGGCGCTGGGTCTGTGCTACCTACTCAACTTCCGTCATGATTCTTCAACCGGCATCGCAGAGTTACCCGCTCCATCTGGGCTTCCGAAGTATGTCGGCGAATATCATGATCTTTTTATTCGCACCACTGAAGGGTGGCGATTCGCAACCCGCCGATTCGATCTAACATTTCTCCGAGATTGAATGCGAACTCCGCTGCATGCAGCCCGCGCTACATTTAAGGGCCATAATCGGATTACTAACTGACCCCACTTTGAGTGAAAATGAGCCGTTTACAACTCGCAATCAATGTTGCCGATCTAGACGAAGCAATAGCGTTCTATTCGAAGATGTTTTCTACCGCGCCGACTAAGACCCGACCCGGGTACGCGAATTTTGCTATTGAAGACCCTCCTCTCAAATTAGTTTTATTTGAAAATCCCGAAACCGGGGGTTCGATTAACCATTTGGGCGTTGAAGTCGAAGACACTGTCATGGTCGCGGAAGCTGACCTCCGTATGACGGGGGAAGGTTTAGCCACTACTGGGATCGACGAAACGATGTGCTGCTACGCGGACAAGACGGAGACCTGGATTCAGGGACCAGACGAACTGCGGTGGGAGTGGTACGTCAAGACTGGTGATAACGAACAGTTCGAATCGGTTTCTGTCTGCTGTTCTTGAGTCAAATCCCTACCCGGCGGGCTGGGGGTGCACTGTTTCTTCACGAACAAGATCACCATTGGTCTCACCGCGTAAACCTGCGGTCATTTCCGAGTGAAGTTGCTGAATCTTTGCGCTTGCGGTGGAGGTGAACAAACTCGGGGCTATCGCGTGGATCGCTGCGGCCATAGACGCTAAGGCCAAGTCCTTCGCGAAGTGACTCGCTACGCGGAAATGCTCTCGATAGGTCTCCCCTACCGAAGCTGGATGTTCAGTGAAGTAACCCTTTATAGCCACACCAAGATCGTAGGTTTATCACTACGACATGTTGTTGTCGCGGAAGCCGTGTTCTACAATATTTGTGCATGATTTATGCTCATTTAAAGAGTTTTGTGCATTACTCTTGCGCTATGGATCTTATCGATCGAGAAATACTGCATCTTCTACAAGAGGATTCGACGCGTTCAGCCCGGGAGTTGGGGGCCGAAGTTGGTTTGACTCCAACTCCTTGCTGGCGTCGAGTCCAGAACTTGCGCCGAGAAGGCATCATTCAGCGAGAGGTGGCGATCCTTGACCCGGAACGTCTGTCGTTAGGGATCAACGCTTTGGTGCAAATTCGGACGAATGACCACTCAGCGACATGGTTAGCGGATTTCGCTGCCGCCATCGAAGAATTCCCTGAGATTGTTGAGGCTTTTCGAACCAGCGGAGAGATCGATTACATGCTCCGAGTAGTAGTTCCCGATATTCGGTCATACGACGGCTTCTACAAGCGGTTGATCGAACGAGTCGCCCTTTACGATGTGCGAACCATTTTTGAGATGGAAGAACTCAAGCGGACCACAGCGTTACCCCTCGACTACGCGAAGTTTCAGTTTCCCTAGATCAGAGAGAAACCAATACTGCCACGACCTTCTCAACGGCTTCTTGAGCTCTAGCATCGATTCCAGCAGCATCGGCGCTTGCAATCGGATGTTCGATCACCGCAAACGGATGGCGTGGTACCCCTTGAACTCGTGCCATCAATTCAGCGGCGTCTACAAATGCCGACGTCATGACACTGATCGCGGGCACCCCATTGCGTTCTGCGACAACAGCGTCGTGCAAACTGCACGACGAGCAGCTACCTCAGTCACCCACTCCACTCAGAACCGCATCCCACCCCATAGCCTCGGACATCAAGTCGACTTCTGCGGGAGCGCTGTAATTCAACTTCGTCCTGCGGACAACCTTCGCTACTCCGTAACGCTCACGCAAGATTGACTCAACTCGGTCGAAAAAGGGAACTGTGTTCTCTTTGCCGTTGGATATGACCCCGATAATCGCCCCTTTGAGCGTGTCGAGACGCGGCGGCGCTGCGCTACCAGCTCGTTGTTGCTCATGACTTGGGTTAAGTAGCTCCATACCTATGGCACCTCACAATCAACACACGCTCCTACGGCAACGGTACTCGCCCGACTTTTCGTTCCCAGCCAAGGCGGAATGATTTGAGCAAACCCTCCGGCCGGCCCTCCAGCCGCGACCACAAGTAAGTCGTCGGGAGAATCCATGGCCAGATATTCCCTGTCAGCTCGATCCTTTACAACTGAACCTTTACCCACCCCAGCCCACTCACCTCGTTTTACGCGAGCCTGTTGAAAGACATAATTCCTGATGTCAGCTTTTGACCAACCAGCATCATTGAAATGCTGTCGAAGTTGGCCAGGCACGACGACTGTGTAATTCCCAGCCCAGATCGAATAGTGAAGCTGATTCGCTCGGATCTCAGCCGCGATGGTGTCGCAAATTTCCTCTGGATCGGTGGTCCATTCGTTCATGATTTGTCGCGGTGCCATCGCCGCTACCGCGGTCACAGAGGAGATCTCGCTTACACCGAGGCGTTCTTCCGCCAGCGAAGGCCACCAAGAATTTTCTTCGTCTTCTGCAATGCAATAGGTGAACTTTCCCGGGTGGCCGAGAGTTGATCGATCAATTTCACCTGGACGTACATCAAGCAGGTTAATTAGGCCTAGTCGAACCGCCCGGCCGATAACGGACGAAGCACGGTCCGCATTTCCTAGGGCGTTGAAGGTTCCGGTCATCTCGAGGTCCCGACGAATCGGCCCGTTGATAATCAATAAGACAGCGCACCCTCCGGTCGAAGCGGTCGCACCGTGAAGAAGGAAGTCCTCCTGCAGCATGGCCGTGAACGACGCGATCACGAGCGGAAAATGCTGAGGGAGGCAACCGGCCATGACGGAATTGATGGCCAACTTCTCTGCCGTTATCGTCCGTTCTCGGACGGGTTCGATACCTACGAGATGCTCTGACGGTAGACCGGCCCAATCAAGGCAAGCCTGAACTAGCTCTGGCGTTGGGGGGACGATAGGTAAACCATCGGTCCAGCCGCGCGAGTGGTAGAGCTCCTGCGCCGCCGCGAAATCGACGGCATCTATCCGAGAAGAAGGACTATCCACAAACTGATCCTGTCAGGCCGTGGCCGCCAAACTATCGCCACCTATTGGCAACTCTGACGTGTCGATTCCGTACAACTCGGCCACGTTATCGCACAAGATATCGCGGCTCTGCTCACTCGTGAGGTCTGAGGCATGTTCATCAAGCAACTCTTGACTCCATGGCCAGGTGCTGTCACTGTGCGGAAAATCGTTCGCCCACAACAAACGCTTGTGATTCACGTGGTCGACCATCTTGAACGCGACCCAGTCATCTTGGAAAGTCGTATAAATGCTCTCGCTAAAGTATTCGCTGGGCAGTTTCGATAGTTCCTGGCCTGGCGGCAGCCAATAACGATGACGTTTGTACGCGTGATCCATTCGGTACATGTAATGCGGAACCCAGCCGGCGTCCGCCTCGACACACACCACCCGCAACCCTGGGTTTCGTTCAAATACCCCTCCAAAGACAAGGGTGCCCATAATGTCCTGATTCGCGCGAATGATTGTCATGAACGCGTTCATTTTCGGCCCTCGGGGGCGACCAGATCCTTTTGCGGTCAAGATGTGCCACGAAAGCGGAAACTCTAATTCAATTGCTGTTTGCCAGAACGGGTCCCAACGTGGATCGTCGTAGTCAAAGTCAGTCGCAGGATCCCCAGGCATCATTACGCCACGCAAACCAGCATTCTTCATCGCTTCTAATTGAGCGATGCCTTCTTCTACCGAACGAAGCGGGGTCTGTCCGATGGCAAGCAGTCGATTCAAATCGACAGAACAGTAGTCGCTTATCCAACGGTTATAGGCATCCATAGCAGCCTTCTTGTAATCGGCATCAGGGTGGTTACAAAGCACCATCCCGACCGAGGGGTAGATCACCTCGGCCGAAACCCCGTCGCGATTCTGATCTGCCAGTCGGTAGTCCGAATCCCATCCACTACGAGGTAATTCCTCCCATTTCGCGTTGGGCTTTAGATCTTCAGGAGCCTTACCTGCAGCAGCTATCAGACCCATGTTGATGGTTCGCTTCATACCATCTATGACGTAGAGATCGCCCTTATCTTCGGTCTCCACCACATGTGGGGCGACGTCACGCCACTGCGGATCGATGTAGTCGGTGTATGTGTTGGGCGCCTCGGCAATGTGTGAATCAGCGGAGATGATCGGATGATTGACCTGCATTGGGTCCCCTTTCCCGTACTGGCATCGTAGTGAGATCGCGGGATTGGCGCCGCATCAATGATAGCAATGCCCAGTGGCCATGCTGATGACCCGGTTACGGGAGGCAGAGAAGCTGCTCGTTCTTTGCTTCGCCACCTTTATGGTGATGGCAGGCCAAGGAGTCGTCGGGCCGGTACTTCCTCTCTACGCCCGCGATTTCGGGGTAAGCACCACTGTCGTGGGATTGACGCTCACCGTTTTTGCTCTCGCTCGTCTGATCCTAAACGTGCCCGCTGGATTAATAGCTGATCGGTTTGGTCGAAGAATCCTCTTAGTAGGTGGACCGATTTTGACGTCCATTGGGATGTTCGGGTCAGGGTTCGCAAACAATATTTCTTCATTGCTGATGTGGAGGTTCGTCGCCGGAGCAGGTTCGGCGTTCTACATGAGTGGGGCGCTCATTTATTTGATTGATATCGCTCCGGTGAATCGGCGTGCTCGCTATGTCGCTACTAATCAATGGGCCCTAAGCGTTGGGGTGGCCTTGGGCCCAGGGGTGGGCGGGTTGGTTGCAGAGCGGTGGGGCTTGTCTGCGCCGTTCCATGTGGTCGGTGTTATTGGAGTGGCAAGCGCCATCTACGCAGCGTTTCGTCTCCCTGAAACGCTACGTCCGAGCACGAAATCAGAGCAACCCAACCGTTCAGCTTCCGAGGTTAAACGCATCGTTTCCAGCGGACCGTTCATCGCAATCGCGCTCGTCACCGGAACAATCTTTATGACTCGGGCGGGCACGCGAGCGACGTTGGTGCCCCTCCATGCCGATGGTGTCCTGGGTTGGGGTCCCGGTGAAATTGGGCTGGTCTTTACCATCACCGGGGTCATGACTTTATTCACTCTTTGGCCCGCAACGTGGGCGACAGAGAATCTTGGTTGGGCGCCAGTGATTGTATTTTCCGGGGTCGCCGCGGCGCTCGGCACGTTCGTCATCGCATCAAGTGGAAGTCCGGTCTGGTTTGTGATCGGTAACGTGATCCTCACTCTTGGTACGGGAACCGCCGGTCCAGCCCCGGCAGCTTTCGTAGCCGATTTATTTCCCGAAAGACTTCGCGGGCTAGGAATAGGTTTGTATCGCTCAGCTGGTGACGTTGGGTTTGTGCTCGGACCCCCACTATTAGGTTGGTTGAGTGAAACAGCGTCAATGCCTACGGCTTTCCGAACAGCTGGGTGTCTAGTCGCAGCAGCAGGTCTCTGGTTCTTTGTTTCAACTCGTCGAAACAACGAAGCGGTTGCCTCAAAACCGCTTCAGTAAATGCGGGAGGATCCGTCGCCTGATCCTCCTTCGCGCGCATTCTTCAAGTCTTGGTAACTAGCTTTACTCATCGCCATCAGATCCCCACTTATTGTTTGCATAAGGAAGCCTTTTTCTCGACGGTTCACAGCAAGCGCTGCCGTTGAGTGAATTCCTGCGATCTTTCCCGCTTGGTCGCATCTGTCAACTATGTGCTCCAACACCTTTTTGTACTCGTCATTGTCGTCGCTGTAGGCGGGTCCGTACCCATAGCTGAGCGACAAATCAGCTGGGCCCACATAGATCGCGTCCACACCCTCAACTGCAAGGATTTCATCAAGATTCTCGACTGCTTGGCGAGTTTCGATCATCGGGATGCATGCGTTGGTTTCGTTGGCCGTTGGGTAGTAATCCTCCGCGGCGTTTCGAGAGCGTGCACCAATGATCGTCGGCCCGTAGCTTCGCTCTCCGAGCGGTGGGTACTTCGTCGCTGCTACGGCTCTTTTCGCTTCTTCAACCGAATTAACCATGGGAATGATGACGCCTCGAGCACCAGCATCAAGCATTCGCCCAATGATTCCCGGCTCATTCCAGGGCACCCTGCAAATCGGGGTTCCGTTACCGGTCAGCACTATTGCCTGAAGCATGGACGTGGCCATCTGATAATCGGCAACACCGTGCTGCATATCAACGCACACGTAGTCAAAATCGACACGGGCGACAACTTCAGCAGCATGAGAGTCAGGCAACGACAACCAAGTACCAAGTGCCTCGGTGCGCGACGCCCATTTCTCCATCAGAGGGTTCGACATTTCATGACCACTTTCGTTCGAAGGGCACAGTTACTAGATTCAGCCGGGTTGAGACACCTCATTGTCGTCTAATGAAAGACTCAAGACCACATTCTTTGACTCTAGAGACCGCATACTAATTTCGTTAGAGTCCCACGGCCGACTGCCTGAGCCACCCGGTCAGAAAAAAAGTTTGTTGCTTCAATGAATTTAATGATTCCATAACAGATCTCTATGGCTGTCTTCTTGTCGTTGATCACTTCGGTTCTTTACGGCTCAGGTGACTTTCTGGGGGGTTTGAGTTCTCGACGCAATACTCAAACTCAGGTACTGATCACCGTTTCCTTAGCAGGAACGTTGCCCCTTCTATGTGTTGCGCCGCTCTTTGCATCAAGTTTCACCATCAAAGATTTACTTCTAGGTGCGCTTGCCGGGATTTTGGGGGCAGGAGGTCTTGGGATCTTCTACCGAGGGCTGGCGCGTGGGCCGATGTCACTCGTAGCTCCGTTAACGGCAACCACTTCAGCTGGGGTGCCTGTCATATGGGATTTAAGTAAAGGTCAACAGCCAGGCTTCATTTGCGGAGTCGGGATTCTTCTTGCCTTCATAGCAATTTTTGTGGCAAGCAGAGGCCAACCCAACGAGGGTTCATCAATCTCGACATCTGCGATTCTTGAAGCGCTGTTAGCCGGAGTTGGGTTCGGTCTTTTCTTTTGCGTCTTAAGTGAAACAAGTACCGGATCTGCTCCTTGGCCGATCGTCGCAGGACGAACTAGCGCTGCTGTTGTGTTGTTAGCCAGCGCCGCGGTCAGAAAAGTTTCGATTAAGCCTGCCGGCAGTTGGTTAACTCTGTTGGGTTGCAGTATCTGCGACACAGGTGCCAATGTCGCGTTCCTGTTCGCTCTCAGATACGGACAACTAGGACCAGTAGCGGTGTTAGCCAGTCTTTATCCAGCGGTGACGGTATTACTTGCGCGCTTCGCTTTGGGTGAGAACCTCGACCGAAGACGCATAGCGGGCCTTCTCATCACTTTGGTGGCGATCACTCTCATCGCGTGGGGCTAATCGTTTAATCCAACACTTCGTAGAGAATGGCGTTGCGTTGGCGAATGATCATCGGACCGATCTTCGCCACATATCCAAGCCAGGCAGGGTCGTCAAACAAAGCCGTTCTTTTCTCCGAGCGTTGTTCGAGACTCTCATATCGCCACATGTGAATGATCTGGTTGAGATCTCCTACTTCGCTGACGTAGTAACCGACCGGCTCACCAAGGTGGCTCTTTTGTATTGCGTAACCCTCTTCTCGGTACAAGCTTGCGTACGCATTCGCCGTTCCGATTTTTAAGTCATAGGTACGCATTTCTACAAAACTCACGTTGCCTCCCAAAATTCGCATAAGTGAAACCGGTTCTTCACCTATCTACTCTTTTACTAGGTTCGACGATCTTGTAGTACCGGAAAAGCCGATCGCGTTTTTTCCACTGTCGACGCGTCGACATCTACAACAAGCAAAGCTTCTACCGATGCACCTGAGGCAAGTACTTCGCCCCAAGGGTCAATCACGGCGCTATCGCCGACATATTCGAGGCCATCGCCTTGACCAACTCGGTTAACACCCACAACATATGCCTGATTTTCGATGGCGCGAGCTTGAAGAAGAGTGCGCCAATGCACCCGTCGCCGTTCAGGCCAATTAGCAGGAACCACATAAAGGTCAGTGGTTTGAGCTGTCTGCCAAAACTCGTCAGCGAATCTGAGGTCATAACAGATAAAGAAGGTGGAGCGGACATCGTCGATAACTACTTGCAAGAACTCACTACCCGATCCATAGTTCTCCGGTTCAGAAGAAAAACTAAACGGATGAATCTTGCGATACCGATCCACCTGTCCATCAGGCGCTACCAAGGTGAGGGTGTTGTAAGCAATGCCATCTTCCCATCGCGTGGGTATCGATCCGACAACCCACACTTGATGATTAGTTGCTGCTTCTGACAAGAAATGGAAACTCGGCCCTTCTAAGGGTTCGGCACAATTCAAAGAATTCATTGTGAATCCCGTTGAGAACATTTCAGTAAGAACCAGGAGACGCCCGCCGGCCGAAACCGCTCGTTCAATTTGAGGTGTTAGGCGGGCAAAGTTCGCGGCTGAGTCTTCCCAGATGATGTCATGCTGAATCGCCGCTATCCGTAAACTCATGACAAACGCTGCAAGCGATTGATCGCTTCGTCCAGCACGTCGAGGCTCTTGCAGAAGGCGAACCGGATCAAGTGCGCCCCTTCTTCTTGGTTGTCATAGAACACGACATTGGGGACAGCTACCACACCGACTTTTTCCGGGAGTTGCCAGCAAAGTTCCAAACCATCTTCGTAGCCAACCGATCTCGCATCAGCAGTAACGAAATACGTGCCTTGAGATTCGAATATTTCAAACCCAGCTGATCGCAACCCGGCCGAAAGGTAGTCGCGCTTCTCTCGCATATCCGAAAGCAAAGTCTCGTAATAGTCGTCACCAAGCGCCAACCCCGTTGCAATCGCGTATTGAAAAGGTCCGCCGCTTACATAAGTAAGAAACTGTTTGGCAATACGAACCGCGCTCGTTAGTTCAGGGGTTGAGCAGACCCACCCGATTTTCCAACCAGTGAAAGAAAAGGTTTTCCCACCTGACGAGATCGTGATTGTTCTTTCCCGCATACCTGGAAATGAGGCAATCGGAATGTGTTCACCCTCAAAAACAAGATGTTCATAAACTTCGTCTGTCACCACGAGCAGATCACGCTCGATGGCGACGTTGGCAATGAACTCAAGTTCCTCTCGAGAGAACACTTTGCCCGTGGGGTTATGCGGTGTGTTCAACAAAATCAGTCGAGTCTTAGGGGACAGCGCCGCTAAAAACTCTGACTCTTCGAAGGCATAATGGGGTGGTCGAAGCGTGACAACTTTCTTAGTAGCCCCCGCCATAGCAATATTCGCGCCATATATGTCGTACCAAGGTTCAAATGTGACAACTTCGTCACCTGTTTCGCACAAGGCAATTACTGACGCGGCGAGCGCTTCGGATGCTCCTGCTGTAACAAGAATTTCAGTGTCTGGATCAAATTCCAACCCATAAAAGCGCTGCTGGTGATCCCTTATGGCGTTTCTTAGCTCGGGAACTCCAATGCCGGGCGGATACTGATTGCCTAATCCGCTGCGGATGGCCTCAGTTGCGGCCTCCACCACTTCGATCGGTCCGTCTTTATCTGGAAAGCCCTGCCCTAAGTTAACGGCGTTGGTTTTTAGTGCTAGGGCAGACATCTCGGCGAAAATGGTGGCGCCGAATCCTTGTAATCGTGAATTTAGAAATGGTTGACGAGAGCTCACAACTAACACGTTAGGACGGTCGCGTCGGTTGTCGGTCAACATCGTTCCACTTGTTCAGGCGAAGAGGTCACCAGTGCGCTTGACTATCCGTATGGATTCTCCGAGATCAACCGAACATGTTCCAGCGAGATACGACGTAGAAACCGTTGATTTAGCCTCTGTCGACGGTGTGCTATCTACAACAAGGTCGGTACGACTCCGACTGGATTTGGATCGACCTGTCCCTAACGACCTGCTACTGGATTGCATCGACATTGCCGAGCAAGGACCAGGGGGCGGGAATCAATCAAGTCGACGATGGTTGATCATTAGGGACAAGGAACAAAAAGAAGCACTTTCGGACCTTTATTGGGAAGTGGCCGGCAAGTGGATGGTGTCTGCCAGAGACAAGCTGGCCGGAAGCGACCACCGGAATACGGGTGTGATGCGTTCCGCCGCTCATCTCGCGGAACATCTCACCGATGTTCCCGCACTAGTCATTCCGTGTATCTGGGGTGTTCACGATGACAGCAAAAAACCGGGGCTCTTCGACTCAGTAGTTCAGTCAGCATGGAGTTTTTGTCTAGCGGCGCGAGCGCGCGGTCTAGCAACCGCGTGGACATCCGCAATTTTGAACCAGGATGCCAAAATTCGCGAAGTCCTCGAGATTCCTGAAGGCATCACGCCTGTCGCCCTTCTCCCCGTCGCATACAGCACAGGTGGCGATTTCGCTTCGGTTCCGAGACGCTCTGCCGAAGAAATCTCGTATTTCGATAAGTGGGGCCGAACTTACGAGGACCGCGATGATCAAGCCCCACGAAGTATCGCGGAACGCCCAGGGGCGACTGTCGAAATTGACATTGACGCACCACCGGCCAAGGTGTGGTCTTTGATATCGGACATCAGTGTCAGCGCGCAGTTCTCAGAAGAGTTCCAAGGTGCAGAATGGGTTGAAGGACATCACGGACCAGCAGTCGGGGCACAATTTGTTGGGACCAACCAGCATCCGGCCATCGGTGAATGGCAAACCACCTCGACAATTACAGAGCTCGTCGAAAACGAACAGTTCGGGTGGGCAGTCGGGGAAGATGAAGAGAACGCAGCAGCGCGCTGGCGATGGGAAATTGATGAGTTACACGGCCATCGTTGTCGCCTACGCCACACGGTACGGCTCGGGCCCGGCCCATCAGGCCTGACCCCCGCGATTGAGGCTACGCCTGACAAAGAGGCCCTCATTGTCGATCGCCGACAGCAAGAGCACCTCGCGAACATGCGGCGTTGCGTCGAAGGCGTGAAGGCTCTCGCTGAGACAGCGTGACCGGGCGTTGGGCACCAAGCCCGACAGGTCATTTTCATCTCGGAAACCTACGCACAGCGCTTTTGGCGTGGTTATTTACACGCTCAGCATCTGAAAGCTTAATTTGGCGGTTCGAGGATCTTGACAATGCGGTAAGGCCAGAGTTCTACCGAAGTCAGATACGCGATTTTCAGCGAATCGGTTTGGACTGGGACGGTGCGCCGGTGCGCCAAAGCAGCAGAGTTGGAATATATCGAGACGCCATAGCCCAGTTAGCTAAACAAGGTCTTACCTATCGCTGCTGGTGCACTCGGCGCGAGATTCGCGAAGCAACCTCAGCGCCTCACGCACACTTACCTGAAGGCGCTTATCCGGGAACCTGTCGAGACCTTACGCGTCAACAAATCAGTCAACACGAAGCAAGCGGGCGAGAACCGGCGCTGCGGCTACGCACACAAGGTGAAGTAGTCAAGATCCAAGACCGCCAATTGGGCAACTTCGAAGGCGCAGTCGACGATTTTGTTTTGTGTAGGGGCGATGGCGTTCCGTCGTACAACCTTGGAGTGGTGGTTGACGATGCGGATTTGGGAGTTACCGAAGTCGTCAGAGGAGACGATCTACTTCCATCGACGCCCCGACAGATTCATTTATTCGGTCTATTGGGGCTAAACCCTCCGAGTTACGCTCATGTCCCACTGGTGATAGCTCCCTCTGGGGAGCGGCTCGCGAAACGCCACGGCGCGGTCACAATGGAAGATCGGTTGTCTCTTGGGGAGTCAGAACTTGATGTTCTAAATATTCTTCTCTCAAGCCTCCGCATTGAAAAAGTGGCGTCGTTTGGACAACTGAGTGAGAGAGTGAAGGTCTTCGACTCAGCCTCGCTGCCCCTTGCCCCGTGGATATTTAGAGACTGAATTCCTAAGGACTCATCGCCACGGTTCGACCATAATTTTGGCATGAGCTTCCGGGTCAGCTAAGTCGTCAAAAGCTTGAGCAACACCATTCAGGCCAACTCGGTCGGTAATCAGTTGCTCCACAACAAGTTCGCCTTCACTGATTCCTCGAAGCGTGTCGGCAAACTCCTCTGGTGTGTAACCCAAAACAAATTGGATATTGAGTTCTTTGCCGACACCGGTAAGCGGCCGAAAGTTATCACTTTCCATGCACACGCCAACCACCACAATTCGGGTGTCACGCATGGCTCCCTGCATGATCTGGTCGATCACGCCAGGGATCCCTACGCATTCAAAAACCAGGCCGGGTTTCGTGTTGACGCGCCCAAGCCGTAACGTCGGATCGTTTCGGTCAATTCCGTGCGGCCATGCCGCTTCTTGCCAACTGTCATAGGGTGAGATCGTTGCCGGATCGAGGACTTCGTCTGCGCCCATCGCCTCAGCTAATTGACGACGTCTGGGCGAAAAGTCGGAGGCAAAGACAGGTCCTAAACCTTTTTGTTTCAGAGCCGCGATTACTGCTAATCCGACGGGTCCACACCCAATCACGAGGCACACGTCAGCGCTAGTAGCACCAGATTTCTCTACGGCGTGGCGGCCAACTGCCATGGGTTCGGTTAGCGCCGCTAATTCGGGTGCCAACCCATTACTGACCGGCAGCAACAGTTGTGACGAGAGAAGCATCTGTTCCGCGTAACCACCCGGATATTCGTTGGAATAGCCAAGGGTGTGGATTCCGTCAGGCCGAACAAGGACTGGGAACGAGCAAACGATGTCACCTATTTGGAGGTGCTCAGCAGCTCCTTGACCTAAATCGAGGATTTCCGCGCAAAATTCGTGGCCCATTGTGACATCCCGATCGGCATCATAAATTAACGGACCTCCTGTCTCTCTTTGGCTTCGAACCATTTCATGGCCATGTTTCAGGGCGTGTAGGTCGCTGCCACATATTCCGCACGCAAGCGTTTTTACGAGGACGTCTCCTGCGTCGGGTGTCAAGTCGTCTGTGGCTTCCACCACAATGCTTCCTTGTCGGGTCACAGCTGCTCGCATCACTGTTCCTTCAGATAGAGGTTCAGGGGTCGTCGGTTAGCAGGTAGGCCAGTACGACAAAGGTCGTGCTTCGGGAGGCGGGACCGCTCGGTTGGCCAACATCTCCAGATCGTGGGCGAGGACGCTACGGGTGTCCCCTGGATCGATCATTTCGTCGATCCGCATGGTGCCCGCGGCGTCATAAGGATTGGTGGACTCCGCTACTTCGCGCACAAGTGCCTCCCGCTCAGCTTCTCGTGCTTCGACATCTTCGATTCGACCTAGTTTGGATCCAAACGCAACGTTTACCCCAACTTCGGGGTCCATAAAGCCGATCTCTGCGCCAGGCCAGCTGTAAACACCTAGAGCGGGCATCTGTGATCCGTTCATCGCCTGCCACGCCAATCCGAATGCTTTTCGTATGCAGACGGTCAATGTCGGCGTTGAGGCATTCTGGAGGGCGTGCATCATTCGCATTCCCCAATGGAGCATAAGTTCGTGTTCGACTCGCTCTCCCACCATGAACCCCGGTACGTCAGCTAAGAAAATCATCGGAATGTTGTACGAATCACACACGGTCGCCAAACGGATGATTTTGTGACAGGCCTGAGGGTCCAAGGTTCCCGCACCGAACATGGGGTTGTTCGCGATGATTCCCACAGAAAACCCGTTGAGTCGCGCAAGGCCACACACCACGTTGCGCGCATACAAGGGTTGGATCTCCAGTAAGGATTCCGGATCAACAATTCGTTGAACGACCCGTCTCATGTCATAACCCCTAGTCCGTTTAGCTGGAACCAGGTCGCCGAGGTCGTGGTCGTGTTCCAAAGAACCAGATGGCTCATGGCGCGGCGCTACCTGCCAGGCGTTACTTGGAAGGTAGGAAAGCCATTTCTTGATGGCGTTATAGCCCTCTTCATCACTTTCGACACCGAGATCTATTTGCCCAGTTTTTCGGGCGTGCACATCTACCCCGCCCACATCTTCGAATGAGATGACTTCGCCTGTAGCTATTTCAAAAACTTTGGGGGACGTGACGGCTAGGCACGACCCGCGCACCATTACCACATAGTCCGACAAGGCAGAAAGGAACGATGACCCGCCAAACGATTGGCCGGTAACCATTGTCGCCATCGGCACTCGGTGTTGGCGTTTGGCGAGTTCAAATAGTCCGCCCGGTTCGCTAATCCCTTCCGCCCCCATAGTGTCTGGTATCCGGGCGCCCCCTGTTTCTCCGAAGTGAACGATGGGTGTTCCCATAGCCATCGCTCGTTCATACAGACGATGTTCTTTTCGCGTTCCCACGATCGAACTTGAGCCTCGATAAACAGTGATGTCATCACCGAACACAGTCACGGGCCGACCATCTACGGTTCCATGCCCCCCAATCTTTCCGTCACCAGGCGTTTTGTCTCGCTGGTCGGGTCGTATCGATGTGGTAAACGTCCCGATTTCTCGAAAACTTCCAGCATCAAGGAACGCATCAAGATGTTCTCTAATTGTACGGTCGCCTTCATTTGCCATCTTGGACAACTTGTCGGAACCACCCATTTCGTTGCGGATTTTGTCCGCTCGACCGTGAAGTTCAGCTGTGCGATCGGGATCCGTCATAACGATGCCTCCGAGTCATAGTCAACGATGAGTTGGGCATAACGATCTTCGAGCTGTTCGGGAGGTCGCGCAGGGACCATGACCTGGGTAACGCCGACTTCAATGAGTTGTTCTAAATGTTCGCGATCCCCAGTTGAGGACGTCCACAATTCAATAGTTGAAGGGTCTCGACCCGCGCCCTCGGCATACTGCTTCGCCGCCGAGTGGAGCGCTGCGAGGGTCTCAACTGGTCGTTCTGCTGGAAAGAACACGTCTCCCAGCTCTCCTGCCCGTCGCGCCGCTCGGTCCGAATGCCCTCCGACAAGTATTGGTATCGAACTTTGGCTTGGTTTGGGTTGACAATACACAGGAGCAAAGTCAACAAAGTCTCCGTGGTATTCAGCTTTCGTTTCTGACCAAAGGACGCGAAGAGCACGAAGGTAGTCATCTGTTCGGGCTCCACGGGCTTCGAATGGAACACCCAACGCATCGAATTCTTCTCGCAGCCATCCCACCCCAATACCGAGATCTAATCGGCCGTTGCTCAGTCGATCCAGACTGGCAATCTCTTTCGCCGCAATAAGGGGGTTGCGCTGGGGAAGGATGAGAATTCCTGTTGCGAGGCGAATCTTGGTCGTTACCGCAGCAGCGAAAGCCAGCCAGATCAAAGGGTCAGAATGGTCGAGCTGACTCGCTCCTTTGAATAAGCGACCTCCGTCGTCATAGGGATACGTGGATGTGTATTCCACTGGCACCACTGAATGTTCCACGGCCCATATCGAATGGAAGCCGACCGTTTCAGCGGCACGAGCGAGTTCCCCCGCGGCGACTCCCTCTACATTTGCCATCAAATTTGCGGACATTAAACCGAACTTCATGCGGCGCACTCCCCTTCTGCTACACGTTTCAGAAAATTAGGTTCGTAATTATGGCGTCTTTGGTTTCTTAGAGTCCGGGGACGATAACTCCGTGCACCGGTGGCGGCGCATTTCCTTTGCCCGCCATAGACCTCAAAAGTTCTGAGGCATCGTCAAGCGCGACCTCTTGTCGGCTAAATAATTCGAAAGGAAAGGCCCTAGCAGCCAATAGTTCCAACGCTTTGCGGTACACCGGGGCGTCCACACCCAGTGCACCCTTCACAGTGATTTCTTTCCAGATGATTGCATCAGTGTGAAGCTCAGGTGCGCCTTTTTTTCCGCGCACACCCGCAAGAACAATGGTGCCATCGACCGCGCTTAATCTGACCGCTTGCCCGAAAGCCGTTGGTGCGTTCGCGGTCACGTCGACGACAACGTCAGCTAGACGGCCACCTGTCGCATCACGAAATTTTCGGACTGGGTCTTCCTCGGCTACGTCTACAACCAAATCCGCACCCATGGCGAGCGCCAACTCAAGTCGCGGGTGGTCATTAGGGCCGTAGCCGGTTACGGCTACAAATGCAGCTCCAGCATCTCGGGTTGCGACTACCGAACACAGCCCTCGGATTCCGGGGCCAAGAATCGCGACGAAGTCACCCTCCTGCGTGTTTGGGATCTCGACGCCCCATTTGATCCCTGCACCTAATGGATTGAAAAGCGTGGCTTCTACGGCACTCAAGCCTTCGGGCACCGGCAAGACGAGCGAGTCTGGCGAAAGATAATGGTGAGTTGCGTAGCCACCAAATAGCGAAGGCTCGCGGGCTGTGGGAATCATCCCATAGATATCGCTCATACCGTGACGTATGCAACGCCGGTAGATCCCAGCACGGCAAGGGTCGCATATGCCACATGACTGCCAACATTCGATAGCGACCCGGTCACCAACTTCGACCTGCCACTTTTCAGCCGCTTTTTCACCCAATGCCTCGATCACTCCCACGGTTTCATGTCCGGGCACGACTGGATAGGGGGCGGGTATGTGGCCGGTATAAAGCTCGTGGTCCGTGCCGCAAAGCCCGCACGCCTCTACCCGAAGTATGGCGTCATCAAGTCCGACCTCGGGCACTTCGTAGTTTTCGACTCGAAGATCTTCAACGCCGTGCAAGACGGCAGCGGTTGCATCCCCCATAGCTGGCACGCTACCTCGTCAGAGTCGACAGTTATTGAGTGGAAGTATTTAGAAACTCCGTAGCACCCAGATCGGTGATTTGAGCGGCGTGCCGATTCGCCATAGCAACGAACATGTCATCACCTCTTTCAGTGCGTCCCACGATCATTGAGGCGAGCATCGCCATTAAGAAACCAGACCAGGAGAACCGCCGGTAATTAAGCCAAAATTCGTCGAGCGTGATCGAAGGCGCATCGTCGCGATTCGTCAGTTCATCGTAGTAATGGCCCACGAGTTGTTCTTCATGGGAACGTCGGTCTTCCGGTGTAAACGAGGAGCCAAGGAAGTAGGCGACATCGTGAGCCGCGTGGCTGTGCGTCACCGTTTGCCAATCAACTACTACCAACGGTCGCGAGCTCAGGGTTCCAGCAGGAGCGAACATCAAATTATCCAGGCGATAGTCGCCGTGAACGAGCGTCGACGGTCGGGGAATGTCAGAGAACCAGACCGAAGCTCCTCGCAAGAAACAATCACCAGCTTCAATTGATTCTTCGCTGAGCACACTTTGGTATCGGTTTACAAAAGCGGGCTGTAACGCCTCAATCAGTTCGACTGTGTGTGCGATGCCCTCGGGATCTCTTCTGCTTACCCAATCAAGTTCGAATAGCGACTCATCGTCCCAGAAGGCGCCATGCAAAAGAGCTGCTTCCGACAAAGCCATTCTTGCTTCGCTGTGATTGCACCCATTGATCTGGTCTCCTTGAACGCGGGGATCGAGGTCTTCCATGACGATTACCACATCCGCAGATCCGGGGACGAAGTCGATGTAATGCACATGTGGCACGGCGACGTCGATTCTTTGAGCAATTTGAAGATAAAACTCGGCTTCCCGCTGATAGGTCCCCATCTGAACGCCTGTCGCCCGACTCTGAGCATCGAGAGCAGCAAACTTGATGACGACGGTCGGTAACCGGTCGTCACAATCCCAGGTCAAGTGGCAGCGAAAATTGGCGCCGACCTGGCCCGTCCCGATCGATTGGATTTCAAAATCGATGACGTTGGCTTCATCTCCAAGAATGTGGGTCAACCACTCAGCATTAATTTCGTCGGGGTGGAACACCGGCAAATATTCGAACTGCACATCGTCATGTTGCCTGAGTAGCCAAGGAAACCCACTTAATGTCACATTTGTTTGTCCCGGAGTTCTGCGAGATTCATGCCAAACAATCCTCAATGGTTTGAAGAATGCCGCTGGGGAGTTGACCGCAAGCGACGAATGGGAAGATCGCCTATCCAAACGTCACCGTCCGTAACATTCAACGCATGTCTTCTCCTCGCAACATCACGGCGGTATGTGTCGTTCTATTTCTCTTTGGCTGCGGCACCGCCGATAAAAGTTCAGTGGTTGACGTTTTGCCTGAGGCGACCGTTGCTAAGAGTGTCAAAGTCAGTACATCGACCACGGTCGGGGATGAACAAGTATGGGCAGAGACCTCACCCGGCGATGACCGCCCATCTATCAGTGTCGTAACCGATAAGCAGGGCCCTAAAGGTCTCGTCATCGAAGACATAACAACCGGTACTGGAGAACAGGCACAGGCCGGAGATCTTCTCGAAGTCAAATACGTTGGAGCCTTACTTGCTGACGGAACCGAGTTCGACTCCAGCTGGGATCGGCATCAAACATTCTTTGTTCCAATCGGGGTCGGTGCGGTCATCCCAGGGTGGGATCAAGGCATCGTGGGGATGCGAAAAGGCGGCCGACGGCTGCTGGTAATTCCTCCTGAACTTGCGTATGGAAGCTCAGGAGCGGGCGCCGCCATTCCGCCTAACGCAGTTCTCGTCTTTGTGGTCGACCTAATTGAAGTGGTGGATCTACCTATTCCACAGATTCCTGACGTGACCGAAATTGGTCCTTCCTTAGAAATCGAAGACTTGTCTGAGGGTTCTGGAAGAGTGGTTCAGTCGGGTGACACCGTCAGTGTTCACTACCTTGGCACTTTGTTGGATGGCACAGTGTTTGATACTTCCTGGAATCGAGGAAGACCGTTCACCGCCCAAATCGGCGTCGGCATGGTCATACAAGGTTGGGACCAAGGGATAGTCGGAATGCGCGAAGGAGGAAGACGGCTGTTAAAAATCCCCAGCGATTTGGCTTACGGAGAAACTGGATCTGGAGCGTCGATCGGGCCAAACACTCCCCTGCTCTTCGTAGTGGACCTACTTCGCATCCAGGGGTAGCGATGGCGGTCGGTTTAGTCCCCCAAGACGACCCCAGAGGAATATGGATTCGCGGTTGCATTGCCGAGAATCCCAAATCTTCGAATCAAGAGTTTCAAGGGAACGGGTGGGTGTGTCGGCACCGGCCGAACCACGCGTATCCAAGTACTCCTTCCTATAGCCAGCTTCAAGACAGGCGCACAACCATTTGACTGAGTAGTTTCAGAGCTATGGATAACATCACTGTTGCGCGCAGCATGCGAGGTTCGTTGGGAATGTTGGCTATGGCGTGGCTGATGGCTCCGTCGACCCAGAAGAAAGCGGCAGCCGCCGGCATGGGTGAAGGGCAAGGGGCTTACGCCGTCGGCCGACTTGGGGTCTTAGGGAACTGCCCCGTCGATAATGTCGTGGCGGCGGCGTTTTTTTGGGCGCCCGATCACCTGCGCTCAAAGGTCGAAGAAGGTAGATCCGTTTTCGATCCTATGGAAGGCGCGAAGGTTTACGCCAGAATCTGCCAAGAGTACGGAGCCGAGGCGTTGGCTGACTTTGAAGGCAACGAAAGATTGGGTGAGTTGCTTCAACAGGTGGTACAGAATGCCGCTCCGCACGGGGTTCCGACGTTCGTGGGGTGGCGAGATCAGCAACTCCCTAGTGACGTCGGCGCCGCTCGAACCTTTCAGCTTGCTCAATGCATGCGCGAGCTACGTTTCGGTCGTCACGCTGTAGCCGTGCAAGCACTTGGCATGGGACCCCTGGAGGCCATTCTGAGCGGCCCGGCGGGCGAGTGGAACGCAGAGTTCTTCGGTTGGCCGAAGCCTTACCCCGATGTCAGTACTCTCGCTGCACACAGAGACGAGATTGAGTCTCTTACTGATCGTCTACACGGACCCGATTTCGAATGCCTTACAGACGATGAGCGCGCTGAGGTGCGAGATCTTTCAAAGGCCGCTCGGTCTCACGCGACATCACGAGCAGAAGCCGCAAATATTTGAGCACCGAGGTTTTGCATCCCTAATACGAAGCGTGCTGAGTCAACCTTTGCGACGTCTTCGAGACGGTGTCAGGTTTTCTGTTAACTCACGGCACGGGTATTTATGCCGGGAGTGCAATAGTTGCGCGGCCTATTCGGATATGTCTTCTATCAAGACCTGGTGCTCGCCTAGATGGGGAGCGCGAGTGGCCATCCAAGGCGTGCGTTGAAAGCGATACGGGGCTCCAGGGTGGGTATAGGTGGAATTGCGATCTTCATAGAAAACGTCGACGGGAAATCCTCTTTCGACAAAGTGAGGATCTTCGATCATTTCGTCAGGCGAGTACACAATGCCGCATGCCATGCCTCTTTCCTGCAGCCCAAGAAAGAGTTCGTAAGCTGGGAGGCGCTGTCCGAGAAATTCAATCACGTCTCTTCCAGCTTGAAAGACTTCGCCGGCCAGAGGGTCCGCGTCTAGTTCAAAAACACCGATGCGTTCATACTGATCACCGAGTTTGAGAATCTCGTAGGAGGAACATTCCTCTACAAGGCCTAGTTCTTCGATCCACGTGCGTAACGCAGCGAATTCACGTTTGTTGCGCGGAGGCATGCCGGTGTTGAACCATCGCCCGTCGGCGCAACGTATTTGCGTCCACTCGGTCGGTCGGGGGTGAGCATGACGGCCAGTTTGGCGCTGTACTTCTTGTTCGGCGTTTAACCACCAGAGGGTTGCGAATTCCGTAGTTGCGTTGGCGGCACCCAGCATTGAGACGTCGATGAGTTGACCTCTGCTAGAGGTTTCCCTCCACATCAACGCGACAAGAATCGCAGGAACCGCGTAATGGCAGGCAGTATGAAAGGCCTGATTCCCGCCGCCACGTACGGGAGGTAACAGCTGATCGTCGTAGCCACACGACCAAACAGGGCCTCCTTCAGCTAACAAGGTCAGGTCGGTGGCGGGTGGGTCTGCTCCGTCACGCCCATGGTGGCTAATTGAGGTCCAAATCAGTTGGCTTTCATCTTCGCGAAGCTGATTCCAGTCAAGACCTAGGGCATCTAAACGTCCGAGAGGTTCAGCTTCAATCACCACATCAGCGGTGGCTAGTAATGACCGAAATTGTTGGGCTCCCACTTCGGTTTCTATATCAACCATCACCGACTTTTTCGAGGTGTTGTAATGCCACCAATGCAAAGAGTTCTCTAGTCCAGGTACATCATCGGCAAATGGTTCCCAGGCCCGCGTTTCGCAACCGCCTGGAGGTTCGACAATGATCACTTCCGCACCCATATCTGCCAAAAGTTTCCCAGCGAGCGCGCATCGTTCCGAAGCTAACTCGATCACTCGATAGCCAGAAAGAGCAGCTTTGGGAGTCATGGTTAGATCACTCCCTCTTCAGCAAGTTCGTTAATTTCTTGTTCATCAAGCCCTAACAGTTGCCCGAACACATAGCTGTTGTGTTCTCCTAGGCACGCAGCACCACGGGAGAGTGACCAGTTAGTTTCCGACAAGCGCACTGGGAGACCTTCAACTCTTGCGGGTCCCACCTCGCTATGGTCGACCGTGATCCACAGATCGGAGGTGCGTTCGTCTGAATCGATTCGTTCTCCCGGCCGCAGGACCGGAGCTGCGGGAACTCCGGCGTCAATTAGTTGTTGAGCAAGCGCGTGGCGATCTTGGGGTGCAGTCCACGCAGCCACTAACTGTTCAAGTTCGTCTTCTGCGCTCAAACGATCGACCGCGAACTGCCACCTGTGTTCCTGTGACCATGGCTCGTTGACCACTTCAGCGAAAAGTCGCCAATCGCTGTCGTCACGCACAGCAATTGCGATCCACTGGTTCTCACCTTGGGTCGCCCAGATTCCGTGGGGTGCCATTCTCGGAGACTGCGACCGATTGCTGTTGGGCATACCGGAGCGGCGCATCGCTCGACCATTGACAGTTGCGTCAAGCGTCGCAGTTCCGTGCAACGTCCCCGCGGCCTCGATACAGGCAAGATCTACCCACTGACCTTCGCCGGTTCGACGTCGGTGCAGGAGAGCCATTAAAACCGCGGTCGCCATGTAGTAGGCACCCGTGTGATCCATAAATGAGTACCCCCACCCGGCCGGGGGCTGCTCAGGTAGTCCTGATGTGAAGGTTAGCCCTGAGACCGCTTGCGCTATGGGTCCCCAGGACTTGAAGGAACTGTACGGTCCTGTAGAACCGAAGCCATTATTGGACACGTAAACGATGTCTTCGCGAATTTTCCGTAGTTCGTCATATCCGAAACCCAGACGGTCCATCACTCCCGCAGCAAAATTTTCTGTAACAGCGTCACTGATAGATACGAGTTCTCGAAGAAGTTCTTTAGCTCGGTCGTCTCTCAAATTGAGCGTGATTCCAAGCTTGCCAGCGTTGTGATTATTGAAGGCACCACCTGCTTCAAGGCCGCGCGCGTTACCAACCCACGGAGGAATGCCTCGCAGAATGTCCCACTTACCTTTGTTCGTCGGATCTTCGACTCGAATCACTTCAGCGCCAAAGGCGGCGAGAATCTTGGTAGCGCCGGCGCCAGCTAACTGCCCAGTGAAATCGCATATACGGATGCCATTCAAACCTTGGGGTTCGATCGTTTCCTCAACGGGCATCGTCATCGTGTCACCTCATCGCACCACTCGGCGTATCCATGAACCCATAGTCGCTGTGCCTGCGTCTCGGGAACTCTAAGCCCTCGCGCTTCGGCGATGTGGTCCATAGCTTCATTGGGTTCGAGTCCTAACTGGGTGAGGGCTACTGCCGCAATGGTCGAAGAACGGCCAATTCCGCCTCGGCAATGAACTACTGCGGTTTGCCCGGCATTGAGACGCTGTACCAATTCGCTGATAACGGCTTGAGCTTGGCGGTAATCATCAAGAACCCCGAAGTCTGGTGTGGGGATGCTTCGGAAGGAAATGCCTGCTTCGTTCATCACTCCGGCTTCATCAGCGAGACCAATGCTTGCCGCTTCTTCACTGGCGAGCAGGGATACAACTATGTCGACTTCTGCCTCCAACAAATCGCCGATCTCTCGATCGAAGCTGCTTCCGCTCGGAGCCGGCGCGGTCGCTAGGCGGCCACAAGGCGTCTCAATCCAGTACAGGCGCATCAGTCGTTGAGCATTTCACGAGCCCTGGTTTGGCATTCCTGCAACCGCTGTCGAAGATCATCAGTCCACAACTTTAAGTCGGATCGCTTCACGCGATTCCCCTCGGCAGCTTGTGGGGGATCCAAAGGCTCGCCGACTACCACCGCAACCGGTACTCGAGCAGGAAATTTAGCGCCTGCCGGCATAGCTGCCTCCGTGCCAGCGATCCCTACAGGCACTACGGGCGCTCGTGTTTTGGAGGCTAACCATGCGGTTCCGTCGTACACCTCGGCGATCGCATCGCCAACCTGTCGAGTCCCTTCGGGAAAAACAAGCATGCACTCGCCGCTTTCGAGCATCTCTTTCGCTACTCGCATGGCGTCTAGGTCAGCTTCACCTCGACGAACGGGAAAAGACCCGAGCGAGCGCATCGCCCACCCAGCTGCCGCTGGGCGAAACAATGAGTCTTTACCTAGATAGCGCACACGGCGATGACTTGAGCTCCCAACTAGGGGACCGTCAAGATTTGATCGATGGGTCGGCGCAATGATGACCCGGCCTTCGACGCACAAGCGTTCACGACCCTCGACCTTGAGTCGAAACCAGCGAAACAAAAATACACGCACCGATCCGCGTACAGCTCTAAAAAATATTTTGCCAAACAGACCATCGGGCGAAAACAAACTCCGCATGGTCCGCGAAGCTAGCCGGTGGGCATCATTGTCGGCCCCTCCACAGATGACGCGGATAGTTCACTACTACAGTCTTGATATTCCGACTGGCAGTGGAGGTGTCACATGCCTGTTCCCACCGACATGGTTGGTGACCAGATTGGTCCTATAAAACACGAGGTCGATGAGCGATGGACTATGGCGTATTCGGCGGCGCTCGGCGATACCCATGACTGTTATTTCGACACGCGACGCAATGGCGGGGTTGTGGCTCATCCGATGTTCGCTGTGTGTCCTGAGTGGCCGGTCATCGTTCAGAGCCGAGAATTGGCCAACAAATGGGGAATAACTCCTGAAGAAACACGGCAGGGGGTGCACGCTACACATGATGTAAGTGTCCACCGCCTCGTGCGACCCGGAGATGTCTTATCGACGCGACTTACATATACCGGAGTGGAGAACAAACGGCCAGGTGCTTACACCACGATGAAGATTGAGACGGTCGACGCCGACGGTGAGGCAGTTTTCACCACTCACCAAGGCGGCATCCATCTCGGGGTGCCGACAGTGGGGGAAGATCGGCCCGACGTAAGTACACCCCCAATCCCCGAGCTTGGTCCTACATCGAAAGAACCGATCACCGAAATTCTGGTTCCTGTTGCTCACGGCGCGGCACATACTTACACCGAGTCGGCACGAATTTGGAACCCCATCCACACCGATGCATCTGTGGCAAAAGCAGCCGGGCTTCCAGCCATCATTCTCCACGGTACGGCCACTCTCGCGTTAGGTGTTAGCGCTGTAATCGACGCTGTGGCTGATGGCAACCCTGAAAGGGTTCGTCGGATTAGAGGCCGCATGGCTTCGATGGTCTTGATGCCCTCGACCATCAATGTCAAAGTCATTGATTCCACGACAGTCGATGGGCAAGACATCGTGCGTTTTCAGGTATTGACCGAAGAAGGCGGGCCAGCTATCGATCAGGGTCTCGTGTTTCTTGATCGGAGTTAATGACTAGCTCAAGCACGTAGCAAAGTGGTTCAGAGTTCTCTCTAATGCCACCGCTGCCGAATCAGCTTCGTAGCTTCCGCGTGCATCGCAGTTGAAGCCATGACCTGCACCTTCATAGACATGCACAGATATTTCAGGCCATCGTTCAGCGATCGTTCGCACACTATCCAACGGAATTCCGGTGTCCTCAGCACCAAAATGAAGCATCAATGGAACACCAGGTTTTTCATCTAGGTGAGGAACGATTTGTCCGCCGTAGTAACCCGACGCGGCCGAGATTTTGTCAGGTAAGCGCGCGGCTGCGACGTAACAAATCGAACCACCCCAGCAATACCCCACGATGCCGACTTTCCCAGCATCTGACACCGCGTCACACGCCGCTTCGACGTCAGCGATCACTTGGTCCATAGTGACGTCCTCAAACGCGATTTTTCTGCCAATGTCGATACCGGCCTGGTCATACCCCAACTCGACGCCTCCGCGAACACGATCAAACAACGCCGGAGCGATGGCGAGGTATCCCTGTTCGGCATATCCATCAGTCACACTTCTGATGTGTTCGTTAACACCAAAGATCTCTTGAACGACGACTACAGCTCCTTTGGGAAGGCCCTCGGGTTCAGACTTGTAGGCGTCAAAAGTATTGCCGTCGACGGTCGTTAGTTGAACAGTCGTTCCCATTAGCCCTCCACGTGGCGTTGTGTCGCGTTTCTAGTTAGTCGAAACTATTTCAATCCCATGAACCGTCTCGCGTTGGTGTAGATCACTTCGCTGCGCAGGTCATTTCTCCCGATCCTGTCAAATGTTTCATCAAGTTCGGCTAGAGCTCCAGGGTACGTGCAGTCGTAGTGCGGGTAATCCGAACCCCAGACAATGGTGTGTGCGAGACCCATATCGGCCATTTGCGCGAACGCTTCGCCTTCTCCTGCTTCCATCGTGACAAAGCATTGTTCCGAAAAGATCTCCGTTGGCTCTCTTTTTAACCGGGGAACGAGGTGACCCATCGATTCTTTGTGCTCATCGAGACGATCCAGCCAATAGGGCAACCACCCCAGCCCAGATTCGAAAAATCCAACCCGTAACCGAGGATGATCATCCAAGATGCCACTAGCAACCAACTCCATAACAGACGCCATCTGCTCGAAAGGGTGACACACCATGTGGACATAGAATTGGTTGCTGTATCGGGTTTTGGCGAAGCTCGTCATGTTTGAACCGAAGCTGCCGTGAATAGCGACCGTCATGTCGTGGTCTTCGGCGGCCGACCACACGCGGTCCATCTCTTCGGAATACAGCTCAAGTCCACCGTAACGCTCAGGCCGGAAGGTAAAACCGGTGAGCCCTGCTTCCGCGCATGCCGCAATTTCCGCAACAGCGTGATCAGTGGATTGGAGCGGAGCAACACCGACACCATAGAGACGATCAGGATTCTCTGATACGAAATCTGCCATCCACCGGTTGTAGCCGCGAGCATTAGCGGCGGCGACATCTGGGTCCGAGATATCTCCAGACAAAAGATGCAACGACGGGAACATCAACGCAGCGTCAAGCCCCTCGGCATCCATAACTTTGAGTCGTTCGGCGGGGTCATAGCTCCCGGGGACGATGTCGTCCCAAGTCACGTCGGTCCCATATGCGTCCGGGATACAGGCTGGCGCGCAACTCATGCCTAGGCCTTCGTCTTCAACGAAGATGCTGTCTAATTTCCCAACTGGTCGACATTGCATAACCAATTCACGAAATTTCGGATCGGTATATTCCTGCCATACCGAAGACGGTTCGGCAATGTGTGCGTCGGAGTCATAAACCGGAACCGTGCCGGTCGATGCGTACGGTTCGTCTGTTAGTAGTGGTCCGCCCATCAGCCCATTCTTGCCGAGAAGGACCTAGCTCTGCTCATTGAGTGGAATGAAGTACCCGCAAGCCGTGACTCAAAGCGACCGGCACGACCGATAAATGGTTCTCGTTTGGGAACAACCGCCAGTGCAAGCGAAGCTCGTCGTAGCCGCGACCCGCAAGCTGATCATGGAAGTCTTTCTGAAATGACAATTCATCAGTCTCGAGTTCGCCTTTCGACATAAAGACATGCGCATTGAGGCTTTCTCCTGTCTCATATCGTTCTTGTTCCTTGTCAAACATGATTTGGTCGTCCCACCAAACCGAGGGACTCGCGAGTAAATAGTGATCAAACATCGTGGAACGTTCGAAGAGCACGTGAACACCAAACAAAGCGCTGAAGGAGTGCCCCACAAAGGTGATTTCAGAAATCCGATACTGAGCCCGCAACAATGGGATCAGGTCGGATTCCAACCACTGCCGAAAACTCTCTGCTCCGCCAAGCTCTTCACCAGGAACCCGCACTCCTGTTAGGGGCGGAGCATCAGCAGCGGTTGTAGTGAAGTCCATGGCTCGCTGTTGAATAACATTCTTATAGGACGGGTCGTCATGCGCGACGCCCACAACAATGGCTTTGGGAAGTTCTTTTGTTGGGGCAAGCAGCCGGACGGTGTCGACCACAGTGCCGTAGGTCCACATAGCGTCAAAACACAGATACAGGGGATGCGGTTCCTCAGATGCGGCGTCGTAAGTTGGCGGGAGATCGACCCAAAGAACATATTTCCTGTCAACATCAGGTCGATCCAAATGATGTGTCGTTGCGAGCCAAGGAGATGCTGGTAGTTGGGTGCTCACCGTCGCAAGTTTGGCCGATTATTTCACAACGCGCTTGCTATACACCGCTGTTTCACATATGAATCCAAGACCGAAAGAAGTGTTGAGAGGGAGAACCGGGTGGTCGCACTCCAATCACATATCGATACCAACGCTGATTGGTTCATAAAGAACCGCGAAGACATGCTCGAACAATTAGCGATTATCGATGATCTACATCAAGAAGCAGCCGCAGGCGGAGGGCCCGCCGCTATGGAACGGATGCGCAGTCGGGGAAAGATGCCGGTTCGGGAACGTATCCAAATGGTCTTAGACCCCGACTCCCCATTTTTCGAAATCAGCTCCCTCGCCGGTTACTGCTCTAATTACGCGGTCGGAGGCGGACTGGTCATGGGGATCGGTGTGATCGAAGGCGTTGAGTGCCTGATTGAAGGCAACGACCCGACGGTACTCGGCGGGGCGATGACGCATGTTGCCGGACGCAAACTTATGCGAGCCATAGAAATAGCTCGCCAGAACCGCATGCCGTACGTTCAGTTTGTCGAATCAGCGGGAGGAGACCTCCGAGGAGACGACGACCCCGAACGGCAAATGCTGGAACAACGCGATCATTTCGCTGAATCCGGTCGACTTTTTTACGACGTAACAGAGCTATCTAAGCTTCGAATTCCGTCCATTGCTGTGGTCTTCGGCAGCTCAACTGCTGGTGGCGCGTACCAGCCCGGCATGAGCGACTACAACATTTTTGTCCGAAACCAATCGAAAGTATTCCTCGGCGGACCGCCACTGGTGAAAATGGCAACTGGGGAAGACAGCGATGACGAAACGCTCGGCGGCGCACAAATGCATGCCGAGGTGTCAGGCCTCGCCGATTACCTTGCTGAAGACGAGGCCGAAGCGCTCCGCATGTGTCGAGAAGTAGTCCGTCACCTCAATTGGCGAAAGCTTGGACCCGAACCAAGCATGGCTGATGATGCTCCGATACATGATCCTGACGAGTTACTGGCAATGATGCCTCGTGATCTTCAGTCTTTGGTTGATTGCCGTGAGGTGATTGCACGCATCGTCGACGGCTCGCGATTCGAAGAGTTCAAGTCCAGATACGGAACCACTCTCATCTGTGGTTGGGCCTCAATACACGGATATCCAGTAGGGCTTATCGGCAATAACGGGCCGCTCTTTAGCGAAAGTAGTGAAAAAGCGGCCCAGTTCATCCAACTGTGCAACCAGCAAGACATTCCAATCGTTTTTCTGCAAAACATCACCGGATACATGGTGGGCAAGGACTTCGAACACTCAGGAATCGTGAAGAACGGTTCCAAAATGATCAACGCCGTTTCTAACTCAATGGTGCCGCATATCACTGTGATCCTTGGCAATAGTTATGGGGCGGGCAACTACGGCATGTCAGGACGCGCGTTCAATACTCGCTTCACTTACCTTTGGCCAACCGCCAAGATTGCGATCATGGGCCCAAAGCAAATAGCGGGCGTCATGTCGCTAGTACGCCGTGGTCAAGCTGCACGTAAAGGCATCGAATTTGATGAAGAAGCTGATCGCAAGACCACGGAATCTGTAGAGCATTACCACGAACTCAAATCGCTCGCTCTGTACTCATCTGGGCGCGTAACAGATGACGGCATCATTGACCCTCGCGATACCCGAGGTGTCATTGCTATGTCTCTATCAGCATGCAGCAACAACAAAATCGAAGGCGCCGAAGGTTTCGGCGTCTTCCGGATGTAAGGACACCGCGATGACAATCAGACGCCTACTTGTCGCAAATCGGGGAGAGATTGCCCGAAGAGTGTTTCGCACTGCCCAAGAAATGGGCATCTTCACCGTCGCCGTTTATTCCGAAGGTGACAACAACGCGCCGTTTGTGAAAGACGCCGATCTGGGTGTTGCGTTGGGCGGCACCACCGCTTCAGAGTCGTATCTCGATGCTGAGAAAATACTTCAGGCGGCTATTTCGGTCGGGGCTGACTCTATTCACCCTGGATACGGATTTCTTTCCGAAAACGCAGCATTCGCTGAGAAGGTGACTGCTGCCGGCATGACTTGGATCGGTCCGCCTCCGTTGGCAATAGCTGCAATGGGCGACAAGTTAGCTGCGAAAAGAACGATGGCCGATGCCGCAGTGCCAACCTTGCCCTCCGTTGAGATTACGGAATCCGTTGACTTAACGACGATCGGCGATGAGATCGGTTTTCCTCTACTTGTCAAGGCAAGTGCTGGAGGCGGCGGCAAGGGCATGCGCGTCGTGGCTAAACACGACGAATTGAACGACGCGATCGCGGGAGCGAAGCGAGAGGCTTTGGGTGCGTTCGGCGATGACACTGTCTTTCTTGAGCGTTACCTCGCAACACCTCGACACGTTGAAATCCAGGTCTTAGGTGATCAACATGGAACCGTTCTTCATTGCTTCGAGCGAGAGTGTTCGATCCAACGACGCCACCAAAAGGTTATTGAGGAAGCCCCATCTCCGGTGTTGTCGGAAGCGTTGCGACATCGCATGGGAGCCGCAGCCGTAGCTGCTGTTCAAGCCATCGGATATGTGTCCGCAGGGACGGTTGAATTCCTTCTCGATGGCGAAGGCGACGAGGCACAATTTTTCTTTCTCGAAGTCAACACTCGACTGCAGGTTGAGCATCCCGTTACCGAAGAAATCACCGGGCTCGACCTAGTGAGAGAACAAATCCGAATCGCAAACGGCGAAGAGCTTGGGTACAACCAAGCAGACCTATCTATTAATGGTCATTCGATCGAAGCCCGGCTATACGCCGAGGACCCGGCCAACAACTTCTTGCCGGCGACTGGAATTGTAGATATTTGGGATCCGGCAACGAGTCCAGAAGTTCGATATGACTCGGGTATCGAAACTGGCTCAGAGATCACCGTGGAATTCGATCCGATGTTGGGCAAAGTAATCTCTCATGCGCCGACTCGGACGGAAGCGGCGCTGAAGTTGGCTCTAGCACTGGAACGCACTCGTCTGCACGGTATAACGACCAACAGAGATTTTTTGGTGGCGACGCTGCGACACGACGAGTTTCTGGCGGGTAACACCACCACCGATTTCATCAGTCGGGTCAATATTCCTGGGCAACGCGTACCCACAGAATGCGAGCTGGAAGACGCGTCCATTGCCATTGCACTGATTACTCAGGAGTCCAACCGTTCAAAGGCGACCACACTACGGTTTATGTCCTCCGGGTTCCGCAACAGTTCCATGCCCAGTCAACAAATGGTCTTGGTTCACGGAGAAAACGAGATCGTCGTCAATTATCAGCGTCTGCGCAACGGATCTTTCGAAGTGCGAGTTGGTGAACAAGCCGAACCTCGATCAGCGATACTGCTGTCTTGTTCGTCGGACCGTTTTGAGATTCAGCTAGACGGCGTTCATGCCAGCGGTTACGCATCGAGATTCGGCAGTCGTTGGTGCGTCGACATTCCGGCAGGAAGTCTTACCCTCGTCGAAAAAAGTCGTTTCCCTGAACCAGACATTGCCGATGTGGAAGGCGGATTGGCTGCACCAATGCCTGGCAAAATCTTGGCTATCGACGTCGCGGAGGGCGACTCCGTCAGCGTTGGCCAACGGCTGGTCCTTATGGAAGCGATGAAGATGGAACACCAAATTGCTGCCGCGTTCGACGGTGCTGTCGTTGAGGTTTGTGTTGCGGTGGGAGATCAGGTCGACAACGGCGAACTTTTGGTGATTATTGCTGCTGAAGAGGCTTAGTTTTTGAACCAGCCGTCCCCTTGAGAAAAGAAGTTGAGCGATCACGGATCGCTGTCGTGTCACCCGATGTTCATGGTTCGACAGCGTTTATGTGTTGCCATCGAATCCGCCCAAGAAGCGTGCCATTTTGTGAGGTTCATCCACAGCGGGTCGGGGGCAGTCAGGCCAATAACCCGAAGGGTCGCCACTCTCGACATGGACAGCGCTGTGAGTCCAACTTTCTTCCCCGAGTACCGTCCGCACACTCGCAGCTATGTAGCGCAAAGCAATACCGCATCTGCGGCGGTTGCTGGAGTTAGCGGGTGAGCCATGAAGCAGCAGGTCGCTATGAAGAGACACTTCACCCGCCTGGAGTTCGTTCGAAACAAGCGTGTCGTACGTTTCGTGAGCCGCCACCCGCCTGTTGAGAACTACCGAGCCGTCTAGAGGAAGTTCCACATGCTCAAGGTCACCAACAAGATGGCTGCCAGGGACGAACCGCATTGCTGCGTTTTCCTGCTTGACATCATCGATCGCAAGCCAAATAGTGACGGATTTTGTCGGGGTAAAAGGCCAATAGTTTGCATCTTGATGAAGCGGTACCTCCATGATGTCCTCAGGTAGCTTGCAGAACATGTGGGTACTCCAACACACCGCTTCCGGGCCGAGAACGTCCGTGACGTAACTGACGAAAATTGGTGTGTGAATCAAGTCCCAGAGGGGACCACATACCTGGTGGTACTGATTAATCGAATAGCTGTTTCGACGGTCATCAGCCGATACCACTTCGTCGATAAGCCAATCCAGATACTCGCGAAGCTCAACTATTTCGTCGTGTCCTAAACCTGGCAACCCTCTGAGATACCCAACGCTGTTGAACAGTTCGATCTGTTCAACGCTCAAGATACTGAGAGCGTCACAAGTCAATGGATGGAACCCGATTTCGCGATCGGTATCACCAAAGCGAAAAATGTCCTCCCTACCCATGCAACCACCATAGGCTTTTCGTTGAGCGTCCAATGCGCGCCAAATGATGTGCGCTGGTCGCGAGCACGCAGCTTTCAAGAGCTCTAAATGGTTCCAAACTGTTTCGGTTTCATTCTTTAACGTCTTTAACAACAGAACTCACTCGAAACACATCCGGCGCGCGGTGTGGGCTCAGGGTTGTTTGTTCTCTGATGAAAGGGCTCGAGAGTTCATCTGGATAGGCGACAGCAAACAACACGACTTGGCACACATACATGGCCAGTGCAATCCACCACACGATACGCATATTGCTCAGTGCCTCTGCCGGACCGTCCGGGCGTCCAACGACACCGATCGCAACAGCGACGCCAACGCCGACAGCCAACTGGAAGACCGTGGTCCGGCCAGCACCGGCCATTCCAAAGCGCGCTGGCTGTATGTCACGCATCGACGCGCCGACCAGCATCGAAAAGCTACAACCAGCGGCAACTCCCATTAATAGATTTGCGAACAGCAGCCCGCCGAGGAAACTTGGTGTGGTTCCTGTGAAGACAAGATGCAGCACGCAGGCAAAAACACCGGAAATGCCCCCCACCATGAGGATGGGGCGATGGCCGATACGTCCTGCCAACCGGCCATTCGTTACTGAAAGAAAACTTGAGATCACTGGGCCGGGAGCAATGGCAAATCCCGATTTCAGCACCGACCAACCCCACACCCGTTGAAGATATTCGGGCAGGACAATTAACCAACTGAAAAAAGCCACGAGGAAAAACACCGAACCAATGTTGGCAACGGTGTAGGACCGAACCTTGAACAACTTGAGGTCAAACAACGGCTCAGGGTGAACACTGGACCGCACAGCGAAGGCCAGCAGCAAAGCCAGGCCAACTAGACACGCGATAAGGGTTGGTGGCGACATCCAACCCCAGGCGCGTCCCTGGACAACAGCCAGAAGTAATGCCCCAACTCCTAGCGACGCAAGGGGCACACTCAGCAAGTCAACCCGCCGACTAACACCCTCCCCCACACTCTCCTCGATCCATGCACGGCCGGCGAAAAATGCCCACGCTGCGACAGGAACGTTCACCAAAAACACCGCCCGCCAGCCGAACCCCTGGATTAACAGAGCTCCAAGCGAGGGAGCTAGAGCAGCTGCAAGCCCTGCGACTGCACCCCAAATACCGATAGCGGCTTGCTGGCGATCCCTAGGAAAAGCACTGAGCAACAGAGCCAGCCCGGCCGGATATTGGCAAGCTCCACCGACGGACTGCAGTATTCGAGCTCCGATAAGAAAAGAAGCCGACGGGGCGAACCCTGACAGCAACGAACCAACAGCAAATCCGACAAGCCCGATAAGGAACACCCTCCTGCGCCCATATCGATCGGCGAGCCATCCAGCTGGCAATAAGAGAGAGGCGACGCCAAGGTTGTAGCCAGTGATTACCCAAGAAAGGGTCGCAGCCGTCGCGGAGGGGAATGCCCTAGCAAGCTCGTCGCGGGCCACAGAAATGATGGTGATTTCCATCGCGACCATGAAACCAACAAGGGAGGTCACCAAAAGTGTCCGATTGGCTTTCGCCCGAGCGTTGGTGTCCACAGCTATGACGTCTACAAGCCGGCAGCGGCTCGATCGGCCGCAATCGCAGCGTCCATCGAGGCAAGGAGGTCTCCTCGCAAGGATCGCACCGTCGACGCGTAGGCTTTTCTATCGAGTTCCTCAGCGAAGCCCTGTGCGACTTCTAACGCTCGCTCCAACACTTGGTCTTGCGATATCACTTCATCAAGGAACCCGGCGTCAACGGCGCCAGGTCCGTCAACTATTCGGGCATTAGCAACCGACACTTGCAGATGCCTCTTGGAAAGCCGCTCTGATGCGATCAACAACGCCCACCTCGGCAAAGTCAACGCAATCGCGACTTCGTTAAGTCCGATTTTCACGGGACCGTCGACACCAACTCGGTAGTCACATCCACACAGCATCAGGGCACCAGCGGCAACTGCGTGCCCTGTGCAAGCGGCGACAACTGGAACTGAAGCCCCATACGCCTGTCGAATCAAAGCACCACCGGCACTACCCATTTCAGTGATTGCTTTGGAGTCGCCAGACTTGATGACGTCAAGGTCGAAGCCTGCGAAAAATATTTTCTCATTCCCGGCCAGAACAACCGCCCCAATATCGGGGTCAGACTCAGCTTCAGCTAACTCTTGGCTCAGTGCAAGCAGCAGCGGAGGCGAAAACGCGTTCGCCCGACCATCATCAACGGAGATGCAGAGCACATTGCCTATGCGTTCACTGACTAGTGAGTCATTCGACATAGCTTGGACCGTAGCTCCACACCCAACTTTTTGCATGGTCTTGCATGACTATTCGGTACCTAACCGTTGTGTTACTAGGCTGAAGCGATGCCGACACTAATCAGCGATGCCGACATCCCAGTGATCTCGACCGAGCAAGCTGTCTCAGAAGTTGAACGACGTGAAAGTCTTCGACAACTAACAGAAGGACATTGGATTGCTCGAGCTGATCTTGGATACGTGATCACTACCCACGACGATTGTGCGGCCATGTTGCGTGATCGACGCTGGTTCAGCGCCCTCTCTTTAATCGCAGAGACCCAAAACTATGACGACCCTGAGTGGTCGAAGCGAGATCGCAAGAGCATTTTGTCCACCGAAGGTGAAGATCATCAAAGAATTCGGCGCATCGTTAGTTCCGCATTCACTCCAAAGTCAGCTGATCGGCTACGCCCTTTCATGCGAGGTGTAGTGAACGAGTTACTGGACCCCATTTGCGAACGTGGTCGCTCCGAATTTGTAGCGGATGTCTGCGAGCCTTACCCGATCCCTATTATCTGCGAGTTATTGGGCGCCCCTCGCGGAGATTGGGAACTTTTCAGTCGACTAGCTGTCGATATTTTCAGGGTGTTCAATGGAAACCTGGCGGAAGACGCTCCGAAAATTATCGCCGCGAGCGAAGAGATGGACGCTTACATGCTCAATCTCATTTCTAAACGACGTTCTGACCCACGCGATGATCTGCTCAGCGATCTAATAGCGGCAGAAGAAGAGGGAGATCGACTCTCTACTGACGAGTTGCTTTCGATGGCCAACGCGCTGCTGTTAGCCGGCACCGATACCACAAGAAATCAGTTGGCCTGCGCGGTGGCTTTGTTCGCTCAACATCCAGATCAGTTCGAGCTTCTTCGTGACAATCCGGAATTGACTCCCGGAGCGGTAGAGGAAGCCATGCGCTGCCTGGGTGCTGTTCGAGGAACCGGACGGTTCGCCAGCGAGGACATTGTCTACAGGGAAGTGTTGTTCCCTAAAGGGACGTTGATCTTCCCGAATTTTGTGGCAGCGAACCACGACATCGACAAGTTTGCGAATCCGACCGACTTTGACATCACCCGTGAAGCAGGTGCCCCACATTTGACATTCGGTAGCGGAGCTCACTTTTGTTTGGGCGCTTTCTTGGCGCGCGCCGAACTTCAAGAAGCGTTCACAGTGATCGCTCGTAGGTTGCCTGATCTCAGGCTTGACGGCGAAATTTCTTGGAAACCGCTGAAGAACGGTATCTGGGGTCCCGAGACTCTTCCCATTGCCTTTCTAAGAGGGAACTAACAGTCGACATGGGAACCCTCAACGCGTAGGGATACTAATGAGAGTGACATCCCCCGCCACAACACGAATCGCTTCCGGTCCACGATGACGCGCTCTCGGAGGGAACCTGTGAATTGGTTGCTCCGACTGAAGCAAATGTGGACAGCCGACGTTTCGCCCCCGTGTGCCCAGCCGAACATGTCGCCGAACGCGCAGATTCAGACATAGGACGACGTTGATCAAAAGTCTCGTCGCATATGAGACAGTGGTAGGAGTACATAGGCACGGCCACGATCGTAGGGTGAAGGGGCGAACAACGCCAAGGTGGTGTTGGAAACCGCGGGAGCGCTAAGTGAAGGACACGTCCAATCCCAGCGCCGCGCCACATTTGCTCCATCGCGGGACTACTAATTTTCCTTCAGTGTTCGCAGTAGAGCCTGCGACCCAACTGAGGTGGCCCAGGGTTATCCTCGTGACCCTCGCAGGGGTGGTCTCTCACACTTTCGGGCGTAGCACGATGCCGCTGCTACTCCCCGCTATTTCGGACGATCTCGGTTTAAGCGCCACCACCGCGGGAGCGACCGGGTCTGTGAATATGGCCGCCTACCTATGTGGCGTAATAGCGGTCACTTACCTAGCGAACCGATTAGCGCCTTCTCTTTTGATGAAGATCGGTTTGTGGACAATCCTGGCTGGTTTATTGTCCCTTGGCACAGCTCAGAACACTTGGCAGCTCATGATCGGCACTGGGTTAGCTGGTTTGGGCGGCGCGGGTATTTGGTTAACGATGCCTGTGATCGCGACAACGGGCGTGTCTGCCGCCAAGCGGGGAATGGTGATGGGTTCCCTCACCGCAACGATGGGGGTGGCGTCAATTGTTGTGCCGTTCGCTACATCTGGTCTCCGCGGAATCGTCGATAATGACGGGGCCTGGCGTGAGATTTGGCTCATCGAGACGCTGGCGGCCTCAGCAATTCTCGTTGTGCTTTACGTGGTTTTGCGCGATGACGTCTCACCAAGGCTTCCATTAGGCGCCGGCATCAGAGCAATTACGCGTCTACAAGGTTGGAAAACAGCTGTCTTTTTCTATATGGCTTTTGCTTTCGTTGCGTCCTCCTGGTTTCAGTTCTTTGGTTTATCTCTCGAAAATGACCACAACATGTCGCGGGAATTTACGACCCATATGTGGGCACTGATGGGTATAGGAGGTGTCTTAGGCGCTCTTACGTTCGGCCGGCTCAGCGATCGTCTTGGGCGACCCCGAACCATGTGCATTGTGACCGCCGCCGGCGCAACTACCTGTCTCTTGGTCCTCGTGGGAGAGATGTGGGCTGCGGCCCTAGCAGCGGCGATCTACGGCGTTTCTGCGATGGCCGTACCGTCGTTGACTGCAACCTTTGTGCGTGACCAGGTTGATGAACATGACTTCACGGCCGTCTTCGGTGCGATGACGATTTTTTATGGACCGGCCTCAGTGGTCGGCCCGATCAGCGGCGGTGTGTTAGCTGATATCACTGGCTCGTATCGACTCAGTTATATTCTTCTCGCGGTGACTTTTGCCTTCGCATCTCTCGCAGCTTGGCGTCTACCCCGAATCGTAAAGGACAACTAGATCAGCTACGCGGTCATGCCTCCACTTCAATTATTCGTAGGATCTATGGTGTGAATTCCAGAGAAGAAGTTGCTCCAAGCTGGCCTGTCAAGGCAACACCACCTGCGGGAAGCCCTAACGTCTTGATTGTTCTTTTCGACGATGTGGGGTTTTCTGATTTTGGATGCTATGGCTCCCCTATCGCTACTCCCACCATTGATCGACTTGCCAAGAATGGTCTTCAGTACACGGGCTTCCACACGACAGCTATGTGTTCAACTACGCGCGCCGCTCTACTAACAGGTCGCAATCATCACTCCGTGGGAGTTGGATGCCTCGCCAATTTCGACAGCGGTTACCCGGGTTACAGAGGAAAAATCAGTCCGGACGCTGGGACTCTCGCCGAGATACTGCGCCCGCACGGCTACAGGAACTACATGATCGGGAAGTGGCATGTCACTCCGTTAACCGAATCAGGTCCTACCGGACCATTTGACGGCTGGCCCTTAGGCAGGGGCTTCGACCGGTTCTACGGGTTTCTCGATGCCGAGACAGACCAATACTCGCCGGAACTGATTCGTGACAACAGCCACGTTGCACCGCCTGGCACTTTCTCCACCGGATATCACCTGACAGAAGATCTTTTCGATCAAGCGATCCAATTTATCGCTTCACATGAGGCGACTATCCCTAACAGCCCGTGGATGACCTTGATAGGGCTCGGCGCATGCCATGCACCGCACCAAGCCCCAAAGGAACTTATTAACCACTATGACAGCATGTTTCGCCGCGGATGGGATACGGAACGTTCCGAACGACTAGCGCGACAGATCTCATTAGGCGTAGTGCCCCCAGGGACTCAGTTGCCGCACCGGAATGACTTCGTGGAGGCTTGGGACCAACTTGACGACGTCACCCGTCAGGTAGCTACCCGACTCCAAGCTGCATACGCCGCGATGCTTCATCATTCTGATTTACACCTCGCTCGACTCGTCGATCATTTGGAACTTTCGGGCCAAATAGACAACACCGTGATCATGGTTCTTTCAGACAACGGCGCAAGTCAGGAGGGCGGACCGCTCGGATTCGTAAATGCTATGGGGCCTTATAACGGTCTTCCCGAATCTATTGAAACCAAATTTGACCGAATTGACGACATCGGAGGACCCGACACCCACAGCAACTTTCCCTGGGGTTGGGCAATGACTGCTAACACACCGCTCCGCAGATACAAACAAAACACTCATGGTGGCGGAGTCAGAGACCCTTTAGTTGTGCATTGGCCGCGCAAGATCACAGAGCCCGGGCTGAGAGATCAGTTCTGCCACGCGTCTGACATTGTTCCGACGTTGCTTGATTTCTTAGAAGTGGCGGCGCCCGAGACAATCAACGGTGTCCAGCAAAAGCCGATCGAAGGCATAAGTTTTGCGTCAACATTGACAGACAGGTACGCACAAACCGGAAAAACGACTCAATATTTCGAAATGTTCGGCCATCGAGGGCTAGTCCACGATGGGTGGAAAGCAGTCGCTTTCCACCCCCCTGGAACTCCCTACGAACACGATCAGTGGGAATTGTTCAATCTTGTAGACGATTTCAACGAAACCAAAGATCTATCAGCAGTCGAAGCGGTTCGACTCAGCGAAATGATTGATCTGTGGTGGGAGCAGGCAAAATTGCATCAGGTACTTCCTCTTGATGACCGCTTTGCCGAACGCTTCGCCGAAAACGCTAACCGTCATTTGGGAGGCCGCACTTTTTTCACATTCTGGAAAGGAATGGGGCATTTACCTAGCGATGTAGCGCCTGATTTGCGAAGTCGAAGCTACCGCTTGGACGCCCAGGTTGAGCCGATCGAAGCCGACGTTTCGGGAGTGTTGATCGCTCACGGCGACGCAACCTCTGGCTACAGCCTTTACTTAGACGATCGCAGCCATCTGGTGCACGACCTGAACATTGGTGGAAGTCATCAGATACTTCGCTCACCTAAACCGGTTCCTCTAGGAACAACGAATCTAGGGTTCTACATGTTGCGAGATGAACAAAGTCAACGCGGATTGGGACAGCTAGTTGTTGACGGTGAAGTGGTGGCGACGCAAGAAACAGCCAACATATTTTTTCTCATGATTTCCTGGTCCGGCCTAGATATCGGTCTCGATCGAGGAACCGCTGTGTCGAATTATGAAGCACCATATTGCTTCACCGGGGGTCTCGTAAAAGTGACTATCGATTTAGCCGACGATCAGCTTCTCGATGGACACGGGATGGGTCGCGCAGAAATGATGCGCGAATAGCAACTCAACCGCGCGTGAACAGCAACTGGAATTCAATGATTCCATGATCTTGCGCCGATACCACGATGATGGCCGAGGGAACAGTGACGTCATAGTCACCAAATGTGACCTCCATGGAACCCACGACCACGATCGTATTGCCGACTATTTGGGCGTCAAGGACGAGGGGAACATCACGAGCTATGCCATTGATGGTTAGCCGACCGACTACTTCTATCGATACGGGCGAATTATCAGTTTCTGGTAGGGCTACTGGTCCAGCGAGCACGAAAGTGGCCATCGGGTTCTCACTTACGTTCAGCGCGTGACGTGCGGCTCGGTCGCGTCGCGAATCGTTGGTCACGATGGCGGAGAGATCAGCTGAAACCACTACCCCAACGAGTTGTCCATCTTCAATCAAAAGCTCGCCTTGAATCTCACCGGTTCGCCCTACCGCTGTCATCGACCCAATCTGCGCAAGTTCTTCTTCAACTCGGAAGCCAACAAATGATCCTGAGGATTCATCAAAGGTGAAACTCCCAGAATTTGAATCCACGTACCAGTAGCCGTCGTTGGACGAGTTGACCGTTGTGACTCCAGCGCCGTCCACTCGGAACTGCTCCGAAGCCACTGCAGCGTCAAGCGACACCTCGTTGGGAGCCGCATTCAAAACCCTCCACGCTCCGTAGGCAACCATGGCGCCAATGACTACAACTAGTACGGAGGTAGTAATGATGACAGCGCGTCGGCTACCCAATATTTCAATCCTTCAGCTCTAACCGGAAGCCCAGAACTTCGACGGGCTGACTCCCACCGATCTGATAACCGATCTCGGGGTAGGGGCTGAATCCGAGCCTACGGTAGAGACGCTGCGCAACCTCCATGTAGTCTGTCGTGTTCAACACAAGAGCCACCCGACCATCGGTTGTAGCTCTGTCGATGCACCACTGGGTAAGCGCTCCACCGATTCCGAGGCCTTGGCAGGAAGGGTCGGTAGCCAACACTCGGAATCCGGCACATTCTTCAGGGTTTCCTGACTTCACTTCTTTGGCGTAGTCATGGTGATAAGCGAGACTCCCGACGATTCTCTTATCAAGCTCAGCGACAATGATTTCTGCTCGTTCTGCTCTGCCGGCAACATCGCGTAGTTCCGCCCCGTACCAACCAAGGTCATCAGGCAGCCCAGTTTCGACAAACAACGGCCGATATGCAGCCATAGTGAGGTCTGCAACTTCGTCATATTCAGCAAGAAGGGCCTCTCGAATGATCAATGTTGACGGCATAAGGATCTCCCAACTCAACTTTGTTCTCGTCGTAGCTGTCAGCGAACGGTAGCGTCATGTTCCGGTAAGTGAACACTAGGGAGCAGTTGAAATGCCGAGCGAACCATCAAAAGAACTTGTGGTCCTCGACAATCCACGACCCGGACGCAACTACGAAATCCGTTGCGAAACTCCGGAACTGACTTGCTTATGTCCGGTGACAGGTCAGCCGGACTTCGCGACGATCGTGATTACCTACGTACCCGACGACCAAATCATTGAGTTGAAGTCCTTGAAGTCATACCTGTGGAGCTTTCGCAACGAGGGAGTTCACCACGAAGGTATTACCAATCATATTTTGGATGATCTAGTACGAGCGCTGTCTCCTTCATCGATGACGGTGGTCACTGAGTGGTTGATACGTGGAGGTATCACCACGACAGTCACCGCAAGTCACCCAGATTGACCAAGTCTGCACGCGAACCGTCACATCTTCTTTAAACCGCGGCTTCTGCTCTTCATTTTTGGCGTCGGAGCCACCCAGCATGTTGGGGAAGACCACCAGGTTCTCCAAACTTGCATCGGTCGCTGTCGTAGTTGCCGTTACACCGTTTAAAGCTTGCTGACAGTGAACAGGTCAGCGTTCCTCACGACGATAGGCGAGGCCCAACCCAGTTGGGGCAGGAGATGGTCGCTTCCGAGACCGAACCGATATAGCGAGGAGTATCGCGAGCGTCAACAGGTACGGAAGCATCGAGAGAATTATTGGTGAGAAATCAACTCCGAATGTCTGCAATCGGGTTTTAAGTGCCAATGTTCCCCCAAAGAGGAGAGCTCCCCAGGCCACCCGACCCGGCCGCCAAGCCCCAAATATTACGAGAGCTACAGCAATCCAGCCGCGTCCAGCGGTTAGCCCTTCAGCCCACTGGGGGGTGAGACTCAAGGTCAAATATGCACCGGACGCCCCTGCCAGCGCACCTCCAGCAGCTACAGCGAAAAGACGTAGACCGAGGACAGAATGTCCTGCCGAATCCGTTGAAGACGCTGACTCGCCTGCTGCTCGAAGGGCTAAACCCAATCGGGTGTTGGAGAGCACCAGGCTTACTGCCACCCCCATGACGAGTGCTAGATAGACAAGTGGCGCTTGACTGAAGAAAATTGGACCAACCCAGGGAAGATCAGACAACCCTCCCCATTGCACGGGCTCCAATTTCGCGCCTGGCGGTAGACCGACATAATCTTTCCCTAGGTAGGCAGCAAGTCCGACGCCCAAGATGGTTAGGGACAGCCCCGACACAACCTGTTCAGCGCCCAGCGCCACCGTAAAGAAACCGTGTACTGATGCCAACGCGGCGCCACTGATCATCGCTACCACCAGCGCGGCCCAAGGGTTCTCGAATTCCACACCGGCAATAAACGCGGTGACGGCACCGATGGCCATCATGCCTTCAACTCCGAGGTTCAAAACTCCAGCTTTTTCAGTAAGAAGCTCGCCGAGTGCTGCTAAATACAGAAGCGCGCCGAAGGACACGGTGGCGACGAACAGCCCTATTAGTGACGCTTCGTTCACTGGTTAACCTCCTCCGGGACCACAGGCGCTTCGCCATCAAGAAGAATTCGATATCGGCTAAAGACCCCAGCGCCAATGGCTCCGAAGAGAACAAACGCCTGCAGAATGGTCGAAACTGAGGAAGACACACCCAAGGTCTGAATGCTTTGTCCGCCGATCTGAACGGCTCCGAAAAGCAACGCGACAACCGCAACGCCCGATGGCCTCATGAGCGCCAGAGCGGCAACGATGATCCCCGCGAAACCAAAGCCATTTGAGATGCTCTCAGTAAGTCGATCTGCTGTGCCTGTCAACTCGACACCTCCCGCAAGCCCAGCGATTCCCCCACTTATAACTAAGACCGTCAAGATCTTCCGAGACAGCGATATCCCGCTGTACCGGGCAGTAGCCTCCGAGGAACCCGCTATTCGAAGCTCATATCCCCATGCGGTGTATCGCACCGCCAGTGAGGAGATGCCAATCACTGCCGCAGCTATGAGAAGCCCGCAGTGAGCGCGACTAAACAAAGTCGGCAAGTGAGCCTGGTCGGGCAGCATTGGTGCAAGCGGGAAGTTATGAGCGCCGGGGTCTTTCCACGGTCCATGGATGAGCCACTGGGCTAGCCGTATCGCGACCTCATTAAGCATCAACGTCGTAATGATTTCGTTGACTCCAAGCCTCGCTCGGGCGATCGCTGGTCCAACTGCGAGTAATCCACCACCCCCGAGCGCTGCTAACAGCATCGCTACGATGAGTACCAAGCCAGGCCAATCCCCTCCGATTCTGGCAACCCATGAAGCCGCAATTGCGCCTGCCATAATCTGGCCTTCAGCGCCGATATTCCAGAGGCCCATAGAACCGGCAACTGCTACCGCAAGTCCTGCTAACCCAAGAGGAACCGCTCGATTGAGTGTCACCGCCCAAGCATCAGGACCGCCAAGTGATGCCTCAAACATTCTCGAGTAGATCCGCACAGGATCATGACCGGCGCCTAGAAGAAGCAGGGTACCGACGAACAGTGCGACGGTCAGTCCGATCGCAAAGGCAAGAGGTTGACCACCTGGAAGAGGGGCCTCGCGGAGGTGTAACCGAGGATGTTTCATGGTCGAGAAACGGCCGTGGCGTCGGCGAGCATCGCCAGGCCAACTTCTTGTCTGGACGCGGTCCGGGGATCGAACTCTCCGCGGATAATTCCGCCCTCCATAACGAGAAGTCTGTCTGTCAACGTTAAGAGCTCGTCCAAATCTTCGGAAATCATGAGCACTGCTGCTCCGGCGTTGCGTCGCTCAAGCAGTAAATCTTGGATTGCTTTAACGCCCTGAACGTCAAGCCCGCGAGTGGGCTGAGCGGCTACTACCACCGAAGGCTGACTATCGAGCTCCCTACCGACCAAAAGACGTTGGAGGTTGCCGCCAGAAAGTGCCGCAATTGGCCCATCGATGTCACCTGACCGAACCCCGAAACGCTCGATTATGCCTTTGCAGTATGACAACGCCTTCTCCGCCACAATGAATGGGCCTCGCCGTTGCTGGCGATACACACGCAGAATCGCGTTGTCGGTTATGGAAAGACGCGGGGCGAGACCAACACCGAGCCGGTCCTCAGGTATGTAACCAAGGCCCGACAGAAACCGTTGCCGTGGGCTAGCGGTGGTCATGTCGGCGTCGTTCATGATCAACGAGCCTCGCGTTGCCGGTCTTAAGCCTGCAATCACATCTGCCAATTCGCGTTGGCCATTCCCAGCTACGCCGGCGATGCCCACGATTTCGCCTGAATTGATTTGAAAACTGACGTCGGAAAATGCGTCAATTCCGCGATCTCCACGGGCGCTGAGTTCCTTTAGCTCTAGTAGGGGAACTCCAGGCGTGGCAGCCGCGGGGCGGTCAGAGGTGGTTGGCGAGGCGCCAACCATCAGGCGTGCTAGTTCGGTTGAATCTGTTGTTGCCATATCCAACGAACTTGCCACTGTCTTGCCCTGTCGCAGAACGGTGGCTTCGTCACAAATTCCTGACACCTCATGCAGTTTGTGACTTATGAAAATGATGCAGCGGCCATCATCTGCCATTCGACGCAGGATCTCACCCAGCTCATCTACCTCGTCGGGTGTGAGCACGGTGGTCGGTTCATCAAGAATCAACACCTGCGCATCGCGCCATAAAACTTTGAGGATTTCGACTTTTTGGCGTTCGCCCATTGATAACTGCCACAACGGTTGCGCCGGGTCCACCCTCAGGCCGAATTTGTCTGCCATGGCAGCGACTTCCGCCTCTATCTGGCGGGTTTTAATCACAGAAGGTGCCGAGCCAAGAACAACATTTTCCGCGACCGAAAAGGAGGGGATTAGACGGAACTCTTGGTGGACCATACCGATGCCGGCCGATAACGCGTCGGCCGGGTTTCGGAACTGGTGAGCGCGACCGTGAAGTTTGAGTTCGCCACGATCTGGCCGGTATACCCCCGCCAGTATGTTCATAAGGGTGGACTTACCAGCGCCATTTTCTCCAAGAAGAGCGTGGATCGTTCTGGGGCGAACGTTCAGTTCGACTCCAGCGTTGGCAACAACTCCCGGGAACGTTTTCCATACTTCGGATAGTTGAACCGCAAGCTGTGATTCATCAGCCGGAGATGGGGTTTGTGTCATTAACAAAGCAACCTGATTTATTCGAACGCGCTAGCGGCGCCGACGTGGATGATCCCCGCCGACGCCGCTAAGTACTGTTGCCAGCTGATTGTCTCAGCCGGTGGAACCAATCACACCTTCAATGAAGAACATCATGCCAAGCATGGGTCCGTCGTCCATGACTTCTCCGGCGCCAAGGACCTGATTCCCGTCTTGGTCGTTGAGCGGACCAGTGAACGGGTGAAGGTCGCCTGCAATGATCGCGGCCTTCGCTTCCATGACCATGTCAACTACAGATTGGTCAACGTCGCTTGCTATGGGTGCAAGCTCGACTGTCCCATCCGCCATCGATCCCCAGAACGCGGTAGGCGAATAGTTACCGGCCTTAGCGGCCTCAATAATTTCGGCGTACCGAGGACCCCAGTTCCAAACGGGGGCGGTCAGGAATGCGTTTGGCGCAAAGGCCCTCATATCAGAGTTATAGGAAATCCATCGTGCCCCTGCGGCTTCAGCCTTTTCACCAGCCGCTGTTGAATCCTGGTGCATTGCAATGACATCTGCTCCCTTGTCCAGCATTGCTTGAGCAGAATCGCCTTCCACAACCGGGTCAAACCAAGTGTTGGTCCAAATAACCTCAACCTGAGCACTCGGATTCGCCGCTTGAACGCCAAGAGTGAAAGCGTTGATTCCCCTGATGACCTCTGGGATTGGGAAAGCAGCTACGTAACCAATCAGGCCCGATTTCGTCGTCGCCCCGGCGACTATGCCCGAAAGGTAACGAGGCTCGTACATCCTTCCGAAGGTGGTACCGAAGTTGGTGTCGTTCATCTTGTAGCCAGAAACATGCTCAAAGACCACGTCTGGGTATTCATCAGCAAGTTCCAACATGTCGTCCATGTAGCCAAATGATGTACCAATGATTACGTTGAATCCTTGGTCTATGAAGTCGCGGACGTGATTGGCAAAATCCGCTGTTCCCTCTGGAACAGCCTCTACATAAGCCGTCTCAACGCCAGTTTTTTCTTCCGCGTACTGGCGACCTACATCGTGCGCATAGGTGTAACCGGCATCACCGACTGGGCCGACGTACACAAACGCCGCTTTCGTGTCTGCTCCGTCGTCTGATCCGCAACCCGTAAGTGCAAAACCCAGCCCGACACAGACTGCCAACAACGCTGCAATCTTGCTTCGCATTTCTACCGCCCTATCTTTGATTGATACCGAACCCTGGCATCATGCCACACCCTGACATCCAAAAGAGCCCTTCGACCTCAGCACCGAACGTGCTCAAGTCCGCCCAAGTAACAGCCCGCCGACAAGTCGAAGGTATTGAGCTTTACTAAAGCCCGCTGGACACAGACATTGGTGTTTTAGGCCGCGTTCATTGGAACACGAAGGCATCTGTCGATACTGATGAGGAGCCCAACTATTCCATCTGCTCGGAAAAGACGAATGTGTCGCGGCAACTTGGAAGTGCCAACTAAACGTCGTCGCCGTTCAGTGTCGAACCGGGCTAGGCGTTTCCGTCCCACCCGGCGAAGGCGTCAATCGTGGCGCGCACATCCCCTAAGGGGTACAACACTGGGGAGGTGCAACCATTAGCGATGTAGCCGGCTACCGCCTCGCGGGCGTCATCGGGGGTTCCTGACGCGGTGAGCATTTGGACTATCTCGTCAGGCACCAATTTGGCAGCAGCTTCCACCTGTTCATGAGTAGCTGGCCAAGTCAAAATTTGACCTACCGATTCGAGCAACGATTTTGGTACCCCTGAAGCCTCCATGATGTGGGGTTGTTGTCCCAGGTACTGAGCGACCATATTTCTCGCCATGTCCAAAGCCACCTGCCGATCTTCATGGACCGAACAGACAACTAACTGGGGACGGTCGATCTGGTCGACTGAGCGCCCGCTTCTTGCTGCTCCTTGTTGCAGAGCTTCCATTGCTCGGGCGTTGTAGTCGGGGGAAACCAAATAATTGAGTACGACACCGTCTGCTATCTCACCTGTCAACTCCATCATTTTCATTCCTGTCGCGCCGATGTAGATCGGTACGTTTTTAGGTTGACGTTCTTGATAGACGTAATCCAATTCGACGCCATCGAGTTGTACAAATTCCCCGTTGAAGGTCACGGTTTCGTTGGCCAAGAGGGCGCGGACGACCTCAACAACCTCACGCATCATCTGTAGCGGGCGTCGGCGTGAAATTCCAACCTTGGCTGCCAGCGGATCCCACCAGGCCCCCAAACCACACAAGATTCGGTTCGGAGCTAAATCATCAAGCGTGGCAAACATCGACGCCAACCGGGCGGGGTTACGGGTCCAAACATCAATAACCCCTGACCCAATCTTGATTCGCTTAGTCGTTGCGGCAAACGCAGCCATCGGCACAGATGCCTCACGAACCAATCGTGAGTCGGCTTGCCAAACAGCATCAAATCCGCGATTTTCTGCGTATTGCGCGAATTCGATTGCCTCAGTAATGGGATGAGCATCTTGGAGGTACAAAGCGGGGCGAATCACGAAATCTCCAACGAGGTAGCGGTCAACGAACACTAACGAAGTATCCGCGCACACGAATAATTAGCCATTTGGTGCCCTAATAAGGTTCAATGAACCTATGGATTTGCCGCACGGTTCATCGGTTGCGATCAACGGAGCGAGGCTCGTTGACAGGATCAATGAACTCGCGCAAATTGGGGCGATCGATGGAACCCGGGGCTGTTCGCGGCTGGCCTTCAGCGACGCCGACCTCGAAGGCCGAGACCTAGTTGTCACTTGGATGCGCGATCTCGGTCTCACAGTAACAATTGATGCTGTCGGGAACGTCGTTGCGTCCACCAGCAGCGATGGTGCCGCTGGCGCAGTGATGACTGGGTCGCACATAGACACGGTAGGAACCGGAGGCCGATATGACGGCAACCTCGGCGTTCTAGCGGGCCTGGAAGTCATCGAGGCAACTCTTGCAGCAGGTATTGATCTGCAACGTCCCCTAGCAGTCGCTTTCTTTTCGAATGAAGAGGGGTCTCGCTACCCACCCGACATGATGGGAAGTCTCGCCTACGTAGGCGGCATGAGCGTCGAATCGGTGCTGGAAGTTGAAGGTGCTGACGGAACTGTGGTGGGGCAAGAACTAGAACGCATCGGTTATCGAGGCCCCGCACCATGCCCCGGAGCGGTACCCCATGCCTACGTGGAGTTGCATATCGAGCAAGGACCGGTATTGGACCGAGCAGGCCTCTCAATCGGCGTGGTCGAAGGCGTCCAAGGTATTTCTTGGACTGAGTTGCTTCTTACCGGTCAATCAAACCATGCAGGGACAACACCGATGACCCTTCGTCGTGATCCGATGGCGGTAGCAGCCGCTGTTACCGTGGCAGCACGCGATATTGCCCTTGAGCTCGGTGGAAGTCAGGTCGCGACTGTGGGGTCACTTACCCTTCATCCGAACCTCGTGAACGTTGTCCCAGCGCACGTAACTATGACCATTGACTTACGAAACACCGACGAAGAAACTCTCCAGTTCGCCGAACGCGATTTGGGGAAACGAACAGTACAACTAGCAAAAGCCGAAGGTGTCGAAGTGAAGAGCCGGACCCTGGCTCGCTTCGAACCTGTGGAGTTTGACAGCAGAGTCGTGGATCAAATCGAGCAGTTGGCAACAACGCGTGGTCTATCCACAAAGCGCATGCCTTCCGGCGCTGGGCATGACGCTCAGATGCTGGCCAGAATCTGCCCGACTGGCATGATTTTTGTTCCGAGCGTTGATGGGATCAGCCACAATCCCGCTGAACACACTGACGAGCAAGATTTGATAATTGGAACCCAATTGCTGGCAGACACTTTGCTTGCGTTAACGGAGGTGACTTGGTGAGATCACTACGGGTTGGCGCAGCACAGCTTGGTCCCATAACGAGAGACGCCGGTAGAAGCGAGGTGGTAGATCGGCTAGTAACTCTGATGCGCCGAGGTAGCGACGCCGGGTGCCAATTAATCGTCTTCCCTGAGTTAGCACTCACCACGTTTTTCCCTCGGTGGTATTTAGACGACGTTCCCGAGGAGCTTGACTCTTACTACGAAACTGAAATGCCTGGGCCTCAGACCCAACGTCTGTTTGACGAAGCAAAGTCCCTCGGCGTTGGGTTTTATCTCGGTTACGCCGAATTGACCCCCGAAGGGAAGCGTTACAACAGTTCAGTTTTAGTTGAGCGAGACGGGTCAATTGTTGGCCGGTACCGCAAGGTTCACCTGCCTGGGCACGAAGAGCACGAACCAGATCGACCATTTCAGCATCTGGAGCGGAGATACTTCGAAGAGGGTCCAGAGGGATTTAGCGTCTGGGAGGCGTTCGACGGGGTCATGGGGATGGCCCTTTGTAATGACCGTCGTTGGCCCGAGACGTACCGCGTGATGGCCCTCCAACGCGTTGAAATGGTCCTTATTGGTTACAACACCCCGTTGCATTACGCACCGGATCCATCACAGAATCCTCTGCAGTCATTTCACAATCGTCTCGTCATGCAAGCGGGCGCGTATCAGAACGGAACCTGGGTCGTTGGGGTTGCTAAAGGTGGTGTTGAGGAGGGAGTCGAGTCTTTAGCGCAATCAATGATTATCGCACCATCAGGCCAAATTGTTGCCGAAGCGGTAACTACCGACGACGAACTTCTGGTAGCTGACTGCGATCTCGACTGGTGCAAGCATTACAAAGAAACGCTTTTTGATTTTGATCGTTACCGCCGCCCCGAAATGTACGAACTGATTACGCAACAGAAAAGCAAACAATGACGTCTTTTCAGTTAAACGGTCAAACTGTCGCTGTGTCGGACGAGCATGAACATCTGCTCGCCGCGTTACGAGATGAACTTGGTGTCATCTCACCCAAAGATGGTTGCGCTCCTTCAGGACAATGCGGGTGTTGCACGGTGCTTATCGGAAACAAGGCACGGGTGGCGTGCCAAACATCTCTTGAGCGTGTCACAGGTGAAGAAGTAACCACCCTCGAAGGGTTCGACGACGCGGAACTGCGACGTTACTGCGAGGCTTTCGCCGTCCACGGAGCGCTGCAATGCGGCTTTTGCATTCCGGGGATCGTGGTTCGAGCAAAGGCTCTGATCGACAAGAAAGGGCCAGCGCTGACTCGTGACGAAACAGCGCGTCACCTAGGAGCACACCTATGTCGATGCACTGGGTACATAAAGATTCTTGACGCTATCCAAGACTTGGCGATAGGAACGAAGCTGGTGCCAAACGCTCCTAAAGGAGTTGGTTCCCGAGGGATTAAATACGAGGCCGAGGCCTTAGCTGCTGGCGTCAGACCATTTATCGATGACATGGTCGTGGATGGGTTGCTTTATGGGGCGCTCAAGCTCAGCGACCATGCAAGAGCAGATGTTGTGACAATTGATACCGCCGCTGCCCTGGCCACCGAAGGCGTCGTAGCAGTGTTCACTGCCGCAGATATCCCCGGTGAAATGCGAGTCGGTCTGATTCACAAAGACTGGCCGGTCATGGTTCCTGAAGGTGGCCGGACCTCATATCTCGGAGATGTCCTAGCGGTAGTAGTGGCGCAGGACCGAACCACCGCCATTCGAGCTGCCGGCTTGTTACGTATCGAATATCAAGTCCACAAACCCAAGACGGACCCGATTCGCGTTGTGGTCGATGAGGAAGACGCCGTCTGGGGCCTAAAGGGAAACGTCTTATCAACATCCTCTTATCAGAGAGGTGCGGTTGATGCAGCCATCGAAACTTCGGCACACGTGGTCAAGGAAACATTTCAGACTCAACGAGTCGAACATGCCTTTCTGGAGCCTGAATCAACTCTCGCGGTCCCTACCGACGACGGTCTTTATGTCTACACCGGAGGTCAAGGAATCTGGGATGATCGAAATGACATAGCGCGAGTACTTGGCGTCGACCCCAGCGTCATCACCACTGAATTGGTGAGCAATGGCGGGGCTTTCGGCGGAAAAGAAGACCTGTCCAACCAAGTTCATACAGCCTTGTCTGCTTGGCTTTTGGGTCGCCCGGTGCAGATCACTCTTTCCAGAGAACAGTCTTTGTTGATGCATCCGAAGCGACATCCGATTCGCATGACCTATGAAGCCGGATGCGACTCAGACGGCAAATTGACTGCTGTCCGGGTGCGGATGCTTGGAGACTCGGGACCATACGCGTCTGTCGGTATGAAGGTCTTGGAACGCTCTGCTGGCCATGCGACGGGCCCCTATGTCGTCGAAGCCGTAGACGTCGAAGCTGTAGCGGTACGAACTAACAACCCTGTGTGTGGAGCATTCCGAGGGTTTGGCGCCAACCAGGCGCAGTTCGCAATGGAAGGAATAATGGACCGCCTAGCCGAAAAGGTCGGCATCAACGGATGGGAAATCAGATCGCGCAACGTCGTAGATCCAGGAGATGTTTGGGGTCCAGGCCAAATCATGGATGATGGTTGCCTTGGTGCACGGGCCTGTCTCAACGCTGTCAAAGAGTCGTATGACGCGGCTGTGAAGTCAGGACTACCCGTAGGAGTCGGCCTTGGATTGAAGAACTCGGGGCTCGGAAACGGCTTCGATGAGCTTGCAAAGGCAGTGGTGCGATTCCGAGAAGACGGAATGATAGAAGTTCGGCACTGTTGGACTGAAATGGGTCAAGGTGTCCACAACGTTGCCCTTCAAGTCGCTGTCGAAGAATTAGGAGTCGAGGCAGAGCAAATCGAAGTTATCGTCGACTCGACCCGAGAATTAGGAGCCGGTCAGACCACGGGAAGCCGAGGAACGCTCATGGGCGCAGGGGCCGTCCAAGACGCGTGTCGTATTGCACTCCTCGATGATTGCCAAGTCGGTATCGATTACGAGGGCAGTTATCGAGTGAATTGGACAAATTCCCTAAGCGAAGGTCTCGAACACCCTGTTATTCATTCGACCTTTGGGTATGCCGCTCAACTTGTGATTCTCGATCCCGACAGTGGCGACGTCCAGCGAGTCGTCGCAGCTCATGATGTGGGTCGAGCCGTCAACCCACTGTTGTGCGAAGGGCAGATCGAGGGAGCGGTGCACATGGGCCTGGGTTACGCGCTTTTCGAAGGATTTCCAACAGACTCCTCGGGCCGTCCGACAAACACAACGCTTCGCAGCCTGGACATCATCCGACCCAAAGACATGCCACCCGTTGAAGTAATCATTGTTGAATCCCCTCAACCAGGTGCACCCTACGGAATCAAGGGAGTCGGTGAAATCGGTCTTGTCCCAACCGCTGGAGCAGTAGCAGCTGCTGTTCGAGCGAACGGAGAACCGTGGCCTACCGAACTACCGATCCGGAATTTAGCCAACCGCGAACGAGCCGACGCGTGGACTTGAGAAACCTTGAACTCAATGAGACCAGCGGACTCGTCTGCGCTCACCACCACCTTTACAGCACCCTGGCACGCGGTATGCCTGCACCTCCCCGCACACCACACACCTTTCGCGAAATTCTCGAGCTTGTCTGGTGGCGATTAGACCGCGCGCTGGATCTCGAAATGTTGGAATGGTCAGCGAAATTGGGAGCACTCGAAGCGATTGAATCAGGCACCACCGCGATATTTGATCATCACGAGTCGCCCAACGCGATCGAAGGCTCCTTGGACGTGATTGCGAACGCATGCGCGGAAGTCGGTATCCGCGTCAACTGTTCCTACGGTGTGACCGATCGACACGGGCCAGACGGCGCGAAGCGCGGGCTGGAAGAAAATTTGCGGTTCTTGGCGCAAGGAGGGCAAGGGATGGTCGGTGTCCACGCAGCCTTCACCTGTGAGCAGGACACGCTTCTAGCTGCTGTCGAGTTAGCCCAACAACATGGTGTGGGAGTTCACATTCATGTAGCTGAAGGCGTAGATGACATTGACGCGGTGAATCGTCTCCGAGGACTGAGCCAGGACAGTTGGCTTCTTGTCCATGGAGTGCACCTCCCTGATAACCACGGGTTGGCTGGACACTTGGTACACAACCCCCGCTCCAATATGAATAACTCGGTCGGCTACGCCGAGCCTCAGAGGCTTGGACTTCCCGTCGCGTTAGGAACAGATGGCATTGGTGCTGCCATGCTTGACGAATTCCGAGTCGCATATGCGCGTGCACGCGAGTGCGACATAACAGTCACTCCAGAGTTGGTTTGGGGATGGTTAGAAGGCGGCTACCAACTTGTGCCCGAAGCCATCAATGACCGAGTTGTCTGGTCAGATGAGCCAATTGATCCCTGGCGCCTCGCGTATCACACCAGTATTCGTCCACTCTCGGTCCAAATTGCTGGAGAAGTTGTTGTTAGTGACGGAGTAGCAACCCGAGTCGACGCTGAGGAAATACGTGCCAAAGCCGCTGAACAGGCGAAGCGGTTGTTCTCCGCTCTTGAAACTATCTCTTAGCTTGGTTCACAGATTTCCCGAAGCCAAATGTCCAAGTAGGACTGACGGTGTGAGTGGAAATGTGTCGATCCACACACCAGTGGCATCATGGATAGCGGCAGTCACTGCCGGTGCGTAGGTAATAAACGGCATCTCAGCAACTCCTCTCGCTCCCCATGGACCCACCAGGTCAGGGGTTTCAAGAATCACGCAATCTATTTTCACCGGCACATCACCAATACCGGGAATCAGGTATTGAGACAATCGCGGATTTCGAATTCTGCCGTCCTCAACAACCAGCTGCTCACTCAGCACGTAGCCATGTGCTTGGGCGATGGCTCCCTCGACCTGACCGATGAGCATCCGCGGATGGATTGCTTTGCCGACATCATGGACTGAAAGAACCCGATCGACCCGCACATGTCCTGTTCCGATATCAACCGTCAGGTCTACTGCTTGTGCCATATATCCGTAACAAAAGTTTGGTTGGCCGACGCCCGTTTGAGGGTCCAATGCTTCAGTCAACGGCGGCTTGTAGGAGAAGTGTCCAAGAGCTGGCCGATTACCATCGGCCCAGGCTTTTTCGGCCTCTTCGACGGCACCCAGAATCGAATTCCCTGCCATGAACGTCAAGCGCGACGCTGATGCCGATCCTGAATCACCGCCCGTCGCAGTATCGCTGAAAGTCGCTTCGATCTGTTTACTGTCGACGTTTGCGGCATCGGCGACCATTTGTATAAGGGCAGTGTGGACTCCTTGGCCAACCTCCGCGGCGCTATGCAACAGTTCAACTCGAATAGGGCGGTCGTCCTCCGGGTCACCGTGAAATACGACGTCTGCTTCGCAAGCTTCTGGAAACCCAAAACTGAAGCCGACGTTCTTCATCCCGACTGCGTAGCCGCGACCTTGCCGCAACTGACCCATTTCGGCTGGTAAGGAAGCGATGGGGCGAAAGGGCTTGCCAAAAGCTGGTTCTTCAGACGTCGGTGCCCGTTCAGCACATGCGTCGATAACACGCACTACCCCTACGCCTTCAGGAAGACCTGCTTGGGTGATGCCTGCAGAGATGTCAGTGAGGGCATTTTGACGACGCAGCTCTAGAGGGTCAACTCCTAGCGCATCAGCGAGCTTGTTCATTTGCGACTCGGCAACGAAAGCACCTTGCGGACCGCCAAATCCACGAAAAGCTCCACCAGGAACGCTATGGGTGTAGATGGCTTTGCTGTCGATACGCGCATTTGGTACCTCATATGCGCCAGCTACTGACAGATGAAGATTCCCGAGCACCTTGTTCGAGGTGTAGTTGTATGCGCCTGCATCGAGCCACACATCGGCTTCGACTGCGGTAATGATGCCTTGAGCGGTGGCTCCTAAACGGGCGTGCACTGTTGCGCGGTGACGTTTGTGGTGACCGACAATCGATTCTTCGCGAGACCAACCGCAATGCACGGACCGTTTGTTACCCAATTTCGCGAGTTTGCGGGCCGTTACCGCCATAACGATTTGCAAACTCATGTCTTCCTTGCCGCCAAAAGCACCACCAATTGAGGCATATCGAACACGCACTTCTTCCGGGTCAATATCTAGGGCATGCGCGATTTGTTCGCGGTCTTCGTGAACCCATTGACCTCCTGTCTCAACGGTTACCAATCCCTCATCATCAATCCAGGCAGTGGCAGCTTCCACTTGCAAATACGCGTGCTCCTGATGTGGTAATTCGTAAGTACCTTCGATAATTACGTCAGCCGCCGCTATCCCTTTTTCGATATCTCCCTTGCGAATCTTTAGCTCGTGGTATGTGTTACTCGTCGAGCCGGGATGCACGAGGATTTCATCGGTACGTGCAGCGACGACGTCGCTCGCCATCGGCAGTTGTTCCCACTCAGTTCTGATGAGGGCTGACGCTTGGCGGGCCTCAATGAGACTCTCCGCTACAACGACGACAAGGTGGTCGGCTTCCCAACGGCTTACGTTGCAAGGAACCGAGCTACGACCGGTGTCGTCCAATCCGATAAATACCGGCTGGTCGAATAGCGTGAGGCCATATTCATTTACTGCAACATCAGCAGCGGTTACCACCGTCACCACACCCGGTGCGGCCATCGTTTCAGCTAGATCGAGCTTGACTAAGCGAGCGTGAGGCTGATTTGTGAAAACAACAACAGCGTGCACAGCGTTCTTTGGAACACGATCGGCTGGGTATGTTGCCAAACCAGTCACTTTGTCGACAGCATCAACTCGCGAGGGAGTTGCTCCAACTGTCATCAGTAGCTTCCGTCGCTAGGCAACGATCGCGCTAGCGCCTCAACTATTGAGTAGTAACCCGTGCAGCGACACAAATTCCCGGCGAGACCTGCTCTAATCTCGTCTTCAGTTGGGGATTTGTTTTCGTCATATAGCGCTTTGGCTGCGACGAGGAAACCTGGGGTGCAAAATCCGCATTGGACTGCAAATTCGTCGAGAAATCGCTGCTGAACAGGGTGAAGTTCTCCCCCCGAATCAAGGCCTTCCACAGTAACGATGGAAGCTCCATCGGCCTGCGCTGTCGGGACGAGGCAGCTTGTCACCGCTGCACCGTTAAGTGTGACAGTGCAGGCACCACATTCACCTTCAGCGCAACCTTCCTTAGTCCCTGTACCTACGTTCGTTCGGAGCCATTCAAGGAGGGTTTGAGCGGCACCGATTGAAGCGGAGACCCGAGATTCGTTGACCATGCAAGAGACTTCTGTTTGAGACGAAAGATCGAACCGTGGAGGTTCGGAGCGGCCAACCATGCAACCCAGTAGCGGAGTTGTTCGCAATTCAGAAGCGGAAGTGTCGGACAAACTCAACAGTGCTCGACGCACGGCAGTTTCTGTGACCGAGCGGCGATAGGCAGCCGTACCGCGGATGTCATCGATCGGTTGTATCTCAGTTGCAGCTATATGAGCCGCAGCTGCTGCAGTCTCCGCGTTCAACGGCTTACCAATCAGATATTCGCGGAGGGCGTCGGATATCCGGATCGTTTCGCTGACGCTACCGATCGCCACATCAGCTTTAGTGACAGCCGACGTCGCCTCATCAAGTTCAAGAACGAGGCCTGCATGGACGACCGATATCGCCTGCGCGGATCGGTTTCCGATTTTTAGCCATGTCCCAATTGTGTTCAGATTCCACTTGGGAATTCTGATTGCACGCACTAATTCTGATTGTCGCAGTGCAGTATTGCGAAAGCCTTTAAAGAACTTCCTAATCGGAACTTCTCGCTCACCAGTTAGGGAGTCAACGATGACTACCGCGTTGAGAGCTACCAGGGCTGAGATGGTGTCGTTCGCCGGACTCGCGGTCACGATATTGCCAACAACAGTCGCTCGGTTGCGGAGTTGAGGAGATCCGATTTCCAGGCACGCCAAGCGAAGGAGATCGAGTGCCGGGTCAAGACCCACGTCGTAGATGATTTGGTTGTGAGTCACCCCGCAACCGACGACCACATCGCTAGTCCCGACGTTGATCTGAGAACACTCCGCTAGTCCCCAAAGATCTAGGAGAGTGACACCCGAAGCTTCAGCATCTGTTGGCTGTCGCGCGAGGTCAAGCAGGAGGTCTGTCGCACCCGCAACCGGAACTGCTTCAGGGAACGAGTCGCGCAGTTCGATCGCTTCTGACCAACTGGCAGGTCGAAGCACTCGATTAATTTGGGTCCCGAGGCGTTGGGACTCGTGGAGCAGCCCAACCTTCGTGCTCACTGTGGTGCTTCCATTTCACTAGCCCCTAGAGCCTCAGCGACATGCCCGCCATGACCGGGAACTCGAAACTCTTCAACACTGGTCATCTCGTAACCTCGTTTTGGCGGTCGATACCCGTGAACAAAACCCCTACAACCGCTCCAGCCTCGGGGGAAGCCGATACCAGCCCAGCCAGCCCTGCTGACCCGGTGGGAGAAACATTTAATCCGGTAACGCTAGTGGCCACACGGTGGGTTTCAATAAGTGTCGTCTCCGAGACGACCACAGGCTCTCCACCACTGCTAAGAGTCTCCTCCAGCAGTGGCAACCAATCGTATGTGATGTCGTCAAGAAGACCTGAAGCAGCGCTGGCCGGTTTGTCCCACGGCCACATGAATTTTTCGGGCGTTGAATTAGCAGTTTCCATATTGAAATCGGGCGCAAGAAGGTCCCATGCGCGTTTGAAAGGGGCGCAACCCTCTACTTGGACTGGGTATACCGCAATATCCGATAGTGCCCTTGCTGTAGCAGTGCCAAGAGCGCCGCCACCGACCTGGATAAAAACAGTGTCGAGGTTCTCCGCTTGATCTTGCAATTCCCAGCCGAGGGTTCGACCTCCGTCGAAAGTTGTACTCGTGTTGGTCCCTTGAACTCCGAACGGACGGGATCCCTTATTCACTGCTTCGATGAAGCGGGAAAAGCACGGGTCACCTTTCTCGTTAACTTTGGGTTCACAAATTTGGAGCGTTACTCCAAGGTCTTTGAGTTGTTCGAGTACTGGCTCTTCAGCCCAAGTAGGCACAAATACCTCGATTGGGTGATTGATTGCTTTGGCGACAATTGCCGCGGCGATCGCTGCATTGCCACAGCTGGAAATCACCAGCGGATGATTCGAAGAACCACTGGCGGCCTCCTCGATAGCTAAATGAAGTGCGACCCCGAAAAGGTGCCGGGCCTTGTGAGATCCCCCAACCGAGTCGATTTCGACCTTCACTTTTAGTTCGACGTCTAGACCGAGCGCCGTTGCGAGGGGCCCACCGTCGAGGGTAGGTGTCATAGAAAATCCGCGACCGTCGACTCGTTGTATTTGAGCGTTCATATCGGACACTAAATCGACAAATTGTTGGTCACTCCAACCTGCTGCGAGCGCTCGACTGTATGAGTCGAGCCGCTCTCGGTAGAAGATGAAGGGGTTGGTCTCGGTCACGTCACTGACGGTGCCTTGCTCCAGTGGCCTCATTGAACTCCGCGATTCGAGCATCCCAATTGTCAATGAGAGGTCGTAAACCATCCCACCAGGTTTGGTCACGGCGCCGTTCAAAGTCTTCGATTGCAATTCCTTGCTGTTCAACCCACGTGAAATAGCCAAGGTTGAAGATCCGATTTCGGTTTGTTTCATCCATGTCAAGAACGTGTTCGGTGATGGCATCGGTTATATGGGTTGTCAACGCGTGCTCAGCTTCTGAGTCGTCGAATCCTTCTGGAAAGTCGCGACGCAGTACTTTTTCTCGCTCGGAGTTGTACAACTCTGAACCGTCAGTGGCGACGGTGACGATCATGTCATTGTTGTCAAGCTTCCAGTGTTTCGCCGTTTTGATCGCAGCCAAGATGTTGCAGATTGAGGAATAACCCAAATTAGTGAGTGATGCTGCAAGTTCGGGATTGACACCCTGGCGATCCAATGCACGAAGCCCGGCCGGTGTGTTGAACACCACATCTAGCTGATCGGTCGCCTTGTCGGAGATTCCGACGATGAGGTCGGTATTGGTCACATTGTGGATGAGGGGCACATGTTTGTCACCAATGCCCTGAATGTTGTGATCACCGAACCCGTTATAAAGCATGGTCGGTACCTCAAGGGCTTCAACAGCCACGATTCGCGCGCCGAAGGTGTCTTTGAGATAGTCGCCAGCCCCGAGAGTGCCGGCAGACCCGGAAGCTGAAACAAAAGCCGCAAGTCGTGCCTGCCTGCCGGATGTTGTGTATCGGAAAACTGATTCGAGGGCCGGTCCAGTTACTGCGTAATGCCCCAGGTGGTTTGAAAATTCGCTGAATTGGTTCAAAATGACGTTTGATTCATCGGCTTCTAGGCGGTTGCATTCGTCGTAGATTTCTTTGACGTTGGCCTCGGTGCCAGGTGTGCGGATTATGTCGTTAGGGTGCTCAACCCAGCGATCCAACCACTCAAACCGTTCGCGACTCATCCCTTCGGGCAAAACAGCGACACCGCGGCAACCCATGATCTTGGAGATGGCCACCCCTCCCCGCGCATAGTTTCCGGTAGATGGCCAGACGGCACGATTGATGGTCGGGTCGAATCGCCCAGTGACCAAGCGGGCCACTAGGCATGCGTATGCGGCGAGTACCTTGTGAGCGCCAATCATCGGGAATCGATTCCCTAGGGCAACAACTATGCGGGCGTCAGTCCCAGTGAGTTCTGTGGGGAGTTCTATATGGTCCGGCACAGAGACAGGCAACGATTGCCCTGGGGTGTTGAACCAGTGAACGCGAAATAAATTGACCGGATCAGCATCATCAGCGGCGACGCGGTCCAGAGCTTCAATAAGGTCAGGCGTCAATGCAGACGGGTCCCTCAATTCGTTGAACTGAGGTAAAACGATGTTTCTCTCGCGAAAACGTGTGACCGCGTTAGCGAAAGACTGTGTACCAGCAGGATCGAAATCTTCGAAAACTGCGAGAGACCGAGGCATTCTCCCAAGATAGACGCATCAGTCTCTAATGAGTCAACACACAGGGCTAACAACAATGTCACACTGTCATTGATGGTTAAGCCTGTTGACCTCCTTATTGAGGACGCCTGGCTAGTCGCCACGATGGACGACAAGCGACGTGAGTTAACGGGAGGCTGGGTCGCGATCGACCATGGTTACGTGATCGCTGTCGGTTCAGGATCCGATCCAGCTCCGGCTGCTCACAGGCGGATTGATGCGACCGGTTGTCTGGTAACACCTGGTCTTGTTAACACCCATCACCACATGTTCCAAAATCTGACCCGCGCATACCGACCGATGACCTCGGCTCCCTTGTTTGGTTGGCTCCAGTCGTTGTACCCGCTCTGGACTGCCTCGATCGATGAAGAGTCGATGTATCTCGCGGCATGGGTAGGGCTAGCTGAACTCGCGATGTCGGGGTGTACTACGACAAGCGATCACCACTATCTGCACCCGACGAGAGCTGGCGACTTGCTTGCTGCTGAAATCCGGGCGGCAGTCGAACTTTCGATGAGGTTCCACCCGACTTATGGCTCAATGAGCCTGTCTGTCAAAGATGGCGGATTACCGCCCGATGATGCGGTGCGGGACGAGGATGACATTCTCGCGGAAAGTGAAAGCCACGTAGCTCGCTGGCATGATCCCAAGTTTGGAGCAATGGTCCGAATCGCCCTTGCGCCCTGTTCACCATTTACTGTCACTCCAGATCTAATGCGCCGAACCGCTGAGCTAGCTGAACGACTAGATGTCCGACTTCACACCCATTTAGCCGAAAATTCCGAAGACGATAAGTTTTCTTTAGCTCAATTTGGGCGGCGCCCTGTTGAACTGTACGAAGACGTGGGCTGGCTTACCAATCGGAGTTGGGGAGCGCATGTTGTTCGTCCCAACGATGCTGAGATTTCTCGCTTAGGCGCAGCAGGTGTCGGTATTGCTCATTGTCCCAGCTCCAACATGATTCTTTCCTCTGGTATCGCGCCAGTGGTCGACATGAGAGACGCAGGTTGTCCTGTGGGCTTGGGGTGCGACGGCTCCTCGTCTGCAGATTCCGCATCGTTATGGCAGGAAGCACGTTTGGCGATGCTTCAAGCCAAACTCATCTCCGGCGCAGATCGTATGGATGCGCGAGCAGCGCTGGAAATAGCCACTCGGGGTGGGGCCGCGTGTCTCGGGCGCCTTGGCGAAATAGGTGAACTATCGATCGGATCCGTGGGAGATGTAGCGGTATGGAGAATGGATGGGCCTCAATTTGCGGGCGTACTTGACGATCCTATTGAGGGATGGTTGCGGTGCGGTCCGTTAGCCGCCACTCACGTGTTCGTTCATGGAAAAGAAATCGTGCATGAAGGAGTTCTCGCAAATCCAAACCTAGAAGATGTTCTCAGTAGACATCGCTTGACAGCTCGACGCTTTCAACCCCAGTCGTGAGCGGCGGATAGCGAAGCCGGTAATTGTCGAAGCGGCAACGACGACTGCGCTGAACCGTTTTGACCAAAAACTTCTTACACCCGATGGATTCCTGTAACTGGGAAAGCAGAAACTACTTCTAGATCTCTACGCATCGAACACTGTGGCGCCATCGCTGGGCTCAACGAGGGGGGCCTGCGTCGACCAAGGAAAGTTGATCCATCTATCGGTATATTTCCAAACGTATTCACAATCCACGACGGAACGAGGTTTCTCGTATAGGACCGCTGTCCTTACCTCAGCCACCTCACTCAAGCAGTGGTTACGAACGAGGGCGAGGGTGTGACCTGTGTCCGCAACGTCGTCAGCGATCAGCACTTTGGTATCACGTAAGTCAACTACGTCAACATATGGCGGGAGCATGACCGGAACGTCTAGACGCTCGTCTACTCCGGTGTAGTACTCAACGTTCATGACGTAGAGATTCTTTACAGATAACGCATAACCCAAAGATCCAGCCACGAAAAGGCCACCTCGAGCTATGGCAAGAATAATGTCGGGTCGGTAGCCGTCGTCGGCAACAAGGGTTGCAAGAGCACGACACGCGATGCCGTAGTTGCTCCAATCCAGGACTTCGCGGGGCTGATCATTCACTTTGGGGAAGTTACACCCATCGGCGTCTCAATCCTTACGGTTAGCTTGACGATGTAACTCTTGCTGTCGGCGCCACTAGCTTGTCTTAATGCCGTTGCTGGCCCCGCAACACAAGCTAGTGCTGCGACATTTGCTGTCGCGGGGGGGCACCGCTTTGCCTAGCGAGCTGTCAAATGACATAGATCTAGCAACCGAAGATGTTTTGAACGCGCTTGATCATCTTCATCGAACCGATTTAGTAGCTCCCATGCCTCACACTCCAGGACTGGCGGAAGGTCGCTGGTCGCTTACTTCACATGGACGTCAAGTTGGGCCGTCGTTAGCCAAAGATGAGTCAATAGTCGCTCCCAACGGCGACTCCATGGACCCTGCCGAAGGATGGGGTTTCCCTTGGCGGCCTTTGAAGAAGGATCCCCCTATTTATGCGAGGAACTTGCCGCGTCCAAAGCGACAAGGTCGAAAGGCACTGCGGCAACCCCGATTCGCTTTGCATGTGCCCAATCGGCCACCTGAAAGGCGGCGCTGGGGCTTATTAGCTCTCGCTTCATTGATGACAGTCGCTGGAACAGCTTTGCTATTAATGACCATTCGACAAGTTGACATCGAGATCGGTGGAATCGAAGACGGTGTCGCATTGCAACCAAGTTCCATTGAGGGAATTCAGATTTCTTTCACAGTGAATGGAGCAAACGCACGATCGGCGAACCTCCTACTGGACGACTTTCCTGTAAGTGGCGTTCAACGTTACGGGAATCGGATTGTGTGGGTGGTTCCTCCCTTAACTGAAGGACCACATTCACTGGAGTTAGTGGTGGAACGGCGGCTCTATGGGCAAGTGTCTAGTTCGCTTGAATTCACGGTGGATGGCACACCTCCGTTGATTGACTTGCCCGACGTTTTAGAGCCAGTACCTATGAATGAGCCCGTCACTATCGCCGGGACTTCAGAACCCGGAGCGACCGTGGTGGTGGGCGGCGTACCGATTGAGACCCGTGATGGTTCATTCATTCTCGAACTCGATGGGCCTCCGGCTGGACCGGTATCGGTATTAGCCATCGACCGAGCAGGCAACACAAGCACTTTCAAAATGATTATTCCAATTGCGTACCCTCGGACGCAAGGCGTACACGTGAGCGCTGCTGCGTGGGCGCATGATGGTTTGAAAAACTCCGTGCTCGACCTGATTCGAGCTGGCAAAGTCACCGCTGTTGAACTAAGTCTCAAGAACGAAAGCGGTGTTGTTGGTTACCAGAGCAATGTGCCGTTGGCGCGAGAAACAGGGGCATCCACCGACCTATTCAACCTTCGTCTCGCCATCGAAGAACTGCATGCGTTGGATGTCAGGGTGATTGGCCGCATAGTTGCTTTCCGCGACCCGATTCTCGCGAAGTATGCATGGGCACACGGCAACGAAGACTGGGTAATTCAAACTTCTGATGGACGACCCCTTAGTAAATATGGGGGTTTCACCAACTTCCAGAATGTCAACGTTCAGAACTACAACCTTGACATCGCCAGAGAGGCTGCTGAGGCTGGGATCGATGACATCCTTTGGGACTACATGAGACGCCCGGAGGGGCGGTTGGACAAAATGTTCATACCAGGAGTCGGTTTAGAGGATGATCCTTCGCCAATCATTGTGGATTTTTTGAGCAAATCTCAAACCTTGCTCCGCGGACACGGGGTGTTCCAAGGTGTTTCCGTTTTCGGAATTTCCGCGACGAGGGGCGAGGCCATCGCACAAGACGTTGCTGGCATGGCTCATTACGTCGACTATGTGGCGCCCATGATCTATCCCTCTCATTGGTCTCGAGGCGAGTACGGAGTGGCGCACCCCGAAGCACAGCCTTATGACATCACTCGCGCTTCGCTAGCCGACTTTCTGCGGGTACTGGATGGCACGAACACTGCTTTAGTTCCCTGGCTTCAAGATTTTTCGATGAGAGTTCCTTACGGACCGGCGGAGGTTAAAGCTCAGATCGATGCCGCGGCCTCGTTGGGCATATATGACTGGTTAATTTGGGATCCCACGGTCACCTACACGGCCGAGGGGATCGTCGCCGCGCCCAGTTAGGGAGCGACCGTATCCCAGCGTTATCCGTCCAAAAAGCGTTGACGTAACTTGTATTTCTGAACTTTCCCACTTGGAGTCATTGGAAAGTCCTCAACTAGTACAAGTTCCTCGGGCCAGAATTGTGGCGTTACTCCGTGTGTTTGGAGGAATTCGGTGAGATTGGCCAGTGTGGGAGAATCTGTTGAAGGCAGCACGAAGACACATCCGATTTCTCCGAGCCGTTCGTCTGGCTTACCCACAATTGCCACTCCCGATACAAGGGGGTGACGTAACAAAATGTCCTCTATTTCCTTTACCGGAACATTTTCGCCGCCTCGAATAACGATGTCTTTTGATCGGCCAGTGATTCGGATATAACCGTCATCGTTGATGACGGCGCGGTCACCGGTATCGAACCACGTTCCTTGCCACGATGCCTCACTCAACGCGCGTCCCTGGACGTATCCCACGAAAAGCTCTGAGCCGCGACATTGGAGGTCACCTTCGCTTCCTACGACTGACTCCCCATCATCAATGACGCGAACCTCATTACCGGGAAGAGGGCAGCCATCGGTGAGTCGTAGCGCGAGAGAGTCAGAAGGACGACCCACAGTAAGCAAAGCGCATTCGGTCATCCCCCAACCTGGGAGAACAACGCAGGGGAGCGTCGCGTCAGCCTGTTCCAGCACCGATTCGGGGACTGCGGCCCCGGCGCACACAAATCGCTTCCAACTCAATAAATCTCGGTCCTTGACTTGGTCGACCGCGAGTACGTCAGCAAGAAATGGCGTTGCCCCCATCGATATCTGGATCTTGTGACGTTCGATCAGATCAACAAATTCTTTAGGATCCCATATGTCTTGTAGGACGACGTGTCCTCCCAAGGTAAGTGGGGCTCGAATGCCATAGAGATAGCCGGTTTGGTGGGCAAGGGTTGATGCCATATGAAACGTGTAGCCCGGGCCGATGTCGGCGCCTATAGGTGACGGAACACCTTCACAGACAGCTTCGACCCATAGATCCACGGCTGCATTGAGGGTGTTCTGGGTGTGCATCACTCCTTTCGGCTGTCCTGTCGTGCCGGAGGTGAACATCACTTCGCACACATCGTGAGTTCCAGGCCTAAGTAGGTCAACGGCCGCACGGTCGTAGGAGGAAAATCGACCTTGTTCGAGGAGGTCTTCCCAGCTCAGCGCGTCGGCTATCGGACTGTCACCGACGGTCACGATCTCTTTCACCCACGGGCAACGTTCTCTTAGGTCCGCGTGCATAGCTCCAAGCTCAAACCCTCGAAATTCGTTAGCGGTCACCACCACTGCCGGTCGAGCAAGTTCACTCATGACCAGAACTTCGTTCGTTCTAAATATTGGCGCTACAGGATTAATCACGCCGCCTATCCGCTCAACTGCTGCAACTGTTACCAAGAAGTGGTGCCAATTGGGCAGTTGAACCTGCACTACGACACCAGGGCGAACCCCGAGTTCGAGTAATCCGCGGCTTACTTCATCAACTTGAACAGCAAATTCTGACCACGTAATAGACCCGAAGCGATCTGTCACCACCACCTGTTCACCACGCTCGGAGGCCCAATGATCAATGAGGGGATCAAAGAATCTCTCTGGCCAATCGCCAGCTTCGATAGTTGTCACAATTCGCGACTGACTCAACGTGGTTTCAAAGAATCCCTTCGATGTGGGCATCAGCAGTCTCCTTTAGCAATGTTGGTTCACGGTCCGGGTCGGAAACGAGGAAGAACTTCCTGCGCCATGAAACGCTCAGCCTCTTCTACATAGTGCATTGGTGATGCGGCGCTAAGAATGATCGTTCGGGCCCCGGAATCAACGTACTCGCGTAGCCGTTGCGCGCATCGGTCCGGATCGCCAGCAATCGCATATTTGTCAATCATCTTGCTGAAATCTTGATTGTATTGCTTTGAGAGACGCTGGTTCGCGTAATCGATGGCAGTGGAATTGTCTTCGTGGCAGCAGAAGAAAATAAAAAGCCCAGGGTCAACGGGAGAATCGTTGCCTTCCTCTGCTCGATATTCGGCAATCCTCAGATTGGATTCGACGAGCATGTCTGGCGTGTACATATACGGAAGCCACCCGGTGCCATAGCGAGCAGCGCGTCGCCACGCCGCTTCCTTTCGACCTGAAATCCAGATCGGTGGCGAGGGTTGTTGGGTGGGTTTAGGCTCTAACGTCACGCCCGACAGTTGGTTGAACTGGCCTTGGAAGTGAACATCATCTTCTGTGAAGAGCCGTTTCATAATCTCAAGGGCTTCATTGGTTCGAGCTCCGCGTTCTGAAACAGGGACTCCAGAGGCCTCGAACTCCAGCGGAAGCTCGCCTCCTACACCAATTCCCATATGGAAACGTCCACCCGAAGCTACGTCTAGCGCTGCTGCTTGTTTCGCCGCAAGAACCGCTGGGTATAAGGGGAGGAGAGTGATGGTGGACATCAGTTTCAGTTTTGTCGTCGCACCGGCCGCCACCGCCAAAGAAATAAACGCGTTCGAACAGGGGACGTGGAAGAAGACGTGCTCTCCTGTGGTGGCGTAGTCGTACCCGAGTTCTTCTATTGCTCGCGCTTGTTCAGCTATCTGGTCGGCCCGTCGCATCGACAATCCGAATTGAATGCTTGAGTGTGTTTGCTGATCACTGCCCACAGATCACCTCTTTGTTATGGAATTGACCGTAGTCGCGGCGCCAGCTTCTAAAGGAAAATTGATGGACCGGACACCCATTTCGGGCGCCCGGTCCATCGCTGTCCGTGCGTTGGGGTAGGTCGGTAGCTGGCTGCTAAAGCAGTTCAGCTTCCCCCCTTTGCTGTCGGCGCCTCCCCCCGTGGAAAGCGGCACCAACAATCACGTCTGGTTCGGTTTTCGGGCCGCACCTGGTTGGCCCAAAACCCGCCCCAGACGATGGCTGGAGCCTATGCTTTTCACTTACTAAACGCAAATTTAGTAGCTTCGGGCGCCTGCCCAGAACGGCTTTTATGGGCGCAGAACGGTGGTCAGTGCTAGGCCAGAGGGATGAGCACACACGAAATCGACGCGCAACGGGTGACAGAACTAATGACGCGTTGCCGTAAAGAGGTCGATGACGGCCTGCTGCCCAGTTGCCAAATCGCAATTGGTTTCGAGGGAGAGATCGTCGTTGATGAAACCATTGGCGATGCACTTCCAGAAACCAGATACTGCTTTTTCTCAGCGACGAAACCGTTTGTTGCCGCGGCGATGTGGCAATTGTTGAGCGAAAATTTGGTTCAACTAGACGCATCAGTTTCTTCGTATCTTCCTGAGTTCGCGGAAAACGGTAAGGGAGAAATCACTGTCGAACAAGTGATGTTGCACACTGCGGGTTTCCCTCACGCCCCAATGGGACCGAACGTGTGGACGACGGCTAAAAGTCGCCGTCAACGTATGGCCGACTGGCGGCTCAATTGGGAACCAGGGACACGTTACGAATATCACGCAACGAGTGCCCACTGGGTGCTTGCCGAAATCATCAACGAGGTCACCGGGGAGCACTATGCAGACGAAATTCACCGGAGAGTAACAGCGCCTCTTGGACTCCCTCGTATTCTTGGGATCGATCCGGATAGCCAGGAGGGCATCGCCGATCTCACCTTATGTGAGGGAGAAGCCACACCAGATGAGCTCGAGGCTGTATTCGGTGTTCGGTCCATGCCTCCTAGCGAAGTCAACGATGAAACAATTATCCGTTTCAACGATCCCGAGACAAGAGCGGTGGGAGTGCCCGGCGGTGGAGGCTATGGGCGAGCGGCTGATCTCGCCGGGTTTTATCAAGCACTGCTTCACAACCCTGGTGATGTGTGGGACTCCGCGATGCTTGACAACGCTGTTGGGCAGGTCCATAACAAGCTGCCAGACCCGATGGGGGTTCCGGCTAATCGAGGTCTTGGGGTAATTCTGGCCGGCGACGATGGTATGACTAACCGTCGCGGTTTAGGGCGCACAGTGTCGCCGCGTGCCTTTGGACACAACGGTGTCGGTGGTCAGATTGCTTTCTGTGATCCTGATACAGGACTGTCGTTTGGCTACGCCACCAATGGCTTAGACCGTCACCAGGTGCGGCAGCCTCGCCGAGGGACATCGATCGCTAGCCTCGCGGCAAACTGTGCTGTTTGAAAGGGAGCGTTGATGCGGTTCGGATTCACACTTCCCAACAATTTTGGTGTTGCCGACCCTCACGACGTCGTGCGGCTGGGGGTTCAAGCTGAAGAACTAGGTTTCGATTCAGTGTGGGTCAACCACCATGTCATCAACGTCGGCTACGTCCATGATCGCTTAGGGCAAGCTCCCTATCACGATGCTCTAGTTATTTTGACTTGGCTCGCCGCCAACACAAGCAACGTCACTCTCGGAACCAGCGTTTTGGTAATGCCCTATTTGCATCCCATGATTTTGGCGAAGGAAATTTCGACTCTGGATCACCTCAGCGGGGGACGAATAACACTCGGACTTGGGGTAGGCAGCCTCCCCGAAGAAAATAAGATTCTGGGCTCCGATTACGACAACCGCGGGCAGTACAGCAATGAGTTTGTCGAAGTGCTCCTCCGCCTATGGACCCATGATGAGGCGAGTTTTGAGGGGAAGCATTGGCAATTTGAAGGAGTAGTCACCTCCCCCAAGCCGTTGCAGAAGCCTCATCCGCCGATCGTGATTGGAGGCAATCGCGCGCCAGCGTTACGACGAGTCGCCCGGCTGGCCGATGGTTGGCATCCCATGGGAATCTCCCCGTCAGGAGTGACTGAACGGCTCAGCGTCATCCGTGAGGAAGCCAAAATAGCTGGACGTGCTGACACAAATTTTCTGGTTCAGGTACGACGCGACTTCGATGGGGTGGACGCGGAGTTAATTGAGGCGTACAAAGACGCTGGCGTGACCGACTTGGTGTTGTCCTGCAGCACTGGCGACGTTGGCATCATCTCTGACACCCTTACTGCCTTTGCTGCACATCACATTCAGCTGTGAGCGCACTTCGGGGAGTTAAGGTCCTCGACCTAACGGGCGACCCAGGACGCTTCGCGACCAAGCTATTAACCGAATTCGGCGCGGACGTAGTTCGGATAAACACTGCCGGTTCTCCTGGGCATTCAATGAGTCGAGTCGAAGGCGGAGTGCTCGATTGGTGGTTTGATGGGGGAAAGCAACGCCACCCTGTTGACCTAGATACCGTCGCAGGTCACGACACGTATCGCCTTTTGGCGTCCAGCGCTGATGTCATCGTCGAAACCGAGACACCCGGGAGGCTGGCTGACCTTGGATTAGATCATTCGGACCTAGTTACAGATAACCCTCGCCTGGTGCAGGTCTCTATCACGCCTTTTGGGCGAACCGGTCCTCGCTCACATTGGGTGGGTTCCGACCTCACTGCCGCAGCGATGGGTGGGTTCTTGTCAGTGGGTGGGTTGCCTGACAGGCCACTCAACGTGTGGGGCCGCCAGACACACAATTACGCGGGGTTCATGGGTGCGTTGTGTGCTCTTTCGGGGTTGTGGGCGGTTCGGCGCGACGGCCACGGCCGTCACGTAGATATTTCTATCCACGAAACGGTGAGCGGATCCGTAGAAAACATTTTGATGCAGTGGCTATTCGACGACATTCTTCCGCTCCCTAAGGTGGCTGAACGCCAAGGAGCACTTCATTGGCTCCGCGCATATGACCTCGCCGAATGTCGGAATGGTCACATGATGATCACTCTTACGCCAACACCAGACAACGCCTTCAAAATGATGATCGACGGTGGGTTTGAAGAAGGACGCAGATGGTTGGGTTACGAAGTAGAAGAGTTATTACTGCGGATAGATGAGCCAATGGACACGATGAGGCGATGGGTTCGTGGGCACGATGCCATGGACTTATGGGAGGACGCTCAGCAACGTCACGTAGCGGTCGGCGCGGTCCACAATATTGAACAAGCATGTGCGAGCCCGCAGTTCGAACACCGACAATTCTTCGACTCAGCTGGTGACTCAAAAGTGGTGATGCCTAGTCGCTTGGTTCGATTCTCAGAAACGCCCGCCAGCGCTCCTCTGCCGCCCGCGTCCGAAGACACTCCCGTTGACGAAATCGTGAAGCGATGGTCGGCAATCGATTCCGCTGCTCATGATCATGCCTCGCAAAGATCTGCAGGTGACCTCCCACTCGACGGCATTCGCGTGCTCGACTTGACGTGGGTGTTAGCTGGTCCATTTGCTACCCGAATGCTGGCCGATCTGGGAGCGGATGTGATCCGAGTCCAAAATGAGGAGCACAGCACTCTGGTGAACCGCCCCGATTATCCGTATTACTTCATTTGGGGCCGAGGAAAACGCAGTGCCACCATCAACATGAAGCATTCTCAATCTTTAGCGGTAATCCGCAAACTGATCGAGAACTGCGACGTTTTGATTGAGAACTACAGTGCCGGGGTTCTAGACAGATGGGGCCTTGACTGGGAAACCGTCAGCGAATGGAACCCGCGTTTGGTCTATGTGACTATGTCGGGCTGCGGGCACGACGGCCCTTGGAGTCACGTCATCTCTTACGCGCCAACAGTTCACGCTATTTGTGGCATAACGCACCTAACGAATTTTGCTGATCGCGGTGACGTCGGACCCGGTTTTTCTCTCAACGATCATCTTGCTGGCTTCGCTGCCGCTTCATCGACAATGGCTGCGTTATTGGCTCGTGATGTAGTTGGTAAGGGTCAACACATCGACATGGCACAACTAGAGATCGGAACCTATTGCATTGGCCCTGCAGCCCTCGATTGGCTGTCAAATGGGACCATGGCCCAACCACACGGCAATCAAGATGGGTTGCATGACCACGTACCCAACGAGGTTTACCCCTGCGCGGATGGGTTCGTCGCCGTAACAGCCACCAACGACGAGCAATGGTCACACCTCGCAACTTTATTAGCGAACCCGGAGTTAATGGGTCTGTCAACTGAAGCCGAACGCAGAACGAAACGCGACGAGATCAACCGGGTCTTCACCGAATGGGCGGCTGACCGGGACACAGATTCTGTGGTTGAGCTTCTTCAATCCATCGGCGTTCCAGTAGGAAAGGTGCAAAACGCCGACGATCTGATTAACGAGGACCCCCAACTGGCCGCGCGAGGTTTCTGGCGAGACGCGACCCACGACGTGTTCGGTGATCGCACAATCGACACGTTTCCAGCTCTATGGAATGGGCGGCGCCTGCCCACAAGCCTTTTGTCGCCCTCGTATTTAGGCGAACACAATTTTGAGGTCTGGACTCAACTCGCTGGACTCGATTTCGAAGAGGTTGCCGAAGGGGTAGGGAACGGCCTTTTTAATTAAGGGCGTTTCCTTATTCTTCGAGTTCGACCCAACCAACCACTCGTTGGACGAGGACATCGACGAAGTCTGGCTCTCCGTCCTCCATCCCGGTGTCCAGTAGATCGTCACCTGCCACCATTCTGTGAGCTAGGACTGCCTTGGTGGTGGTCACGTCGTCAACCAGATCTTCGTAGGAGTAATCCTGTACTCCCTCACCAATCAAGACTTGGTGATACCTGCGCAGCAACATTTGTTCTTCGTCTCGATGGTGCGGCTCCAAAGCTGTGGTGATGAAATAGGCAACTTCCCATCCAGCGCGTCCCCATCCCAAAGCCTGCCAATCAAGAACGACAGTCTCACCGTTGGGACGGAACATAAGATTGTCTAGCCGGTAGTCGCCGTGACACAGAGTCCAAGGGCCCTGCTCCATCTGGGAAGCGAAGAACGGAAGTCGCTCTTGGACTTCGTCCATCTTCGCAATCATTCCTTCACCAATTAACGAACCGAAACGGTCAACAAAAGAGTCGCGGTTTCGGCGATAACTAGCCTGAAGGACCTTCGGAGTGCGACCAACACTCCATATGATCGGATTTGTATCTCGACGATCTCGATTCATCCAATTGTGTGCATGAAACCGGGCCAATAGATCGAGGCCAACCAAGGCATCGTCGATAGATCCGCCTGCGACTTGGCTCGGAGGTCGAGCGTCCGCTATGTCCTCCATGACCAACAAATATCTGCGGGGACTCTTCACCCCCAACGACAACAAACGGTCGAGAACCCAACTCACACCACCAATGGGAAGTTTTTCGAAGAGAAAAACGAAGAGTGTTTCCAGCCACGGGGCGGGGTTGGGGTCAAGTTCGGCGTGAATGAACTCAGGCATCAGAATTCCGAGTTCGCCTCTCATTTCGCTGTAGACCCAGATCTCTCTTTCGTAGACAGCGAGGGCTTCACCTAAAGAACGGTTTTTCGCGACCTTGGACGGAAGCTTCGCTATGACCGAGGTTGGGGTCGCGTCGCCCCCTTCCCACGTCAAGTTGCATCGATGGAGTTCTCCCATGAATCCAACGCCTTCACCGATTAGCTCTGTCTCCACTCCAGTGATCACTCCGCCATATTTGGAACCAATCACCGAAGTGAACCACTTCGCGTCCAGTTCGGCTGCGGTTTGTGGGATGTGTTGGGTGTCACGTCGCGCCATGTAGAGATTCTGGCGCAGAGTTAGCTACTCCGCGACCTTTGCTGCAATCGCGATGGCTCGAAGCACAGCGTCGGACACGATCCGGTCTTCCGCTGCTCGATCGTTCATGCCCTTTTCCAGCACCACATGAGATGACCTAACCCCCTGGGGGGTCGCCACTGCTATCCAAGCACGATTGCCGCCGCTTCGAAGACGATCCGTTGTTAGCGCAGCTGTACATGCAACTCCAGCTATTGGCATGTCCGTGTCCGCGAGCTGCTTCGCACGCTCCAGGCATGCTGTCGCCATCGCTTCAGCAGTCTCGCTTGCCACCGTTTGCGCAGGGGAGTACCCAACGAGATCGGATAAGGCCGACGCTGCATACGGAACGGTGGCCTCCAGAACGGTTCGCGATGCCCCTGGGACGGAGAGTAAGTCCGATATCGAAGCAACTCCCCCACCTGTAACAGCCAGCACGATCATCAACGGGGCGTCATGCATTAGATCTACGAGAGTCAAACGATCGGTAGTCGCCATTGGAGCTAATGAGGGCACCTACGATGACACCTCGCTCAACATAGTGGTTGCGGACTCTAACCCACCTGTGCCGATCGGCACTTGACATGCTCGAAGTGAAGCTTCCACCGCTCCCAGCGCTCCGAGCAGCATCGGGACGTTGAGATCTCCGAGATGTCCAATGCGAAAAGTTGACCCCGCTAGCGGACCGATTCCAGATCCCATGCTCAAATCAAACTGTTGTCGAGCCACTGCTACGACTTGGTCAGCGTCATAATTCTCGGCCAACCGCACACATGTCACACTGTCGGAGCGCTCGTTCGCTTTGGTGGCGTTGAAGTTGAGCGCTCCGGCTTCGCTCCAGACTTCAACCGCGGCCCGCACAGCATCAGCTAGTCGGCGATGTCGACTAGTCACTGCCTTAATCCCGCCCTCTTCTGCGATCATGCACAGGGCTTCATCAAGTCCGAAGAGATGATGTATAGGTGGGGTCCCACAAAACATGCGGTAACCCTCGGCCTCTAGTCGGCGTCTCCAATCCCAGTAAAACCTGCCTCTTTTGTTTACATACGCGGCTGCAATAGCTCGATCGCTGATCCCGGTGAATGCGAGCCCGACCGGCATCATCAAACCCTTTTGGCTGACGGCGAGGCAAGCATCGACGCCTAGTGCGTCGACCTCAAGTGGTGTGCACCCAAAGGAGGCGATCGAATCGACGACTAATAACGCTGAGTGATCTAGGTCGTCAAGAACTGTTCGTATTGCTTCAAGGTCAGAAGTTACCCCGGTTGAGGTTTCGGTGTGGGCGAGTAAAACCCCTTCTACCCGCCGACCGGCATCGGTCGCGAGCACGTCGCGAAGTGCATCGGGGTCGACACCTCGTTGCCAGCCGGTCTCAAACCAACAGACGTCTAGGCCATGGGCTTCACACATCTCGCCCCATCGGTGACTGAAATGGCCACTGTCGCAAAGGAGTATCGGTGCTCCGGTGTCGAACAGATTGGTGACAGTTGCTTCCCAAGCTCCGTGGCCTGTACTGGTGTACCCGATCAGAGGACCAGAGTTCCCCATATGGTTGTTTAGTCTCATGAGGCAGGAATCAAGCAATACCGAAAACTCGGGCGTGCCAAAATCGATGGCTGGTCTAGCCATTGCTCGAAGGACCCGATCAGGAATGTTGGTAGGTCCTGGGTTCTGGATGAAGGTTCGGCCGCTCACCATTTCGAAGGTATCCCCATTCAACGTCCGAAGGGTGGCGCGCCTCCACCAACTACACAGAGTTTTGGGGCGTCCCCGCCAAATTTGGGGCTCCGCGATGTGCTCGATGCGGTGTGAACTTCTTTATCGTCCTTGGAAGTCCGGTTCGCGTTTATCGACAAAGGCCTGAGCGGCTTCTTTGTGGTCGCGAGTTTGTCCGCAATGAATGTGGTGTGTGGCTTCCATGTCTAAGCATTCTCCCATTTCGCCGTGTACCGCTCTGTTCAGGTTCTCCTTCATATAGCGGTACGCAACGGTGGGTCCCTGCGCTAAACGTCGACCGATCGCCATCACTTCGTCTTGCAGAGAATCTTCGGAGAAGACGCCGTTGACGAGACCAAGTCGTTCTGCTTCTTCCATGTCAACTTTCTCTGACAAGAAATACAATTCGCGAGCTTTTGCGGAACCGATCAGTCGGCTCATGAAATATGTGCCTCCATAATCTCCGCTAAAGCCCACGCGAGCGAACGCTGTGGTGAGGATGGCGTTGGGCGATGCATACCTAAGGTCACATGACAACGCGATTGACAGACCTGCTCCGGCGGCCGGGCCGGGTAGTGCGGCGATGGTTGGCTTTGGTAGCTCATAGAGTTTGCCAGCCGTATCTCGTTGGTTACCGCGTTGCAAATGAACGCGAGCGTCGTACTGCACGGCGCTACCTCCGCCTTCACCGCCAGCTTCTGCCATCCCTTTGACGTCTCCGCCAGCGCAGAAGGCTCCACCTGCACCAGTAACGACAACCGCTCCTACATCAGTTGCTACCTCGGCATCACCGAGCGAAGCGACAAGTCCTTGCAACATGCCATCGGACATGGCATTGCGTCGTTCAGGACGATTGAGAGTGATTCTCATTACTCCATCAATCACTTCGGTATTGATGTCATCGGTTCCGGTATCAAAAATACGATCAGACATATCGTCTCCAGCTAGTTACATAGACGTCGTTCAATGGGAGAAGTATCGCGAACATTGAGGCGGCGCGCCGAACGGTTGCCCATTTCGTGTCTGGAGCGTCGTCAGCCGCCAGCACCTTCGGTGAAGCCCAATTCGACTCGGACGTTACGAATCGAACCGTCGTTACTTACGACAACAACTTTGACGACCCTCCCAATCTTGCTTTCTTTCACTGCGTCAACGAGATCGTCGACTGTCTCGATTTCGACGCCATCAAACTTCGTGACGACTTCGCCAATCTTTAATCCTGCGGCGTTCGCTGCTCCGTCCTCGACGAGAGCAACGATGACCACGCCTGTCTCGACACCTTCATAGATGTCGTACTGACGTCGAGAGGTCTCGTCGAGCATTTCAACACCAATGATGTTGACACCTAATAGGGGGCGCTTGGGTACTTCGCCTGTCTGCAAGGTCTCAATGACTGGTCGCGCATGGTCAATCGATATAGCAAACCCAATACCTTCCGCGTTACCGGCAATGGCGGTGTTAACTCCAATGACCTCACCCTTCGCGTTGACTAGCGGACCACCCGAATTACCTGGGTTAATCGCTGCGTCGGTCTGGATAAGACGCGTCAACCTATTTCCTGCAAGATGAAGTTGCCGGTCAAGCGCTGAGACGATGCCAGTGGTGACAGTCGGGGTGTCTCCCAACCCGAGCGCGTTGCCAATAGCAAGAACTTCATCTCCTACTTCCAGTTCAGCGGAATTGCCTAGTCTCGCTGACGGGAGATTGTCACCCTGGATCTTTAGAACCGCTAAATCCCTGGTCGGATCTTTTTGGACAAGTTCAGCGGATTCCACAGTCCCGTCGGACAACATCACTTTGATCGTGACAGCGTTTTCGACCACGTGGGCGTTGGTCACGACTTGCCCGTCGGGACTAATGATGAAACCGGTTCCCTGTCCTCCTCCCCCATCCTCAGTTTCAATTTCAATTTGTACGACCGACGGAGCGACTGCGGCCAGGACAGCTTTTACGTCAAGACGCCCAGCGTCAGTCATTTGTACGTGAGGGGTGAGCACCTCGTTGGAGTCGGTAACAATTTCAGCGTCCAAGGCGACAGTGGTGGCGGTAGCGAGTTCATCAATGGCGGCGTCTACGGCCAACGCGATTTCTTGGGTACCATCAATTTTTTCGGTGACATAAATACGTTGAGCGTCGCCAAGGCTCACCACGATTAAACCGGCGACTAACGCGCCGACGACTGCACCAACAACAGCGCCGCTAAGAAAGCGGCCAGTTTTCGAACTGGTTTCAACACTCACGTTGTTGAGGCTATCTGGGCCCCCACGCTCGTCACTGTCGCCTCCCAACTAGGGTGCCCCGATGACCGCGTCGAGTGTTTCTTCCGTCATTCCCGTAACCGACATGACGGCTGCTGTTGAGCGCTGGGAACAACTTTTAGGTCTCCCTCCGACGTTTGTGGATGGAGATCGATGGGCGCAGTTCGATGTAGGGGGGACGAGGGTCTCTTTGGCGGGCACCGACCGGACCACCGAAATCGCCGGGTTGATGGTCAAAACCGAACATTTAGAAACGTTGCGCGAGTCGCTGAAGGAATCGGGATTAAGTGTGAGCGAACTCGTCGACGGGATTCATGAAACGCGCTTCAGCGTTGATGGACTTGAAGTTCCGGTGACTATTTATTCCAATCGCCAGTCCACTTGATTCTCCGCTAAGACTCGACTACTTCTAGCGCTGTAGCTGCGAGCATTTCTACTTGTTCTTTAAAAACGTTGGTGTCAACGTCGTCCTGGTCTCCCATTGCTCCATTCAGGTAACGGTTCAAGACGCCTTCCACGATTGCAGCTAACCGCCAATAGGAAAAGGCTCGATAATAGGCGACACCGGATACATCCCGACCAGAAGCGTTTTGATACCACATCAGCAAATCGTCTCGAGAAGCAAACCCTCCAGCGAGGGTGGGGGCGCTAGAACCCGCAGGGGCTTCATCAGGGTCAACCCAGTTATTCAACAAATACCCGACGTCAGCTAGGGGGTCACCTAGCGTGCACAACTCCCAGTCGAGAACTGCCAAAATTTCGCTGGAGTCGGTCAACATATTCCCGAGCCGGTAGTCGCCATGCACAATCGTGGACCCAATCTGTGGAGGTTTTTTTCGTTCGAGGAGACCCTGGACGTGCTCCATGGTTGACAGCTCCCGCGTTTTGGATTGCTCCCACTGACGACTCCACCTTCGAAGTTGCCGCCCTAAATAATCTTCTCGCTTCGCTAAGTCACCCAATCCAATGTTGTCAGGTTCAACCGAATGCAGTTCGGCGAGGACTTCGGCTACTTGCCGACTCAACATCATGCGATCCGGCAGGGGAACGAGTTCTGCTTCGACATCACTATGTAAAACCGCGCCAGCGACGTACTCCATAACGTAAAAAGGAGCTCCGTTGATTTCTAGGTCTTCGCAGACTCCCAAAGTTCGAGGCACTGGTACATCAGTTGTGCCCACGGCGGTAATGATTCGGTGTTCTCTCGCCATGTCGTGGGCTGTCGCCAAGACATGCCCTAGAGGCGGTCGGCGCAGCACGAACGCTTTTCCTACCTGGTCAACCACTTTGTAAGTGAGGTTTGAGTGTCCCCCAGCAATCAGCTCGAATTCGAAGGGAGGAGTCGAACTCGGCACGTGAACGGAAAACCAAGAAGCAACTTTGCTGTGATCAATTCCCTCGACAACTGCACCACTCATCAACTTCTCTCCTTTACGGATCGAAGAGATCGTACAGCTAGGGAGTTACCCGTAACGGTAGAAGCCGCGTCCACTTTTACGACCCAACAAACCAGCGTCGCACATGCGATTCAAAAGCGGCGGCGGGGCATACAGCTGTTCCTTGAACTCTTCGTATAGCGATTCCGCCACCGCCATGGTCGTGTCTAACCCGATTAGATCGCACAAGGCCAATGGTCCCATCGGGTGGTTGCACCCCAACACCATGCCGGCGTCGATGTCTTCGGCACTAGCGAAGCCGGACTCCATCATGCGAATCGCCGACAGTATGTAGGGAACGAGAAGAGCGTTAACAACAAAGCCCGCTCGGTCTTGGCTACTGACTACGCGCTTGCCCAGTTGATCTGACGCGAATTCTTGACAGATAGCCGCCGTTTTGTCGCCGGTAAGTAGAGAAGAAATGATCTCCACTAGACCCATTACTGGGACGGGGTTGAAAAAGTGGACTCCAATCACTTGCTGCGGTCGATTAGTAGCCATCGCAAGTTTCATGATCGGGATGGACGAGGTGTTGCTCGCCAGGATCGCTTCAGGGTCATCAACTACGTCGTTCAAACGCCGGAAAACATCGAGCTTTGCCTCTTCTTGCTCAACCACGGCTTCAACCACGAACTCCCTATCGGCGAGGCTCGGAAGCTTGGTGGAGAAAGAAATACTTCCCATCACCTCTTCTCGATGCTCCTCAGTCATTTTTTGCGCCTGGACGGCACGGTTGAGACTTTTTTCAATGCGTTCCATACCGGCTTGCAGAGCGCCTTCGTTCGTTTCCACGACTTTCACATCGCAGCCACTTAACGCGGCTACTTCTGCGATGCCTGACCCCATGAGTCCGCAACCGACAACACCAAATCGTTCAATGATCACGTGTTAGATGCTACAAGAGCGTCAATAAGTTGTCCCTAGAGGTCAACTAACGCGCGACTCTTCAATGGCGCTACGAACAGCTTCGACAACTTCTTCGGCGGTAGCGCCTGGAGTCAGCACCCGTGCAACACCCGCGTCGTACATAGTTTGGAAATCATCCTCCGGAACGATGCCTCCGAGAATCACAGGGATATCAGCACCGGCTGCTGAAAGAGCTCCGGTAACCATTGGGAGTATCGCTTCGTGGGCTCCCGACAACATGGAAACTCCAATAGCGGAAACATCTTCATCGATAGCGGCAGCGACGACCGTTTCGGGGGTTTGAAACAATCCGGTGTAGATCACTTCGTAACCCGCGTCGCGTAAAATGCGCGCCACGATTTTGACACCTCGATCGTGGCCGTCGAGTCCTAACTTCGTCACCAGCACGCGTTCCGTCATCAACTTTGACCCTAGCCCTCACGATTGATGGGAGCGAATGTAGGCCTTTAAGCCCCATAATTTGAGGTATCAATCGTTTTCGTTCGGCAAAGATATACACCAGTTATTTTCTCGAACACTCTCGGTGCGCGTGAACCAGAAGTCTTCATCATAAAATTATTCTTGGGCACTCCATATTTCTAAGGTCGCCCGTAGGGTGACCAATATGAACACCACCACGTTGGCTGCCCGAACGGTAGACGCAAGCAAAATTTACGGTTCAGGCGACACCGAAGTTCGTGCTCTCGACGGACTATCCATCGATCTCAAAAGTGGAGAATTCACAGCGATTATGGGTCCGTCAGGTTCGGGTAAATCGACCCTGATGCACTGCCTCGCTGGGCTAGATGAACTCACTTCTGGTCAGGTGTTCATTGGAGAGACTGATATCAGTCAATTGTCCGATCGTGATCTCACTTTGCTTCGTCGGGACCGCATCGGGTTTGTTTTTCAAGCTTTCAACCTCATCCCGACACTGTCCGCTGAGGAGAACATCGTTTTACCCCAACGACTTGGGGGCACTTCACCGGACTCTTCGTGGCTTCGTCAGGTAATAGAAGCGGTGGGGTTGGGAGACCGGCTTAAGCATCGACCCAGTGAACTTTCCGGCGGTCAGCAGCAAAGAGTTGCCGTCGCCAGAGCCCTGGGGGGGCAACCAGAAATCATCTTCGCAGATGAACCTACCGGCAATCTAGACAGCAAAACAGGGGACGAAATTCTCGAATTTATGCGAAACGCGGTACGCGATTTTGGTCAGACCATCGTGATGGTGACCCATGATCCCTCAGCGGCAGCTCACGCAGACCGCGTCGTGTTCCTCGCCGATGGGGTCATCGTGCATGAAATCAAGACTCCGTCGGCAACTTCAGTGTTGGACACGATGAAACAACTCGGCGACTGATGTGCTCAAGCTGACCCTCAATTCACTATTAGCCAGAAAGATTCGTTTGGCTTTAACCACGTTTGCGGTGGTGCTCGGCGTTTCTTTCGTATCGGGATCTTTCATTCTTGCTGACAGCCTCCGCTCAGTTTTCGATGAGATCGCTGTCGAGATCGCTGGTCCAAACTGGCTCCAGGTTCGTGGCGTTGAAACTATTGACGGAGACCCCTTCAGTCGTCCTACGGTCCCCCAGTCAATTGTTGATCAGCTTCAATTGACCCCAGGTGTTGCCGCTGCCGAGGGAGTAATTCAAGGGTTCCCAAGGGTTTCGTTTGGCGAAACTCTTATCGATCCGCCCGGTGGAGCACCAACGCTTGCCTTCAATTTCGACCAAGATAATCAACTGACCAGTTTCGAAACTCTCGATGGGCGAGCCCCTCGCGAGGGTGAGGCGATGGTAGATATCGACACCGCTGAACGTTACGGAATTTCTCTTGACGACATCATCACGATTCGTTCACTAGGCCCGGCCGAGGATTTCCGGGTGAGCGGCATTACCCGCTGGGGTCTCGACAACGGCGGCGGAGCAGTTTTCGTGTTGGTTGAAACTGCCACCGCGCAACGACTGTTCAATTATCCCGATTCCTATGTAGCAGTGACGGTTGGTTCCCAAACAGGAATCGACGAAGAACAATTAGCCACGAGTCTGACAAGTCAACTTCCGTCAGGTTTCGAAGCCGTGACCAGCAATGTCGTCGCGAGCGAGTTCAGCGAACAATTTGACACGTTCATCACGATCTTCCAGAACGCCTTGCTCGTATTTGCCGCCGTAGCGCTCGTGGTTAGTTCGTTCATCATCAACAACACATTCGCGATTGTTCTCGGGCAACGCGTCCGAGAGTTCGGTTTGCTACGCGCAGTAGGGGCAACCGGACGGCAAATCCGCATATCAGTTCTCACCGAAGCGTTAATAATCGGTGTCATCGCGTCGATCGTGGGGATATTCGCCGGATTGGGCGTCGTCTGGGCAATCAAAGCACTTATAGCCCAAGCCGGTGGAGGTTCGGGGCTACCCGATGGTCCAACAGTGATCGCAGCGCGCACCTGGCTCGCCGCGGCAATAGTGGGCATCGGGGTTACCTTGTTAGCGGCTGTAGCCCCAGCTCGTCGAGCGTCTCGCATACCGCCAATCGCCGCATTACGTGAGGATTTGAGTCTGTGGAGCGGCAATAACAAGCGGCGAACCTTCGTTGGAGTTCTCCTGGGGGTGTTCGGGCTTCTTGCAACGCTGATCGGGACAACAACAAATAGCGGGGCGACGCGACAGCTCGGTTTACTTGCATGTGGAGCGTTACTGCTCTTCGTTTCGGTCTCTTTGTTGAGTACTCTCATCGCTCGACCGGCAGCGCGCGCGTTGGGTCTACCGATCAGTCGGTTCGCTCGAGCGTCGGGCAACTTGGCACGCGAGAACGCAAGCAGAAACCCGAGACGAACCGCCGCTACAGCATCCGCTCTGATGGTGGGGCTGGCACTGGTAGCCATGGTCTTGGTGGTCGGCACAAGTTTTAAAAAGACATTCACATCGGCGCTCGACTCATCTCTCGGCGCTGATTTCTTTATCGACACTGAAGGAAGAACTTCGTGGGGTTTCAGCCCACAACTCGTCGAAGAGCTCAAATTAGTCGAAGGCGTCGAGGTCGCTGCCGGGTATCGAGGAGGACCTGGAACTGCACGCATGACAGTCAACGGAGCGTCCAAAGACGTGATCGGAACTCAGCAAGAAGGTGTGGGAACGGTAATCGATATCAGTCTTATCGAAGGGAGCTACTCGGGACTCTCCAATAGTGGTGTGCTGGTACACAAAGACCCAGCATCCGATCTTGAGCTATCGGTTGGAGATTCTCTGGATGCTGTTTTCCCTGTGGGGGGCGTTGTCACTCTAACGGTTGTCGGAATTTTTGATGATGGCTCCATATTGGGTAATTGGGTGATCGACATGGCGACCTACGAGCGAGGTTTCGACCCGGCTCGACAATCAGATCTTTTTGCTGCCGTCGAACTCCGTGAGGGCGTCAAGGTGGAACAGGTAAGACCTGACATAGAAGCGATCACGGATAAATACCCAGAGGCAAATCTGCAGGACCGAGACGAATACCGACAAAACATCGAGGGACGGATCGACCAACTGTTGCTCACCGTTAATGCGTTGGTGGGCTTTGCTGTCATTATCGCCATATTGGGGATCGTCAATACTTTGATGTTGTCGGTTTTTGAACGCACTCGGGAAATAGGACTTCTGCGCGCCGTCGGCATGACAAGATCGCAAACTAGGCGGATGATCCGATGGGAGGCGGTAATAATTGCCGTGTTCGGAGGAGTCATGGGGGTCGCCCTAGGCACGTTGCTAGGTTTCATCGCCGTCAACGCGATGCCGGAGTCTTTTATTACCGATTTCGGTATTCCATTCGCAAACTTCGCTTTGATCGTTGCAATGTGCGTCGTGGCTGGCGTCTTTGCAGCAATTCTCCCTGCGAGAAAAGCGGCTCGGCTTGATATTTTAGATGCGATTGCGCACCCGTAATGTCGTTAGATCCTTTAAACCTCACAAAAGATGTCAGGGCTTTCTTAGCCGAACGCCATCTCGCTTCGCTTACTTTGGTTCGCTCCGACGGGAGCCCCCACGTATCAGCTGTGGGATTCACTTGGGATTTCGATGCTCAGTTGGTCCGAGTTATCACTTGGGCAGAGTCAATGAAAAGTCGGATTTTGGTGGAGTCACCTGGAGCTCGGGCTGTTGTATGTCAGATTGACGGAGGCCGTTGGTTGAGCCTCGAAGGAACAGCGTTGGTAACTACCGATCCTGATCGTTGCTTAGATGGAACGCAACGTTACGCCCAGCGGTATCGAGTGCCGCAAGAGCGGTCAGATCGCACCGTCATTGAAATTTCAGTGGACAAGATCCTCGGGTACGCCTAGCCCTCTCTTGGGGAGAGACTTGCCGTGTGGATCTTCAACGACCCTGGCTGTATGGGTAGGGGTGGGCTTAGTCGACGAGTACTTGAGGCAGTGGACGCGCGTGCACTATGGCTAAACGCTTGGTGGAGCGCGTAAGGGCTACAAACAGCGCTCGCAGACCTTGCGGTTCTTCATCAAGAATTGCCGCCGGTTCGATGACCACAGTTCCATCTAGCTCGAGGCCTTTTACGAGTTGCACTGGTACCAAAGCTATTTTGGGGTGGAGGGGACCACTGACGTTTCGACTCGCTGTCGTCGCCCTACCGTAATCAACGCCTTTTGCCCGAAGGGATTCGTCGACCATTTCGATGAGACTTGCGGGTGCAATAACAGCGATCGAACCGCCTTCAAGCGCCTCTGACTCTTCTAAAACCATTGATACGGCCTTCTCTACAAGTGATTGAACGGAAGCTATTGGTTGACCTGCTACTTCAACCACGCGAGGTGGGCTACCGACTGAACGCACTGCTTTAGGCGGAGCGAGCTCAGGTGCAGCGACAGCAAGGACCTTGTTGGCCAGTTCAAGATTGGGTGCAGGAATACGGTAACTGAGCGTCAGTTCGCGAACACGGTGCTCACTTGCCCCAGCTGGCATGTAGTTCAACACCTCATCCCAGTTCGCTGCGGCCCCAGGGGCTGTTGCCTGCGCAATATCGCCCACGAGGGTCATGGATCCGTTCAAGGAACGACGAGAGATCATTCGCAACGCCATTGGTGTGTGATCTTGAGTTTCGTCAACAACGATATGCCCGAACGTACGAATTTCAGGGTCTCGGGCCTTGCGCTGCCTATCTAAACGCGGCCCTAGATCCGAGTAGGCCTCGTCCAATAACGCCACGTCGGCGTCACTCCATCGATAATCGGATAACGACTCACCTCTTGGTCGAAACAGCGTCAGCGATTCTTCTTCGGAGAAATGCTCCCCTGCAGCCGAAGCGATAAGAGCCTTAGAGCCGAATAAATCTCTGAGTAACTGAGCCGGAGTCAGCACCGACCACATCCATTCAAGCGCTTCAAGAACTCTGGAGTCTCGCCGCAGCCGATAACGCACATTGTCGGGGTCAGGTTGAGAATGGTGTGAAGCTGCAAGCACTGCAAAGAACTCACGTTCAACGTATCGACGTCCGGCGTTGTGTCGTCGATATCTTCGACGCGCCTCGCGAACAATGCCCCGGCTTTGAGCTACCGAAATACGCAACCGGGCAAGACCGAAGCCCACCACGAGGTCGTCCCGCAAGGCTCGTTCGCGGTCTCGAATAGCGTCTGCGACCACTGAGACCATCCGTTCATTTCCTTTGACGGCGGCTGAGTTCGACTCATCGGGGAGCGTGACGCGTACATCATCAAAAATATCGGCGAGTAAGTCCGCTAAGACCGTCAGATATACGCCGGCTTCGCCGAGACTCGGGAGAACCTGTTCGATGTAACGCAAAAACAACCGGTTGGGCCCTACTACGAGGACCCCCTGACCTTCGAGCGGGAAACGATGTGTGTAAAGGAGGTAGGCAGCGCGATGGAGTGCGACCACTGTCTTTCCGGTCCCTGGTCCACCTTGGACAATGAGCATCCCCTTAAGGGGATCGCGAATAATTTCGTCTTGTTCACCTTGAATCGTGGCGACGATGTCGCGTAGTTGCCCGTCGCGATTCTGGTCTAAAGCCGCTAACAAGGCACCGTGTCCCTGAAATCCCTCATCTAACTGATCGAGATCGAATAACTCATCTTCGATGTCGAGCAACTCCCGACCGCGACTCACGAAGTGTCGTCGACGGACGAGCCCCATCGGGTCTCGGCCGGTCGCCCGGTAGAAGGGTTCAGCTATAGGAGCACGCCAATCTACTACCACTGGTTCTTGTTCTTCGTCTGCTACGGCTAGTCGTCCGATATGGAACTGGTCGCGGTTATCTAAATCGATTCGTCCGAAAATCAGAGATGCTGAACCTAATTGGAGTTGACCGAGTCTGTTTTGGATGCTTCCTTCGATCACGTCGCGTTCATAGCGAGCTTGGGTCGTTCCTCCGCGACTCACTTCAACCATTCCGCGTAACTTGAGCGCTCGGTCGCGCGCCTGCTCGAGCAGGCGATGTGCACGATCAATATGCGACTGTTCAGCTTCAATTTCGGGGTGAGTCACGCGTAAAACACCAGTTCAAAGAACAGACCAGCATAGCCTTCCCAGAAGTTTTGGGTCAGTTCGACAACTCCAATGCGTAAGAAAGCCAACCGGTACCGGTACTCCAGTAGGGCTCCAGGCGTGAACCGACGGTAGCGTCGCAGATGAGATGTCTCTTCCGCCCGACCATCCGAGCCGCTCGTTCACCGAGAATTCCTATTTACGAGCCTGCCGTCTTCAGCCAGTTGACCACGTTCCGGTGTGGTTCCAACGACAAGCGGGTCGATCGCTACCCGAGTACAGGCAAGTTCGTGGCGATGGAAGCATTCTTCGCTCTATCGAAGACGCTTCGCTCACCGCTGAAATCACCATGCAGCCCGTTCGCCGATACGGTGTCGACGCGGCAATTTTGTTTTCCGACATAGTGGTCCCGGTTAATGCAGTGGGGTTCAAGATTGATGTAGTTCCTGGCGTAGGGCCAACAGCAGAGCAACCGTTTCGAAGTAAAGAAGACCTAAACCGTCTGCGCCCGCTTGAACCAGATATCGATACTCCATATGTTTTGGATGCAGTCAGGCTTCTAGTCGAACAACTCGAAGTTCCACTGATTGGTTTTGCCGGAGCCCCTTTCACAGTTGCTAGCTATTTGATCGAAGGTCAACCTTCGCGGAATCACGCTCGAACCAAGTCGTTGATGCATTCAGACCCAAATCTTTGGCATGAATTAATGACCCGTTTGTCAGATATTTCGATCTCTTCTATGCGATCTCAAGTACTCGCTGGAGCGAGCGCAGTGCAACTATTCGATTCCTGGGCAGGGGCACTGCAGCCTGTTGACTACGAGGAACACGTTCTGCCTCACAGCCGGCGGGTGTTTGAAGAGTTAGCTGATCTTGAGGTGCCGCGCGCTCATTTCGGGGTGGGGACTGCCGAAATTTTGTCACTAATGAGTGAAGCAGGGGCAGATGTTGTTGGCGCCGATTGGCGGGTACCAATCGACGAGGTGCGACGTCGTGTGGGATCAAAAACTGCCGTCCAAGGCAACCTTGACCCTGCAGTCTGCTTAGCCGATTGGCCTGTAGTGGCCGAACAGACTCGCCGAGTACTCAAGGCAGCTGGAGGAAAACCGGGTCACATCTTTAATCTGGGGCATGGTGTCCTCCCAGAGACAAACCCAGCGATACTTGAGCAGGTAGTGGAGTTGGTTCACACCGAAGGCCTTAGCCCTGACCTATTGGCGACATGACCAAGCGTGCCGTAGTCATCGGTGGAGGCATCGCAGGCCTCACCACGCTTCACCGCATCCGGCAGCAGTCGCCAGATACCGACGCTGTTCTTCTCGAAGCCTCACCTCGTCTCGGCGGAAAGATTCTGACGACCAGTTTTTTGGGAAGGCCAATTGACGAGGCAGCTGATGCCTTCATCAGCAGAGTCCCCTGGGCACTTGAACTGTGCGAAGAACTCGGCTTGGACAATTTTCTCATTAGCCCAGCGACGACGGGCGCCTATGTCTTAGTTGATGGCGAACTACGAAAACTTCCTGAAGGTCTTCTTCTCGGGGTGCCCACGAAACTGCTTCCGTTGTTACGAAGTCGAATCGTTAGTCCGCTTGCTGTACTTCGCGCTGGTTTAGACCGAATCCGACCCGACGACTGGCCGGGCGACGATGAATCCGTCGGTGGGCTTATTAGGCGCAGGATGGGCGATCAGATCGCTGATCGGCTAGTTGACCCTCTAATCGGAAGTATCAACGCAGGCGACACTGACCATCTTGACGTGGCATTGGCCGCCCCTCAGTTAGAGACTGCTTCGCGACGGCACCGCAGTTTGATCGCGGGACTTAAAGAACAAACAAGAATCTCTCCCGAGAATACGAAACCGCTGTTCCTCAGCTTTGAGAACGGAATGGGTCACCTAGTCAAGGTGCTAGTGAGCGCGCTCGGTGACGCTGACATTCGAACGAATACGCGCGTGACCAGCATTGCTAGCAACGATGGGCATCTGGACATCACCACTAACGGCGCCCCCATCGAAAGTGACGTCGTTGTTCTCGCAACACCTGCTCATCAAGCAGCGAACCTTTTATCTAGTTGCTCATCAGCCGCCAGTCGGCTGTCTTCCATAGAGCACGCGTCCGTCGCGTTAGTCACTATGGGTTTTCGTCGATCCGATGTTCACCACCCCCTTGATGGTTCAGGTGTGCTTGTGCCTCATACCGAGGGGCTACTCACGACAGCCATTAGTTGGGGTAGCTCCAAATGGCCGCATTGGGGTGACGACGAACACGCCGTTTTTCGGGTGTCAGCCGGTCGAGCTGGAGATACGAGGGCATTGGCTCTTGACGACGATGATCTTGTTGAAGCGTTGCTCACCGAAATAGCTCACATTTTGCACATTGAGGGGAGCCTCATCGAGTGGCGGGTATCGCGATGGATCGATGCATTTCCCCAGTACGCGCCAGGACACGATCGGTTGGTGAGCGCAATCGAACGTGATTTGCGGACAGAAATGCCTGGCGTTTTCTTGACCGGAGCTGCTTACAGAGGTCTCGGAATTCCGGCTTGCATCAGACAGGGTGGCGAATGTGCAGATGCCGCCCTCGACTACCTCAAAGCAAAATGATCCGACTGGCGCCTGTTGGGCGATTCCTTCTCGGGGCAGTGATTTCACTATCTCTTCCGCCGTATGGAATGTGGGCACTAGCTCCCATCGGATTAGGCATTTTCCTTAGAACTTCGCGGAGTCTGAGCCGCAGGCGCCGTTTGTTCGACGCGTGGAGCTTGTGGATGGGGTACTACACAGTGGCTCTGACGTGGATGATCGACTTAACCGTTCCTGGTTGGGTCATAGCAACTCCTGTTCAAGCCCTGATTATGGCGTTGCCGATGGCATTCATTCCTGCCCACGGAATTGGACGTTCGATCTCGGTCCCTTCGGCCTTGGTGGTGGGCGAAGCCCTGCGATGGGTGGTCCCTTTCGGGGGCGTGCCAATGTCAAACCTCGCTCTGGGGCCAGTCGATACCTATCTTGTTGATGTCGTTCGCGTTGGTGGAGCCCTCCTTCTTATCGCTTCGATCGGCATTATTGCCGTTGGTATCGAAGGAGCTTTATCGGCGCAGCTACGAACCACTTTGGGGCCGTTAGCCGCAATTGTGCTGTTAATCGCCGTCGCCCGTATGAGCCCTACAGGACGTACCGACAGTGTCATCAACGCCAGCGTCGTCCAAGCAGGTGGTGCATTAGGTACAAGAGCGGCAACGAGCAACCAGCTAGCAGTGTTCGACCGGCACCTAGAAGCTATAGCCAGACAACCTATCGATACGGATCTGATGGTGTGGTCCGAAAGCAGCGTGACGGCTGACGTACCGTTGGAAACAAGCGACGAGTTAGCGACTATTGCACAGCTGGCAACTGACCTCGATGCGGTCATAGTCGCGAATTTTTCGGAAACCGACGGAGATCGTTTTCGCAACGCTTCTGTTTCCGTAAATCCCAATACCGGGATCGCCGGACGATACGACAAGGTCCACCTTGTTCCATTCGGCGAGTACATACCTCTTCGCGGGTTTGTAGAGAATTTTGCCGACCTGTCGTTGATCCCCAGAGAGGCCTTAGCGGGCGATGGACCAGGATTACTCGAGTCACGTCTAGGGCCAATCGGAAACGCAATTTCTTTTGAGGTGTACTTCCCTGAGCGAGTTCGCAGCGGAATAAAAGCCGGGGCTCGCATCCTCACTAACCCCACTTTGGCGTCGTCGTACACGACGTCGCTAGTTCCAGAGCAATCGCTCGCGAGCGCAAGGCTCAGAGCAATCGAAACTGACCGGTGGGTACTACAGGCCTCTACTACGGGTTACTCGGCGATTGTTTCTGCGAATGGAGATGTGGTTCTCAGAAGTGACCTCCGAGAGCAAACAGTGCTCACCACTTCCGTCGAACTGCGCAGTGGAAACACGTGGGCAACTGAATTTGGCAAGCTGCCTATTTCTCTAATTGCGATGGGGTTACTGGCTGGAACAGCGTTATTTGAATTCAGACGTCGATCGTCAGGGTGACTGGGCCGTCATTGTGAATTTCAACTTCCATGTGCTTTTGAAACTGGCCAGTCGAGACGTTGGCACCAAGGTCGGTCAGCGCCTCACAGAGGCATCGAATCAGGGGTTCGGCTTTTTCTGGTCTAGCCGCCTGAACAAATGATGGGCGGCGGCCTTTTTTTGTGTCTCCGTAAAGGGTAAATTGACTGATTACCAAGACGTCGCCGGTGTGTTCACCTACGGCATGGTTCATCAATCCCTGTGTGTCTTCAAAAACCCGCAAATTCCAGATCTTGTCAGCCAACTTTTTTGCGGTGGTTGTGTCATCCGTATGAGTCACGCCAACAAAGACGCATAACCCATTGCCGATAGCTCCAACAATGCGCTGGTCAACCGAAACTGAAGCTCCGCTGACTCTCTGTATTAATGCCCGCACGCTTCCTCACTCTCAGCACCTTCAGGGGCTCATGAGCACCTGGGCTACTGAGCCTACGAGCCGACCTTTGAGGCATTGGGTTACCGACCGGTAGCATTGATAGTTACGTTTCGCCCGAGCGAGCTGGGAAAGGGTCTCATGTCCAGCGAGCGTCCACTCCGCATCGCCTTTTTGACGTATCGAGGTCACCCCTACACCGGGGGTCAAGGTGTCTATACCCGTCACATGGCGCGCGAACTGACTGCCCTCGGGCATCACGTAGAAGTCATGTCGGGACCGCCCTATCCCCACACCGATGAAGATATCCCTCTAACCAAGTTGCCTAGCCTTGACCTTTACCGGATGCCCGATCCCTTCCGCATTCCGCGCCTTAGCGAATTCAAAGATCGTTTCGATGTACTGGAATATCTAGTCACAGCAGGAGCGACATTTGCTGAACCGCTTACGTTCAGTCTTCGAGCCCACCGAGAGTTGATGGGTCGCCTCGACGAGTTCGATCTGGTGCACGACAACCAGTGTTTAGGGTCCGGTATTTGGAAAATTCACGAGGCGGGGCTTCCCGTGCTCGCAACCATTCATCATCCCATAACTGTGGACCGCCGACTTGAGACGGAACATGCTCCAACGCCATGGAAACGTTTCACCAAGAACCGCTTTTACGCCTTTACGGGAATGCAGACCAAGGTCGCTCGACGGCTACCTCGCATCCTTACAGTGTCGTCAAATAGCTTCGACGACATCGTCACCGATTATGGAGTTGATCCGGACCGGTTACACATAGTGCATGTCGGTGTTGATCCAACGCAGTTTCATCCGATGGAACAGATTGATGTAGTCCCAGCAAGGCTGATGACCACGGCCAGTGCAGATGTTGCCATGAAAGGTCTGGCATTTCTGCTTGAAGCATTGGCAAAGCTCCGCACCGACGATCCCCGAGTTCATCTCGTTGTCATTGGCAAACCCAAATACGATTCCAGGGCTACTGGTCTTATCAAAGAACTTGATCTTTCCGACAGCGTCGAATTTGTGAGTGGTGTTTCGGACCAGCGCATTGTTGAGCTGTACAACCAAGCTGAAGTCGCAGTAGTGCCGTCCCTTTATGAAGGTTTCTCGTTGCCCGCTATTGAGGCAATGTCTTGTGGGGTGCCTCTCGTCGCGACTACCGGGGGGGCATTGCCCGAAGTAGTGGGTGATGACGGGGTGACAGCGCTTCAAGTGCCGCCAGGTGATAGCGAAGCCCTAGCAGCCAAAATTCGATGGGCCCTCGCACAAAAGAATTTGCGAGCCACTGTTGGTAGTGCGGGCAGGGAACGGGTGGAACAAAATTTCTCGTGGCGGATTACTGCTGAACAAACGGTCGAGCATTACTACGCGTTACTGGATGAAACGGCTCGCTAATGCTCACGGTTGACTATGACCGGCTGGGAGCAAAGCCGGGAGATCTGGTTCTCGATATGGGTTGTGGCGCGGGTCGTCACGCATTCGAAACCGTGCGGCGCGGCTGTCGAATTGTGGCGCTCGACCAGAGCCTTGAGGAGCTCGTTGACGTCAGAAACACCTTCGCTGCAATGATTGAAGCCGGTGAACTGCACGGCCAGGTCCAAGGGCAACCAGTCAGCGCTGACGCCCTCAAACTGCCTTTCGCGGACGAAACATTCGATCGAATTATTTGCTCAGAGGTACTTGAGCACATACCTGATGACCAAACCGCAATCAGGGAACTTGCAAGGGTGTTACGACCAGGGGGCAGCATCGCTGTAACCGTGCCTGCCTGGGTCGCCGAAAAGATTTGCTGGAAGCTAAGCGACGAGTACTACGCCCCCAAAGCAGTCGGAGGACACGTCCGAATTTACCGGCGGTCGCAATTACGATCAAAAATTCGTCAAGTTGGTCTGCTGCCTTGTGGCTGGGATCGGGCTCACGCTTTGCACTCGCCTTACTGGTGGTTGAAATGTGCTGTAGGGCCAGCCAATGACAAGCACCGTCTGGTCAGGGCTTACCACCGGATGCTGGTATGGGACATCGTTCAGAATCCCTGGATAACTCGCATTGTGGACCGTTTGCTGAATCCAATTATTGGTAAATCGATAGTGCTGTATGCGATCAAACCCATCGTGGAGGAAGTGAATGCAGCCTGAATTCACCGGAGTGTTGACCGAAGATCAAATCACGGCGACAGCATCAACCATTCTTAACCAGCAATCCAAAGAAGGAATGATTCTTTGGTTCCCTGATGGGCATGCCGATACTTGGAACCACACCGAAGCTGCCATGGCTTTGTCCGCTGCTGGCTTTGTTGATGCCGCAGCTCGCGCGTACGAGTGGTTAGCGAAGACTCAACGCGCAGACGGAAGTTGGCATCACTATTACCTCCTTGACCGCGTTGAAGACGCGAAGGTTGACACGAATTGTTGCGCGTACGTGACGACTGGGGTTTGGCACCATTACTTGACGACCGAAGATCTCCCTTTTCTAAAAGACATGTGGCCGATTGTGAGACGTTCCTTGGATTTCGTTGTCGACCATCAAGGCGCCGCCGGTCACATCCCGTGGGCTGTTCATACCAACGGGACGCCTTGGTCATATTCGTTAATTACCGGAAGTTCTTCGATTTATCATTCTTTGCGATGTGGGATCGCTATCGCTCACCGGTTAGGCGAAGACCGGCCCGAATGGGAGTTCGCTGCCGTTCGCCTAGCCGATCTTCTTCAATATCACGAAGCCGAGTTTGAGCCGAAACGGCGGTGGGCTATGGACTGGTATTACCCAGTGCTTGCCGGAGCAATCATCGGCGAGTCCGCTTCTCAGCGTCTAGCCGAACGATGTGAGGATTTCGTTCTCGAAGACCACGGAGTGCGCTGCGTTTCGGATCAACCGTGGGTGACGGCAGCTGAAACCTGTGAATGCGCTATGGCCTATCTCGCTGTTGGCGACGAACACAGCGCTCGGAGCCTGTTCGAAAGCGTTCAACCATTGCGGGATAACGATGGTGCGTATTTCACTGGGATGGTATTTCCCGAACGCATCACCTTTCCAGACAACGAACGTTCGACGTATTCCAGCGCCGCCGTGGTATTAGCAGCCGACGCGCTTGACCACAGATCTCAAGGCTCCCGTCTGATTATCGGAGAAGGATTGCCCTTACTTCGTTAACACATTGAACGGCTTCTCAAGCCGAGCTACGCAACACCCGGAGACTGCCGACAGCCACATGCTCTGTAAAGCCGCCTTCATTTACCGCTCGAAGGAAAATTTCGTAGGGAGGGCGTCCGCCATCCGCAGGGTCTTGAAAAACGTCGTGGATCGCCAAAAATCCGCCGGGAGCTATTTTGGAAGCCCAATCGTCATAATCGGCGTGGGCTGGGATGGGGCCATGGCCACCATCAATAAACACCATCGAAACCGGGGTTGCCCAGTGCGACGCGACGATTCGGGAATCTCCGACAATGGGCACGACCGAACCCTCGAGACCGGTTTCTTCCAGATTGCGACGCAAAACGGGCAGCGAATCGATTCTTCCTGTATCGCTGTTTACGACTTCGCCGTCATGATGCTCCCACCCCTCTTGCATCTCTTCCGACCCACGATGGTGATCAATGGTGAACACCACTGAACCGGTCTCGGCAGCCGCCGCACCTATGTAAATGGTGGACTTTCCACAGTAAGAACCAAGTTCCACGATTGGACCGGGCGCCGTGATGTCGAGCACTGTTTGGTAAAGGCACAGACCTTCGTCGTGGGGCATAAAACCTCGCGCTGAACGGGCCGCCGTTTCTAGATCACTTCTCATCATCACGTTGAGGCCTTTTAAAGAGGATTTTCTCTAACAAGAAAAACTTACCCAGCCAGAGCAGACCGTAGGCCGTCAAGTTTGCCAGCATCACGATGGGCGTCGAACTCGACCATTGATCGGCGATACCAACAAGAACCGACGAAATAGCGAGTCCAACGATGCTGTATAGCCAAAACGGCAAGATTTCGTCACGCAACGAATGACTGTCAGTTCGACGCCAAACCCATGATCGATTCAAAAAATATGCCGGTATCGCGCCGATCGACACTGCGAAGGTGTTGGCGCCGATAGCAGGCCAGTCGATAATCACCAATCCGACCCACAACGAGGTTTGGGTTATAGCTATTGCAACGATCGACACGCCGAAATATCGAAGTAGCTTGATTCGCAGGTCCCATATTTGGCTAGGCACGTCGCGCAGTGTACGAGGCTACGCGGGGGACACTTCATCTGCCTTGGGGCGATAGAAGCAAGCCAGAAGAGCAACAGCGGAACCAACTCCGCCCAATACCGTCAACAAAAACCACCCGCAGCCGCTCCATGTCAACCCCAACGCATTATCAAGCGACCATGATCCTGGTCCAAGCAATGCCAGTGCTGCTACGCCGGCAGCGAGCACAAACACGTATTCCCATCCATCTTTGATGATGAAAAATCCGTTCTTTCGATGACCTACCCAGCCGGCGACGATCATGACTCCCATATATCCCGTGCAGGCTAGGGGTGTCATCAAACCTGCAGCTATTGCGCAACCGAATACCACTTCGCTGGATGCTGCAAGATGAGCGTGCAAGATACCCGGTCTTAACCCCTCACTGTCAAACCATCGTCCAACACCAGCGATGCCTCCACGGTATTTGGCAACGCCGTGAAGTGCGAGCGTCACTCCTAGAACCAGTCTCAGAATTAAGAGACCTAAATCGATCGCGTTTTGGTCCATCTTCGATCTCCTCCTAGGAGAACAGATTTTACTGGGCTTGCCGGGGCCGATCCTATTTAATCGGCGGTGTTGACGAGATGAGTAGCCGCCATAGAAAAATATGCGAGCATTTGCTCTTGTAGATCAGCATCAATTTGGCTTTCGGATACAGCCGCGGCCATGTGGTGGTACCAACGGTCTCGCTCAGCGACACCTACCCGCAGGTGCGCGTGACGCATTCGTAATCTCGGGTGCCCTCTGGCGATCGAGTACTCGCCTGGCCCTCCCCAATATTGTGCGAGGAAAAGCGCGAGCCAATAACGAGATGGTTCCAGATCATCAGGGTAGAGCGGTCGAAGCACTTCATCGGCCGCTACTCGCTGATAGAAGCGCGAACACAACTCATCGAACCATTGCAATCCGCCGACTCGTTCATAGATGCTTTCATTTGGTTGGTCATTCAATGTTCTCAGCCTTGTAGCGGTAAATATTTGTCTCGCGAATCACGAACCCGAGGCGCTGGTAGAGCCTGTTGGCGGCTTCGCGTGAAGGGCGTGAGGTGAGATCGACCGTTTGGGCTCCCGCATTCACCGCTATCTCTAGGGCGCGCCGGTTCAGCGCCTCGCCTACGCCGCGACCTCGAGCGCTCTCGTCAACCACCACGTCTTCTATCCACGCTCGCATTCCCGTAGGAATCGGGAAAAGAACAAGGGTCATCGAGCCCAGAATTGTCTCCGCGTCGGTAGCTAAAAGGATGGTCGATGCTTCATGAGCGACGATTTCATTCAACTCTTCGGCGGTCGGGGGAGGCGCAGATCTAGATAGCTGAGGTATGAGTTTGGCAAAGGCCGAGACGACTGCTTCGGTCACTTCGTCGCAGATACTGATCTCAATCGTCATTGGGTCGCTCCCGATCAATGCCTTTATGGTACGGATTCCAAGATCCGCAGATAGCCTTTTCGGCGTGGAACACGTCGACTGGAGCGAACATCCCGTCTTGGAAAATGCTGTACTCCTCTCAGCTTTCACTGGTTGGAACGACGCCGGAGATGCAGCAACCGAGGCCGTGGGGTACTTAACACGTCGGTATGACTGTCGACAAGTAGCCACAATAGACCCTGAGTATTTCTACGACTTCGCGTCGGCGCGACCCAATGTGCGATTAGAGGGTGAGGAGCGTCGTATTGATTGGCCGGTCAACGAGGTTCGGGTGGGAGAACTTGACGACGGCCGTCCGCTCATAACCGTGTTGGGGATCGAGCCGAGGCTTCGGTGGCGCACTTTTTCTGAAGCACTAGTTTCGGTAGCACACCAGTTATCGGCACAAACTGTGGTCACCTTGGGCGCTCTATTGACCGACACTCATCACCAAGCTCCAGTCGATGTAGTGGGTGCTTCCAGCAATGAGGTCATAAACCTGGAGCTTGGGCTGACTCCTTCTCAGTACGAGGGTCCCACTGGAATTATTGGTGTGCTCAACGAGGCTTTCCATCACGGAGGCTTCGACAGTCTTTCGTTTTGGGCGGCGGTGCCTTCTTACATCGGTCACAATCCCTCCCCCAAAGCCGCTCTGGCGTTAGTGCAACGGGTCGTGGACTTCCTCGACATCCCCCTGGGGGCAACTGACCTGCAAATCGCTGCTGCCAGTTATGATCGCCAAATCAACGAACTAGTCGAAAGTGACCCAAACCTCGCCGAGTATGCGCAACAGCTTCTTGACAACGCTGGCGACGAGGTCACTGACATGACAGATGATCCCGAAGCCATGATCGATGAACTTGAGCAGTTCTTGCGTCAGCAAGACGAGTAAGGCTCGATCCGCGGTTCCTTAGTTAGGTTCCTCTTCCCACGGCAGTGAACGTGGCGGATCAAACTCGACTGGTTTCGTTTGGCCTTCAATCGCATCGAAGGCGTTGTCGACCCATCTTTCGAGACCTGCCAACGGCTCAGGCAAAGAATCACGCGAGAACCACCCGACATCGCTAGTTTCGAGCGGATGGGACTGGAGTTCACCGCCGATCGCTCTGCAATGAAAAACCATCGAGTAGAGCGGTATCCGAGTGAAACCTTGTCGCATTCCATCCACGATCGAAATTAACGATCGTGGCTCACACTGGATACCCGTTTCTTCGTATACCTCTTTGATGGCCACTTCAACAGGTGAATAGCCAATATCTGCCCAACCGGTGGGGTACAGCCATACTCCACTGTCAGCGCGTTGGACTAGCAGAATCTCATTTTTTTCGTTACTGACGACAGCACCAACAGCAGATTTGGGGGTGACGTAGCCAGATACTCCCGTGCCCACCATGCGCATCCATTCATCCACTACAGCATTTATATCTGGGTCCGAGGTGACGGCTCCGCGGATGTGAGCGGCGACTTTCAGAATCTCTTCGTAACGTTCCTTCTCATACAGGCTTTCGGTGAAACCCAAGCCGGTTCGAGCAATTCCGGACAGTGTCTCCGCCCAACCAAGTAGGTCCTGTCCCGTTGCTCGTTCTGGCATTTGCGAGAGGTTACTCGTCGCCGTTAACGACTTGAGTCACTCGACAAGCATCAGCGCGTGTCGGAGAGCAACATCGACCTCTCTGCGGTGGAGTTCCTCCAGTGTCGGACCATTTGAGCCCGTCACATAGAATGTGTCGACAACTTCGTTAGAAATAGTCTGAATTTTCGCCGAGCGAATATCAAGCCCCATTTCAGCGAGAGTTCGCGTCAGGTGGTAGAGCACACCGATGTGATCTTCAGTATGCACCTCAATAATCGTCGCGTCGGTAGCAGATTCAATGTCGAAGGTAACTCGCGTCAGCGCAGATTTTGCTGCTAGTGCTGTTCTACGTCGATACACGCGGGCTCGTTCGGCTATGCGGGCGTCGATAGCAAGGTGGCCTTGCAGGCATTCGTGAACGTCGTCAGTAACTCGGTTCCAGTCGACGGGTGCGTCGGGTTCGGCGACGCGAAATTGAGATACTGCCATGCCGGCATCACTGGAGTAGGCGTCGGCCTGCAATACGTCCAAGCCTCGCAGGGCTAATGCCCCGGCTGCTCTGCTGAAGACCCCAGCACGGTCAGGAGCCACAATCGTCACAGTGTCGCCGGAGCCTTCTACGATTGTTTCTCCGTCGGCCATTAAGGCTGCGATGTGCTCCGTGACAAACGATCGTCGTTTTCTGTGAGTTTCTCCATCGTTAGATATGAAATCTGCGGTTCTTTCTGTGAGCGTCTGAACCAGGTGGGCTTTCCAGTCACCCCATGCAGTTGGGCCTGTCGCGATGGAATCCGACTCAGTTAATGCTGCAAGCAATTCTAAAAAGTCAACGGTTTGCACTTTCTGTGCAACGGTTCTCAGCGTCTGCGCGTCGTCCAAATCCCGTCGCGTCGCCACGTCGGGCAGCAATAGGTGGTGTTCGACAAGTCGAGTCAATACGAGTGAATCAGCCTCGGAGAACCCGCAACGCAATGCGATCGGCCCGACGAGCCTCATGCCTACCTCTGTGTGATCTCCGGGATAGCCCTTACCTATGTCATGCAATAATGCCGCCATGACTAAAAGGTCAGACCGTTGCACGCGGTGCGTCAGACGTGCAGCTTCGGCGACTGTCTCTAGTAGGTGTCGATCCACGGTAAAGCGGTGGTACACGTTTCGTTGGGGACGCGACCGGTTTGGCGCCCATTCAGGGAGAAGACGGCTCCAAACTTCGAAATAGTCGAGGGATTCGATGACGGGAATTGTTCGATCTCCGCCTTTGAGTAACTCCACAAATAGGTCTCGGGCTCCTTGGGGCCACGGATCAGGGAGGTCTGGCTGCCGCTCAGCGAGACGCCCTAACGATTCTCTCGCCAAAGGAAGACCTGATTCTGAGGCTCGAACTGCAGCATGGAGCACTAAGAGCGGGTCGGTCGAAGGGTCGCCAACGATGACGATTTCATTATCGATGACGTGAAGTCCTTCTACATCAATATTTCGTACAGTGAGATCGTGTGGCTCTGAGTCGATATGTCGCCAAGTTTCGTCGCTCAGGTAGGCAATCCGTCTCGCCGCTGCTGCGATCCGCCCCATCAACAAGTCAGCATCAGGGTCGCTCATGGCAGCTGCAACCGAGTCTTGCTCTTCAAGCAGTAGAACGTCTCCGCGTTTGCCACTTATTCGGTGTAACTCCACCCGCGCTTCTAGTAATACGCGGTACGCGGCGTCAAGCAGTTCGCGGTCATGAACGGTGACTTCAACTCCTGCTCGCGCTGCCCAATCGATCGCGTGCACGTCGCGTAGACCCCCGCGACCTTCCTTCAAGTCAGGCTCAAGTAAGAACGCGACCTCTCCAGCAAGTCGGTGTCGACGTGCAACGTTGCGCGCTAGTTCGTCAAGTCGATCCGAAGTGTGATCCGCCCACTGCGTTTCGTTGCGAGCTAGTAAATCTTGAACTAACGACGAGTCTCCGGTAACGAGTCGCGCGTTTAAGAGGCTTGTGGCAGTTTCAAGGTCTGTCGCGGCCAGTCGCAATGTTTGGTCCACTGACCTTACTGAGTGTCCTAATTTGAATCCTTCATCCCACAGCGGGTACCAGATTCGATCAGCAAATGAATCAATATCTTCCCGTTCGTTGTGGACGAGCATCAAATCAATGTCGCTGGACGGGCAAAGTTCAGATCTTCCATAGCCGCCCAACGCGACAAGAGCGATTCCGCTTCCAGCTTGAATTTCACGAGCGTAAAGCTCAGTCAAAAATTCATCCGTGACCTCGGATAACGCTCGGGGAATTTCCCAAGCAGACAACTGTGTGTCTTCAATCACCTTCCGCCGCAGTTCAGTGAGCGTCACTTCATTCATCGTTACGTCCAATGAGCGCAGGAAGTCGTTTGAAGAAAACCGACCGGGGTAGGGCTTCGGTGCACCCTGCCGCTGTCGCGGCCTGCAAGGTTTCCGTATCAACATGTGGAGCAAAGCCGATAACACGAGCCCCGGAAGGAAGGTGGCTCAGAACTTCTCGACGCGACAGGTCTACGAGGATCAGGTCCGCTTCTACTGCCGCCAGATCCGACGGCTCTCGCACGAACTGAACTGCGTCTCCGAAGCGGCTACGGTCCATCAGGTTTGGGACATAAGCAACAATCTGCTTCATCAGCTTTGAGCCTCTCGACGCCTCGAAAAATGCGTGTGAGCTTTGGCTGCTCCCCACGCTATTCCTAATTCATGGGCGGTCTGACCAAAGTCGGAGAAGGCGGCTGGCGTGAAGCCGTAGACATCGTCAGGGAAGGTGTCTTCGGAGAAGCCGTCTCTTTCAATCGGTGGAACGTCATAGTTTTTCAAAACTTGAGTCGGATAGTTGGTGGCGCTTCGAAGAATCGACATCGGATTTGTATCTTGCTGTTCAATGCCGGATTCCAAAAGCTGGCGCAACCGAAAGCCAACCTCCGTCGCGCATTTCTTTCCCGCTTCTTGAGTGTCGTTCGCTATTTCTTCACTCCAGTCAAGCGCCCATGCTTGACAGATGAAGCGCACACGCGCTTCGACCCATGCGGGTAACGCAATTTCCAACTCTTGAGCTAGTTCTTGCCCGAGTTCGGTCAATGCAGTCATCGAATTGAATGATTCAGATTGCCGGAGCGGAAGCCCTCCAGATCTAACGTCGCGTAGCGGTAGCCAACCCCTACAACGGCCTCGACAATGTCAGTTCTCCGCTCGAACACCAGTGGGAATTGGTCAAGTTCAAATTCAAGTCGAGCGACGTCGCCGTAGTCTCTGACCCGGACTTGCTGAAAGCCCAAAGCCTTTAGCGCTGCTTCTGCTCGGTCAAGTCTTCGTAACAGCGGTACGGTGACTTCCGTTCCATAAGGGACGCGGGATGCAAGACAGGCGGCGGCTGGTTTGCTCCAGATTCGCAGCCCTAAATTTTTGCTGTGTTGTCGGATATCAACTTTAGAAAAACCAGCATCGACCAACGGAAAGCGCGCCTCGCGTTCTTGAGCGGCGGCTTGACCTGGTCGGTGATCCCCAAGATCGTCAAGATTGACACCAAGAACCACGACCGCGTTGTCAGAATCAGCGAGCGGTCCAGCCACATCCATGAGCGCGGATTTGCAGTGGTAACACCGGTCACTGTCGTTTACCCGGTACGCAGCGTTCTCCATCTCTGAAGTTTCAACCGCGGACCAATTCAGACCCCATTCTTGGGCAAGCGCTGAGCAGTCCGCTAGTTCGCTATCGGCGAGGCTTGGCGAAACGGCAGTGAAACAGCGAACGGCGTCTGGACCGAGGGTGTCATTCGCGACCCATGCAAGAAAGGCAGAGTCGACTCCCCCGCTGAACGCAACTAAAACGCGTTCGAAGCTTTGAAGATTGTCGCGAAGAGCTTGTAAATCAGCGGTCATTACATTCGTTCATTGGGGATGGCAAAGAACAAGTCGGCTCCCTGAGTGATCGTCGGCACCAACCCAGCGACTGTCGGGAGGATCTGTTCCCCGTAAAACAATGATGTGGCGATTTTGTCGTTCAGGAAGTCCGCATCGCCATCACCTGCGTCGAGGAGTTGTTGGGCAACTTGTGCCGAACGAGCAAGGTAGTAGCCACCAACTACGACGCCTGCAAGGCGCAGGAATGGTGCAGCACCTGCGCCAGCGTCGTTGGGTTGGGTTCCGAGACGCCCCCCCAACCAGAGTGCAGCCTCTCGCATTTGCGTCACTCCGTCGGCGAGAGCCTCGCCCAGTGATCCGAGACGATGATTGCCCGCCAGTTGTGATGCCAGGGTCGACATTTCTGAAAAGAACTTTTCGATTACTGCGCCTCCGCCTAGGGGCAGTTTCCGGAAGACTAAGTCTGCCGCTTGGATTCCATTTGTGCCTTCATAGATGGGGGCGATGCGCACATCGCGCCAGTGTTGCGCCGCGCCGGTTTCTTCCACATAGCCCATCCCACCATGGATCTGAATACCGAGCGATGTCATCTCAACGCCGAGATCAGTACCCCATCCTTTAGAAATGGGGGTTAGTAACGCTGTTATCGCGTCCCAATGTTCTCGTTCCGATTCATCTGCGCTGCTATTAGCAAAGTCAATGGCCGCAGCGTTTGCGTACATCACACAACGCATCGCTTCGGCATTTGCTCGCATGGTCATAAGCATGCGACGAACATCAACATGATCGGCTATAGGCGATGACTCTCCGGCCTCAAGTTCGGCGCCGATAGCCTTTCCCTGCTTTCGGTCGACAGAGTATTGACCAGCCTGTTGGTATGACCGGTCAGTTAGCGACAAACCTTGAAGCCCTACCGACAAGCGAGCGTTGTTCATCATGGTGAACATAGCTCGCATCCCGGTATTTTCTTCTCCGACCAACCACCCTATGGCCCCGCCCTGATCACCGTATGACATGACACAAGTGGGGCTCGCGTGGATCCCTATTTTGTGTTCGCTTGAAACGGCGCGGAGGTCATTTCGATCGCCAAGGCTGCCATCGTCATTCACAAGGAACTTAGGAACAATGAAAAGGCTGATTCCTTTAGTCCCTGGGGGAGATTGAGGGGTTCGAGCGAGAACCAGGTGAACAATATTTTCAGTTAGCTCATGTTCGCCGTAGGTAATGAATATTTTGGTTCCTGAAATCAGCCAAGTTCCGTCTTCGCCTGGAACGGCTTTCGTTGCTAGGGCACCGACATCAGATCCGGCGTGCGGTTCAGTCAAGTTCATAGTCCCTGACCATTCGCCACTAACCATTTTGGGTAGATATATCTCTTGCAACGTTTCGTCGGCGTGATGGCTGATGGCATCGATTGCGCCTTGTGTAAGTAAGGGGCACAGGCTGAAAGCCATGTTTGACGCTGTCATCATCTCTTGCACCGCAACTCCCACGCACCACGGCATTCCGCCGCCTCCGTGATCTTCGTCCATGGAAATGCCATTCCATCCGGCATCCACAAATCTTCTATACGCGTCGGTGAAACCTTCGGGATGGAATATTTGTCCGTTTTTCACGACAACGCCCTCCTCGTCACCTTTTCGGTTAAGTGGAGCCAGTTGCTCTTCCATAAAACGCGCTGCTTCGTCGAGCACGCCCTCCACCGTGTCAAGGTCGGCTTGTTCATAGCCTTTTCGAGTCGCCAGTTGGGAAAGATCGGCGATGTGTTCAAGGACAAACAACATGTCGGCGGTAGGTGCACTGTATTCAGACATCGGTATCTCCTCTGTGCAGGTTATTAGACCCAGGCCTAATGAGGAATCACAGAATGCAAGTGACAGGATAAATCCATGCAAGCTGAAAAATACCGCAAGTTACTTGTGTCGGGCCGAGCCGCGGTCGGGTGGCTGTCTGTGTTGACACCGAATCTGATTGGGCGGGCATGGCGCATGCAACCTCCCCTTGATAACAACGTCAAGTATGCAATCAGGCTTTTCGGTGCTCGTAACGCACTACTTGCCTATCAGCTATATCAAGCCGAGCGTTCAGATGCTGCCGCGGACGAGCTCGAAGAAGTTCTTCGGCAAGGGATTGCCGTTGATGCGTTCGACGTTCTTTTCGGTCTCGCTTACCAGCGCGGGAATCGGAACAAATCTTTAACTGCAGCGATTCCTGTTGTGGCTTCAATGATCGGCTTAGTACTGGGATTCTTCGGGAGGGAGCAGAACAACACCGCTGAAGAAACTTCATGATGGGGCAACTGAAGAGCCAACAACGCTTTTTCAACTATGCATCTGAATCATGTTGCGGGATGTAGGACTCACCAAGAAGAGTTAGCGAAAAATGTCCCCTGGTTTTTGAGGCGGTTTGTGCTCGTCGCGACTTGCTGTTGTAGCCGCATCTCCCCAATCGCTTGTCTCAGCAGAACTCGGCTGAAGGAACCAGTACAAGAGCGGCAAGCAGCCGATCCCTGTCAGTGCAATCCACAGCCATTGTCCGCTTCGCCCAACATCATGAAGACGACGTACGCCTAATGCGATGCTTGGGAGAATGTAGGCGATGCCATAAATGGCCTCCGGCCCGGTTTCGTCGCTGTCGATGCCAAATATGATCGCGAATATGCCTCCAAGAACAAGGAACACAAAAGGGTGGATGAAAAACGGCCACCAATAAGCAGCCCTTGACGAACGCCCCCGAAAATCTCGGTAACGCCGCCAGGAATCGGCGTAATAATTCAAAGCTTTCATTTCGGACCTCAGAACTCAGTTAATCAGAACTTGTTGGACCACGACCTCTGCGTCGTCCAAGAGTCCAGTGTAAAACGTTCCAAACTCACCGTAAATTGCCGACGCTTCGTCGTAACGCATCGTGTACACCACTTCTTTTAGGTCGTCGAGGTGCGTGGCGAAAAGCGTCACCCCCCATTCGAAGTCATCGACTCCTGTCGACCCAGTGACTACCTGCAAGATCCGTCCGCGAAAATTTCTTCCTGACTTACCGTGCTCATACATGAGTTCGCGTCGGGTCTCATAGGGCAGTGTGTACCAATTACCGCCCGATTCGCGACGTTTCGACATCGGGTAAAAACAGAACGCGTTTTTCCCTTCAGGTGGAAGTTCCGGATGCAATCGAGGAGTTTTCATTTCCTCAGGCAAATCCGGAGAGTATTCCGAGGTCTCCGTCATAGAGATGTAGCTGTCAACAACCACCAAGCCCGCTCGTTGAATCTGGCTTTGTAAGTTGCGGAGCCGCCATAGGTCGGGGCCCAGGGCCATAAATCCGATATCTGCTTTGTGTCCAAATACAGCGACGCAAAGAACCTGGTGGTCGCTGTCTTGGATTTCTTTCACTGCGGCGACAACTCGTTGCCCGTCAGTGCGATCCGTGGCTTTGCAGAACAGATGGAGCACACCCCAGCCAACAGAAGTGGTGACATATTGGGGTTGGGTCATGTTGGTGATCCTATGGGTCTATTGATCAATGTGGCCGGCGTATACGTTCATCGAGTCACTCCGCGCGAATCCGACCAAGGTCATGTTGGCAGTTTTGGCTATGTCCACAGCGAGGGCACTCGGCGCGGATACTGCCACGAGAGTTCCAAACCCTGCACTCCAAGCCTTTTGAATCATTTCGAAGCTGGCCCGTCCACTGACGAAGAGGCCGAGTTGGTTTGAACCCAGTTCTCCGTCTAGTACGCGGCGGCCAATGATCTTGTCAACAGCGTTGTGGCGGCCGATATCTTCACGGAGTAGTTCGATCTTTGCGTCAGAGTTGAACACGGCGGCGGCGTGTAACCCTCCGGTCCGAGTGAACATCTCTTGTTGAGAACCAACCGTTTCTAAGACGTCGGTAATGGTCTGGGCCGTGAAGACCGCAGGGTCGTCTATCGGATCGATTTGGGTTGCCAACTCAAGAAGGGTGGCCGATCCGCACAGACCACAAGATGAACTCACGTTGCCAAGCCGCGGTTGAGGGACTGGGGCCCGTCCACCAGTGTCGACAGTGACAACGTTGTATTCATACTCCGCTGCGGGACCCTCTCCGCAATATCGAACCTGCATCACCGCAGCGTCTCCGAGAAGGTTTTCGGTGGAACAGAAACCGACAGCAAGTTCGTAGTCGTGCCCAGGTGTTCGCATCGTCGTGGCAACTAAATTTCCGTCAAGGCGAATCTCAAGCGGTTCCTCAACGACGACCTCGTCAGGAAATCGCTCGATTTCACCGCGGCTAATACGCTGCACAAAATATTTTTCGCTCCGGCCGCGTCGCATGCCGACAGGGTACCGCCGACCTCGGAATTCATGGCAAGAGTCGGTGTTCGCGATTCCTAGCTATGTCTATTGGCGTTCAAGGGTCGCGGCAAGATGATGCTGCAGCGGCTGACCCATCGCGGCCATAGATAGATCGTACGTCAGCGTGTCACCCTCGATTCTCAACAAGCGATGTACTCGTTCCACTGATTTGGCAGTGGGGCTAGTTTCGACATAGATCGATTCGAGGTTGATGACACAAGCTGACTCGTTCGAAGCAAAGGACCCTTGGTGGATTTCAACGATGCCTGAAGGCTGAGCGACCACTAGTTCTAACGCTGTCTCGCCGGTGGCACGCAAAAAGCCTTGTTCAGAATGAAGCGGGTCGCCATTTACAGCGTTTTTAGTCTTCTGCCCGTATGCGAGGAATGGCTTTCCGCTATGACCGAAGATGACTTCTTCTGTGTACTCAAAGTCGTCAATCGTCGGATAATGGCCTTTCCCTGAACCACGCCATTCGCCCAGAATGATCGATAATGACTCGCACGCTTCGTGAAGTAATGGCTGCACCGAGACCCCGCTGAGAAACTGCTTTCAGATTAGGCCGCAAAGCCAGCAAAGGCTCGTCTCGCGACGTCTCCTGTTCGACTTTGTCGGTATGAAATCAGTTTGCCTAGAAGTCCATATCAGGCATCGCAGGCATTCCGCCTCCGCCGCCCTCGCTGGGCTTCTCGCAGATAACGACTTCAGTGGTTAAGAACAGCGCCGCGATCGATGCCGCATTCTGCAGCGCCGAGAGAGTTACTTTGGCTGCGTCGATGACGCCAGCATCAACGAGGTCTTCATAGTCGCCAGTTGCGGCGTTTAGACCCTCGGAGCCGGTTAATGCCTTCACGTTGCTTACGACAACCCCACCTTCGAGGCCAGCATTTTCGGCGATTTGTTTGAGTGGACCTTCAAGCGAGCGTCCAACGAGCCTGGCTCCTGTCGCAACGTCTCCTTCAAGGCTGCTTGCTAACGCATCAACGGCAGTTTGGGCTCGCAGCAAAGTAACGCCGCCACCGGCAACAACCCCTGACTCGATAGCAGCCTTAGTTGTACTTACCGCGTCTTCGATGCGATGTTTCTTCTCTTTGAGTTCGACTTCGGTGGCGGCACCGACTTTCAGCACGGCAACTCCACCAGCGAGCTTCGCCAGACGCTCCTGAAGCTTTTCGCGGTCGTAGTCAGAATCGGTGTTATCGATTTCGTTCTTGATTTGCTCGATGCGGCCCGCCACGTCTGCTTCGTCACCAGCGCCTTCGATGATGGTGGTTTCATCCTTCGTCACGATGATCCGGCGTGCTGTGCCCAGAAGGTCAAGGGTCGTGTTCTCAAGTTTGAGTCCAACGTCCTCGCTGATCACTTGACCGCCCGTCAGAATCGCCATGTCCTGAAGCATTGCCTTTCGTCGGTCACCAAAGCCTGGGGCTTTGACTGCAACCGATTTGAAGGTGCCGCGAATCTTGTTGACAACAATCGTCGCAAGAGCTTCGCCTTCTACATCTTCCGCGATAATGGCCATCGGTTTCCCTGCCTGCATGACCTTTTCGAGGAGGGGAACGACGTCTCGTACGGCGGCGATCTTGCCTTGGACAAACAAAAGATAGGGCTCGTCTAAGACTGTTTCTTGTCGATCTGGGTCTGTGACGAAGTATGGCGATATGTATCCCTTGTCGAAGCGCATACCTTCAACGAGGTCCATTTCGAGACCGAACGTCTGACTTTCTTCGACCGCAATGACGCCATCTTTGCCAACTTTTTCGATGGCTTCACTGATGAGATCCCCGATTTCGCGATCAGCAGCGGAGATGGCTGCAACCTGAGCAATCTGCTCTTTGGATTCGGTGACGCTGACTGCCATGCCTTCTATGGCTTCAACGGCTGCGGCGACTCCAGCTTCAATGCCTTTCTTTAACGACATCGGGTTGGCGCCCGCTGCTACGTTTCGCATTCCTTCACGGACCATTGACCATGCGAGGACCGTCGCGGTGGTGGTGCCGTCGCCGGCCACGTCATCAGTCTTTTTCGCGACTTCTTTGACTAATTCCGCGCCGATTCGTTCGATCGGATCTTCGAGTTCGATGTCCTTTGCGATTGATACTCCATCGTTGGTGATGGTGGGGGCGCCCCATTTTTTGTCCAGAACGACATTGCGTCCTTTAGGGCCGAGTGTTACTCGGACTGCATCCGCAAGCTGGTTCATTCCTGCTTCGAGAGACCGGCGGGCTTCGTCGTCGAACGAGATCATCTTTGCCATCTGGATCTGACTCCGTTGGTGTGTTAGTGGGTGACCTAAAATCGGAACTAGCTGGTAGCTAGGCCGTCGTTAAGGCTTTTGGCGTTAGCACTCTCCTAGTGAGAGTGCTAACAGCCAATCAGCCAAGACCCTCCATTTGCAACCTGAGGACCAGGATTCTGTGTCAAATCTTTTGGTTTACTGCGATTTTTTGATGTCGCCAGCTGAGTGGTTGCCCAGATGTGGAGCTACAACATTTCGTTCGACTGTCGACGCGTTGGTGAGGCCCGTTCCTCACAGCATCGAATTTAGGTCTCAAAACTAATTGTCATCGTGGTTGGTCGAAGGTAGAGACTGTCGCGCCACTGTTGAATTGTTGGCCTTTTGGTTGTCACGTTAAGAGCTGGGGCGCGACTTGTGTGAGACATCTTTGGGTGTCATTAAAAGCTAGGTCCCGCCCGAAAATTTCTGTAAGCGAGTAGATCGCCAAGTTTTTGGGAATCGTGGTGCCCGGAGCGGTTGACCCCACCACGGCGACGACGGGAACTTGGTAACGGTCTGCCATTAATGCAACACCGCCTACGACTTTGCCGTTGAATGACTCTTCGTCGAGGCGTCCTTCGCCAGTTATGACGAGGTCTGCTTCTGAAATTGCGTCAGCCAGCTGAATTTCTTCGGCGATTAGGCCGAATCCGTCGACGAGTTGACCTCCGACAGCGGCAAGTCCCCCGCCTAAACCACCGGCAGCGCCTGCACGAGGTATGTCGCGAACTTCAACACCAAATTCATTCAGGTAGATCTCCGCTAAGCGCGAGAGTCGACGACGCAGTAGCTCAATTTGGGCGGAGGTTGCTCCTTTCTGAGGTCCAAAAACTGGTGCGGCGTCAAGAAATCTGGTTTGGACGTCGCAGGCGACGATGAGTTCAACCCCAGAGAAACGCACCAGTGGCTCCATGGCGCGTATTGCGCCTAACCCACCGTCGGTTGACGCTGAGCCTCCAACACCAATAACTATGCGCCGAGCTCCTGATGCTCTTGCTTCGGCAATCAACTCGCCTGTCCCGGCGCTGCTCGCAAGGAGAGGGTCGTTGCCTTCGCTACCGCCTGCGAGAAATAACCCACTTGCTTGCGCCATTTCGATAACTGCCTGGCGTGAGGAGAACCTCCATTTAGCTTCTACGCGATCTCCGAGGGGACCAGTTACTTGACTACTTCGGTTGGCTCCACCTAAGGCATCAAGAGTGCCTTCACCACCATCGGCTAAAGGCATAAAGATGACTTCCAAGTTTGAGGCCACTAAACCAGCCCCTAGGGCTTGAGCGGCCCCAGATGCACTAGCAGTGCCACGAAACTTGTCAGGGCATATGACTATGCGCACAGGAAAATAACCGACGCTATTGCTAGTCGGCGCTGGCCTTATCAATGCCTAACGCAATGAGAACGTCGGGCTCGTCAATGCCGTCGTAGGCACTCAAATCGGTGGGCATCTTGTATACGTCGTTTTGATCGTCAAGTCCTAACAAAAGGGCGATACTTTGAGCTTCGATAATTGACCCTGGTTGATAGTGAACTCGTGTGCGGTCAAGCGCCGTGCCCTTCATATTGATTGGGCTCTTAATAAGGAAGCCTTTGGTCTTGAGAAAGTCTGATTTTTGCCCAGCTGCCCCACGTACTGACGTTGAGTTAGCGACTTGGATTGAGACCTCTTCATTTGGTCGACCTTCAAAGCCCACCATCGTCCCGGCATCAGAGTCATTTGTGGTAGCTCCATTTTCAGGGGCTGACGTGGCTACGACGATTCCTGGAAGGGTGGTCTCGGTCGAAGCATCGGTTTCTCCTTGTTCGCCAGCTGCCTCGTCTTGCGTGGCCGCTGCTGTAGTCGGGGTCGCCGCTGTGTCAAGAGTGGGCGTGTCCGTCCCTCTCAACAAATAAATCCCTACTGCAACAGCAACAATGACCAACAACAACCCTCGTATCGCGGCAGCATTGCTTGGTCTGGACATGGGACCGTTCATCGAGCGACCTCCTGGTCGGCAGTACGGCGGGCGATGTGTTGTTGACGTCGGCGATCACGCAAACGTCGGAGTCGTCGAATAAGCAGCGGTTCGGCCAGTAGGGCAGCTTCGGAAGCTATGAGTTGGTTCAACACCTCTGCGTACTCCGACTCAGTGAGCTGGAACTGTTCCCGAACAGCTTGATCTCGCGGGGTGGCCGACTCCCACCACGACTGTTCAAAGTCGAGGATGGCTCGGTCTCGCTGACTAAGTTGTTGATGAGGCGCTTCTTCCACGTCGATTAGTTTCCTTCCGGTTTCGCGGAGCCCGAGGTGGGAATCGAACCCACAACCCCCGCTTTACAAGAACGGTGCTCTAGCCGTTGAGCTACTCGGGCAGTGCACGCCCAGCGTAAACCCCAATGGGTCACTATTGATGTCGTTCACTGATCCATTTCTCTGCGACGTCGAACTTCGTAAATCGTTATCGCCGCCGCGTTTGACACATTGAGTGATTCAAGTTGCCCGTTTTGGGGGATCGATATGAGCTGATCGCATCTCTGAGCCACTAAATGTGAGAGGCCTCGCCCTTCAGCGCCAAGCACAATCACCAACGATTCCTTGGCCACGCGTAATTGATAAATGGAATCTTTTGAGGTTCCATCAAGGCCTATGACCCATAGTCCTTCATCGGACATTCGCCGGAGCGCGGTGGGTAAGCCACCCACCAGCGCTATGGGCAAATGTTCCACTGCTCCCGCGGCAGCTTTTACCGCTGCCGGGGTCAGCCGAACCGCCCTATGACGGGGCAGAACCACTCCTGTTACTCCGGCCACTTCAGCTGTTCTGAGAATCGCGCCGAGGTTGCCGGGGTCAGTGACACCGTCAAGTGCAACGACGAGCGCAGGCTCGTCTTGCTGGGTCGATAACAACACGTCGAGGTCTACGGGTTGAATCGGTTCCGCTGTAGCAATTACTCCTTGATGAGATTCGGTGAGGGCATGCTCATCAAGTTTTCGTCGTGTGAGTTCCCGAATGGGAACTCTACGTTCCTCCGATAGATCAGCGATCTCAGCCAAGATTGCCGTATCGTGCACCTCTTCGCTAACAAGAACCTGCTCAACTCGGCGTCGTCCAGCTCGTAATAGTTCCCGAACTGCTTGGCGGCCTTCGATGTGATCGCCACCCAGTTCACTGGACCGCGTGCGGGGTTTACTTTGAACATCGTTTCGGCTGGATGTGTTCTTGCGAGTAGATGAACCACTTCGGTTTCGATGCCCCCGATGATTATTGCCAGCAGGTTTTCGATTGTCCGGTTTGGCGCCTCGACTTGGTCCCTTTGAACGTCCTCGAGAACCGCTCATCTTTGCTCCAACAGTGCAACCGCAATCGAAACGATGCCTTCGCCTCTGCCCAGAGCGCCAATACCTTCGGTTCGTTTCCCACACACCGTGACTGGCCCTCCCGCTGCTCTGGATAGGTTCAATTCCATCTCATCCTTGGCGGGGGCTATATGTGGTTCGTCGGTGATTACGGTGCAGTCGGCGTTCACTATCCCCCAACCAGCGGCTTGTACGAGCTGCGCGGCTTGTTCAAGTAATTCGATGCTGTTAACACGATCCAGTTCCTGATCGTCGTCAGGAAAGTTTTGACCGATATCTCCCAAGCCGGCGGCACCAAGCACAGCGTCGATGACTGCGTGGGTTACAACGTCAGCGTCGCTGTGACCATCAAGTCCGCGATGTCCTGGGAAGTGGACTCCACCAATCACTAACGGACGGTCGTCGTTGGCCCATCGATGAGCGTCGTATCCCTGTCCAATTCGCATCATGAGTCAAGTCCCATCAATTGGGCGACGATGCCGATGTCACTAGGGTGTGTGATTTTGATCGCCGCAGCATCACCAGGAACCACTATGACGGTGCCGCCAATTGCTTCGACTAAACCGGCGTCGTCAGTCGCTTGTCCCTCACCAGCATGGGCTTTCTCTAACATTCTTTTACTGAAAGCTTGCGGAGTCTGAATCGCCATAAGAGTGTCGCGGTCCACCGTAGCCGCCACTTTCTTTCCGATGGGAGCGTCCACAACTCGTTTAAGTGTGTCCGTTACGGGCAGTCCAGGAATAGCTGCGTCGGCACCGCCAAGCACAGCATCAATCACTGATAGGTACATCTGAATTGGGGCACCTGGCCGAGCGGCGTCGTGGATAACGACAATTTCTGCCGATTGGGGCAGCACCTCTAACCCGCTACGCACTGATTCGCTCCGGGTGGCACCACCAGCTACGACGATATCCACTTGCGGCAACTCCGATTCCCCGATCATTTCAGCATTCACTACGAGAACAACTCCTTCGCAGCAAGATCGCGCTCTGGTCACGCTCCAGTCGACTACTCGCTGGTCCCCAAGCTTCGCTAGTTGCTTGTTTCCGCCAAATCGGGATCCCGATCCAGCGGCTAAGACAATTGACCAGGCGCCTTCCACATGACCACTCTGGCACTAGTCGAGTCTAATTCCTGCACTAGATAGGACGATTCGAGAAAAAGAGGGTTCGCAGCGGCACTTCAAGGTGAACACTTCAGGGGCGACACGCCGTTGAAGTCTGTCAATCTGAGGTCGCAGCGTCCTCAAGTTCGACGGCTTCCGGGTCGAATCCGTCGATTGACCGGAACACGAGTTCGTCAGTGTCTTCGTCGGTGTCGACGACGATAATCTGGCCAGCGTCGAACTCTTTGTACAAGATCCGTTCAGAAAGAGCATCTTCGACGTGTCGTTGAATGGCTCGTCGGAGCGGACGTGCACCCATGGTCGGGTCGTAGCCTTTTCGAGCAAGCCAGGCTTTTGCAGCGTCTGTGAGTTCGAGGCCGAGGCCTTGGGCTCGCAACTGCTCTGCTGTTCTCGCGATCATCAGGTCAACAATCTCGGTGACTTCATCCCTGGAGAGTTCGTGGAACACAATGGTGTCGTCTACACGATTTAGGAACTCCGGTCGGAAGTGAGCTTTGAGAGCATCGTTAACGGTGGTTTTCATGCGTTCGTAGCTGACTGCCTCGTCGGCCTTAGTGAATCCGACGTTGGCTCTTCGAAGGTCGGCGGTACCAAGATTTGAGGTCATGATCAAAACGGTGTTGCGGAAGTCAACGGCGCGGCCTTGGGCGTCGGTGAGGCGGCCTTCCTCAAGAATCTGCAACAAAGTGTTGAATACATCGGGGTGGGCTTTCTCAACTTCGTCGAACAAAACCACAGAGAACGGGCGCCGTCGAACTGCCTCAGTTAGCTGGCCGCCTTCTTCGTAGCCCACATAGCCGGGAGGCGATCCTACGAGGCGACTTACGGTGTGCTTTTCCATGTATTCCGACATATCCAAGCTAATTAATGCGTCTTCGTCCCCGAATAGAAACTCTGCAAGGGTCTTTGCCAGCTCTGTTTTCCCTACGCCAGAAGGTCCAAGGAAAATAAACGAGCCTCCGGGACGTTTGGGATCTTTCAGTCCGGCGCGCGTACGGCGAATCGCCTGGCTAACTGCAGTAACTGCGTCTTGCTGACCGATGACTCGTTTGTGAAGTTCATCTTCCATCTTGAGGAGCTTTTGGGTCTCTTCCTCAGTGAGTTTGTAGACGGGAATACCTGTCCAAATTGATAGAACTTCTGCTATCGCCTCTTCATCAACTTCATCGAAGAGATCTACACCGTCGGATTTGATTTGCTCCATCATCTCTGTGCGTCGATCCAACAGATTTTTCTCTTCGTCGCGCAACGAACCCGCCAGTTCGAAGTCTTGTTCTTCGACGGCCTGCTTTTTCTTATCAACGATTTCGGCAATCTTGTTTTCGATTTCCTTGTAATCGGGTGGCGTCTCCATGCGTTTGATTCGCAAACGGGACCCAGCTTCGTCAATCAAATCGATAGCTTTGTCCGGTAAATGGCGGTCCGCTATGTAGCGATCAGCCAAATTGGCTGCGGCTACTAATGCCTGGTCGGTGATCGTCACTCTGTGATGAGATTCGTAACGATCACGCAGTCCCTTAAGAATTTCGATGGTGTGGCTCAGCGTTGGCTCTTCAACTCGTATCGGTTGAAAGCGCCGTTCTAAAGCACGGTCTTTTTCGAGATATTTGCGATATTCCTCAAGGGTCGTGGCGCCAATTGTTTGTAATTCACCACGCGCCAGCATCGGCTTCAAAATTGAGGCTGCGTCAATCGCTCCCTCAGCAGCTCCCGCTCCCACCAACGTATGTAGCTCGTCGATAAACAAAATGATGTCACCACGTGTTTTGATCTCTTTTAGGACTTTTTTCAGTCGTTCTTCGAAATCTCCCCGATAACGCGACCCTGCTACGAGCGCGCCGAGGTCAAGGGTGTACAGCTGTTTTCCGCGCAGGGTTTCCGGGACTTCTCCCGCAACTATTTTTTGCGCCAATCCTTCGACTATTGCTGTCTTGCCGACTCCTGGTTCACCGATAAGCACTGGGTTGTTCTTGGTTCGTCGGGAGAGCACCTGCATCAAGCGTTCGGTTTCGCGCATCCTGCCGATAACTGGGTCGAGTGCCTTGTCTCGAGCATTTTGAGTGAGGTTGCGACCGAATTGGTCAAGTACAGCTGATCCGCCTTGTGGGCCATCACCGCGATCTGCTGAACCTCCAACGGTTTCTTTTCCGGGTTCAGAACCTTCCCCTTGGCCCGAACCGCTATAGCCCGACAACAATTGAATCACTTGTTGTCGAACACGAGATAGATCAGCTCCTAGCTTGACAAGAACTTGGGCTGCCACTCCTTCGCCTTCTCGGATTAGCCCTAACAAAATATGTTCGGTGCCGATGTAGTTGTGACCGAGCTGGAGAGCTTCACGGAGTGATAGTTCAAGAACTTTTTTGGCTCGCGGGGTGAACGGAATATGACCGCTCGGCGACGACCCGCCTTGCCCAATTATTTCCTCAACTTGGCTGCGGACCGCTTCTAACGAAATCCCCAACGATTCGAGAGCTTTTGCGGCGACACCTTCACCCTCGTGGATAAGCCCCAAAAGGATGTGCTCTGTTCCGATGTAGTTGTGGTTGAGAAGGCGTGCTTCCTCTTGAGCAAGCACAACAACTCGGCGGGCTCGATCGGTAAACCTTTCAAACACTGAATCCTCCAGGAGGCAAGTGTGCCCACAGGTGACGGGCGTTACTGGAGTGTAACCGGGCGGATGCTGTTGTCTTACAGCAGTTGTCTCCCAAACAGTACGAAACCGTTTTGGCGCCACCCTAATGAAACGTTTCAGGCTAGATCGAGGTGTCGTTTAGCTTTGCAGTTAGGTTTGCATCGTGGTTTCCCTCACTCCCCTTCAACACCGCGCGGATCCCAGCGAGGATTTACGGCGAGTGGAAACAGCGTTACGGGATGCCGCTATGACTGACGATGACTTCTTGACTGAAGTGGCGTCTCACCTCATACCGGCTGGTGGCAAACGATTGCGGCCTGCGTTCGTAATTGCAGCAGCGCTTTCTTTGGACTCTGATGGTGAGCGCGCCGAGGCCCTGACCGATGCCATGGTGCGGGGTGGGGTAGCGGTTGAACTGGTCCATTTAGGGTCCCTCTATCACGATGATGTAATGGACGAAGCCGAAACGCGGCGGGGCGTCGAAGCGGTGAATCATCGTTGGGGGAACCTGACAGCCATTCTTGCTGGTGATTTTCTTCTCGCAAAAGCTTCGGAATTGGCTGCTTCGTTGGGGACCGAAGTCGCTGAGTTGCTTGCTGCAACAATTGGGCGACTCTGCGAGGGGCAGGTTCGTGAGTTGCAACTGATTTACGACGTCACCCGAACAGAAGAACAGTATTTGCAGGCTATTGCTGGAAAAACGGCTGCACTTTATGCCACCTCGTGTCGTATTGGCGGGTTAGTAGCTGGCGCAGACCGGGGGGTGGTCGACCGATTGACCGAATTCGGTCACGCGTACGGTATGGCATTTCAGGTTGTCGACGACATTCTTGATCTCGTGGCATCCGATGAGGAACTTGGTAAGCCTTCGGGCAACGACCTGCGGGAAGGTGTTTATACCCTGCCCGTGATTCGGATGATCGCGTCGGACGATCCGGTGACGGCGCTACTAGGTCAGCCGTTGGACGAAGAGACGCGGGACAAAGCTAGGAGAGCAGTGGTTGACGGGACCGAAATTGCAACGTCGAAAGTAACTGCTGAGGGTTTTGTTGGTGATGCTGTGAAAGCACTTGACGCGTTGCCTGACACGCCTGGTGTTTTGGGGATGCGCGACGCAGCTACAAATCTGTTGTCGGCTCTTGACCGTTAGCGACGTCTGCGGAGCTTCTGGTGTGGCCAATCAACCGTAGTTATCAAGCATCGAGTTTCGATCCGGGACGCGGACCGGTTTGGGATTGGGGCCACCGCACGTATGTCATGGGGATCGTCAACGCTACTCACGACTCTTTTTCAGGTGATGGCATTGACGGCCAAATCGATAAAGCCGTGCTGTTAGCCACCGAGTTTGAGGCCTGTGGTGTCGACGTGATCGATATTGGCGGTGCGTCGTCGCGTCCCGGTGCTGAACCAACACCTGTTGCTGTGGAGAAATCTCGGGTTGTTCCGGTAATTGAAGCGGTGCGCGACGCGGTAAATCTACCCATATCGATCGACACGACCTGGGCGGTCGTCGCAGAGGCCGCGTTAGACGCGGGAGCCACGGTGGTTAACGACATCACTGGTTTCCTCCTAGATCCCGATCTTTCGTCGCTCGTGTCTCAGCGCAGAGTGGGCGCCGTGGTGATGCACAACCAGCGAGGGCGGGAGTATCGCGATGTGATCGATGACATCGTTGCTGGTTTCGATGAAACTCTCGCTGTATGCGAGTCCGCTCGGATTGAGCGATCAAATTTGATTTTGGACCCGGGCTTTGGTTTTGGATGGTCAGTTGAACAGAATTTGGAAATACTGCGTCGGTTACCAGAACTGACCCGATTTGAGTTGCCGCTGCTCATCGGCACGTCGCGAAAGTCATCTATTGGCACTGTGTTAGGCAGCGATATCGGGGAACGATTGTTCGGCACAGCGGCAAGTGTCGCTCAAGCAATTTGTGGGGGCATCGACGTGATCCGAGTTCACGATGGGGCCGAAATGCGTGATGTTGTAATGATGACGGACGCGATTGTGCGATCTAACTGAGTCAGTTCGCCGTCTGATCAACGGAATGATATTCACCGTCGAAGCCAAGATACTCAGTTCCATCATTGCGGTAGAAGGAAGTAGCTTTTGCTTGTTCTAGAACCGCAAGCATTGACGGCAGTTGGCCACCTTCCTTGTAGATTCGATCGATCACACGCTTTGGGTTCAGATGATCCAGCATCTCGAATGGGCCGTGTACCCAGTTAAAACCCCACCGGATCGCATTATCGATGTTGATGACGTCATCAGCAATTTCGGGCACTAAGCCCGCTGCATATCTCAGAGTTCCGCCAAAAACTTTCCAAGCTAGTTCTCCCGCTGGGGAATCTTCAAAGATCACCTCGCCAAGCTCTGCCGCAGCGCCTTCGAGTGCAACTAGTTGCGCGTCGCGCCATGTTTCGTTGAGAAGGTCGAAGGTTTCTTTTCTACGTGTGCCGTCATCTAGCTTGATCTGGCGAGAGAAACCCCCACCGGCTTTTCGGCCGAGTTGGCCGTTGTCATGCATCCGTTGTTCAGCTGGCGGAAATGCCGTGTAGGCGTGCCCCGCATCTGCTTGAGGCAAGTTAGTTGCAAGGTTTTTCCCTACGAGTTCCATCACGTCGAGACCGATGAGATCAATCAGCCCGTAAAGCCCGGTGGGAGGAAGGCCTACAGGAGTTGCAAGAATCTCGTCTACCGTCTCTTGATTCATTCCTTCGGTGAGGAAGGGTTTTGCGAGATGTAACCCTGAGAGCATGAAGAAGCAGCCGATACGGTTGCCAATGAAATTGACGGTGTCTTTTGCGTGCACGACACCTTTGCCGAGGCGCTTGTCACCGAATTCGGCAAACGCGGCAATCACATCGTCATGGGTGTCTTCACCGGGGACAAGCTCCAATAGGCGCATCACTTTCACGGGGTTAAAAAAGTGCGTGATTGCGACGTCGGCACGAAACCGAGAGGTCATTCCTTCAGATATGTGTCGCAGGGGGATGCCTGAGGTGTTTGATGAGATAACCGAACCGTCTTTTCGGATCGGTTCCAGCCGGTTAAAGAGTTCTCGTTTTACTGACAGGTCTTCTACGACAGCCTCACAAACCCAGTCGTAATCTGAAACTGCTGCCAGATCGGTCTCTACGGTGCCTGTTGTCACTAAATGCTGAGCGTCCTGGTCAACTTGTTGCAGAGCGGCCTCGACAGCCTCTGCGTTCATGTCGAGCAGTAGGACGCGGCATCCAGCAGCCGCGCTCGCTGCGGCGATGCCGGCACCCATGGTTCCGGCGCCGACTACTGCAACGGATTCAATTGATCGAGACAAGATGTATTCCTCCGAAAAGTCCGACTCAGCGGGCAACAAATTCCGTTTCAGCGTTACCGGCCAGCAATTTGTCGTCCGATGATCTCTTTCATTATTTCCGTCGTGCCGCCATAGATCGTCTGGACTCTCGCGTCGGCATATGCACGAGCAATCGGATACTCGTTCATGAATCCGTAGCCGCCAAACAGCTGAAGGCATCGTGTGATGGTCCGTAACTGCATTTCGGTACACCACCATTTAGCTTCAGCGGCGTCCTCCGCTGTCAACTCGCCCACATTGAGAGCTTCGATTTGGCGGTCTATGAAAACCCACGCCATATCAAGTTCGGTTTTCATCTCGGCGAGTTCAAACCGAGTGTTCTGGAACGATGAAATCTTTTGACCGAATGCCTCGCGATCAGTGACGTATTCGACTGTCCAATCGAATGCAGCCTGAGCCGAAGCTGTTCCCGTTATTGCGATAGACAGCCGTTCTTGTGGAAGGTTGTTCACGAGGCTCAAAAAGCCTGCTCCTTCTCCTCCTAAAACGTTTTCTTCTGGCACAAAGACGTCATCAAAGAATAGCTCTGCAGTGTCTTGACTCTTCATGCCTAACTTGTCGAGATTTCGTCCTCGTTCAAACCCTTCCATTCCTTCTTCAAGAACGACGAGAGAGATTCCTTTGTGCTTTTCTGAGGGATCGGTTTTGACGGCGGTGATTACGAGGTCGCTGTTGATGCCGTTGGTGATGAAAGTTTTGGAGCCGTTGACGACGTAGCCAGCTCCTTCGCGAATAGCTGTTGTTCCCATCGACGCTAGATCTGAACCAATTGCGGGTTCGGTCATAGCAATTGCGCTCATCAGGTCGCCGTTAACAAGACCCGGCATCCACCGATCTGCCTGTTCCTCGTTGCAGTAGTTCAGAAAATATGGCAAGCAAACATCGTTGTGCAACGTGATGCACATCCCTGAACCGACCACTGCGGCTCGTTGAATTTCTTCATTAATGATCGAGTTATACCGAAAGTCTTCAACCCCACCTCCGCCATAGGACTCGGGGGCTGCCATACCGAGGAAGCCAAGCGAACCCGCCTTTCGAAACATTCCTTTGTCGACTTTTCCGTCATGCTCCCATTCCTCGTGGTTGGGGACGATCTCCTTCTCTACAAACGCTCGAACGGAGTCGCGGAACATGTCGTGTTCTTCATCAAAAATGACGCGGCGCATGCCGTGACCGTACTGGGTCAAGGTGCCCGCCTGCGAGACGAGTTGGCACGGTAGCGTGCGAGACATGAGCACCTGGGATGCAGTGAGTCGAGCCGCCAGTGCGATGCGCCGCTTAAATCGTGCACTTTCGGGCCGTCAACTCCCTGACGAAGCTCTCGATGAAATCACCGGCACTATCCACGATCTTGGGGATCGTTTTAGTGGCGGCACCGAGAGAAACAAGCTTGACGACATGCTGACTCGCCCTCACCTCGCTGCGATTTATGCCGGCCAGTACACACCGCTTGACCTTGAAGTTGGCGAAGAGATCGAATTTGACCCTTTTTCCATTGCGGGCGGTGAGTTCCATCCGGCGTCAATTGGGTTGAAGTTCATCAAGGAATCGGATGAAAGTGTTGTCGGTACAGGCGCAATTGATCCGATGTTTGCAGGGCCTCCGGAGCGCGTTCACGGCGGCGTTCAGGCGCTTATCATCGATGAGGTAATGGGTGCTCTTAATCGTATGCGGGGCCGCCAGGCTTACACTGCCTACCTTCATGTTGACTATCGGGGTCCCGCACCTTTAGGCGTGGCCCTGACGTTTCGTGCCTGGGTCGATCAGACTGATGGTAGGAAAATTTATTTGAAAGGGTCAGGAGATGGCCCCGAAGGTCGCTTCATGGAGGCAGAAGGCTTATTCATCCAGCGCGAAGATCAACCCGACGGATCTCTCCCGAGTCCGTAACGCGGCTTGGGTGGACCCTACAGTCCCTAGCGTTCAGGGCGAAGAGTGGGGAACAGCACAACATCGCGGATGCTTGTCGCACCAGTCAGCAACATCGCTAAACGGTCCATGCCGATACCTAAACCTCCTGTAGGGGGAAGTCCGTATTCCAAAGCACGCAGGTAATCCTCGTCGACCATCATCGCTTCGGCGTCACCCTCAGCATTTTGAGCTGCCTGATCTTCAAACCGGGAACGTTGCTGATCGGGGTCAACGAGCTCACTAAACGCATTGCAGAGTTCGCGTCCGGCCAGAATCGCCTCAAAACGTTCTGTCATACCTGGTTTGTTTCGGTGCTCTCTCGCTAGCGGCGAAACTTCGGTTGGGTATTCCGTCACGTATACGGGACCCCAAAGAGCGCTCTCGGTCGTTTTCTCATAGATCTCCAAAATGAGTTTGCCTGACCCAAACGAATCTTTAAACGGCACGCCGTGCTCCACTGCAACAGCTCGGAGTTCTTCAATCGACATATCGAGCGACAAGGTCACCCCAATCGACTCTTCTATTAGTTCAATCATCGTCGCTCGCCGCCATGGTCGAGCAACGTCAAGTTCGCGGTCACCAACCATTAGCACCGTCGAACCGGTGAGCTCAAGAGCAAGATGTTCTACGAGTTCTTCCACGAGATTCATGATGTCGTCGTAATCGGCGTACGCCTGATATAGCTCAAGCATCGTGAACTCTGGGTTGTGACGAGTCGAGAGTCCTTCGTTGCGGAATACTCGGCCGATCTCGAACACTTTGTTGAATCCTGCGACCGTTAATCGTTTGAGGTACAGCTCGGGTGCGACTCTTAGGTACAGATCAAGGTCTAGGGCATTGTGGTGGGTAGTGAATGGTTGAGCATTCGCTCCCCCCGGTATCGGATGAAAAATGGGGGTTTCTACTTCGATGAAGCCCCGGTGCTCCATAAAAGATCGCGTAAGCGACATCATCCGACTTCTCATGAGAAAAGTCTGTCTCGCTTCTGGAGTGACCCACAGATCTACGTAGCGTTGTCGGTATCGGGTATCTACATCGGTGATGCCATGCCATTTGTCGGGGAACGGGCGGCGGGTCTCGGCCAGAAGAACCCAAGAATCTACTCTTACGCTGAGTTCTCCGCGTCGGGTGGTCATAACGACGCCCGTTACTCCAACCCAGTCACCGAGATTGAGATCGCAGAACTTGTCAAACTCTGGTGTGGTCTTTGAAGGGGCAAAGAGTTGAATTCGACCGGAACCGTCGTCCAGGGTGGCGAAGGCGAGCTTGCCTTGAACCCGGCGCAGCATTAGGCGTCCCGCAATAGTGACCACATGGTCAGTTTCTTGACCCGGTTCAAGGTCGGCGTGGTTTGCGATCAGTTCCTCAACTCGGCTGTCAGTCACGAATCGGTAGGGAATTTCGGGCATGTCTCCTCAATGACGCTCAGTTTCGTTGGCTTCGCACTCAACTCCGCGCAATAACCATGCCTCATGGTGCTTCATTAATTGCTCTAGTGGTGCGATCAATTGTGAAATAAGCATCCTTCGTCTTAAAAGTTTGGCGTCTGGTTGGTTCAACCTTCACCTTTTTGGATAGCGACGTCACATTCTGCGTTGGATGCTGAGATTTAGCAGCAAAGCAGGTCGCCGACCCGCACGATCACCTGGTCTGAAACTGTTTCTCGCCACAGTGGGGGCGCTAACTCGGGCGCTAAGTCGGCCAGTGGGAAGAGAACGAACGCTCTTTCGTTCATTCGCGGATGCGGAATCGTTAATTCTGGGTCGTTGAGTTCTAGGTCGCCGTACAGCAGAACATCAACGTCGAGGGTCCGCGGGCCCCAACGTTCTGTGCGGACACGTCCGGCCGAGGTCTCAAGTTGTTGGCAAATGGTAAGAAGGTCGTAGGGGCTTACAGACGTCTGAATTTCAACCACCAAGTTGAGAAATGCTCCTTGGGACGGCCCACCAATTGGCGCTGTTTCGTATAGCCCTGAGACAGCCTGCTTGTCGGGGATGTCTCGTACTGCTCTCGTCAAGATTTCTCTACGGTCACCTAGGTTGGATCCCAGACCTATAAAACTTCTTACGGTTCGGGACATTTCGCCCTCATGTTCGTTGACGGTGACGGGTCACTCGAACAGCGCTGAAATTTAGGTCCGATGGCACTGGTGGGCGAATTTTCTTAACAGTCACTTCCACCGTTGAGACACCATCAAGTTCGAGCAGACGTTCTGCTACGAGTTGCGCTAGGCGTTCGAGGAGTTGGACCTTCGCCCCGAGGCATATTTCTTCAATCGTTTGAGCCACCGATCCATAATCAACCGTGTCTTGTAAGTCGTCTGAATTACCGGCTGCCGACAGGTCGGCGTAGATATCGATATCGAGTTCCAACGGCTGAGCTCGATCGCGTTCTTCTGGCAGTACACCCACGACGCACACGACGCGCAGGCCGCGTAGTTGGATGCAATCACTATTGCTCGGTTGTGTCACTGCTATGTGGTCTCCTGCTCAGGTTTCATACCGATCGCTATTTCAACTAGTTCCCGACCGTGCGGTCCCAGTCGTTGCTGGAAGATACGTTCGGCTATCGCTGTGACTTGTGGTCCGGTAGGAACAAGGCCAGCCCACAACAAGTAGGCCGCCATCAACCCACACAGACGTTCTCCAACTAGTTCCTTGTGAAGGACAACTTTTTGGCCGGCCGATATAGCGCTGCGGATCTCGATAAAGATGGCTTCCATGAATTGAGCAAGCTGGTCATGTGCAGGCCAGGGCCGATGCCGGAATGGCATACCAAGTTCTTCATAATTGTGGAGGTTGTGTGATCCAGCAATGAGTGAATAGAGGACGTCGAACTCGTTTTGGCGAATCCAAATGATTTCTTCTTGGCGGCGAACACGCCGGTGGTGTTCCCCATAGCCCCCTGGACGCTCACAGATAGCGAGGGAGTTCTTGATCACCCAGACAAAGTTTCTGGGCTCAATACCTTCTGCCCATTTTGCCTTCACGGTTCCCTATTCCGCATGCGTTAAGAAACGCTGATGCGAAGCAGATGTTACTTGTCAGATATCAGAGGGGCCACTGGCACTGTGGCGGTGTTCAGGAGTTAGCTGATCTGTCGTACGCCCAAATATCGCGAAGGTTCCGGTAACGCTGGCCTACATCGAGTCCATATCCCACGACCCACACCTGGGGAAGTCGAAATCCTGCGTATTTGACAAGGTCATCTAGGTCGGCCTGTTGCTCCTCTCGGACCAAAAGAGAACAGAATTCCAAACTTGCCGGGTTCCTCGCTAAAAGGGTTTTTCTGAGGTACCGCAAAGTTAGACCGCTATCAACGATGTCTTCCACGATGATCACATCTCGACCTTCGATGTCATCATCGAGGTCCTTTATGATTCGAACCACGCCACTAGTGCGGGTAGAGCTTCCGTAGGAGGACACCGCCATGAAGTCGAGTTCGACGGGGAGGTCGATGGCACGGGCAAGGTCAGTGGTAAAGATGGCCCCGCCTTTAAGCACACCGATCAGCAAGGGGGTTCGTCCGGCGTAGTCGTTCGCAATCTCTTGACCCAGTTGTTGGACCCGAGCGCTGATTTCGGCGTGGCTTACAAGAATTTCGCTGAGGGCGGGGTCGGGCTGTAAAGCGCTCTGATCCGTCACAAGGTCGGAACCTAGCCGGTATCTCGAACTTTTCTACGCCCTTTAGGCAAGGTTTCGATTCTTAAGGTACCGCTGGTTCGTCGTACAGACCGACCGCCGGTTACCTCGGTGCCGAGAATCTCTCCCCGAGCGACTTCAAGAACTCGCTCAACGGAGGCAAAGTCGGGAGGGTGTTCATCTCGGAGCCACCTTCGGATTGCGCGGCGGGCCAATGGAAGTGGCGCTGCTATCAGGGAAGCGGCGTCCGTGGGGTCAATCTCTTCTGCAAGTTCGTCCAGCAAGTCGCGGTCGCTTTCTGCAACTTTCCCGGCGCGAGTCAGCAACGGAACCACGTCTCGGTCGGTGATCTCATTTAGGAGGGGTATGACTTCGTTACGAACTCGATTTCGTCGAAATCGCGGATCGGCGTTGGTCGGATCATTCACGGGCTCCCAACCGAACAGGTCGCATATTCGTTCGGTATCTACGCGTCGAAGAGAGAGAAGTGGGTGGTGTTTTGGCCGCATACCGGCGGACGCATCAAGACCTCCTCCTCGAAGGAGGTGCAGCAAGATCGTTTCAGCTTGGTCGTCAGCTGTGTGTCCGGTGAGAATCGTTTGAGGTAGCGCTGCGAATCGTGCTGATCGGGCGCGAGCTTCAAAGTTGGGTCCATCTTTCAGTTCGAGGGTCAGGGCTTCGAAACCCGCGTTAACTCGGTCGGAAAGCTCTGCCACTCGGTCGCGTTCCGCTGAACCATTTGGTCGGATCCCATGGTCAACGTGATACGCGATGACCTGCGATCCAGTCAATGAGGCAAGAATCAAAAGAGCTGAGGAATCCGCGCCACCGGAGACAGCGCAATGCAGTATGCCGCTAGAGGGGAAGGTGCAATCTTGGAGGAATGCATCGATCTGATCGAGATCTGCCATGTGAGAACCTCAGTTACGTGGCTGGCACTCGTTGCATCCATGCGGATGGGTCTCGGATCTCGACCATTGATGGCAGGTGATCTGGGTCACGCCAAATGACATCCACGGCGCGGCGACCGCGTTGCGACTCGATAGCTGCGATGAAGTCCTCTCCCGCTTGGTATTGCGCCAGCTTGGCTTCTATCCCCATAAATTTTTGCATGACCCGTGCCATGCCTGTTGCCCCATTTCGTCGTTCGTGCATCACTCGATGAAAGCGCGAGGCGTGGGGTACGTGACCTGTCGCTGCGCGAGACATGGTGACATCACCGTGCCCTTCAACCAGGCTCATCATGCCGCCAACGGAATCCAACAGTTCTCGTTGACGTTTATTTGCGAATAGCTGGGCGACTCCGCCATCAGCCATCGGGTCTTGCCCCGCGCGACGTAACTTTATGAAATCTTGCAATCCTTGTTTAATTCGGTCAGGGTCCGGGTCGACTTCATCAAGCATTTGGTTTACCAGTTCTAGGAACCGGGGACGCAACCACGGAACTCCCGTGAACTGTGACCGGTGCGTTAACTCGTGCAATGCCAGCCAGAGCCTGAACTGTTTGGGGTCGAAGGCGAATTTTTTTTCGGTTGAAATGATATTTGGCCCGACGTAGTACACGAGGTCTTGTTCATCTCGATCTTCGTCTTCGGCAAGTAACAGGTCGTACTGGCCTAGCACGCGTCGAGACATCCAACCCAGGACCGCTCCTAGTTCGGCCGCAGCGATTTTGCTAGTGATTTTGCTAGCAGCGTTTGTTTCACCGGACTCAGCCAAGACTGGACGTAGCAGTCGGCGAAAAGCCCGGATGTTTGCATCGATCCATCCGGCGCGGTCAATCACCTGAGCGCGGGCGGAACCTTCGCTCGAAACAAGGCCAGTTTCTGCCGCGACCAACTCTTCTGCCAGAGGGGTGAAACGGGCAAAATCTTCGTGCAATGAGTTACCTAAATATGAACGCGACAATGGTTCTTCGCCCGCGACCCGGACCGCAACGCGGCGGGCTAACTCCCAGTCGACGGGCCCGTCCGTCATTGTTGAACTCAGCGCTTGGGATATCGGGGGGCTACAACTTTGACGATGTACCCCGCGACGAGTTGAAGGACTCCAAGCACGGTGCCTATAGCAAGGGGCACAGCGAGCCAGAAATGCCAGACTTGAGCAGCAAGTGCGTTCATGTGGCCATCGTATCTAACCGTGCTGCAGACACGTTCAATCTGGGTACAGGTTCGTTGTGAATCCCGCGAATATGCGGGCCGTGTCAACAAAATCGGCTGGTAGCGTCAGTGAGTCAGCGCCCGAGTAGCTCAGTGGCAGAGCGGCTCTCTCGTAAAGAGCAGGTCGCGGGTTCAATCCCCGCCTCGGGCTCCATCGTTTATGACACAGCTACATCGTTGACTAGTTGAGACTCATGAATAGTTTCTGCAGGAGCAAGCGTTCGTTTGGGTTACGACGCAGATCGTCACCAGCTTCGGTGACCGCAGTTAACGACGTTGAAGCGCGCACAGCATTGAGGAGGCCCGTCGCGACGTCATCACGAATGGAGATACCTATAGCGGTGATGCCCATTACAAGTTCGTCTGTCCGCAACCTCCGTAATTCTCTTTTGTGACGATCTTCCAGACTTCGACGCCCTAAACCTCGCTCGCCGAAACGGTCCGCGCGTTCATCAAGTTCGTTGCGTTCGCGATCTTGTCGGTCCTGGAGAGGGATAGCTGCGTCATCGATCATTGCCAGTAACCGATCTGCCGCTGCCGTAGCTGTGTTCCCACTTCCGTCCAGTGTTGTTCGAAGTTGTTGCCATGAAGTCCAACGTTCAAGGGCAGCATCATCTGAGCTCAGGAGTAACGCGCGATCGATTGATCCGTTGGAAACCGCAGCTATGACCGATGAACGTTTCTGGTCAATTCCAGCTTCAAGTAAGAGTTTTATTAGGTCTTGTGGGCTAACAGCATCTATGTCGATTTGAGTGCAGCGAGAGGCGATGGTTGCCAACTCGGTAGGGATTTCTTCCGCAGTCAAGATGAAATAGGTCGATGGTGGGGGCTCTTCTAGAACCTTGAGAATCATTGGGGCAGCACCGAAAGCTAGGTGAATGTCTTCAACGAGAATGACTTTTCGTTTGCCTTCAAACGGGCTCGTTGTTGCAGCTCTAACAATCTCCCTGGCTTGTTCCACGGTGAGTGAGGGGCCGTTACGTTCGAACACGATCAGGTCCGGATGCTCTTCGAAAACGGCGAGTCTTCGGTGACGTTCTGCATCGTTGGTTTCGTGAGCTAAGAGTTCCGCGGCGAAGCTCGTGGCGATTGTTCGCGCCCCGCAGCCTGCTGGCCCGACGAGGAGATAGGAAGGCAATGGGTTCGCAACTGCTGCTCGCAGCATCGATATGGCAGCTGGTTGTCCAACGACTTCGTCGAAAGCATCACTCATTTCACACCGACTGCGTTAGCGATCCTCTCAGCTACTTCCGCAATCGATCCGTCGCCGTCAACGACGATCCACCGATCTGGGTCTGCGTTAGCTAGGACGGCAAACCCATCAATTACCCGAGCGGCAAAGTCGGCGTCTTCGCGTTCCATTCGGTCTCGTTCGTTTCCTAGCCTGCCGTTCGCTGTATCGACTGGCACAATCAGCAACACCACCAGATCGGGGAGCAGACCGCCGCTCGCCCATTCGACAAGCCGCATCAGTTCCTCGGTGGATTGGCCTCGACCGTATCCTTGGTAGGCAAGAGTTGATCCATATGAGCGGTCAGTGATGACGTCGTTGCCTTGGGATAATGCTGGCTCGACCACTTCCGCCAGGTGTTGTGCTCGATCGGCGGCGAAGAGCAGTGCTTCGGCGCGTTGAGTTGGTTCAGGACCGTTCCCCAGAAGCAAGTCGCGAATGGCTAGTCCCAGATCGGTACCACCGGGTTCACGAGTAAGAACAGCGTCGATGCGGTCTGCGAGAAGTCGAGCTTGCGTCGATTTGCCGCTGGCTTCCCACCCTTCAAAGGCTATGTATCTTCCGCGTCGGCTCATGAAGACTTCTTTTGAGGAGCGCGCAGAGAAACCCACGCAAGTACAGATGCCATCAGCATAAAAAGGCTAGCTAGCCATAAGGCCCCCCGAACACCGGGAAGGGCCATCGTCCATGATCCCACAGCGACTTCGTTGTCGAAGAGCACGTCGAAAAGCCAATTGAAACCATCAGACAGAAATCCTCCGACGGTGATGGATAAAAGCAAACAAAAACGCACCAATGTGTACAAGGCACTGAACACTCGTCCTCTGAGGTGGTCCTCCACATTTTCATGAAGCAGGGTGAAACCCAGGACGTATACCGAACCAGCGCAGATGCCCATTGCAAAAACGCCGGCCAAGGTAAGGACCGTATCGGAACCCGACACCGCGAAAAGAAGGCAAATTCCCGCGCCGAACACCGACGCGACGAAAGTGTGTTCTTTGTTCAACCGTCGTTGCACTGCTGATAAAGCCGAGACTCCAACGGCTACTCCCAAGCCCAAGGTGACCAAAATGGTTCCAAATCCGGCGTTACCAGCCCCTAAGACCACGTCGTTGAAGACTGCGCCCAATGGGATCAGCATCCCTCCGCCGATCATGCCGGTCCCCAGACCAATCAGGACCGCTCGTACCTGTGGGCTTATCGCAATGAAGCTCCATCCTTCACGCAGTTCCCGGACTCCTTGGGCTAAATCAATAGAGCCCGACTTTTTTTGCTCTCGGCGCCGTGCCGCTAGAGGCAACGTTGCTATTAATCCAGCGGCTACCAGGAATGTCAACGCATCGAGGGCCAGCGCCCATTCAACCTGACCAGCGCTGCTACCCCCCAAGAATTCAGCGAACTTCGCGAGGCCGATAAAGGCACCGGCCGCTAACGGGAACGTCCCGTAAGCAGCAACTAAAGACAACGAATTCGCAGCGGTTAGCTGTTCTTTGGGCACCAGGTTCGGGACGATTGCTTCTTTAGCTGGCCCCCAAAGTGACGTCGCTAATTCAAGGATCAAAGAGGCCAGCACAAGGCCCCAAACCTTCTCAATAAACGGAATGGTTAGAAGCACCCCAGCACGCAGAACATCACAAATGATCAATAGCCGCTTCCGATTTACCCGGTCAACGATCACCCCACCAACAGACGCTAAGAAGAAGCCGGGCAGCACTCGGGCAAGCATCACAAGGGCAATAGCTGACCCTGGTTGGTCTCCCCCGATGCGTCGAGCGATTTCAATAATCGCTAGAAACCCGATCCAGTCTCCGAAGGCGCTGACTACCTGAGCGATCCACAAGCGCAGGAAGCCGGGGCTTCCAAACACCGCGTGCGATCGTTCAAGGCGGCTACTCGTTCCGTCTGCTGCGTTTGCGTCTAACTCATCCATGTCCGTGATTCAAGATTCTTTGCAGCCTTCTGCCATTTAAAAGGCTAAGAGTCTCCCCGAAAAATCGGTTGTGACCGTGAGATCAATTTCGGATCAACACAAGGTATTGGATAATTTTTATCTGTTGCTGTCAGACCAGTCAAGAATTTCAGTCCAATCGCTTTCACTAACATTTATCGTTCCACACGATCAGGTTCGTTTTTCCGCAAGAAGCTCAACTGCTCTTTCTTTAGAGAGTTCTTCAACGGAATCATGACTTTTCAACGATGCATTCGTCTTCCCATCAGTTACGTAATGACCAAATTTCCCGTCTTTAAGCAAAATCGGGTTGCCACTATTTGGGTCGTTACCAAGTTCCTTTAGTGGAGGTTTTGCTTTCGCTCGACCAAATTTTTTGGGCATAGCGAGAAGCTGCAGGCACTCTTCAAGAGTAATCGTGAACAGTTGCTCTTCCTTATATGCAGGATGCAGGCTGCGGCTTTCTTCGCCCTTCAACAAATACGGCCCGTATCGGCCATTTTGAACTGTGATCTCTATGCCATCTGAAGGATCTGTTCCAACGGTGCGAGGCAGGCTAAGGAGTTCAAGTGCGTCCTCAAGAGTGACTCGTTCTATCGTCATCGTGTCGAAAAGTGAGGCGGTCTTGGGTTTTGGTTGAGATTTCAATTCGTCGATTCGATTTAGTTCCGCAACAAGCTCGCTGATGGTTTCGAACTCATTAGAGACCTTCATCAATGAGTTGATATTGACGAGGCGTTCTTCTTTACCCTCAGATCTCAGCTCTCCCATATAGCCGGATTTATCTAGGCATGACTGCAGAGCTGTCGGTGTGTCTAAATCACGCATTTTGGCAATCGAGTTTCTCAACTTGAGAAACGATCGAATGGCCTTACGCGCAGCGGTTGATGAACCAGCTGTCTCCGCTTGTTCGAAGGCTTCGAGAAGACTAATTCCGTTCTCCTTGCCATATTCAGCAAGGCGTTTGATGGCAGCTTCCCCAATTCCGCGTTTGGGGTTCTTAACTGCCTGACGAACCGAGTCATCATCAGGCTGTTCGGTCATACAACGCATGTACGCGAGAGCTACCTTCAGTTCTTTCTTATGAAGGGGGAGATTCAAGAGTTGTCCCCCAGGGGACGATGCCATCGGCATTTTGGGGAACCGCCCCAGAGACACGTAAGGACCGTACGTACCCACCTTGGCAACGACCTCGAGACCGGTCTCAGCGTCCACCCCAAGAACTCGTTCGTCGGGTGTTTCAAACAGTTCGACAGCCCGTTCAAGGGTGATCTCATCTGGTGCAATACCCGCAGGTAAAGAGCGAATTTCATCGCCTCTTTGTATGTAGGGGTTGGTCTTACCGACTTTGGCCACAACAAGTAGGCCGTCTGCATCAATGCCAATAGGGATCGTGTTGATCTCTACTGCATCAATTTCCTTAAGATGTTCGTCAGACACCAGGTCACGAAGACCGGGAAGGGCCTTTCCGTCTCCATCGACACCCCCGAAATAGAAATCGGATAGCCATGGGGCAGACTCAAGTTCACCCTTGGATATCCCGTCGAGGTCATCTTCCATGCGGGCAGTGAGCGCGTAGTCAACTAGGTGGGAGAAATGATTCTCCATGAGACCGACGGTGGCAAAGGCAGTTAACGCTGGAACTAAAGCGGAGCCTTTTTTCCATACGTAACCTCGATTTTGGATCGTACCGAGGATGCTCGCATATGTACTGGGTCGACCAATACCGAGCTCTTCTAACCGTCTAACTAAGGTCGCTTCCGTATATCGAGCTGGGGGTTTCGTTTCGTGCTCTGCGCTTTCGACCGATAGAGCGTTAAGTACATCGCCTTCACTCAGATTGGGCAGTTCTCGGTCGGCTTCTTCGTCTGACTGTTGGCCATATATGAGTCGAAAGCCCGGCGAGGTGATCACGGTTCCGCTGGTGCTGAACGCAACGGTGTCATCTCCGCTTCCTGAGCCCTCTAAACGAATTGTGACCGTCTGACCTTCGGCGTCATTCATCTGGCTTGCAATAGTGCGATTCCATACAAGCTCGTACAACCGCGCTTCATCTGTGGAGGCGCCGAAACCAATGTCAGTGGATGCTCTCCACGTGTCTCCTGCTGGACGAATTGCTTCGTGGGCCTCTTGAGCGTTCTTGACCTTATTTTTGTAAAGGCGAACTTCAATCGGAAGATTCTCATTTCCGAATCGCTCTCTAACTAAATCTCGGGCAGCGCTAAGTGCAGCAGCGGACAAGGTGGTGCTGTCAGTACGCATATATGTGATGTAGCCCTGGTCATAGAGTCTTTGAGCGACACTCATCGTTCTGGCGGCAGAGAAACCAAGTCGCCGTCCGGCTTCCTGCTGAAGGGTCGACGTCATAAACGGTGGTGCAGGTCGACGGCGATAAGGTTTCGATTCCACCGACTGGACCGTGAACTCTGCGCCACTTAGTGCGGACACCAATTCTTGAGCTTCGTGGACTTCTAAGATTCTTCTGTCATCTCGGTTGAGTTCACCTTGGGCATCAAAATCGCGTCCAGTTGCAATTCGTTCTGCGTTTATAGCGACTAGAGACGCTTCAAAAGGCGAACCGGAAGACATCTGGGCTTCAACACTGCAATAGCCGGCCGTCTCAAACGAGATTCGTTCGCGTTCCCGTTCGACAATAAGACGGTTGGCGACACTCTGAACTCTGCCAGCAGAAAGGCCAGGCTTAACCTTCTTCCACATCACCGGAGAGACTTCAAAGCCATACAGTCGGTCAAAAATTCTACGAGCTTCCTGAGCATCGACCATTCGGCGATCTAGTTCTCGGGGTGACGCAACTGCTTCACGGATCGCTTTTTCTGTGATTTCGTGGAAAACCATCCGATGCACTGGGACCGTGGGATTAAGCACCTCCAACAAATGCCAGGCTATGGCTTCACCTTCTCTATCCTCATCTGTTGCGAGGTACAGCTCGTCTACGCCTTTAAGTAGTTTCTTAAGTTTTGATACCTGCTTCACCGAACGGTTCGGTACTACGTAGTGGGCCTTAAAGTCATTTTCTACGTCTACACCCAAATTGGCCCACGATTCGCCTTTGTAGACGGCGGGTAGCTCACTGGCTTTAACAGGAAGGTCACGTATATGTCCTACGGAGGACTCGACCACGTAATCAGGACCTAGAAAACGTCCAATAGTTTTGGCCTTTGCGGGCGATTCGACGATAACCAGAGACTTTGGCACGGAGGTGAGTTATTCCCTGTCAGTTGGGTAGGTGTCTACTTGTGGTGGACAGAAACGATTAAGCCCTGCTCGCGGAAGTTACCGGTCACGAAGAGCTTTCCAACGCATCATCCCCATCAAAATTCGAAAATCGGGTCGCCAACTGGACTAATCCCACGAGACCTAGAGCACCCAATACCGCCGCTATTGATGCTCCGAGTACCTCCTCGTTGTGGGGAATTCCCAGTCGTGTATCTTCGATTCCTCCGTTTGTCGTAGGCCACGGCCATAACACTCGAAGCGAGCCTGTCATCAGTCCTAGAAGGCCAGCGACTACGTAGTCGCGATAGCGGCTCAAGAGCCAGTGGAGAAAGTGACTAAACAGGCACAGGCCAACTGCTGCTCCGAGGGCGTATACGGTCAGTACGGCGAAATCACGGCGTTCTATCACTCCGATGAGGTGGTCGTAGAGACCAATTGTGAGGAGCACAAAAGAGCCGCTGATTCCAGGCAGAATCATCGCGCAGATGGCAAGAGCGCCTGCAAGCAACACGACGATCGTTGTCGGGTTTTTAATGCTGCCAGATCTCACTCCGAGTAAGCCGAAGGTGAGTGCGGCACTACCGATGAAGATCAAATATCGAGAGCGACGCCACTGACTAATTTCGCGTCGTGCCACTAATGCTGATGCGACAATGAGGCCAAAAAATACTGAAGAGACAATGACGGGATGCTCTCGAATTTGGTCGCGAAGCCACGAGACCAGCAATACGACGGCCAGCATTATTCCCGCCAGAAGACTGATGAGGAAGGACCAGTTGACCGATCTGATTCTTTGCCTGAATCCGCGAAAATCACCGCGTCCCAGTTTGCTGAGGGCCCCAGATATTGATTTGATTTCTTCGATGAGACGGTCGTAGATACCTAACAGAAGGGCGACGGTCCCACCTGAGACACCTGGCACTATGTCGGCGGCTCCCATGCAGAAACCTCGAAATATTTGTGTCGTGATTGTTCGCCACACACCGTGGACCGTACCGCGGGCACCCCTTGACTCCATCGGCATGGACAGTTCTTTTTCGGCAGCATGTCGAACTACTGAATCATTTCAAAACGGCATCGTTAATGCCGTATCGGGCGCAACTAGTCGCTCGCGTAGCGCGTCGTTCGCGGTCAATCCCACTTGGGCATCTGGATTCGGTGGCAGCTTCATACGGGGCGGGAGACACAATTTTCCGGTAGTTCAAGTGCGCGAACTGGCGGAGGCGACGAGCGCGGCTACTGCTGGGTCTTGTGAGCCCGATGGTCGATGCCGCTCACCAAGAATTCACTGAGGCGTCCCGGCAAAGCGGCCATTGCCATTATCCCCCAAAGGCGTTTGGGGTGACGGACCTCTCGTTTTCCTTTGAGTACCGCCTGCACTGCGTCGGCGGCGACTTTTTCCGGGCTGACGTTGGTAATCATTCGTAGTTGTCGCAACCGCTGTTGCGCGGCGTCGAACGCAGGGTTAGCAGTCACTCGTTCCCACATGCCAGTGTCCACAGGACCGAGATGCATGGTGGTGACCTGAACTCCCGTGTTTTCGATTTCCATGCGAAGTGTTTCGGCGAAACGGGTGAGTCCGGCCTTCGACGCGCAGTACGGGGCGAGCCCCGGGGCCGGTGTTATCGCCGCGAGAGAGGACGTGTAGAGGAGATGGCCGTGGCCTCGTTCAATCATGCCGGACAAGGCTTGGCGGGTGAGACGTAACGGGGCAAGCAGGTTAGTTGCAACGACTTCAGCGAGACGTTCTTCGGTTATGTCTTCCACAAAATCTTGGGTCTCTATCCCCGCGTTATTTACCAACACGTCGATTGGCCCTCCCTCGGCCTCAACACGCTGGATAAATCCATCAATTTGGTCGGGATCAGTAACGTCCAAAGGATAGGAAGAACCGCCAAGTTCAGCTGCTAGAGCGTCAATTTCCTCCACCGATCGTGCTGCCAGAGCTACACGTGCTCCTTCGTCAGCAAAAGCCCGAGCCAATGCTGCGCCGATCCCTCGGCTGGCGCCGGTGATTAATACCCGTGCGTTTCGGAGATCCATGAGCCAAGGCTAGGCCGACGAGGGGTGATGAATGACGCAGCAACGCCCGAGTTACCTCCTGTTCGGAAAGTAACCCGGACGTAAAAGCCGGTAATCAAATAAATGCAGGAACAAAGACCAACGAAACGATCGTCATGACTTTGATGAGGATGTTCATGGCCGGTCCTGAGGTGTCTTTGAATGGGTCACCGATTGTGTCCCCAACAACTGCGGCGGCATGCGCGTCGGTGCCTTTACCGCCATGTGCTCCAGCTTCGATGTATTTCTTTGCGTTGTCCCAGGCTCCACCTGAGTTCGCCATGTAGATAGCCATTAGGAAGCCAGTAACAACCGCTCCTGCCAAGAATCCACCAAGAGCGTTGACATCGACGAACCCAATAGCGAGCGGCAAAACAATTGCCAGGCCTCCTGGCAAAAGCATCTCGCGCAAAGCTGCTTGGGTGGAGATGTCAACACAGCGCCGGCTGTCAGGCTTGACGCCTGGTTGTCCTTCTCGCAATCCCGGGATTTCCGCGAATTGTCGCCTCACCTCGACGATCATCGCTTGAGCTGCTCGACCCACCGACGACATTGTCATCGCTGCGAAAACGAACGGTGTCATTGCTCCGAGGAACAGGCCAATGGTCACTGCAGTGTCGTTGATATCAAGGTTGACGTCTGAACCTGCGGTAAGGCTGAACGATTTGAATAACGCTAAGGCAGTAACTGCCGCAGACCCAACCGCGAAACCCTTCGCGACAGCTGCGGTGGTATTGCCGAGTGCGTCAAGGCTGTCAGTCACCTCGCGCACCTCGGGCGGAAGTTGTGCCATTTCGGCGATACCGCCTGCGTTGTCAGCGATGGGACCGTAAGCGTCGACTGCCACAATGACGCCGGTGACGGCCAACATGCCGATTGCGGACAGTGAGACACCGTAGAGACCGATGACGTCTCCCGTTTGGCCGAACGCCGCGCCACCAAACCAGTAAGACAAGCCGATCATCGTTACGACCACAACGACCGACGGAAGTGTCGAAAGTTTGCCTTTCGCGATGCCCTCGATTACGACTGTCGCAGCGCCGGTTTCTGATTGCGCCGCGATGCCTTTTACCGGTTTGTAATGCTCGGAGGTGAAGTATTCCGATATGAAGCCAATCGCCCAGCCGCCAAGCAGGCCGATGATAATCGTGAACGCAAGATAGATAGGTGTTTGAACAATGTCAGAACCATCAGCTGCGGAAGCTCCGCCGAATAACCACTGAGTGCCAGCAATAGCGAAGATAACTGTGAGGCCCATAGCGACGTACTGGCCGGTGTGAAGTTGCTTCGAAAGGCTCTGGCCTTCTTTGCCTCGGGTAAGTAAAGCACCGACGATCGATGCAATCATTCCGAGTGCTCCGATCAGAATCGGGTACATCAGCAGTGATTCGTAATCTCCGAACACCTGAAGTTCGTCGCCCTTAATAAAAACTCCGGACATGAGAAGTGACACCAGCACGATGGGGGCGACTATCGAACCAGCGTACGATTCGAAAAGATCGGCACCCATTCCGGCGACGTCGCCGACGTTGTCGCCAACGGCATCTGCAATCGTTGCTGGGTTGCGTGGATCGTCTTCGGGAATTCCAGCTTCGACTTTTCCAACTAGGTCACCGCCAACGTCAGCAGCTTTGGTGTAGATACCGCCGCCAATACGAGCGAATAGAGCTATGGAGCTTGCCCCAAGCCCGAACGCCGCTACAACCTGAAAAGCGCTGTCAACTCCAAGCCAGGTGACCCACAGCAGGTAGTTGAAAGAAATGCCAAGCAAAGCAAGCCCAGCGACGGTGAAGCCCACGACTGCACCGCCTTTGAAAGCAAGGGGTAAAGCCTTTGCAGCCCCTTCGCGGGCCGCGTTTGCTGTTCTAGTGTTCGCCGCTGTTGCGATTCGCATGCCGATGAAACCGGCAACCGACGAAAGTAACGCTCCCATCAGATAAGCAAATGAAGCCGAGGGCCTTCCATCGATAGGTACTACCAACAGCAGCACGAACATGGCGACCACGAAGATCGAAACCCACTGGTATTCGCGGCGAAGGAAAACCATTGCTCCCTCACGGATAGCCTGACCGATCTCTTTCATCAGATCGGTGCCTTCGTCCGCCTTCATGACGGTCTTGGCAAAGTAGTAAGCAAGAAGGAGCGCTAATGCTGAAGCGATCAGCGCAAAATAGGGAATCGCTGTCACGATGTCCTCTCAGTTCGGCCCAATTGAGTAGAAGATGCCGGTTCGGTGTGGGCCGACGGGGGTCCGACGCGGCAAGGTGCGCTTTGGCACCAAACGAAAAGCCTACGAAGCCGCGGCGTGCGCGGCAACTACCTCTGACGGTCGATGAGTTCTATTCCCAATTCCTTTAGGCGGCGAACGAGGCCCTCTCGGTGCTGGAAGTGGTGGCAGATCAGCCCTACAGCTTCTCCGCCTGCGACGTTCACCTCTAGGTCGTCGATGAAAAGACAACGTTGTGGTGTCACTCCCAGTTGAGCCGTTGCAGTTAGGTAGGCACGTGAGTCAGGTTTGGCGACCCCAATTCGGTGAGTATTAATCACCACATCGAATCGATCTTCGAGGCCGACGCGTCGCAGATATTCTTCGAATTGGTCGTGATTGTTCGTCAAAAGGCCCAGCCGAAGCCGCGGTGGCAACCTTTCAAGGAGTTCCACCATTTCAGTGTCAATGCGGCCTTCAAATTCAAAGAACTTGGCCGCGATTGGGCGAATCCATTCTCCGTGGTCGTTCACGAGCCTGCGTTCAGTTTCGTTTCGCCACTCACCCCACGTGAGTTTTCCTCTGGTCAGCGGGTCGTGGAGGTCCACCGCGAATGCTGTCGCGAATACGGTTCCACTTTCAACTCCAGCGTCAGCTTCAAAGGTCCAAAGGTCCGGCTCGTCCCATTGTCGGATGACTCCATCAAAATCAAAGAGAATCGCGTCGATCATTCGCTAGGAGGTGAGGGGTCGTTAAGTCGCAATAGCAGCAACGCTGCGATAGCTGCGATTAACGACGCCACAAGGATTCCGATCTTGGCGAGGTCGGTGATAGCGGGAGTTTCGAAGGCGAGCCCCGCTACAAAGATCGATACCGTGAACCCGATCCCAGCAGCAAATCCCATTCCAATGAATTGTGGCCATCTGACTCCTTCGGGGAGCGCGAATCCGAACCGTGTGGCTACCCAAGCAAACAGGGTGATGCCTACAGGTTTGCCTACGACGAGCCCTAAGACAACGCCAAGAGTGACACCGCTACTCGCTGCGGCAGAAATTTTGTCAGAACTCAACGATATGCCGGCATTTGCCAGAGCGAAGACCGGGATAATCATGAACGCAGTGAAGGGGTGGAGCATGTTTTCTAGACGTTCGGTCAAGGGAACCGACTCTTGAGCTAGGAAAGACGCGTGGCGGACTTCGGCCACATTGGCGTCGCTCGGAAGGGCATCCACTATTTGTTGGGCGTCGCGCTGATTAAGAAGAGGCCGTGCTGGGGTCAGTAACCCAAGCGCAACTCCCGCAATTGTCGCGTGAACTCCTGATTCCAAGGTGGCATACCAAATGAAGATGCCAAGTGCTGCATAGACCGGTATGGCCCAGACACGAAGTCGTTGCAACACCCACACCGCGGCCAGTCCTACAACTGCTATGAGCAGCCAGCTTGTGCTGAGGTCGCTGGTGTAGAAGATAGCAATTACCGCGATTGCGCCGATGTCGTCAACAATCGCCAAGGTGAGGAGAAAGAGTTTGATTTTGGGGGAGACGCGCGCCCCCAGGAGAGCCACGATTCCAACGGCGAACGCAATGTCGGTGGCCATCGGGATTCCCCAACCTCGCGAAGCTTCACCTACCCCATTGAGTGTCAGATATAACGCTGCTGGGACGACCATTCCTCCGAGCGCGCCGATAGCCGGCAGAGCCGCGGCACGAAATGAGCTGAGGTCTCCTGTAACAAGTTCACGTTTTATCTCTAAACCGACCACGAAGAAGAACAGTGCCATCAGGGCGTCGTTCACGAAGTGGCCAACACTGAGCTCCGGGAGATGCCAGGGTCCGACCGTCAACTCGATCTCGGCGTGCCAGAAGTTCTGGTATCCGTCAGCCCAGGCTGAATTTGCCCATATCAGCGCCGCAGCTGTCGCGAGAAGTAGCAAAACTCCTCCGGCAACTTCGCGATCTATGAAGCGAAGAACAGGGCGGGCTACGAACTTCGCCAGACGGTGATCACTGCTAGCGAATGTCGGCCGTTTCAGTAGTGAGTCGGATCCAGCCATGAACTAACCAGGCTAGAGCCACGGGCTTTGCTTCCCCGTCATTCAGGCTCAGCCATCGTTGAAAGGTGGCAACGTGTCACTCCGCTCAAAAAGGGAACTCGTGTCGGTGGCATCAAGAATCTGATCTATCCGTTCGTTGGTTAGGACCACCAGTTGTCCATCTCTTTGCTTGACCTTCCGTCGTAAACCGATGAGTAATCCCAAACAAGTGGAGTCGATTAATTCAACGCTGGTCAGATTGACAGCGATTCGCGGTTGATCGTCTCCAAGTCGGAGGGCCTGGTTGCTGGCGCTGCGCAGCGCTGGGACAGTAGCGAGATCAAGTTCACCCGACGCGGTAACAACGACCCAAGACCCTCGCCGTTGCGCAGTGATGTTTCCCAACACTTCAGGAGAACCGCGGCATGACATGTTCGGTGATGAGGTCTAAAGATTCGATGATTTGGTCGCTGGAATGAATACCTTGCGGGATCAGGAAGAAGACTTCATCAAATCCAAGTTTTTGGTGGGCCTCCTCAATTTGCCTGCTGATGGTGTCGGGACTGCCCACCAGTTTGAGCGGCAAACCTTGACCGAATTGATTGCCCCACTTTTCCCAGAACCACTCCATGTCCTCAAACTGTTTTTGGGCGTCGATGTCGGTTGGAGCGCATACTGCTATTCCTCCCCAAGCAGCTTCGTGACCAACGGGTTTTTCGATGTGATGGCGGGAAGCTTCTTCTCGATAGGTGCTCCATAGCGCTTCGCAGAAGTCCAACTTGTCACTGAGGACGATAGGAGTTCCCCCATATTTCGCCCAAAAAAGCGCTGTTTTCATTGACATAGTGAAGCCCCCATAGAGCGGGGGGTGCGGATGTTGCAGAGGTCGTGGAGCGATGCCGATCTCGTGGATCGTCATATCAGGGTCAACTCCTGCGCCGTAATCGGAGTAGACCGTCTGGGTGTGAGGGTTGAGATTGTCGTTAGGGAATTTCCAAAACTCGCCGTGGTAGCTGAAGGTTCGCTCGGTCAACGCAGTGAGCACTACCTCAACAAACTCAGCAAAAAATCGGCGATTGTATTCGTCGGTGTCAGTGTCTTTATTCCAGTACCCAACTGCTGCGAGGTCGGGCCGGATTTTTAGTTGGTCGACCCACCGGTGCTGGTAGCCCCGAACAATGCCAACTCCGAGCCGCCCGCCCGTCATGTGGTCGAGGGTAGAAATTTGTTCTGCCACACGCAAAGGGTTATGGGTAGTTGAGACGAATCCGCAGGAAATGATTCTGAGACGTTCAGTTGCGTTGGCGATCCACGATGCCATCAGTCCTAGGTCGTTGGAGGCTTCGAAACCTTCGATCTGAAGGTGGTGTTCGGGGTGACCTAATCCGTGCCAGCCATGGCGGTCGGCGTATCGGGCGATATCGGCAATTTCGGTGAGCATGCGTTGGTAGTAGTCGTTGTTCAGTCCTGCCAGGCCCGCTTCGAGTTCATCGCGCCGTCCCGTGGTGCAGTACATAAATAGGTTGAACTTCACGCAGAATCCTCCGAGAAGACTGTTTACGCGTTGCTAGCAAGCCCGTCGACCATGGTGGTCGCGAACATGCGTGCTACGCCGTCAATATCGAGTTCGCGATCTGGGCGCCACCAACTAACCACAGAGTTCATCGCTGCGATCGTCATCCGAGCAATGACGCGTGCTTCCACGTCATCTCGTAGCGATCCGTCTCGTTGTCCCGACTCGATGAGCTTGACCCATCCATTGGCGAACTCCCGCAATGCAACCGCGAGGTGTTTCCTTGTGGCTTCGGGCGATTCCTCAAAGCATCGAATGTTTGCTTGAGTGAAGTCGGAGTCAATGGTGATGGCTGTGACATAGGCGATCACAGCCACCGTGAGTTGGTCGTGACCTGAAGCGTCTTCTCCTGCCGCGCTTAAGCCAGCCCGTATGGCCTCGCGCGCGTGGTCGATGCCTACGCGCATCACTTCCTCAACGATCGCGTCTTTAGAGTCGAAGTGGTAGTAGAGACTCCCGGCTTGCATTTTTGCCACCGCTGCGATTTCGGTCAAAGTCGCAGCCGCATATCCGTTGCGGGCCAGCACATCAGCTGCTGCATCCAATATCCGGGTGCGCGTACGTTCACCTTTGCGGATGCGATCAGGTGCAAGCTGGGTGGGAGTCATTGAGGCGAAGATAGTAGCTCAACGGACAATGTTAAGCGTCGCCGCGGCCACGCAATATTCGACGTCATCAAAAACGTCCGGTAGCGCTGAGACGTCGTCGATGTTCTAGGAAGTCGACGAGGACGTAATCACCCAGATTGTCAGGGCTTGTGAAGAAAGCCCTCCCTCCATTCATGCGGGTCATGGTTTCGACGAATTGGCGGAGGTAGTCATTGGGATCGAGCATAAAGATATTGATTCGAATGTCTTCTTTGGTGGCTCGGGCTACTTCTTTGAGGGTGGCCTCTACCGTTTCAGGACTCGGGGGGTAGTTAAAATATGGCTGCCCGTTGGGTCCGATGTGTGCGGTGGGTTCTCCGTCAGTGATCATGATGATTTGTTTGGTACCGCTTTGTCGTCCCAATAGACGACGGGCGATCATGAACCCGTGCTGCATGTTGGTGCCGTACGCGTAGTCCCAGGAAACCTCGGGAAGCTGCTGGGGTTTGAATTCGAAGGCGGATTCAGCGAAGCCAACTAACCCAAGGTAGTCACGCGGGTACTGAGAACTGATCAGGGAATGGAGAGCCATAGTGACTTTTTTGGCCGGAAGAAAGTTGTCACGCATGGGCATCGACAAGGATAGATCGAGCATCAAAACGGTTGATGCTCGAGTGGTCATCTCTGTCCGCTCAATTTCAAAGTCATCTGGAGTGAGTTGAACCGGTGAACCGGGGCCTTGTCGACCAATGGCGTTGCGGATGGTCTGTTGGATGTTGAGGTTGAAGTTGTCACCAAATTCGTATTGTTTGGTTTCGTAGGCTCGTTCGTGGCCGATCCCAGTTCGGGTGATTCGGTGCGAACCCACTTGGTCATCCATCAATTTTTCGAACAGGTCCCCGAGCGCGTTTTTCCCGATAGCTCTCAAAGCTCGCGGAGTCAGCTCTAATCGACCTTCTTTGTTCTCAGCGAGACCGTTCTCTTCGAGCATGCGAGCCATCTCGCTGAGACGTTGCAGAGCTTCAGCGGATTCGCGTCCGAGGAGCTCTTCGACTCGTTCTGGGTCCACCTCGGCGAGCGCTCCGGGATTCGACGCGTTTTGCAGCATTTCTTGAAGCGAATCCAGGTCACCAAGTTGCTGCATGACGTCGGTGGCTTGAGGCATATTTAATTGCTCTTCGCCTCCGAACTGATAACTCCCATCCCAGTTCATGTCAGGGAAAGCTTCTTGTAAATGTTGAGCGAGTTGTTGGGTCTGCCATTGCAAATCCATGTCATCCATGAGTTCCGACGCGAGTTCTTGGAGCTGTTGCCGTTGTTCTGGTGTGAGTGAATTCATCATCGCCTGCATGGCCGCCATGCGTTCAGCCATGATTTCGAGGAGCTCATCGAGTGTCTCAGGATTTTCGGGGAAGAAATCGCCGTAACGATCCATGAATCCGTCGAAGTCGGTTTCTTCTCCTTGGTTTCGTTGCTCAATCATCTGATTGAGCTCAGACATCATGTCTTTCATGCGCGACAAATCTTCGGGGCCCATCTCCCCCATCGCACCAGCCATCTGGTCGAATTGGCTTTGAGCTACTTCCTTTTTGAGGCGTTCAATGAGTTCTTCGAACTGTTCTCGTGCTTCGTTTGATACGAACTCGTAGTTCTGTAGGCCCCGAACTTTCCCAGCTAGATCCGACGGCAGCATGTCAAGTTGAAGATTCTTGTCTGCCGCTGAGGCTTCAGCGATATCGGTGGCCCGTTGATCACCTGAGTCGGCGGCGTCCGCTGCGTGGTCTTCGACGGCATCTCTTTCTTCGGCGACGACGTCATCAAGACTCTCGTTGATTTCGTCATAAATGCCGCCAAGGTCGAACTGGTCGAGCATTTCTTGTCTGCGTTCTCGAAGTTGTTCGAGCATGTCGCGTAAACCTTGAAGGTGATTACCGTCTCGGTCTTCGAAACCTTGTTGCATGAGACGACGCAGCGCTGCGTTGAGATCTCCGTGGTACACCAGGTCGTCGGTGAGTTCTTTGAACAGGTCTTGCGCGTCGTAGTCGAATCCGACCTGTGTGCCGTCCCACGCGGAATAAAGGAACCGTGCGCCTTCTCGCTTTTTGCGTCGTCGTTTGATCACCATTGGTCGTAATTCCTATGCCATGTTGAGCTTTAGCCTCGACCCCGGTAGGTGGCGCGCACCCCGAGGGCTTCCTTGTTTAATCGTTTGGACAAATGGAGGCCTTCTAGGATGAGTTCGACGGCGCTCGCGAGGTCGGCGGGCTCAGCGGAGTCAGTTAGCTCCGATACGGCTTCGCCGAGCGCGGCGTTGCCGGCGAGTAAATCTGCGTATTCGCTGGACCCAATGTCATCACCCGTGTGCGCAACGATCCCTTCATCGAAACTGTCGACGACAGCTACCAGATCTTCAGGAGAGAAACGGCTTTTGAACACTTCGAGCACTGCGGCTTTTAACATTTGGTTGACGATTTGTCCGTCGCGGCCTTCTTCAATCGATTCGATTTCGATTTTTCCACTTGACGATGCCATCAAGGCTTCTAGGTCACTGACGCGGGGTACGACATAACTCTCACCGGCTTGTAACGCTCGTCGGGTTGCGTTGGCTACCAGCGTCTCGTAGTTAGTAACAGTCATGCGAACAGAAACCCCGGAGCGCTGATTCACTTGGGGGCTGGATCGACAGATATGGCTGAAAGTCGCTATGATTTCCGTCATGAATTCGGGGACGGTGATGGAGAGACCGTCCGCGTTGAGAGGGACCGCCTCTTGCTCGGCGATTTCCATTTCAGTGTCGATTTCGAGTGGATAGTGAGTTCGAATTTGCGCTCCGAACCGGTCCTTTAGAGGGGTGATCAGCCGACCCCTGTTGGTGTAATCCTCAGGGTTGGCTGATGCGACAAGCAAAACATCCAGTGGCAGTTGCACCTTGTAGCCGCGGATTTGCACATCGCGTTCTTCGAGAACGTTGAGGAGACCCACCTGTATTCGTTCAGCTAAATCTGGGAGTTCGTTGATAGCAAAGATCCCGCGGTTGGTTCGGGGCACCATTCCGTAGTGAAGGGTGAGTTCATCTGAGAGGTATCGGCCCTCAGCAACTTTTATAGGGTCAACTTCTCCGATGAGGTCAGCGATGGAGGTGTCCGGGGTGGCAAGCTTTTCTCCGTAGCGGACGCTTCGGTGAGCCCAAGCGAGTCGTGTTTTATCCCCACGTTTTTTCAGCAGATCTTTGGCATATTTTGACACCGGAGCGTAGGGGTCGTCGAAGATTTCCGAACCTTCGATGTAGGGCATCCATTCATCGAGCAAATTGACGAGTGAACGGATCATTCGGGTTTTGGCTTGGCCGCGCTCCCCTAAGAAGATCACGTCATGACCCGCTAGTACCGCGTTTTCGAGTTGAGGCAACACAGTGTTTTCGTAACCGATAACTCCATCGAACAGAGGTTGTGCTTCGGCAATGAGACCGATTGCGTTTTGTCGCATTTCTTCTTTTACTGGTCGAGACACCCATCCCGATTTTCTGAGTTCTCCAACGTTGGTGGGCTGTGTCATGGGCGCACCCTAACCGCCGACGCGCCCGTGCGGGTCGCTCAGACCGCTACGGTCGGCATCATCGTGAGTGGACTACAAGATAGAGAACGGGGAGTCTCCCTGTCGGGTCGCTGGAAGGCTCGACAAGCCGAAGAAGGTGACCGTCATCATGCAGGCGACATCGACCTCGATGACAGTGACTGGGTCGAGATCGAAGTTCCGGGCTTGTGGCGAAACGTTGAAGAGTTTTGTGACGCCGACGGGGTGTTGTACCGGCACCGCTTTGAACTCAACGGATTGGATAAGCGGCGTCGCCGCTGGCTCGCTATCGATGGCCTCTGCTATCAAGGTGATGTCTGGTTCGACGGGGCATATCTCGGAGACACGGAGGGATATTTCGTTGAACATTGTTTCGAGATCACCGGAGCAACGTCGTTAAGCGGAGAACACCTCTTGGCTATCGAAGCCACCTGCGATGAACCTGTTGATCGCACCGCTAAACGAAATATCACCGGCGTGTTGCAACATTCAGACAGTTTGGATCAGCGTTTGAATCCCGGCGGACTTTGGCGAGACGTTCGCGTTGAGGAGACGGGACCGATCAGGATCGACGATTTACGAGTTCTCGTTCTCGAAGCCGACAACGACAGGGCCATTATTCGACTGGGAGCGACACTCGATAGCGCTGTCACCACTACCGCAGACATCGGCACTCTGATCAGTTGCTCTGAAATAACTGACCACCAACAGCAGATCGTTCTTGCTCGCGGACGAAATGAGATTGAATGGCATGTTGCAGTCGAGAAACCGGAGCTGTGGTGGCCATTTGCCCTCGGCGACCAACCTCTGTACGACGTGCAGGTCGAAGTGAAGTTCGAAGGTGAACGGAGCGACATTCGTGTTCGTCGAACGGGCTTTCGGACATTTGAGCTTCGCAATTGGATCGCTTCGGTAAACGGCGAACGAATTTTCCTCAAAGGCACCAATCTCGGTCCTTGCTCCAATGATCTGTCGTCTGTTTCGCGTAGCGATTACCGACGTGATCTGACTCTCGCGAAGAACGCTGGACTTGATCTGGTTCGCGTCCACGGCCACATCGCGCATCCTCACCTATATGAAGAGGCGGACAAGCTGGGGGTTTTGCTTTTTCAGGATTTCCCGCTTCAGTGGGGGCATGCGCGCACCATCAAAATGCAGGCAATTCGTCAAGCAACGGCTGCGGTAGCTCAACTCGGGCATCATCCTTCCCTCGTTCTGTGGAGCGCACATAACGAACCCTTCCGCTACGACCACGCGCCGGGGGTTCGAGCAGATAACGACAACAACACGAAATACGGTCCGTTTGCCTCCCGCATTCAGCAGACTCCGTCGTGGAATCGGACGATGTTGGACCGTTCGGTGAAGCGTTCTTTTGAAAAGGCTGACCCGACTCGACCTGTTATCGCTCATTCGGGTGTACCTCCCCATGTTCCTCAACTCGATGGCACCGATTCCCATCTTTGGTTCGGATGGCGGCATGGCGAAATCTCACATCTTCAAGCGTTGGCGTCACGATTGCCACGCATGTTGAGATTCGTTTCAGAATTTGGGGCACAAGCCTTACCCGCTGACGAGGAGATCGCCAAGGCATGCGAGTCGGACAAATTTCCTGATCTCGCAACGAGTGTGCTCTCGGACAAATTCGGAGCACAATTGGATTTGCTTGAGCGTCACTCACCTTTGCATAGCTCAGAGAACTGGGCTGACTGGGTTCTACGAACACAAGAACGTCAGGCGGAAGTCATTCGACACACTGTTGAGATTCTCCGAACATTGAAATATCGACCCTCCGGTGGGTTCTGCCAATTTCTTCTCGCCGACGCAATGCCGTATGTGAGTTGCGCGGTGTTAGATCATCGTCGGCAACCCAAAAAGGCTTGGGATGCTTTGACGGCCGCTAATCGGCCGGTGATAGCCGTGGCTGATCTCCACGGCGAAACGATGCTGATGGGACAAACGACATGCGCGGTGCATGTCGTCTCAGACTTACGAGACCATATTGGCCCGGCGACGCTCACGATCGACTGGCGTGCTCCGGGCTCAAAACCTCAGCGTTGGACCTATAGCGGACACTTCGAACCTGACAGCGTGACAAAAGTTGCTGAACTGATTTTGATGGCGGATCGAATCGGTTACGCCAGTCTTTCCCTTGAATTACGAGGTACCGGCGTCCACGCAATTAACTCCTATGAGATAAAGGTTTGCTGACGAGTTCTACATTGAGGCTTCTCTGGAGATACGGTTCCCGGAGCACGTTTCTTCTACAGGAGGTTGTCCATGGCGGCCCCGGCGACGAACCCATCTGGTTCGACTCCGATCTTTCAACGAAAACGGCAGTTGCCCTTTCCGCTGGATATCTATCAGTCATCCATTGGACGCAAGTGGGTCATGGCTTTGACCGGCATTGGTTTGCTCGGTTTTGTCATCGTGCACATGATCGGCAACCTGCATATTTATGAAGGACCGGTCCAGTTACACGAATATGCCGAATCGCTTCGGAGTTTGGGCGGGGGGCTGCTGCCTCGAACCTTGTTGTTATGGGTTTTGCGGCTAGGCCTAGCCGGCATGTTCGTGTTGCACATTCACTCCGCTTACTCGTTAAAGGAACGGAGTCGCAAAGCAAGCGACAAAGCAAATTTTGTCGGAGGTGAGAAGAAGTACGGCAGCAAACGTGACTACGTCGCTGCGAACTACGCCAGCCGAACGATGCGATGGACTGGACCCATCATCGCCCTGTACTTGCTTTTCCATCTCGCTGATCTCACGTGGGGCTGGTGGCTGGGCGCCGACTACGTACTCGGAGACCCGTACCACAACGTGGTCGCAAGTCTTTCTAACCTGCCCGTCGCAATTATCTACGTAGTGGCAAATGTTGCTTTGGCCGTTCACATCTTCCACGGCACCTGGAGTCTTTTCCAAAGTTTGGGTATCAACAACCCGAAGTACAACGAGTTGCGCCGTACCTTGGCGAAGCTCGTAGCCGGGGTAATCCTTGTCGGTAACCTCAGCTTCCCCGTGCTAGTCACAGCCGGGCTAATCAATGATGACAACCGAACATGCGACGTTGGTGACGTGGCCTGTCTAGAACACGAGGCGGAGAAACACTGATGACAGTTCTCGACTCAAAGATCCCTGAGGGACCAATCGGAGAGAAGTGGGAAAACCACAAGTTCTCTGTGAAGTTGGTCAACCCCAACAACAAACGTCGTTTCGAAATCATCGTCATCGGGACGGGCTTAGCTGGAGCGTCCGCTGCGGCATCATTGAGCGAGTTGGGATATCGCGTCAAGGTCTTCACCTTTCATGACTCACCGCGGCGCGCACATTCGATCGCAGCCCAGGGCGGCATCAACGCCGCCAAGAACTACACCAACGACGGCGACTCAGTCCACCGTTTGTTCTATGACACTGTCAAGGGCGGCGACTACCGAAGCCGCGAAGCAAACGTTCATCGCCTTGCTGAAGTTTCTGTCAACATCATCGATCAAGCAGCAGCCCAGGGTGTGCCATTTGCACGCGAATACGGTGGCCTGCTCGATAACCGTTCATTCGGAGGAGCGCAGGTAAGCAGAACATTTTACGCCCGGGGACAAACAGGCCAACAGTTGCTACTGGGCGCGTATCAGGCTTTAGCGAAGCAGATCGCTGCTGGAAGCGTAGAGCTTCACACCAGAACCGAGTTGCTCGATGTGGTGCTTAAAGATGGTCGCGCTTGTGGTGTAGTTACTCGAGACTTGGTGAGCGGCGAAGTGCGCAGCCATTCAAGCCACGCAGTCGTGTTAGCAACCGGCGGCTACGGCAACGTCTACTACTTGTCAACAAACGCGATGGCTTGCAACGTCACAGCCGCCTGGCGCGCCCATCGCAAGGGCGCATTCTTTGCGAACGCGTGTTACACACAAATTCATCCGACTTGTATCCCTGCCAGCGATGAGTTCCAGTCCAAGCTGACGTTGATGTCGGAGTCGTTGCGTAACGATGGACGAATTTGGGTGCCAGAAGCATTTGATGAAGCGCGACCGCCTGACCAAATACCTGAAAGTGACAGGGACTACTACCTCGAACGGAAGTACCCAGCCTTCGGGAATTTAGTTCCTCGCGATGTGGCGTCTCGAAATTCGAAGACGGTAGTGGACCAAGGCAAGGGAGTTGGCCCAATCAAAAACGGCGTGTACCTAGATTTTAGTGCTGTGCTCGAACGTGACGGCGAAGATGACGTGCGCTCTAAATACGGCAACTTATTTGACATGTATGAACGGATCACTGGCGAAAACCCCTACAAAGTCCCTATGCGGATTTACCCCGCGACGCATTACACCATGGGTGGCGTCTGGGTCGATTACAACCTCATGACCACCATCCCAGGCTGTTACGCGATTGGTGAAGCAAACTTTTCTGATCATGGAGCCAACCGTTTAGGTGCCTCTGCGCTCATGCAAGGACTGGCCGATGGCTATTTCGTTTTGCCGTACACCATCGGGGATGACTTGGCAGGTCGACTCGGTGAAGCACCCGTCTCTACTGATGATCCAGTCTTCGTTGAGGCGGAAGCGGCTGTGAAGAGCCAAGTCGATCGGTTCTTGTCGATAGGCGGTACTCGTTCCGTGGATTGGTTCCATAGGGAGCTGGGCAAAATCGTCTGGGATTACATCGGTATGGAACGCACCAAAGAAGGTCTGGAGAAGGCGCTCAGTGAGATCCCAGCTTTGGAAGAGGAGTTCTGGAAGGATCTTCGCCTTCCCGGTTCGGCCGCAACACTGAATTCCGGCCTTGAGAAAGCAGGTCGGGTGGCTGACTTCTTTGAGTTAGCGAAACTTATGGCTCGTGACGCTCTTGATCGAGAAGAAAGTTGCGGCGGACATTTCAGAGCTGAGCACCAGACCGAGGAGGGGGAAGCTAAGCGAGACGACGAAAACTTCGCGCATGTTGCCGCGTGGGAGTGGAACGGTTCAGGTTCGGTGCAGACCCGCCACAAAGAGGAACTGACATTCGAAAACGTTGCACTAACCCAGAGGAGCTACAAGTGAGTACGGAGCTAAACCTGACGCTCCAGATTTGGCGGCAAGATGGCCCTCACGATGACGGCCATTTCGAAACTTATTCCGCAGCCGGGATCAGTGAAGATATGTCGTTCCTGGAGATGCTGGACATCGTGAACGAGGGTTTGATTCAAGACGGCAAAGTTCCCATTGAATTTGATCACGACTGCCGGGAAGGCATTTGCGGAACGTGCAGCCTCATGATCAATGGTCAAGCACACGGTCAAGAAAAAGCCACCACCACGTGTCAGTTGCACATGCGAAAGTTCAATGACGGAGAAACGATCGTTGTAGAACCATTCCGAGCACGAGCTTTCCCTGTCGTCCGTGACTTGGTCGTGGACCGCAGTGCGTTCGATCGGATCATTGAAGCTGGGGGCTATATCTCAGTGAACACAGGTGCCGCATCAGATGCGAACCTGACACCGGTACCTAAAGAAGCTTCAGACACTTCGTTCGACGCCGCAGCGTGTATCGGTTGTGGAGCCTGCGTAGCGGCGTGCCCGAACTCCGCGGCTCAGCTCTTCACCTCCGCCAAGCTTGGACATCTCAATCTCATTCCCCAAGGGCAGTCTCAACGTTTTGAACGCACCGAATCCATGGTCGAAACCATGGAAAGTTTCTTTGGTTCGTGCACCAACCACGGAGAGTGCCACGAAGCGTGTCCCAAGGAAATCAGTCTTGATTTCATCGCTTTTATGAACCGTGACTACGTGAAAGCCAAGGTCAAGAACCGCAAACTTGCCGGCCAAACCTGACGAGTTGATATTGGGTTCGCTTCTTAATTCGAGCGTTCAGCCCACCACGCATCTAAACGGGTAAGAACTTCGGCTTCGCCCAAGCTTCCTTCAACGCGTTTCAACTCGAGCAGAAACTTGAGCGCTTGGCCTACGACAGGGCCAGGTTCGATTTCTAGGTGAGCGATGACTTGGTCACCGCCAATTTCAGGTCGTTCTGCTTTAATCGCCTCATCTCGAGCTAATTCCGATATTCGTTCTTCGAGGTCGTCAAGCGCAGTGTGTAGTGCTACTACCCGACGCGGGTTACGTGAAGTGCAGTCACTGCGAACTAAGTCGTTGAGATCTCCCAAGAGCGCCCCACCATCTCTCGCGTATCTGCGCACGGCACTGTCGCTCCAACCGTCGGCGTAGCCCTTAAACCGTCCTGAAAGAAACACCAGTCGGGCAACATCGGTTGTGAGTTCGTCCTCGTACCCCAACTTCGGCATACGTTTGCGGGCCATCCGAGCTCCCACGGCTTCGTGATGTCGGAACGTCACCCCACCATGTTCATAGGATCGGGTGCGAGGTTTTCCTACATCATGGAAGAGCGCCGCGAGACGAACACGCAGACGGGTCGGGCTTTGGCTGGTCACTGCAATCGTATGACTCAGAACATCTTTGTGCCGGTGGATAGGGTCCTGTTCAAGACGAAGAGCTGGTAGTTCCGGAAGGAATTCATCAGCCCAACCGGAGTCAACGAGATCCCACAAACCGTCGCGAGGGTCCTCTTCGACGAGAACATCGCTTAAACGCTCAGATGGATTGGTGACACTCATGTGATTCGTTCGGGCTCCGTGGGACTAGATTCCTTCCATGGTGCCATGAGGCACCCCCAGAACCACCTGCGAATCGATTTGACCCACTCCACGTGAAACGCTCGTTCGTCCATCTCCACACCCACACAGAGTTCTCCATGCTCGATGGAGCGGCGCGCGTCTCCGAAGTCGTCGCAGCAGCAGCAGCTGACGGACAACCAGCGCTAGGCATCACCGACCACGGAAACATGTACGGAGTACTCGACTTCTATAAAGCCTGCAACGACCAAGGCATCAAACCGGTCATCGGTACCGAGGCCTATATGGCCCTCGAGAGTCGGGAAGAACGTCCAGCGCGTCGAGGTCGACGTGTGGATGATTCCGGGGGGGACACTAATGACGGCGCCAAGCTCTACTACCACCTCACATTGCTCGCTGAAAACAACACTGGCTACCGAAATTTACTCAAGCTTTGTAGCCGAGCCTTCCTAGAGGGTTACTACTACAAACCTCGAATGGATTGGGAACTATTCGCACAGCACAGCGAAGGGTTGATCGCTACCACCGGTTGCTTAGGCAGCGTCGTGCAGCAGGCCTTACTTCAGGGCAATTATCAACGCGCTCTCGAACGAGCAGCTCGACTACAAGACATTTTCGGGCGTGACAATTTGTTCGTGGAACTCCAAGACCACGAGATACCTGAGCAACGGCAATGCAACCCTCAACTGTTAGAAATCGCGCGAACCATCAAGGCCCCACTTCTAGCCACCAACGACTTGCACTACACCAGCCAACACGACGCAGTAGCTCACGACGCTTTGTTGTGTGTGCAAACCGGATCACAAATGAGCGATCCGGACCGCTTCAAGTTCCACGGCAATCAGCATTACCTCAAAACGTCTCACGAAATGCGAGATCTTTTCGACGAACTGCCTGAAAGCTGCGACAACACCTTGTGGATTGCGGAACGCTCCGATGTAAACATCGAATTCGGGAATGTTTCATTGCCCCATTTCCCGCTACCCCCCCAATTTGATAACAGCGACGAGTATTTGCAGCACCTCGCCTTCGAGGGCGCAAAGAAACGCTGGGGCAACCAACTTTCCGACGAAATCGTTGAACGTCTCGGTTACGAACTTCGAGTGATCTCAGATATGGAATTCTCGTCGTACTTCTTGATCACCTGGGATTTGATTCGTTACGCGCGCGACAACGGAATCCGCGTCGGACCTGGGCGAGGTTCCGCTGCTGGCTGCGCGGTCGCTTTCTGCCTCCAAATCACAGACCTTGACCCGATCAAATATGACCTGTTATTTGAAAGGTTCCTGAATCCGGGTCGCAAATCCATGCCCGATATCGACATGGATTTCGATGATCGTTACCGGGACGAAATGATTCGTTACACCGCAAAAACTTACGGTCGCGAACACGTCGCACAAATCATCACTTTCTCAACCATCAAAGCCCGCGCCGCGGTCAGAGACGCAGCCCGAGTATTGGGTTACCCCTACGCTGTGGGGGACAAAGTTGCGAAAGCAATGCCTCCACTTGTGATGGGTCGCGACACGCCCCTCTATGCGTGTTTCGACCAAGAAGAAAAATATGTTGACGGCTATCGGGCGGCAGCCGAACTTCGACAAATGTACGACACCGATCCCGACGTCAAACACGTAGTCGACGTGGCCAAAGGCCTCGAAGGTCTACGCCGTCAAGACTCAATTCATGCTGCCGCAGTCGTCATTACCCGCGAGCCTCTTACCGAATATTTACCCATACAACGCAAACCAGAATCTGGTGTTAACCCCGAAGACGCGCCTGTTGTAACCCAGTTCGAAATGAACGGCGTGGAGGAACTCGGCCTCCTCAAAATGGACTTCTTGGGGTTACGCACATTGTCGATTATCGATGAAGCTTTACGTCTGATCGAAGCTACGACCAACGTAAAGATGGATATTGATCACGTACCCCTCGATGACACCAGCACCTTTCAGTTGCTTCAGTCAGGGGATTCGTTGGGCGTGTTCCAGCTTGAGTCTGCCCCCATGCGAAGCCTGATGCGTAGCCTCGTCCCGACCGCATTTGGCGACGTCGCTGCCCTCGTAGCGCTGTACCGGCCGGGACCGATGGCAGCGAACATGCACAACGACTATGCGGACCGAAAAAACGGGCGCAAACCTATCGATCTACCCCATTCAGATCTCAGTGACATCCTTGGCGAAACCTATGGGCTCATGATTTATCAAGAGTCAGTGATGCGGGTAGCTCAACGCGTGGCTGGCTACACGCTGGCTGAAGCTGATGATCTGCGTAAAGCCTGCGGGAAAAAGGACAGAGAGCTCATTGCCCAACACCGGACCAAATTTGTGGAAGGCACCGTCGCCTCGGGTTACGAAAATGATCTCGGTACCCAGCTTTTTGACATCATCGAACCGTTCGCCGACTACGCGTTCAACAAAAGTCACGCTTTCGGTTACGGCCTGATTTCGTATCAAACTGCATATCTCAAAGCGAATTACCGCGTCGAATTTATGGCTGCAGTCCTCACGGGTGTGAAGCACAATCTTGATAAGGCAGGCCTGTATCTCAACGATTGTCGTCAGGCCGGAATCGTGGTCGAAATTCCGGATGTCAATAGCAGTGAAGTTGATTTTTCTTCAAAAAATGGGCACATCCCTTTCGGTCTTTCCGCAGTGCGAAACGTTGGGGAGGGGATTGTCAGTCCCATCGTGGAGGAACGAAACACAAACGGTGTTTACGAAGATTTTTATGACTTCTGTGAACGGGTCCCAACGTCGGTGTTGAACAAAAGATCGATTGAGGCGCTCATCAAGGCCGGAGCATTTGAGTCGTGTGGTCATTCTCGCCAAGGTCTGTTGCTGGTGGCCGAACAGGTCATCGATCAGGTGGTGGGTCGTCGACGCGAAGCGGATATGGGTATCCAAACATTGTTCGGAGAGTTGGATGACACCGCCGGTGGTTTCGATGAACGCGTGCAGTTCCCTTCCGACGAAGTTGATGAAAAAACGGTGCTGGCTTGGGAGAAGGAGATGCTTGGGCTGTACGTGTCTTCTCATCCCCTTCACGGGGTTGAGGCGTCGCTACGTCGAGCGACGGATTGTTCGATTGGTGATGCTGCGTCTCAACAACCCACCGAAGATGGGCGTGACCGATTCATCACAGTCGGAGGGGTGATCTCAAATTTGCAACGCAAGTTCACTCGTAATGGAGACGCGATGGCCGTGTTCGACCTTGAGGATTTGCAGTCTTCGATGGAAATCACTGTTTTCCCTCGGACCATGTCTGAACACGGGCATCAACTTGATGACGATGCTGTAGTTCTGGTGAGCGGAAGAGTCGATAGTCGCGATGACGAACCGAAGTTCATAGCCCACAAGCTGACCCGTTTCGAGCCGACTGGGGAACGTCAAGAGTTGCGGCTCACGGTCCCGGCCCACCAAATCAATGACCGGCTGATATCTGAACTCAAGGCGTTGTTGTCAAACCATCCCGGCGACACTGCAGTGTTCTTGAACTTAGGTAAGCAAGTAGTGCGGCTTCCTGACAGCTTTCGTGTTGAAGCCGGCAATGGCCTTGCGGGCGAGTTGAGGGTTCTGTTGGGACCTGATGCGGTCCTGTCTTCTTGATGGGGTCCTCAGAAGGTTGTCGCCCTCTCATCGGGTTGCCCGGTCGCAGAAAAACGGGTGGCCAAATCGAAGGTTTCCCTAAAATTCTCGACGGACTCGACGTGGATCTCTATGTCGCTGATTACGCACGTGCGATCACTGCCGCTGGTGGGATACCAGTTCATTTGCCTTTTGACGTTGACCCCAAAGACATTGGCGCATGTCTTGACGGTTTGGTACTCCCAGGTGGAGCTGATGTTGAACCTGTGCTGTACGGAGCGGTCGCTGAAACCGATGAGATGCCACCGGAGAAGATTCGAGACGATTTTGAGTTCGCCCTTCTTGATGTTGCCGAAGCCAACGACACCCCTGTCCTTGGTATCTGTCGAGGTATCCAACTCATCAACGTATGGGCAGGCGGCGACCTTCACCAAGACGTACCCCAACACGCAGCGTTCGACGATCCCCCGGCGACGCTTCAGCACGAAATCACGTTCACGGAGGGTTCAAGATTGCGTGGCCTTTACGGCGAACATCACACGGTGAACTCGCTGCATCATCAAACGCTAAAAAATGTTGGCGAAAGGTACCGGGTGACAGGTCGAGCCGGAGATGGCCAGATCGAAGCCATCGAACATGTCGAGTTACCGATCATCGCTGTCCAATGGCACCCAGAAATGCTCCCTGAAGCGAGCGACGATCCACTATTCAAATGGCTAATCAACGCAACTCGTAATTAGCAGTCAATAACCGAGCTATGCCAAATATTGGTTGTAAGGCCAGTTGGGTGGCATGCTGTGATTTCGTCCCCCATGGAGGATTGATGTCCGACGGTGATACGCGCAAAGTAAACGAAAAGGTTCTCAAGGACCCTGGTGCGCAATGGCGACCGATGGAGAAGTTCCGTTCGTTCCAACGCTCTGACCAAATATGGGTGTTCATCGGGCTGGGTCTACTAATTTTGACCTTAAACATCGTGTTCGGTTTTGGCGGCAATAGCAGCAGCATCGGTTAAGTCCACAAGACTGACGCTTCGAACCCCGTACGATCTGTCGGTATGAGTTCCGATGTGACAATCATCCTTCCCGATGGCAGTGAAAAGGTCATCGGTCCTGGCGGCACCGGTGCCGATCTAGCAACACAACTTGGCAGCCGTGCCGCCAATGATGCGCTGATCGCGGTCGCCAATGGAACTCAGTTGGATCTGAATCAACCGCTGCCCGACGGTGCCAGTGTGTCGTTGGTCTTTCCCGCATCGGAGGAAGGCCTGGAGGTTCTGCGGCATTCCACCGCTCATGTCCTAGCCCAAGCCGTATTGGCCTTGTACCCGGGGGCGACATTCAGTATCGGACCTCCGATCGAGGATGGCTTCTACTACGACTTTGATCTTCCCGATGGACAAACATTCAGCGACGACGATTTAGAGCGAATTACTGCGAAAATGAAAGAGATTGTTGGACGCAAACAGCCTTTTGTTCGAAGCGAAATTCAACGCGAAGAAGCTGATCAGCTATTCGCTGATCACCCGTACAAACTAGAAATTCTTGATGGTGAGGCAGATGACCCCACCTCAAGTCCCCAAGGCGGGGTCATCACTACCTACCGCAACACCGATGAGTTCGTTGACCTCTGCAGGGGCCCTCACGTTCCCCACACCGGCTACTTGGGCCATTTCAAGTTGATGCGCGTCGCTGGCGCGTATTGGAGAGGCGACGAAAACCGCCAAATGCTGCAACGCATTTACGGCACTGCTTGGTCATCGAAAAAAGAACTCAAAGCGCACCTTGAACGGCTCGAAGAAGCCGCTAAAAGAGACCACCGAAAGCTTGCCACGGAACTGGACCTTCTCAGTTTTCCAACGGAGTTAGGTGGCGGACTGGCGGTATGGCATCCCAAGGGAGCCACTGTGCGAAAAATCATGGAGGACTACAGCCGCCAACGTCACGAAGAAGGCGGGTACGAATTTGTGTACACGCCGCATCTCGCGAACGAACGTCTCTTCCAAACCTCAGGGCATCTCGATTTTTATGCCGATGGCATGTATCCGCCAATGGAGATGGACAACGGGACCTACTACCCAAAACCGATGAATTGCCCAATGCATTGTCTGATTTTCGCTCACGGGCAACGCAGCTATAAGGAACTACCACTTCGCTTGTTTGAGCTTGGCACCGTCTACCGGTATGAGCGTTCTGGGACCCTGCACGGCCTGATGCGAATTCGCGGTTTCACCCAAGACGACAGTCATCTTTACGTTGCTCCTGATCAACTGGCCGACGAAATTACTTCGTTACTGGATTTTGTTTTGTCTGTCTTACGGGCATTCGGCTTTGATGAGTTCACCTTCAATCTGTCTACGAAGAACCCTGAGAAATATGTTGGATCTGACGACATTTGGGACGAGGCCACTGACGCGCTGAGAGAAGCACTGGATCGTCACGGGCTGGAATACGTGGTTAAAGAAGCAGATGCAGCGTTCTATGGTCCAAAGATTGACATTGACGTCAAAGACGCGATTGGGCGGTCATGGCAGCTCTCTACCATTCAATGCGATTTCAATTTGCCTGAACGATTTGATCTTCATTACGTAGCAGCCGATGGTGAGCGACACCGTCCAATCATGTTGCATCGAGCGCTCTTTGGTTCTATTGAACGTTTTTTTGGGGTGCTCATTGAGCATTACGGAGGAGCGTTCCCTACATGGTTATCGCCAATGCAAGTGCAAGTTCTTGGGGTGCGGGCTGATCATGACACGTTTGCGTCTCAAGTGGTCGAACGTCTCAAGGCGCAAGGTTTTCGAGCGGAAATGGTTGAAGCAGATGACCCTCTCGGATCTCGTATTCGTAGAGGAAAACTTGAGAAGTTGCCGTACATCTTGGTGGTGGGAGATACCGATGTGGAGAATGACACTGCTGGTGTGAATCCGCGCGGCGGTGAAGTGGAGCGCGATGTTCCAATTAGCGAGTTTATTGAACGAGTCAAATCTGAGGTCGACGCTAAGGAGACCGCGCCGCGAGTTGGATAGGCGACGTCCGCGATGGTCAAGTTGCCGGTACCATTTTCTTTGGCTCGCGAGTCCATTCCGTCGCGGAAGGTCTGTAGGTCCGTGAAACGTCGCTTCCTCTTTCTTATTCTCCTCGCGATCGGTGTCTTTGGGGTCGGTGGGGCGCCAGCTGGTGCCGACGATGTGCCTCTCATCGCAGACATCGATGTCGATGCCCTTCTTGAGGAAGAATTCGCGAATCTCAACGTCGATGATTTCTATCTCCTAGAGCATCTGATTGACATCGATGCGAAGGTCAAGGACCGACAAACCCGCATGGGTGCGGTACGCGACGAAGCAGACAGAATTTTTGCTCGTTTCCAAACGATAGAAACCCACATTTCATTGGATCGCGACCAATCTGAAAGGGTTTTGGGGAAAGCTTTCGAAAAAGTTGTTCGCACCTACACCATCCCCGAACAGCCACAACAAGAAGAGGTAATCCAAGACGACCCAGATTTTTTTAACCCGGAACCAGGCAAAGATGTTCTTCTCGGTGCAGCGACGAGAGGCGATCTGAGCGAAGTCGATTCCATCGTCCCAGCAGCGACACCAAAAAATCTGGAGGGGACGACGCCACAACCCCTCAAGGTTGAGACAACAACCCGTCCGGAGTATGAGGGACCGTCGGTGCTGGTGATGCTCCTTGAAGAACTTGAGCGAAGTCAGTCAGCTCAGGCGAAACTTCGTGAAACGCTTGGTGACGAAATAGATGCGTTAAGCACACAGCTTGAGGACATGGAGGACTTCGATGCCGGGTTGGGCGACGCAATTCGTGGTTTACGCGCCGAGTTGGTAGCCGTCCAAGCACGAGAGTTTGAGTGGGACCCTGAAGACATCACACCCGAGGCCATCATCCTTCCATCTTCAGCGTCGATCACATCGGGGTGGGGCCGTCGTTGGCATCCGATTTTGAGAACAATGCGCATGCACTACGGAACCGACTTTGATGCGGACCGAGGAGACCCTGTGTGGGCAGCTCACCAGGGTGTCGTGGAGACCGCGACCTACATGAAGGATTTTGGTCGGGTGATCGTACTGAATCACGGCAACGGATTCAGCACGTTGTATGGCCACTTAAACAAGATTTCGGTCAAATACGGTGACATCGTTCGTCAGGGTCAACGCAT